>Ga0163152_10000013_pt1 | contig 307162 bp, 332 predicted proteins | sample OliLakLV19MP8IB2_FD_148635 | JGI IMG/M metagenome (GOLD analysis project Ga0163152, IMG submission 148635) | Freshwater microbial mat bacterial communities from Lake Vanda, McMurdo Dry Valleys, Antarctica - Oligotrophic Lake LV.19.MP8.IB-2 | ecosystem: Environmental > Aquatic > Freshwater >... | reverse complement strand
CAGCGGGTGACGTTGTCGGCGTCGTCGCGCTCGCTAAGGGCGGCGCCTCCCAATCATGGCGCGCTGGCTGATGTGAAGAGGCAAAGTGTGCAGCGTCGCCGCCGATCAACACGCGCATGCGCACGGGCTTGTGCTGGGGCGCAACGAGCAACGCTTCCGCCGGCGAGGCCGTGCGCAGCGCAGCGGCCGGCAAGCGCGGTCGCTCCTGTTCGACCCAAGTTGGAAACAGCAGCCGTCGCCAGCGCGGAATATTGAGAGGCAGGGCTGCAAATACGGTACACGCTCCGGCGCGCTTACTGAGCCGTTCGGCGCTTGCTTCGGATTGTGGTCCGATCGCTACGAGCGATGCGTCAGGGCCAATGAGACGCTCGGCCTCGGCTAAGTCCGGGCTCTGAATAAGCACGCGCGCGGCGTTGCTTGCCGGGAGCGCAGCGGTGACCCGCGCGGCCAAATCGCAAGCAGCGTTCGCCTCGACTGCGATCAGCATTTCGCCGGCCTCGCCGTCAATGTGAAGTGCTGCAAGCTGGGCCAACAGCGCGTGGATGAGCGCCGCATTCTTTGGCGACATCGCGTCCATCGCCAGGACCAGGGTTCGCGGGGTCGGAGCGGAGACGAAGTGCGCCAGGTTGAGATGGTGTGCGCTGGTCGCCTGAGCGATTCCGGCATCCGCGAAGATGACCAGAGCCTGATCAATCCTGGCTAGATGATCGAGCGCCACATCGGGTTCGGCGCGTAAGCCCCGTGCAACGCGCACCATCTCCCAGATTGCCGGGATGACGTCGTCAGCCGGTTGGACTGCCCAGCGGGCGCAAAGGGCGCCTAGAAGCGCCGTGGGATTGAACAGGCGATGGCGTAGAGCGGCCAGCGTGCGGGCCTCGATCGGGGCGCACAGCAATTGATCGAGCATGAGCAAGGCAAAGGTATCGACGGCGGCTGCGTCCGGGGGGCGATCGGCGGCGAGCAAAGCTGCGCCAAGTCTTTGCGCATCACCCCAAGCGTGAAGGCCACCGCGGAGCATGAGCAGGGGATTGATCGACAATGTATCGCGTCGCCCCGGCGCGAAGCGCAGCACATGCGATCGGCCGAGCTCGTCCGCAAGTGGTCCTCGGCCTGCTACAAACACCAAATGCCCACGCCAGGAGGCAAGGGCAGCCAGGACAGCATCGTTCGTGCAGCGCAGATCACCCAGAAACACAATATGCTTGCCGCTGCTGCGGACGATCGGTGGGCGCGCCAAGCCAGGCCGACGCGCGGCGCCCAGCGCCAATCCCTCGTCCCGCAATAGCCCGTAATGTCCGAGTTCGCGCCATGAGGCCAAATCGCGCCAAGGCGAAGACTCGGCAAACGCGATCGGCTCAAGTTTGGCGCATACGATCGCCACTGCATAAGCCGCCAGAGCGCACACCAAGGCGAGCCAGATCGACGTCAGGAGCAATGAAGGCGCTACCCCCGCCCAGGCGACGGTCCAGGTCAGAAACGAGAATGGCGCATAGAGGCGCAAACCATCGAGATCGAGAATGGGTGCTCCGAGCTCGGGCGCAAATCCGAGCACACGCGACAGCGTCTGCGTGACCAGTCCGCAGCAGAGCGTGAAAGCGCTGAGTGCGATCACGATGGTGCGCAGATGCGTCAGCCAGGTCACGCGGCGCTGCTCCGAAACAAGGCGCCAGCGCCGCGCAAGACAAGTTTATGCGCGTGCAGTCGTCTAAATCGATGTTGTTGCAAATGATCGCGCGTGTGCATGCTTTGTCGCTTCAAGTATCGTCTTGTACAACAAAAGCATGATCGCAAAACCAAACGATTACAGCAAGATAAAGAGCGATTTTTATTGGTTTTGATCGTTGGTTTTGCTATACTTTCGGCAAGTTGGATGGCGCGCAGAGAAGTTTGTTCGCGCCGCATCAAGCGAAGAAACCGCAACACATGGCCGATGCGTTTTCATCTCTCAGGCAAAGCGCGTCGCACGCGTTGAACGAAGACGAGTTGCGCGGACGCTTTGGATTTGCGCGCGGCGGCAAGACCGGACGGGCGACAAGCGGCGCGTTGGGCGCGCGTCTCACCAAAGCGCTGCAGGGACGCAAATTGCGCGCGGGTGTTTCGCATGACGGCGCGTTGCGGTCGCTGGCGAGCGACAACCGCCAGCGCGTGGTGGCGAAGGTCAGCTTCCGTAAACACGCCCCAGGAGCTGGCGGCGGCGGCGGAGGCGGCAAGCTTTTGGCGCATGCGGCTTATCTTGAGCGCGATGGCGCAGCGCGCGAGGGTGAGCGCGGCTGCTTCTATGATCGAACCGATGACGAACTGGTGGAGCCGCGGGAGCGGCTGCAGGAGTGGGCGACCGAGGACAAACGGCATTTCCGGCTGATGCTGGCGCCCGAGAGCGGGGCGCGGCTGATTGGCGAGGATGGGGACCTCAAGAGCTTCACCCGCGAGGTGATGGATCGGATGGAGCGCGATTTGGGCGTTCGGCTGGAATGGATGGCGGTCGATCACCACAACACCGACAATCCGCATGCCCACGTTATCCTGCGCGGCGTCCGGCGGGATGGGGTCGAACTGGTGCTGCCGCGTGAATACGTCTCGCACGGGCTGCGCGGAGCGGCGCGCGATGTGGCGACCGAGCGGCTAGGCGAGCGCTCGATCGCCGATGAACGACTGCGGCTTGATCGTGAAGTTGAAGGACGCGGGTTCAATCGCTTGGACCGGGCTATTGAACAAGATCTCGGACAGAAGCACGAGGTGCTGGTGCAATCGCTGGGGCGCGGGCGCGATGCGGCGTTCGCCAACGCGGTGAAGGCGCGTGCGCAGGAATTGGCGCGGACTGGCCTGGCCAAGCAGGTGCGGCGCAACGTGATGCGGTTTGAGCGCGATTGGAAAGAGCGCCTCGAAGCAACCAAAGTTCTCGATGTGCGGCGCGAGCTGGCGCGTGGGCGGCTTTACGAGCCGCGCATGGCCCGTATCGCCGGTAAGGTGATGGAGCTTGGGCCGCGCGGTGAAACTCCAGATCGCGCAGTGCTGGTGATCGAGACGCCAGAACACGGGCGCGTGCTGCTCAACACCTCGATGGAGCGGATCTCCGATCTGCAGCGCGGGTCATGGGTGGCGCTGGCGCCGGAAGGCAAGCGTGCCGCCGTTGAGCGGCTGTCGTTTCATGGGCTGGATGCGCAAGTGCAGGCGCGGGCCGAGACCGAGCTGGATCGCGACCTCGATCGCCAGGTGCGCGGCGAGCCGTCGCGATTGCCTAACTGTCCAGAGGTGACGGAAGCCCTCAATGAACGCGGGCGAGTTCTTGAAGCGAACGGCTATGGCGCGCGCAGTCCGAGCGGGAAGTTCTATTTCCGTGAGGGCGCTCGCGAGGAGCTGCGGCGTGCAGAGTTGGAGCGTGAAGGCGATGGCCGAGCGCGCGGCGGCGAGCGCGACCTAGCGCAAGAGGGAGAGACCTGGCGGGTGCGCGAGGTGAAGGAGCTGTTCGCTGGGAAGGCAGCGGTGTTGGAGCGTGGGCGCGATGTGATGTTGCATAAGCTCGGACGCGGCAGCGACATCAAGCCTGGCGATGAGGTGGCGTTCAAGGGAATGCAGGGCCGAACGTCCACGCCAGAGACGCAGGGAGATGAATTGGTGAAGTCGTTAGTGCGTGGCCTCGACCTCGGGCGGTGATGCCACCGTGATCGCGTGCGGCAAGGGCGAGCGCGTTCCGCGCCGCGCTGACGCGCGTCCCTTGCCACACGCTGCGCGCGACGGCCGATCGGAAGGCGTCGGGCCGCGGGGCGTCTAACGAAAAGTCGACGCGCCTGCCGGCGGCGTCGACCACAGGGCTACGCGGGTGCGGTACTAAATCGACGCGCCGCAGATTTGCACCGGGCCCGTGTGGCGTCAGCGCTTGCGCTTCGCGCGCAACTTGACGCCTGGCTCATCGCCGTTGGTAAAATCGACGCCAGCTTTGATCAGCGCCTTCTCGATGGCGTCGATAGTCGCGGCGCGACCGGTGAGCAGGGGGCCGTCTTGGCCCTCCAATCGCTTAACGGTCTCGACCGAAACGCCGGCCGCCTCGGCAAGCTCCGACTGCTCCAAGCGCAGCATCGCGCGGGCGGCTCTGACCTGCTCGGCTGTGAGCAATTGACACCTCAGGCAACAAAAACGACACGCCAAGTGTTGACACGTGGGCGGGCTATACTTACCCTCTAGGTGTCAATGCAGACGTAACAGGATTTGCCCGTCCGGGCCAGCTCGGACGCATGCGCGAACCTATGCCTGGAGCATCGTCGATGGCCAAAATCTCCCGTCGCGACGTGATCGCAGTCGCCACCGCCGCGCCGCTGGCTTTGAACGGCGCAGCACACGCGGCGAAGCTGGGGAGGGCGGAAGCGCCGGGTGCGTCGCTAACGCCGGCAGCGTCGAAGCCCGATCCGGTCGTCGCTAAGGTGTCGGCGTGGATCGCCGAACGCGATGCGATCGATGCGATGATGCGCGAGTGGCAGGATTGGGAAGTGGCGCTCTGCGCCAAGATCAAGCCGACGCCGATGACGCTGACGCAGGCGTGCCGCTCAGGGCTACCCGAAGCGCGGGCGATGCGCGCGCTGGACCGGAAGATCAAGCCAGGTCTCAAGCGCCTCGAACGCGCCGCCCAGCGCATTGTGTTGATGCACGCCACGTCGGCGCAGGGTGCGCTGGCCAAGATCAGGCTCGGCTTGCGCATCCAGGGGCCGTACGATTGGAACGACGACTACGTGTACGCGCTGGTGCAGGATGGTTGTGAGCAGCTGGCGCTGATGCTCGCGCGTGAGGGATGAACGGCAAAGCGGGTGCGTCAGCCGCCCGCGCACAGGGACGAAGTCCGTTACGCTGGAACAGCCACTCGACCACGTGACGCTCGCGCCGAGGGGCATCGGATTCCATTGTGAGTTGCAATGCGTGGACGCGGTCGGAAGGGCGGGTTTGATGGTAGGCGCCGTCTTGAGGAGCCGATCGCATGGCCTCACGCAAGCGCGGGTCGCGCGTGCGCAAGCCACGCGGCGATCCGGGCCAACTGAACTTGTTCGAAGCGTCCGAGCAACGGGCGCGGACGCCGGCCAAGCCCGCCGCGCCGCTGCGCGTGAAGGCGAAGCGGATCAAGGCTGCGTCTATCGAACGTCCGGTAATCCTTTCGCCGCGCGAGGCGGCAACTTATCTCGGCGTCGCGGTAAGCACGCTGAAGAGCTGGCGCGCCAGGAAGATTGGGCCGTCCTGGACCCGTCGAGGCGGGAGGCTCATTTGCTATTTTCCAGCCGACCTCGACGCGTTCTTGCGACGTGGCGCGCGCGACCCCGGCAAGCTCTGACAATTGGCGTGTCATGCATGACGACGAATTTAGTCGCGCAGCATGCGAATTGTGGCGCTGGGACATCGGGGGAGATTGCGAGCCATCGCTGAAGATCGATGGACGCGAGAGGTGGGCCGCGGAAACGTGAGGAAACAGGTTGAGACGTGTCGCTTATTTCGGGGCCAGTTTGAGTTTTCAACGCAATGCAGAATGGCGTTGTTGATGGTGGATGAGTGCATCTTTCATTGGGGCGTTGCGCGCGACTACGTCCGTAAGCGCGACGCTGAAAGGAAAGCATCATGTCATCAGAAATTCTGCTGACCGTCGAAGACGCAGCAGCGCGTTTGAAGATTTCCAAGCACACACTCAATCGCTGGCGTGTGACGGGAGAAGGCCCGCCCTTCATCAAGTACGGGCCGCGCCTCGTGCGCTACAGAGAGGTGGTTCTTGACGCATGGGCGCTCGATCGCACGCGGGGATCAACCAGCGAGTATGGGCGATAAACGCGCCCGCCCACCCCGACGGGCTGAAATTTGCGCTCCAAGGCGTTGAATTTTTGTGATAGGATAGGGCTATGTCAGATCACCTCAGTCCCGAAGAGATCATTGCGCGTCGCGAGCGTGACCAACAGGCTCTTGCCTCGCTCGCGATTGAAGGCATGGCACAGACGGCCGAAGACCGTGCTTTGTTTGAGGACTTTGATCGCGCCGCGCTCTCCGACGAAGAATGCCGGCTGCGTGTGATCGAGCTCGCGACGCGGAAGCTACGAGGCGGACCTGTCCAGGCCGAATGAGCCAACCCGAGTCAGCAGCTTGGCGCGCTTATTTTTGGCCTGGCACCGAAGTGCTGCGCAACAAATTGGAGCTTCGTGACGCGGCCGAATTGGCTACGGCAGAACGCCGTCTCAGCCGTTTGCGTCTGCGTGAGGTGGGGCCATCGTTCGAAGTGTCGGCGCGCGCGTATCGGGATCTACACCATCACATATTCCAAGACCTCTATGACTGGGCGGGCGTCTATAGGACCGTCGATATGCGTCATCCCGCAGAGGCGGCGTTCTTCTGCAGGGTCGAGTTCATCGCCAACCAGATGGATGAAGTCTTCGACCGCCTAAGCGTCATGAGGGATCAGCGTCATACAGCCCAGAGTCTTGCGGCGGTGCTGGCGCCGCCGCTTGGCGATCTCAATGCGATCCACCCCTTTCGCGAAGGCAATGGCCGGGTAATGCGCGCTTTCATCGCGCGGCTTTCCCAGCAACAGGGTTTGGTTTTCGATCAGACCTTGATTGATCCGCAGCGCTGGAATGAGGCCAGTAAAGTAAATTTCCAGACTGCGGATGCGACCGTGCTGCGCGATCTGTTGCGGGATGCGATGCGCAGCCTCTAACCACGCAATAGGGCAATGTTCTAACCAACCGCTCTTTGCGCTAAGGGCAAGCCCGATCGCGGGACTTCTGCGCGCGTTGAGCGCACCTGCGCGCGCAGCGTCTAAGCGCAAGCTGTGCAGAGTTCGGAGATGGTCGTTCATGCGGATTGCGCCGAGCGTTCGTCCGCGGTCGTGTCGGTTGGGATGCGATGGCGTTGACGGTGCCGACCAGGTGCCGACCACAAACACGCTCGTTCACATCCGTTCCAACCCGTTCGAAAATCGCATTTGAAAATATTGATCTTATTGGAGCGGGCGGGGGGAATCGAACCCCCGACATTCAGCTTGGGAAGCTGACGTTCTACCTCTGAACTACGCCCGCGATGGTGTTGTTCGATAGCGGAAAAGTTCGCCGGTGCAAGAGAGCCTGTAGGTATTGTTGCGTCGCTTGTTGCGAATGGCGTCGCAAATGCTCGCGTGAGTTCCGTGTATTCGTGAGCGAGAAGGCGCTGTCGAGAGTGCGGGGTCGTGGTATCGTGTGTGCTCATGATCAAAGAATTTGGATGGAGCGATCCGCTCGAGGTCGCGTTTGAACCGCACTACGCGGCGGGTCTGGAGCCCGCGCGTGTGGTTGCGCACCATCGGGGCTTGTGGCGATTGGTGACGCAAGCTGGAGAATGCGCGGGGCGGCTCAGCGGGCGCTTTGCGGCGGAAGCTGGAGAGGGCGGGCATCCAGTCGTGGGCGATTGGCTCGCTATTGAGCGCGTCGGAAACGAAGGCGATGCCTTGATCCACGCGTTGATGGATCGAAAGAGCAGGTTCGCGCGACGGGCGGCCGGCGGCGTCGGCGTGCAAATCGTTGCCGCAAATGTTGATGTCGCATTCTTAGTGGCGGGGTTGAACAATGATCTCAATCCGCGGCGCCTTGAGCGCTATTTGATCGCTGCGCGTGATAGCGGCGCGACTCCGGTGATCGTGCTCACTAAACTTGATTTGAGTCCTGACCCTGGTCGCGAGCGTCAGGCGGTTGTGGAAATCGCGGCGGGTGCGCCGGTCGTGACGCTGTCAGCTGTCACCGGGGAAGGGCTGGATGCGCTGGCGCAATGGCTTCGGCCGGGAATGACAGCGGCGCTGCTTGGGAGTTCCGGTGCAGGTAAGTCGACGCTCTTAAATGCATTGGCGGGCAAAGAGCTGATGTCGACTGGCGCGGTGCGTGAAGACGATGATCGCGGGCGCCATACGACCACGCACCGCGAACTTTTTCGATTGCCCAGCGGCGCGCTGCTGATCGACACGCCCGGCATGCGGGAACTTGGTTTGGTCGCGGAAGATGGAGCATTGGACGAGAGCTTCGCCGATGTCTTGGGCCTTTTTCAGAATTGCAAATTCTCGAATTGCACGCACGTGTCGGAGCCAGGTTGCGCTGTGCTCGCGGCGCTGGACGATGCGACGTTGAAAGCAGATCGCTGGCAATCGTATCTAAAACTTCAGCGCGAGCTTGCCTTCGTTGTGCGGAAGGAAGATCCGGCGGCGGACGCTGTGAACCGCGCTCACTGGAAGCAAATTCACAAGGCGCAGCGGGTCAAATACAAGCAGCGCCGCGACAACGATTGAGCCGTGCGATCGCGGGCTAGGGCGCCCACTTTGGATGCTCGGCGCTCTGGTGGTGCGCGACTTGTGCGGGATCGGCTTTGTCGTACATTTGTCCGCAGACTGCGCACGTTAGATGGCGTCGGTCGCCGCGCGGGTTCATCGCGGCTTTGCGCGCGCCTGCGAACAGTTCGGCGATTGTATGCAGTTTCTCGGCCATGCGTGGTGATACGTCCTATTTCCTCTGCGTCCTAAGAATTTCCGCACCCGAGCTTAGCGCTGATCTGAAGGCGCCTGCGCGCGGGCGCCGCACACCCGGCAGCGCGGTTGCGACGCAAGTAATGTGGAAGTTGGCGCGCGCTCGGCTTAGATTGCGGCCAAAGGAGCTCGCTTCATGGCCGAGATTGCACAGGGCGCGTTGCGCAAGTTTGTTGATGAGATCTGGGATGCGGAGGTCGTGCCGACGCTGACGACGTACATCGCCATTCCGAACAAATCGCCGTCGTTCGAGCCGGAGTGGGAAACGGCTGGGCATATGGAAAAGGCGGTCGAGCTTTTTGTGGCGTGGGCGCAGAAGAAGTTGCCGGAACTTCCGGGCGCGACCTTGAGTGTTGAGCGGCTGCCGGGCCGCACGCCGCTGATTTTTATTGATGTGCCGGGCGCGACGAAGGGCGCCGATACGGTGATGCTCTACGGCCATCTCGATAAGCAGCCGGAGATGACCGGTTGGGCCGAAGGCAAGGGGCCGTGGATTCCTGTGCTGGAGGGCGACAAGCTCTACGGACGCGGCGGCGCCGATGACGGTTATGCGATGTTCGGCGCGCTGGCGGCGTTGTTGGCGTTGAAGGCGCAGAACGTAGCGCATAAGCGCGCGGTGATCGTGATTGAAGCGAGCGAAGAGAGCGGTTCGCCGGATTTGCCGTTCTATATGGAAGCGCTGGCTGATCGCATCGGCAAGGTGTCGCTGGTCGTGTGCCTCGACAGCGGTTGCGGCGATTATGATCGTTTGTGGCTGACGACGTCGCTGCGCGGCATGGTTGGCGGCACGCTGCGCGTTGATGTGCTGGAGGAGGGCGTACACTCGGGCGATGCGTCGGGCGTGGTGCCGTCGAGCTTCCGCATTGCGCGACAGTTGCTGGAGCGGCTTGAGAATATCGAGACGGGCGAGATCGCCGGCGCCGAATTCAACGTCGACATTCCGGCGGATCGGCAAATGCAAGCGAAGGTCGCGTCGGACGCGCTGGGTAAAGAGGTCTACGCCAAGTTTCCGTTCGTTGACGGCATGGCGCCTGCCAGCAAGGCGGGCGATCAGCTTGTACTCAATCGTACTTGGCGGCCGGCGCTCTCTGTGACGGGGTTCGCTGGCGCGCCTTTGCCGCGCGACGCGGGTAACGTGCTGCGGCCGTTCACCGAGTTGAAGCTCTCGCTGCGCGTGCCGCCGACTGCGGATGCAAAAAAGGCGAGCGCTAAGCTGAAGCAAATTCTGGAGCGTGATCCACCCTATGGCGCGCGTGTTTCGTATGATGGCGAGAAGGAAGGCTCAGGTTGGAATGCACCAGCGACGGCCTCCTGGCTGGAAGCGGCGCTTGAAGATGCGTCACACGCGGCGTGGGGCAAGCCGATGGCGATGATGGGCGAGGGCGGCTCGATCCCGTTCATGGGCATGCTCGGCGAGAAATTCCCGGAAGCGCAGTTCGTGGTGACCGGCGTACTTGGCCCGCACTCCAATGCTCATGGTCCGAACGAGTTCTTGCATATCCCAACGGGTAAGCGCGTGACCGAGACCGTGGCGCGCGTGTTGGCGGCGCACGCGCAGAATTAGTGTCGTGGCGTCGTGCTTCGACAGGCTCTGCATGACGCTATCTGAAATAGCGGCGCAATTTTTCAAAGAGCGGCAGCCTGAGCTTGTCGAAGGCGCGTCGGCTCCGTTAGCTGGCCGCCTTCTGCACTACCGGCGAAGCTGTCGCCGTTACAAGCGCCGGACGCTTGCGGGCGTAGCGCATGACGGTCGCGGCCAGCATGTCGCGATCTGCAGGCTTTACGATGTGCTCGGCGGCGCCGAGCGCTAGAGCGTGGGCCCGATCTTCGTTGACTGAGAGCACGACGACCGGAATGTCTTGCGTCTTCGGATCGTGCTTCAGGCTTTGCAGCACGCGCCAGCCGGAACGATCCGGCAGGAAGATATCCAGCAGAACGAGCGCCGGCGCCTTGGCGCGCGCGAGCGCGAGGCCGGCTTCGCCGCCGCCGACGCCTTGCACCGCAAAGCCAGCGCGGGTGAGCGCGCGTGCGGCGAGTTCGCGTGCGTCCGCTTCATCTTCAATGACGATGACGAGCGGTGCGCCTTCATTGCCTTGAACGTCGTCGATCTTGGCGGCGGCGCCGAGCGCGGTGGCCGCATCAGTCAGGTTTGCTGGCACGTGCAGCGTAAATGCTGATCCTTCGCCCAATGCACTTTTCACGGTGACATCGCCGCCAAGCAATTGGCAGAGGCGGCGCGTGATAGTGAGGCCAAGGCCGGTGCCGCCATATTGCTGCGTGATCGAAGGATCGGCCTGCACGAACGGCTGGAAGAGGCGAGAGAGATGTTCTTTCGACATGCCGATGCCGGTGTCGCGGACTGTGATAAAGAGTTGCTCGACTCCATTGCAGGCTTTGCGATCGAACTCGACGTCGATCTTGCCATTCTTCGTAAACTTCGCGGCGTTCGAGAGCAGATTGAGCATGCATTGTTGCAGCTTCATCGAGTCAGTGCTGACGTCTCCGCCAAACACCGCGCCGCTCAAGCGAATTTCGTTGCCGTTGCTGTCCGCGATCGGGCGCACGGTTTCGATCAAATCTGCAAGCATCTCGGCGGGATCGAATGTTGACGCCACCGCCTCCATACGGCCGGCTTCGATCTTGGAGAGGTCGAGGATTTCGCCGATGAGTGAGAGCAGGTGCTTGGCGGCGGTGAGGATGCGATTGAGATCCTGCACTGCAGCTGTGTCGCCGTTATCCTCGGCGTCTTCCTGCAGCATTTCCCCATAGCCAATGATGGCGTTGAGCGGTGTGCGCAGTTCGTGGCTCATGTTCGCGAGGAATTGTGATTTTGCGAGGTTCGCCGCGTCAGCTTCGTGGCGGGCATGCGCGAGATCGTCGATGCCGCGCTCGATGGCTTCGCCGCGCTCAGCCAGCGCGCGCAGTATCGCGGCGAGGGCTGCGGGTGTGGCGCTGACATCCGTTGCGCAGGCGGCGGAAAGTTCGTTGTTCAGAGTCCGAAGCGCTTGGGCCTGGCTTGCCAGCGCGTCGCCCATAATCGCGGGCGCGATGACGCCTGGTGCGGTAGCCTGTGCTTCAACGGTGCGGGTGACGCAGGTGACGCGCGTTGGGATGCCTTCCGGCGTGGTGCGCACAAAGCCTTGGTGGCGCACGCGCACGGTCGCGCCATCGGTGCGGACAACTTCGTGCTCTAGCGCGATGCGGCGAATGGCGCCCGGCATAGGCGCAAAGGCGGCGTTGACCAGCGCGCGGTCCTGAGGTGGCGCAAAAAGCGCGCGCTCAACGACGTCGGCGTAGGAGATTGGCCGGCCAATGAGAGCGCCGAGGCGTTGTGCGCCCGCGACGCGTCCGCGTTCAAAATCGATTTCCCAACTCGCGGAGGTGTTGTCGCCGAAGCTCATATTGAGCTGGCGGACCCATTCTGCGTCTTGCATGCGCGCGTGCGCCGCGCGGTGCGCCTGATACATGGCGGCAGCGAAAACGTAGGTGATTGTCCCACCTGTCATGGCAATCGCCGCAAATGCGGCAAGCGAGCCGCTTTCGATCAGGATCGTCAGGCCGAGGAATGCGTAGGGCGCGCAGGTGATGAGTGCATGCACGCGGCCACGTTTGGCGCTGAATGCCGCATCAGCCGCAAGCGCGATAAGAAGGGCGGTGGCGATTGCGCCGCCGAGTGCAACGCCAGAATACCACGCGATCGCGGACGCGACGGCGAGACTCGCCGTGGTCGCGACATCTAGCGCGAGGGCGGCGGCAGCGGCTTGCGCAGCGGAAAGCGGCTTTAGGTGCTCACGGAGCGCGTTGCGCGTGGCGTCGACAAGCAAAACGAGGCCGAGCCAAATCGCGCCCAGCGCAAAGCCAGCAACGGACGCAACGGCGACAGCAACGAGACCATAGAGATAGAAGCGCGCCCGCGTGCTCGAAAAGACTTCGGCCGCGGAGCGTTCGATCGTGTCATGGTTGATGAAGTATTGCACCGCGCGCCCCGATGGCTAATTTCCCGGTAACGCTAGCCCAGCTCTGTAAAGCAAGCGTTCGTATTGGTGCGATTTCGTGCTGTTTTGAAACGAAGTTTGCGCGATCTGTGGATGAGACATGAACGAAATATTGCGCTCGGCGCTTGAAGGTAAGAGGTCATGAACTTTCGCTCTGACAACACAGCGGCAGCAGCGCCAGAGATTATCGCCGCGCTAACACGTGTGAACGAGGGCGCAGCATCCGCGTACGGCGAAGATCGATGGTCGAAGCTGTTGGACGAGAAATTCAGCGCGTTGTTCGAGCGTGACGTGCGCGTGTTTACAGTCGCGAGCGGCACTGCAGCGAATGCGATTTCGATTGCGAGTTTGACGCCGCCGTGGGGCGCAGTGCTGTGTCATCGCGAGGCGCACATCGAGTGCGATGAATGCGGCGCGGCGGAATTCTATTCTGGCGGCGCGAAGCTCGTTTTGATTGACGGCGATGCTGCAAAGCTGACGCCGGCGACATTGCACGAAGCCATACAGCGCAATGATCGCGGCATACATTCGGTGAAGCCCGCAGCGGTGTCGGTGTCGCAAACAACGGAGCGCGGGGCGATCTATAAGCCGAGCGAGATTGCCGCGATCGGCAAAGTGGCCAAGGATGCGGGGCTTGGCTTCCAGATGGATGGCGCGCGCTTTGCCAACGCGGTCGCGGCGCTCGGTTGCAAGCCTGCTGATATTACATGGCGCGCGGGCGTGGATTTGCTCTCGTTCGGCGCCACCAAGAATGGCGCTATCGCGGCGGAGGCGATCGTGTGTTTCGATCCCGCGCTAGCGGAAGAGGTTGCGCGCCGCCGCAAGCGCAGCGGACATCTCCTCTCGAAAGGACGATTCGTGGCGGCGCAATTGCTGGCCTATCTGGAAGGTGACCTGTGGCTGAGGCTCGCGCGTGGTTCAAATGCGATGGCAGCGCGATTGGCGGAGGCGGCGGGGCCGTACCTCTCGCATTCGGCGGAGTCGAACCAGATATTCTTAAAGCCCGGCGCTGCAGCGCTCGAAAAGCTGCGCGCTGCTGGCGCAGAGTTCTACGAGTGGGGGCCCGCTGGTTCGGGGGAGGCGCGGCTCGTGGTCTCGTGGAATCAAAGCGGGGCCGACATCGAAGCAATGCGAGCCCAACTCGCATCGCTTCGGTAACCGCAATCACCAAGTCGAATAGGTGATTGTCATGCGGGCTGGCCGGGTGACGCGGTCGACGCCATCGATGTGAAATTGGCCGATACGACCCTCATTCGTCCGAAAGCAGAACCAGCCGCCGCTCGCTGTTTCGATGCGTGTGCGGGTCGCAGTCAAGGTCGCGGATGTGCAGCCGGCGTAACCCGGCGCACTCGCGCCCATTGCTGCGATGCGGGCGGCGCCGCGCGGCGCGAAGTATGACTCTCCGTCGCGAACGACCTCGTACCAGAATTCGGAGCTGGCTCTTGGCGCCTCGGCGCCAGCGTCGAGGTCGAAATGGTAGCTGCCGCGAACGCTGAATGTGCCGGAGCCGTGAACCTCGGATGTAGGCGTAGGGGCGGGCGCAGAGGCTGAGCCGCATTCAAAGCCGCCGGAGCGGGCGGTGCAGACCTGGCCAGCCGGAATTTCTCTGAGCACAGTCACTGCGTCGCCGTAGACGCACGCCATGGTCTGTTGGCCGCCAATATTCATGATGCGGGTTTCGGTGAGGCGGCTTCTCACCGGCGTCGTGTACCAGCCGCTTGGCAGAGAATTAGTGATGCCGCGTTGCGCTGTAGTAAGCGGGCAATTGACGGCTTCAGCCGCGGCAGGCGTCTGCGCGGTGATCAGAAATAGTGAAACGACGGCGCCAAGGCCGCCCAATAACATGCGCATGATGACCAATTCCCCGGATCAAGCGCGCCCTCGCGCCGCCAATTTGGGCGCTGAAACATGGCTCTTCGGTGGCGCATCGAAAGAATAGCGCCGCCGCAACGAAAGGCCATGCGCGGTTTTCGCCCAATGATGCGGCCTGAGTATAAGTTCAAACACAGCGCGATAGGCCGCGAGCGACGCTAGTGGCCAGTAGAACGGCATGGTGAGCGCGGCGCGCGCGTGACTGAGCGAGCCGGAGAGCGCGCAGGCCGTCAGCGCTGCGAAGACGGCGACGCAATAGCCCGCGATCGCGAGTGCGAAGTCTGCGGGCGTCAGCAGGTCATACGGCGTCAGCATGGCGGTTAGCAGGATGAACGCCAGCGGTCCATGCGCGAACGCGGCGATCAAGCCAGTCGCGAACACGATTTGCATCGAAGCGAAGGCTGCAAGTCCCATCTCGCGCGCTGTGCGGATGGGATCGCGCATCAGTACGAGCCACGTTTGCAGATGGCCCTTGATCCAGCGCGTGCGCTGATTGAGCCAGGCGCCGAACGTCACTGGCGCCTCTTCCATTGTCGGCGGACCGATGACGGAGCTGCGATAGCCGTCGCGGGCGATGCGATAACCGAGATCGGCGTCCTCGGTGACGTTGTATGGATCCCACCCGCCGCTGCGTAGCAGTACTTCGGTGCGGAAGTGGTTGCTGGTGCCGCCGAGCGGCAGTGGAAGATTTAGGCGCGCCAGGAAGGGCAGCACTTCGCGAAACTGTATCGCGTATTCGGCGGCGAACTGGCGTGCGATCCACGAAGCGTCGGCGTTGTCGATGCTCAGTGGCGCCTGGACGCAGGCAAGCGTGTCGCCGCCGTCTTCGAAGGCGGCAATGGAGGCGCGCAGTTGTTGTGGATGTGGACGGTCTTCTGCATCGTAGACAACGACGAACTCACCGCGCGCGCGAGAAAGGCCGGCGTTCAATGCTTTGGGTTTGGTGCGCGGCGCGCACGCCGGAATGATCACGACTTCGATATGCGGAGCGGCGGAGACCGCGAGCGCGGCGATCAGCGTGTCAACGTCATCGCCCTCCACGAGCAGTTTGATGTCGAGCGCCTCGGTGGGATAGTCGAACTTCTCGAGCGCGGCCACGAGATCGGCGACAACATTGGCTTCGTGATAGAGCGGGCACAAAATTGTATAGGTCGGGAAAGTCTTGGGGTCTGCGAGCCGCCAGAGAATTCGCTCAAGTGAGGAGGCGGCGACGAGGCGCACCAGGATTGCGCCGCCAAAGGTGATGAGCGCTGCGACGTGGAGCACGCCGAACGTAAGGCCGGGCTCGGTTCTGATGGCCCAAACGAAACCGGCGATCACGGCGGCGATCGCCAAGATTTGCGTGATGTAGAAAACGCGGTGGGCTGATCGATGTGGCTGGGCGCGCTCGAAGCCGAAGCGCGCATTGTCCAAAGCTGCCGCGTCCACAGTCGCGGCGGCGTCTTTCAGACCATCATGCCTGACAGCCCCGTCCATCCCCATCACGCACACTCAGCGGGCGCGGGAAGTTACTCACAACCGCCCAGCGGTCGTGTAGGCGATCTCTGAAACCAAGGCGTGTGTGAAAATTCGCACTGACGTTAAGGCAGGTTGGGTGGCGATTTCACCGTGCTCGCGCGCACGGGAATCGATAAGACGCGCGCGGGAGACCAGAGATGAAATCGGAAGAACTGCGCGCGGTCCTGCATGAAGTCGCGGAACGCGCGGTTGCGTTTCGCGAGAGCCGGGCTGAGGCGCCGCATCGCCCGCAAAAATCTTACGCGGAGCTACAGGCCGCGTTCGAGGCGCCGACGCCTGAGCGCGGCGCGCCGATTGGTGAGCTGATTTCCGAATTGGCCACGCTGACTGAGCCCGGTCTCGCGAACATGGTGGGGCCACGCTTTTTCGGCTGGGTCATTGGCGCCACTGAACCTGCCGGCATGGCCGCCGATTGGCTGACGAGCGCGTGGGCGCAGAATGTCGGCAACGCACACGCGACGCCCGCAGCCTCCGCCTGTGAAGAGCGGACGGGCCAGTGGTTGCTGGATCTGCTCGATCTGCCGCGCGAGTGCTCTGTCGGCTTCGTGACGGGCGCGACGATTGCGAACTTCACCTGCTTGGCGGCGGCCCGCGGTGAGGTGCTGCGGCGCGTGGGCTGGGATGCGGAGGCGGACGGTTTGTTCGGCGCGCCGGCGGTTCATGTCGTTCTGGGAGAAGAGGCGCACTCCACGGTGTTCTCCGGGCTCCGCTATTTGGGGTTGGGTGCGAAGCGCGTTGTCAGCGTGCCGGTCGATGAGCAGGGGCTGATGAAGCCGGGCGCCTTTGCGAAGGTCATTGAGAAACTAGACGGCCCGATCATCGCAATCGCGCAGGCGGGGCATATCAATTCCGGCGGCTTCGACCCGTTCGAGGAAATCGCCGCCGCGGCGCACGCGAAGGGGGCGTGGCTTCACGTCGATGGCGCGTTCGGGCTTTGGGCGCGGGCGTGTCCTGATCGTGCGCATCTCGGTCGCGGGTTAGAGGTGGCGGATTCGTGGGGCGTTGATGGTCACAAGTGGCTGCAGACGCCGCATGACAGCGCTTATGCGATCGTGCGGGATGCGGAGGCGCACCGGCGTGCGATGCTGATCGCGGCGTCGTATTTGCCTGCGGGCGCCGAGCGTCATCCGGCGGACTTCGCGCCGGAGCTTTCGCGGCGCGGCCGCGCCTTCGCAACCTGGGCAATGATCAAATCGCTCGGGCGCGACGGCATAGCAGCGATGGTCAGCCGTCACTGCGCGCAGGCGCGCCGTATGGCCAAGCGACTTAGCGCCGAGCCGGGCGTTGAGATCATGAACGACGTGGTGCTGAACCAAGTTGCGGTGAGGCTTGGCGCTGATCTCGACGTCGCGCAGGCCGACGCGCTCACGGATCGCACGATCGCGCGGATTCAAAACGAGGGCGTGTGCTTCGCTGGCGGCGCCAACTGGCGTGGGCGGCAGATCGTTCGCGTGTCGGTTATCAGTGCGAACACGACCGATGCTGATATCGATCGCAGTGCTGAGGCTATTTTGAGCGCCTGGCGTGCGGAGCTGCACGCAAACGCGTGACGCTAGGCTGCTTTCAGGAGATCGCCCGCCAAGCCCTTGCGCAACAATGCGCTTGTCGCGCGCACGCCGAAGATCGCAGCGAACTGGCCAAAGCGCGGGCCGCTTTCCACGCCAAACAACACTTCGTAGAGCGCCTTGAACCAATCGCGTAGCGGTTCGAAGGCGTGGTCTTTGCCGACGGCGTAGACTTCGTTCTGGATCGTCTCGCCGTCCGTCGTGTCCGCCGGCAGCGCATCGAGGCGCCTGATGAGGTCTTCGAACGCCGCGCGCTCCTTGTCGGTTGCGGCGCGGAATTTCTTTGTCGGCTTCACGAAGTCGTTGAAGTAGGCGATCGCGTAGTCGGTGAGTTTGTCGAGGAACGGATGCGTTTGCGGCGTCGTACCCGGGGCGTACTTGCCGACGAAAGCCCACAACAAGTCCTTCGTCTCCGCGTTGGACGCAGAAACGAGATTGGTGAGTAGGGCGAACGAAATCGGCGTGAGGTCGCGCGGCGGATTGCCAGCGTGAATGTGCCAAGCTGGGTTTTCCAGCTGCTCTGCCGTGTTTTGCCCGTGATAGCTCTCGACGTAGGTCAAATATTCGTCGACCGCCTTCGGGATCACATCGAAATAGAGCTTCTTGGCCGTGCGGGGCTTTTGAAAATTGTAGAGTGAGAGCGATTCAGGCGCGGCGTAAGCAAGCCATTGTTCGACGCTGATGCCGTTGCCCTTGGTCTTTGAAATCTTTTCGCCGTTTTGGTCGAGGAAGAGTTCGTAGACGTAGTTCACCGGCGGCTCGGCGCCGAGCGCTTTGCAAATGCGCGCATAGACGGGCTGGTTCGGCTGGTGGTCCTTGCCGAACATTTCGAAGTCGACGCCAAGCGCGGCCCAACGCATGCCGAAGTCCGGCTTCCACTGCATCTTGGCGCGGCCGCCGGTGACGGATTGCGTGATCTCTTCGCCGTCCTCGTCGTCGAAGGTGATCGTACCGGCTTCGGCGTCGATCTTCTTCATCGGCACGTAAAGCACGCGGCCGGACTTGGGCGAGATCGGAAGGAAGGGGCTGTAGGTCTTGCGGCGCTCTTCGCCGAGCGTCGGCAGCATGATGGCCATGATCTCGTCATAGGCCTTCAGCGCGTTGAGTAGCGCTGCGTCGAACGCACCTGACTTGTAAAGCTCTGTCGCGGACTTGAATTCGTACTCGAAGCCGAAGCCATCGAGGAAGGCGCGCAGACGTGCGTTGTTGTGGTGCGCGAAGCTCTCGTGCGTGCCGAACGGGTCCGGCACGTCGGTGAGCGGACGCTGCATGTAAGGGATCAGCGCTTCCGGACTTGGAATGTTGTCCGGGATCTTGCGCATCCCATCCATGTCGTCTGAAACGCAAATGATCTTGGTCTTGATCTTGTCGTTCGTGAGAACGCGGAAGGCGTTGCGCACCATCGAGGTGCGCACGACTTCGCCGAACGTGCCGATGTGCGGCAGGCCAGAGGGGCCGTAGCCGGTTTCGAACACCACCACGTCCTTCGGCTTCTTCTGGTGCCGTTCGAGCACCAGACGTGCTTGTTCGAAGGGCCAAGCCTTAGCGGCGGCGGCAAGGGTGGTGAGATTAGACATCGGCGAATCCAAGTGGAAAACCGATGTAACGGTCGCGGCGCCGCAAGCAAAGCGCGGCGATGTTACTCTGTGATCTGATCGCGTTTGCCGAACAGGCGATCGCGGAAGCGCCTGAGTGCGGCGCGTCGCTTGGCCAAAAAGCCCCAGCCGAACACCCCGGCGGCGACCCAGAGGAAGCCCTCGGTGGCGAAGGCCGCCACGGTGACGACCGCAACCCAAATTGCTGTGCTTGGGCGGTTGAAATAGGCGATTCCGACCGCGGTCCAGGCGGCGATGAGGATGGCGCCGGCCACAGCCAGGATAATCCAACGCAGCTTCATGGTTCTCTCCTTTAGCCGGTAGCAGCCGCCGGTCGCGCCAACGGATGCGGACCGTTGCGCTTTTTCCGCAGCAGGGCAGACTCCGCCGAGTCATGCGCACTCTGATCCTCTTGCGGCACGCCAAGGCTGTCCGCGCTCACGAAGCCGATAGCGACGAGGCGCGGGGGCTAACCGGCCGCGGCCGTCGCGATGCTACCGCTGCCGGCGCTGCGATGGCCGAGGCGGGGCTGAAACCGGCGCTCGCTTTGGTCTCGACCGCCGAACGCACGCGCGAGACGGCTGAGCATAGCCTGGCGGCGTTCGCGCCCGAGACGCGCCCCGAAGACGCGCTCTATCACGCCGCGCCAGAAAGCATTTGGGACGCGTTCACCGCGAGCGATGCCGAAAGCGTCGTCATCGTGGGGCACAATCCGGGCATTGGCGATCTTGTGTCGATGCTGGTGCATCAAGCGCACGACGGCTCGAAACTCGCGCGTGATCTGAGCGGACATTTTCCGACGTGCGCGTTTGCTGCGTTCGAGATCAAAGGCGAGATCATGCGCGCAGCAGGCCCACGCCTGATCGCAGCGTGGAAACCCGATCGCAAGGGCGAAGATTAGTTCGGAATGAAGCGCGCGTCGCCGAGTGCGGAATCGGCGACGGTGCGGCCTGCGCTCTCGTAGGTCGTGCCGTTCCATTGCGAGACTGGGAACGAGAAGCCTGGGCCGCCGCTGGCGATGTCGTTTCCGTTATTGTGCTGCGTCGAGAGAATGATCGCGCCGCCGGGGCGATTTTGCCAGATCTCGCTCCAGGCGCCGCTGTTATGGCGCATGAAGATAACGAGCCCGCCATCGCCGTAGCAGCTCGCCATGTTCGGGCCGCCGCCGATTGCGAAGGCGATTATGCGTCCCGGACCCGCGCCAATGTCGGCGACGAGAAATTGCGGCGTCACCAATTCTCCGCATTCGTTCTCGACCTGACCTTGGCCGTTTGCACGTAGGCTCAAGGCTGCGAGGATTGCGGAGCGCTCAGTGGCGGTGACGTCAGTGCTTTGCGCGGGCGCTGTTTGAGCATCGGCCTCGGTCGGTGCGGCGGCTTGGCCGCAGGCGGCGAGCGCGAAGAACAATGACGCGGAAATAGCCTTCAGGATGCGCATTTTGAGATCTCCCGCCGGGAGCTTTGCACAGAGGTGCACGAACGTCACTAAGCGCCGTTACTGGCTCGCCCAGAGAATGCGCGCGATCCATTCGATGTCGGCGGCGGCGAGTTCGCGTGGCTTGTGCGCAGGGTTGAGCGATGTGAGTTCGACCGTCTGATCGTTCTTGCGGCCAAGCACCTTTGCCATGACTTCGCCGGAGCGGGTGCGCACGACGACGCGATCACCGCGCCGCACTGCAGCGCCGGGTTGTACGATCACAACGTCACCGCCGCGGTAGGTCGGCTCCATGGAATCGCCTGCGATTTCGAGCGCGTACACGCGGTCCTCGCCCAGATCAGGAAAGCGCACGGTTTCATCGGCGCCGACCGGAAAACCGCTCTCGTCAAAAAATCCGTCTGCGCCCGCGCGCGCCATGCCGACGATGGGAATTGCGCGGCCTGCGCCGTCGCGGCCTGCGAGCAGGGCGGCAAACTCATCCCAACTGGCTTCCGCCGCCGCGAGTGCGCGCGAGATGCTCTCGGTGGACGGCCAGCGTGGCTTCCCATCCGGCGCTTGTCGCTTGGACTTGTTGAAGGTTGTGGGGTCGAGCCCGGCGGCGCGCGCGAGGCCCGAGGCGGTCATGCCTTTGCGGGCGGCCAGGGCGTCTATCGCGCGCCAGATGTGGGTGTGGTTCATGGGCGCCGGTTATAGCGGCTCCAGAAGGACTTTCAACCCACATATAGGATCAAAGTCCGCAATTGGTGAGCTAACTTTGGCGGGAGCGAGGTAGCAGGCGACAGGTGCGCCAGAATCTGTGAAGCGCAACGACCGTGACCTCTCCGCACGATCTCGTGACACGCGGCCTGCGCGTGATCGACCCCGAGACGGCCCACCACGCCGCGCTCCTGGGATTGCGTGCGCAATTGGGCCCACGCGCACGCGCCGATCGTTGGCCGCGGCTGAAGACAACACTCGCAGGGCTAGAGCTTCCAAATCCAATCGGCATGGCAGCCGGTTTCGACAAAAACTGCGAAGCGCCGGATGCGCTGCTCCGCTCGGGGTTTGGCTTTGTCGAATGCGGCACCGTCACGCCACTTGGCCAAGAGGGCAACCCGCGCCCACGCATCTTTCGGCTGAGCGAAGATCGCGCCGTGATCAATCGGCTCGGCTTCAACAATAAGGGCCTCGACGCTTTCGCTGATCGTCTCGCTGCACGCACCGGCAAGCCAGGCATTGTCGGCGCTAATGTTGGCGCCAACAAAGACAGCCAGGATCGCACCGCCGATTACGTGCTCGGCATGGGACGGGCGTGGAAGCATTCTTCGTATGTGACGGCGAACATTTCCTCACCGAACACGCCCGGCCTACGCGGCCTGCAAGAGCGAGGCGCGCTTGAAGAATTGTTGGGCCGGTTGCGCGAAGCACGCGCGCCGCTCACTGCCGCGCATGGCCGGCGGCCGTTATTCTTGAAAGTCGCACCTGACCTCGATGAAGCGGCGGTGATGGATATTGCGGAGATCGCGATCGCTTACGAACTCGATGCGCTGATTGTATCGAACACGACGCTGCAACGTCCGCCGCATCTTACGTCTGACAATCGCGAAGAGCAGGGCGGGCTTTCGGGGCAGCCGCTGTTTCAAATTTCGACGCAAACGCTTCGGCTTTTCGCGCAAGTTCTGAATGGCCGCTTGCCGCTGATCGGCGTTGGCGGCGTCGAGAACGGCATGACGGCGCTCGCGAAGATTAAAGCCGGCGCAAGCGCGGTGCAGCTTTATTCAGCGATGGTGTTTCATGGACCAGGGCTCGTCGCGCGCATACTCGATGAGCTCGATGGTCTGCTGATGGCCGAAGGCTACGATCATGTCTCAGAAGCGGTGGGCGCGGAGCGCGCTTAAGAGCGCGCCATGATGCGCTGGCGCATCGTTGTGGTGCGGCCGCGGAGATCCGTCATCAGCGCGCGGATGTCGCCGCGGTTCGAGTCGAGCTGAGCCAAAAACTGACGCTGCTGGATTTGCCCCAACCACACGCCGTCACGGCCGACGGCGATGTCGGTGACCTTCCAGCCGTTGTCAGAACGCAGCACGCGCCATTGCACGCGCATCGGTTCGCCGCGCGGCGGACGCACTTGGCTGTCGACAACCACATCGCGGCCGGCGGTACGTTCTTCCGAGCCGACGACGCGGACGGCGGCGCCGCTCATGTTTTCGAATTGATCTTCGTAGGTCGCGATCGCGAACGCCTGGAACGTCTCCTGCCACTCGCGGCGGAGGGCGGTGTCTTCGACGAGCGAACCGCGATAGCGGCCGACGACGTAGATCGCGATGCGCTGCATGTCCGCGAACTGCGTCATCAGGCGCTGGAATTGTTGTTGGCGCTGCGTTGAAGAGGCATTCGGATTTCCGAGCGCCGCAAGCGCGGCGGTTGCGTTCGTTTGTACGTACGTTTCCGCGTCTGAGTTACGCGCCGCATGCGCATCCGGCGCGGTTGCGAGCGCGCCCAGGCCAATCAAGCCTGACAGAAACGTGGCGCGGGTAACGGGACGGGTCACGACAAACTTCTCCTTCAGTCCTGCTTCGATTTGGGAAGCGCGATCGCTTCCTTTAAGGCCACGGAATTCCCAGCCTCTTGGATTTGATCCGGCTGTTGCTGAATTGCTTCAGCGCTGGCGCCCCCATTTGGCGTGTTTGTTACTGGCGCTTCATCAATGTCATCGAAGTCCGGCAAATCTTGGACATCGACGCGGCCGTTTTGGATCGCCGCTTCGCGCGAGACTTCGTACGCGCTGCGATAGGTCACGTAGAGATCGCCGCCTTGCGCTTCGAACGAGTCGATTTGATCGATGAGCGCTTCGCGTTGTGCGATGCCGGAGATAATTCCGCGCGCCGCGCGTACGGTGTCGGCGTCGTCAAAGTCGGCGTACGTCAGCGGATCGAGCGCGACGTCCACGATTTGTCCTGCGCCATCGCGCAGAGTTGTCGGTCCGAACAGCGGTACGAAAATGTATGGGCCTGACGGTACGCCCCAAACGGCGAGCGTTTGGCCGAAATCTTCGTCGTGGCGCTCAAGACCCATACTCGTCGCGGGATCGAAAATGCCTGCAACGCCAAGCGTTGTGTTGATCGCGAAGCGGCCAACGGTGGCGCCGGCGCGATTGACTTCGCCTTGCAGTACGTCGTTCGCGAAAATCACCGGGCTTTTGAGATTACGAAGAAAGTTCGAGACACCTGCGCGAAACAAGCGCGGGGTCGCGACGCGATAGCCGCGCGCGACAGGCTCAAGCACTGCGCCATCGACGGCCTGGTGCACGCTGAACAAGCCGCGGTTGAAGCCTTCCCACGGATCGCTGCTTGCGGCAGCGCTCACGTCGCCCGGCGCTTCCTGCGCGGACGCGATCGTTGGGGCAGCCAAACAGGCCGCCAAAACCATGATCGAAACTAGTCCCCGCATCGTACGGACGCCCTCTAAAGTCCCCAGCGCAAATAATGACGGGGTAGGGTTAATCAACTTTCCTGTTCCGCATCTGAACCGGTCATTTAACTCACAGTGTCCGCGAACCGCTTTAAATTGCTGATTTTATAACGAAATTTGGATAAGAGGCCGGTTGGCCACACTCGTCCGGAAACTTTTTCACCGGCGGACGGTCGCCGCTTGAAGCGCCAGGCTAGGCAATCGCGCCCCGGTCGTGTCATATAAAGATATGTTTATATCTCCAACTCAGCCGGTCCCGGAGCTGCGCGACGCGGATCGCGTCGTCGCCGCGCTCAGGGCGGCGGGTGAGCAAACCAGGCTCCGGGCGCTGGCGCTGCTGACTGAGGGCGAGTTGGCGGTCGGCGAACTCGCGCAAGCGCTTGGCCAAAGCCAGCCGCGCGTCAGCAGGCATCTGAAGCTGCTGACCGAAGCTGGCCTCGTGGAGCGGGCGCCGGAAGGGGCGTGGGTGTTCTATCGCTTGCCGCGCGCGCGCACGACAGAGCGTCAGTTTGCTGAAGCAGCGCTAGCCATGCTTGATCCCACCGATCCGGTGTTGGCGCGCGACACAGATCGTCTGCACGAAATTCGCGCCGCGCGTGACGACGCCGCCGCCTCTTATTTCGAACGCAACGCCGCCGATTGGGAGCGCGTGCGCGCACTGCACTTGCCTGAAGCGGATATCGATAGCGCGATCCTCGATGCGGCAGGCGCCGGACCGTTCGAGCTAATGGTCGATGTCGGCGTCGGCCAGGGCCGCATGATCCAACTTTTTGCAGATCGCGTGCGCCGCGCTGAGGGCTTCGATACGTCGCGGCAAATGCTGGCGATCGCGCGTGCGTCGCTCGATGGATTGAAAGCCAAAGCCGCGGTGCAATTCGGCGATGCGTACGCGCCGCCGATTGAAGCGGGCGCAGCAGGCTTGGTGACGATACACCAGGTGCTGCACTTTCTATCTGATCCGCAGCGCGCCATCGCCGAGGCGGCGCGGCTGCTGAAAAGTGGTGGCCGGCTTGTCATCGTTGATTTTGCGCCGCACACGTTGGAATTCCTGCGCGAAGAGCACGCGCACCGGCGCCTTGGGTTCAGCGATGCTGAGATCGCGGAATGGTGCGAAGCCGCGGGCTTGTCGCGGCCAAAAACGACCACACTCGCGCCGAACAAGCGCGAGGCGCTAACGGTGAAAATCTGGACCGGGGAAAAGGCATGAGCGTCGATCGCCTTCAGGATATGATCGTCGAAACCTCGTCGCGCAAGCGCGAGACGCGGGTGTCGTTTGAGTTCTTTCCGCCGAAGAGCGAAAAGCTCGAAGGCGATCTGTGGACCTCGATCCGCAAGCTTGAGCCACTGGCGCCGAGCTTTGTGTCGGTGACCTACGGCGCCGGCGGCTCGACGCGCGATCGCACGCACAAAACGGTTGCGCGCATGGTCAGCGAAACGACGCTGAAGCCTGCGGCGCACCTCACGACTGTCGCCGCGAGCCGTGTCGAGATCGATGGCGTGTTGCGTGATTATTGGCGCGCCGGCGTGCGCCGCATCGTTGCGCTGCGCGGGGATCCGCCCGGCGGCGTCGGCATGCCCTATCTGCAGCACCCCAACGGCTATGCGAGCGCGATCGAGCTGGTGGAAGCCGCATCGCGCATTGGCGCGTTCGATATCTCTGTCGCGGTGCATCCGGAAAAACATCCGGCGAGCGCGAACTTCGAGCACGACATCGACAATTTTAAGCGAAAGCTCGGTGCGGGCGCCTCGCGCGGCATTTCGCAATTCTTCTTCGAAGCCGATATATTTCTGCGCTTTCGTGACCGGCTGGCGCGTGCTGGCGTTTATGCGCCGATTTTGCCGGGCATCATGCCTGTCACCAACGTGACCAGCCTGCGCAAGATGGTCGAGGCGTGCGGCGCGACTTTGCCGCGCTGGATGGTGCGTCTCTTCGAAGGTCTGGACGACGATCCAGAAACGCGCCGCCTGGTCACCGCCGTGACGACAGCTCAGCTTTGCGCGCGATTGGCGGCAGAAGGAATCGAGGATTTCCACTTCTACACGCTGAACCGCGCCGACCTTGCATACTCGATCTGCCGCATTTTGGGCGTGCGCGCGAAGGAGCAAGCGGCATGAAACGCGAAGAACGATTAGCGGCCCTGAACGCCGAAATGGCGAAACGCTTGCTGATCCTTGATGGATCGATGGGCGCCTATCTGCAGGACTTCGGACTCAAGTCCGAGGATTTTCACGGTGCGCGCTTTACCGATCACGCAAGCCCGTTGAAGGGCAACAACGATCTGTTGTCGCTGACGCGTCCCGAAGTGATCACGCAAGTGCATGATGCTTATCTCGCCGCGGGCGTCGATATCATCGAGACCAATACGTTCAGCGCGACCCGCATCAGTCAGGCCGAATATTCGCTTGAAGCCATCAGCTACGAGTTGAACGTCGAAGGTGCGCGATTGGCGCGTGAGGCGTGCGACAAGTTCGAGAAGGCTGACGGTAAGCCGCGCGCTGTGGCCGGCGCACTAGGTCCGACAACCAAATTGCTCTCGATGTCGCCGGAAGTCGGCGATCCCGGCCGTCGCGACAGTGATTTCGACACGATGGCGGCGAACTACGAAGAGCAGACGCTCGGCCTGATCGAAGGCGGGTCGGATTTGCTGCTGATCGAAACCATCACCGACACGCTCAACTGCAAGAGTGCGCTTTGGGGCGCGTGGGAAGCGTTCGACAAAACGGGCATTGAGCTGCCTATCTGGATCAGCGGCACGATCACGGATCGCTCGGGCCGCACGCTCTCGGGGCAGACGGTTGAAGCGTTCTACAATTCGCTGCGTCACGCCAATCCGTGGGCGATCGGTTTGAATTGCGCGCTTGGTCCGGCTGACATGCGCGCGTTTTTGGCTGATCTGGCGCGTGTCGCCGAATGTGCGGTGAGCGCCTATCCGAACGCGGGCCTACCGAATGCGATGGGCGGTTATGATGAGACGCCGCATTCGATGGAAGCGCACTACGCTGAGTGGGCCAAATCTGGCTTGCTCAACATCGCGGGCGGATGCTGCGGCACGACGCCTGATCACATCGCGCATTTGAAGCATGCCGTTGAGGGCGTGAAGCCACGCGTCGCGCCGACGCACGATGCGCGCATGAAGCTTGCGGGTCTCGAACCGTTTACGGCAGCGGCATGAGGATCGAGTTTGGTCCGGAATGGCTGACGTTGTTCGTTCGCCCCATGCGCATCAGCTTCGTGCGCAAGAGCTTGTCGAGATCAGCATGAGCAGCGTCAATCCATTCGCCAATTTCGTCGTCATTGGCGAGCGCACAAACGTCACCGGCTCGGCGAAATTTCGCAAGCTGATCGAGGCCGATGATTATGCGGGCGCGCTGGTGGTGGCGCGTCAGCAGGTTGAGAGCGGCGCCAACGTGCTCGACGTCAACGTCGATGCAGCCATGATTGATGGCCCGGCGGCGATGAAGCGCTTTCTCAATCTGATCGCGTCCGAACCTGACATCGCGCGCATTCCGTTGATGATCGATTCCTCGAAATGGGAAGTGATCGAAGCGGGCCTGAAGTGCGCGCAGGGCAAATCGGTCGTGAACTCGATTTCGATGAAGGAAGGCGAGGAAGCCTTCCTCCTGCACGCCCGCAAAGTGCGCCGCTACGGCGCTGCGTCTGTCGTGATGGCGTTCGATGAGCAAGGCCAGGCCGATACCGCCAAGCGCAAGATCGAAATTTGCACGCGTGCGTACCGGCTGCTTGTCGATAGCGACTTTCCGCCGGAAGACATCATCTTCGATCCGAACATTTTCGCGGTCGCGACTGGCATCGAAGAACATGCCGACTACGCCAAGGCGTTCTTCGATGCGACGGCCTACATTCGCTCCGAGTTGCCGCATGCGCACGTCTCGGGCGGCGTTTCGAACGTGTCGTTCTCGTTCCGCGGCAATGAGCCGGTGCGCGAAGCGATGCACGCGGTGTTTCTCTATCACGCCATCCGCGCTGGCATGGACATGGGCATTGTCAATGCCGGTTCGCTGACGCTTTATGATGATGTCGAGCCCGAACTGCGCGAGCGCGTTGAGGACGTGCTTCTCAACCGCCGTGACGACGCCACCGAACGGCTGCTCGAAATTGCCGAACGTGCGAAGGCGGGCGGCAAGAAGAGGGGCGATGAGCGCGATCTCTCCTGGCGCCTGCAGCCAGTGAAGGAGCGCCTGACCCACGCGCTTGTGCACGGCATCAACGAATTCATCGTCGCGGACACCGAAGAAGCGCGCTTGCAGGCCGAGCGGCCGCTGCATGTGATCGAAGGGCCGCTGATGGACGGCATGGGCGTCGTCGGTGATCTCTTCGGCGCAGGCAAGATGTTCCTGCCGCAAGTGGTGAAGTCTGCGCGGGTGATGAAGCAGGCCGTCGCACATCTCATTCCGTACATGGATGAGGAGAAGGAACGTCTGGGGTTGGTTGGAAGATCCAACGGTAAGATCGTGATGGCGACGGTGAAGGGCGATGTGCACGATATCGGCAAAAACATCGTCGGCGTTGTTTTGCAATGTAACGGCTACGAGATCGAAGACATGGGCGTGATGGTGCCTTGCGATCGCATTTTGGAGCGCGCCAAAGAGATTGGCGCCGATGCGATTGGCTTGTCGGGACTGATCACGCCATCGCTCGATGAGATGGTGTTTGTCGCCAGCGAAATGGAGCGCCTGGGGCTCAATCTGCCGCTGCTGATTGGCGGCGCGACGACGTCGCGTACGCACACCGCCGTGAAAATCGCACCAGTGTACTCAGGCCCGATCCTTTATGTGCCGGACGCCTCGAAAGCGGTGCCGGTGGTGCAAAAGCTGCTTGGCGCCGATCGTGACAAGTTGGTCGCGGACACGCGTGCTGAATACGATTCCGCGCGTGAAGCGTATTTCGCCAGCCAGGATAAACGCCCGCGTCTGCCGTTGGCGAAAGCGCGCGACCGCGCGCCGAAGCTTGCGTTCGCACCGGTGAAGCCAAGCTTCTTGGGCGTGCGCTCGTTTGCGGACTATCCGCTCGAAGAGCTTGTGCCGTTTATCGACTGGACGCCGTTCTTTGCCTCTTGGGATTTGATCGGGCGCTATCCGGCTATTCTGGAGGACGACATTGTCGGCGAAGCCGCGCGCACGCTTTATCGTGATGCCCGGGCGATGCTTGAGCAATTGGTTGCCGAGAAGTGGGTGAAGGCTTCCGGCGTTGTCGGCTTCTGGGCGGCGAACCGTGACGGCGATGACGTTGTGCTGTTTGCAGACGACACGCGCAGCGAGGAGATCGCACGGCTCCACACGCTGCGGCAGCAGATCGACAAGGGCGAAGGCAAAACGAACTTCGCGCTTGCGGACTATATCGCGCCCAGCGGTGTGAAAGATTACGTCGGCGCGTTCGCGGTGACGGCGGGCTTGGGCGAAGAAGATGTCGCCATCCGCTTTAAGCGCGCCAATGACGATTACTCCGCCATCCTGGCGCAAGCGTTGTGCGATCGCTTGGCCGAAGCGTTCGCGGAAGCCTTGCACGCAAAGGTGCGCCGTGAATTGTGGGGTTACGCTAAAGACGAAGCGCTTAGCGAAGACGACATGATCGCGGAGAAATATCGCGGCATTCGTCCGGCACCTGGCTATCCGGCGCAACCCGATCACACCGAGAAGAGCACGATCTTCGATCTGCTCGAAGCGCGCGAGCGCACCGGCATCGACCTCACCGAGAGCATGGCGATGACGCCGCCGTCTTCAGTTTCAGGCCTCTACTTTGCGCATCCGCAGGCGGAGTATTTCGGCACCGGCAAAATCGATCGCGATCAGGTCGCGGATTATGCGCGCCGCAAGGGTTGGGATTTGGCGACCGCCGAGCGCTGGCTCTCGCCGATCCTGGCGTACGATCCGGTGCGCGCGAAGGCGGTTTGAGTGACGTGCACTCACGGCGACGTGCGCGCGATTGTTTTGGCTTTGGCGCGTGAGTGTGTGTCACCCTTTCGGAGAGTCCCCCCGCCTTCGATCAACAGCCCGTCGTCACCAGACACACCAACTCGCCCCCGACCGCCCAGACCGCGCCGGGGATGACAGGAATGAACGAAAATGGATCAAGCGGCCATGATTACCTATTGGGGTATCGAGAACCTCAAGCGCTGGCCAGCGGACACGCTGCGTGATGTGGCGATACCCGCTTCGTCAAAGGCCTTCTTGACCGAGGTTGGTCTTCCCGCTCCGAGGCGGATGATTTGGGTATGGACCCTCACGTGGAACGAGGCGCTGCCCTATTTTCCCGGCTCGTCTCAGACACGCCTTCTGGGCAACAACCACAGTCGGCCAATCCTAATCGATGAAGGGCGGGGCGGTTGTGTGGTGTGGGGCAAGACGGATGGAAGCGGGGAGCGCTACGCCAACGCCTCTGTTGAGCAATTCGCCGAATCCCTCACCGAGATGGACAAGTACGTGCAGCACGAGGACCGCATGTCGGGTGATCCGTCCTTTGATGCTCAGACCCAACGGCGAGCGGTGAAAGAATTTCGAAATCGACTAAGCGAAATCGATACCGCGGCAATCGCCGATCGCGAGAGCCTGTGGTCGAATATCATCGTTGAGATGCGTGTGGAGATACAGGGCTCCACGATCTGAGCGCTGTAGGCGAACGTGAACCGCGCGGTGTTGCCGAGACACCCGGGGAAAGCGAACGCGCAGCAAAACGAAGAAGCAGGGTGTAATGCGCTCGTAATTTTCGAGAGCGCACCCACGACCGAGTCGAGCATTTTGCGGCGCGAACGGCTAAATCCGAGCGGTCCCGGCTCAGATCTCGCCTCCACCCTCTCCAACAACGTCTTACCCTCGACTGCTGGCGCGATTCCGCGCCGCGGGCGTCGGAGGTCGAACATGGTCGAATACTTTGCGGGACTGGACGTGGCGACGGTGGAGAGCGCGCTTTGCGTGGTCGACGACAAGGGCGATGTGGTTCTGGAAACGAAGGTTGCTTCCGATCCGGCGTCGATTGCGTTCGCGCTGCATCCGTTCGCCGGCGGCTTGCGGCGGATTGGTCACGAGGCGGGGTCGTTGTCGCCGTGGCTGCAGCGCGAACTCAAAGTGATGGGTCTGCCGGTGCACTGCCTGGAAACACGTCACGTGCGCGCAGCGCTCGACGCGCAGCGCAACAAGACCGATCGCCATGACGCGCTCGGACTGGCGCAAATGATGCGCACCGGCTGGTTCAAGAGCGTGCATATAAAAAGCGAGGCGAGCTATCGGCTGCGGCTGCTCATCTCCAACCGGCGCAACCTGAAGCGTAAGTTTTTGGATTTGGAGAACGCCATTCGTCACAGCATCAAGGCGTTTGGGATCAAGATCGGCGCGGTGAGCGGCCGGCTGGGTTTCGACGCAAAGGTGCGTGAGCTAACGGCGTACGATCCGGTGCTGACGACGCTGTGCGACGCGATGTTGCGCGCCCGCGCCGCGCTCTGGGCGGAATACACCCGCCTGCACAAGCTGGTGGTGCAGGTGACACTAAAGGACGAGCTGTGTCAGCGCTTCATGGCCATCCCAGGGGTGGGTCCGGTGACGGCTTTGGCCTTTAAAAGCGCGGTGGACGACCCGAGCCGGTTTCGCCGTGCGCGCAATGTCGGGGCGCATTTTGGGCTGACGCCGAAGCGCTGGCAGTCGGGCACATCGATCGACTTCACCGGCCGCATCTCGAAAGCTGGCGAAGGGGAAGTGCGGACCCTGCTCTACGAGGCGGCGTCATGCCTGATGACCAGGTCGCGGGAGAGCTGCAGCTTGAAGCGCTGGGGCCAGGCCATCGCCAAACGCGCGGGCCATAAGAAGGCCGTGGTGGCGGTGGCGCGGCGCCTCAGCGTGATCATGCTGGCGATGTGGCGGGACGGAACATACTTCGAACCAGGCAATCCGGAAGCACCGCCACGGCGGCCGCGGAAGGCATCGGCTCCGCGGCGCGTGATGAAGACGAAGACGCTTTCAGGACCGAAGGCCGCGCGCGCCTGAGCGTCGCAAAGCATCGAGGGAAATACGCGGAAACGCTGACGGAGATCCCCGCTCGGGGACGGATGAGGTGAGAGACGGAGGGGTTGGACGAGCACGCTATCTTGCCTGTGGCGCCCTCGAAGGTCCTTTGTGGCGGATCGAGAGACCACGCGTGAGTGCATGAATACGATTGCCGTCCCCTGATCTCGATGAGCGTGTGCGAGGCGTGAAGCATCAGCTTCATTTGCGATCGCGGAGTGGTGCTCGGACCGCCTGATCCACTTTGAGCCTGAGATTCTCGTCGGTGATTTACATCCGCGTGCTTCTGTGGCGTGATCGCGTCTGAGGCGAAAAAGACGCGATTTTACTGGGAAAAGGAGACAGTCATGACGAAGAAGAAGAGCAATGCAGCAAAGAAAATTAGTAGGGCAAGATAAAGGACACCGTGTCCGGCGCCTGAAGTGCTTACCCTGCTTCAGAAAAATCCAAGGTGTGAGCGGGTGCACGCACCTCGTGTGCAAGGTGCGAACAGGGCGCGCTCACTTGGCGAAAATCACAACAGCGGATTCGCGCGCGAGGTGCGAAGAGAAACGCGCGCCGCGCGGTGCATGTGATGCGCGCGCGGTGATGAAGATCGACGACGAAAGAGGGGTTGCCGCGAAAGTGTGACACGCACCGCCGGATGTGATCGGACAAACCATTTCGGCACCGGCAAAATCGATCGCGATCAGGTCGCGGATTATGCGCGCCGCAAGGGTTGGGATTTGGCGACCGCCGAGCGCTGGCTCTCGCCGATCCTGGCGTACGATCCGCTGCGCGCGAAGGCGGTGTGAGTGACGTGCACTCACGGCGACGTGCGCGCGATTGTTTTGGCTTTGGCGCGTGAGTGTGTGTCACCCTTTCGCCGCCAATCAACTGGCAACCGATCCGACGCCTTGGCTGCGGCGGCGCTAGGAGCAGGCTATGACTCGGCGCTTTTGGAGAGCCAGGTACGATCGCAATTTCTATGCTGTGTATCATGAACCTCCGCCGCCCCAGCCGGAGGACGTTCAAGCCATTGGGGAAAAGGGCGATCCGCATCCTTTTCGGTATCTGAGTAACAATCGTGAAGGTGGGAGATTAGCTGCTGATCTGCCGTACCCGTTTGGCGGCGGTCTCTTGATGAATCTGCGCGCGGCGGAGGTGCTCCTGCCGCTGATCTCGTCTTGGACGAACATCCAGTCGGATGTGCAGGTCGACAGGCAACCGTCGCACATCTTGGCGATTGTGACGCAGGTCTATGACGCTATGAACGAGTCAACCTCGGTTGGCCGTAGGGGCGCACGATCCAGCATCTGGCTCGACGTCGAAGAGTTGCACCTAAGCGACGCCAAGATTGGTCCGTCGCCGATCTTTCGCGTGCCCAATGCGGGCCTGCAATGGAATCATATCCTCTCGGAAGAAATTGTGGATGCCGTCCGCAAGAATGAGTTGACCGGTCTTATGCTTCAAGAAGCGGTTGTAGAATAACGGCTTCGTCGGCGCACGGTCGTCTACAACGCCAAGAACCAGATTGTCAGCGAGGACCGCAGCGAGCACCGCAACGACGACATCTATCGCACGCTCTCGACGTATGCGTACGGAACCGGCGCGAACTATGCTTTAGGCGCGGTCACTGAAGTGGTGGCGCAGAACTGGAAGGACGGCGCTGTCTGGCCAACGACGAAGACCACCAACACGTACATCTGGCTGTCGCTTCCGAATATTCCCCAGTCACCCGATCCGCCGATAGCGCCGGTGCAGGCCTCCGACTCTTGGGGAGCTGGCGATGCGTCCGTCCCTTTCGATAGCCCTGTTGAGCGGCGTTTCCTTGGCTAATGCCAGGTGCGGTCGATCGTTGTTGCGGTCGGGTGACACACACGCACCCGCAACATCGAACCAAGCTTGACACCGCTCGTCACGTGCGTGTGTGTCACCCCAAGGATGCGTGTGTGTCACCCCAAGGATGTGTCACCGGCAGGACTATTGTTGCGCGCCCGTCGCAATTTCCTGGTCCGCCGTCGTGCGGCGCTGCTAGAACGCCCTGAATCTTTCGGGGACCATCCATGAAACGTCTGATCACGTTCGTTGCCGCGACGCTGGCGCTTGTCGCGTGCGCTTCGTCGTCCACACCGCAATCTGGCACGCTCGAAGTTGCGCCGCTCGCCTACACCACGCGCACGCTGCCGAACGGCTTGCGTGTGTTCGCGATGCCGGATCGCAACACGGCGAACGTCTCGGTTCAGGTTTGGTACGACGTCGGCTCGGTCGATGATCCGGCTGGCCGTTCGGGCTTCGCACACCTCTTCGAACACATCATGTTCAAGTCGACGCGCAACATGCCGGAGCAATTCTTCGACCGGCTGACCGAAGATGTCGGCGGTTACAACAACGCGTCCACGTACGATGACTTCACCAACTATTACGAAGTCGTCCCCGCGAACCATCTGCAGCGCGTGCTGTGGGCGGAAGCTGATCGCATGGGCTCGCTCGTCGTCAACGAGGAGAGCTTCGATTCCGAGCGCGATGTGGTGAAGGAAGAGCTGCGCCAGCGCGTGCTCGCGTCGCCGTATGGGCGCTTGTTCTATTTGTTCTTGCCGCAAGTGAACTACGACGTTCACCCGTATGGCCGCCCCGGCATTGGCTCGATCGAAGATCTCGACGCCGCGACCGTTGCCGATGTCCGCGCCTTCCACGCGCAATACTATCGCCCGGATAACGCGATCCTCGTCGTCTCGGGCAATTTCGATCAAGCGCAACTCGATGCCTGGATCGATCAGTATTTCGGTGACATCGCGCGCCCCACGCGCGACATCCCGCGCGATTACCCAACTGAACCGGTGCGCACGCAGCCGCGTGAATACACGGTCTATGCGCCGAACGTGCCGTTGCCGGCCGTGATGATTTCGTATCCGCAGCCGGCCTCGACCGATCCAGACATTCCGGTGCTGATGGTGATCGACGGCATCATGTCGACTGGTGAGAACTCGCGGCTCTACAATTCGCTGGTCTATGAACAGCAGATCGCCGCGCAGGTTTTCACCAATTTGGAAGCGACGCAGGATCCAGGCGCTTACGGCGTGTTCGCGATCCTGTCGGACGGCCAAACTGCTGAAGCAGGTCAAACTGCGCTTGCGGCGCAGATTGCCCGCTTCCGCGATACGCTGGTGACGCAAGCCGAACTCGACGAAGCCAAGAACGAGATCGTCACTGCGACGCTGCAAGGCCGTGAAACCGCCGAAGGCCGCGCCGATGAACTCGCCGACTCCGTCATTCGCTACGGCGATGCCGGGTACGCCGACCGCTTGCTCGCGGCGATCCAGGCAACGACTGCGGCTGACGTTCAGCGCGTCGCGCGCCGCATCTTCGACGAGAACCGCCGCGCCGTTGTGCGCTATCTGCCGGAAGAGCAGGGCCGCACGGGCGATACGATCCAAACCTCGTCGCGCATCCAAGCGCGTACGCTGAATATTCCGGCTTCGGAAATCACGACCTACACGCTTGCGCCTGAAGCTCAGCGCGAACAGCCGCCGGCTGCTTTGACGCCGATTGACGCGCGCATCCCCGCTGCGTCGCAACGCACGCTTGCAAACGGTGTCCGTGTCATCGTTGCGCCGAACCGTGCGATTCCGCTGATCAGCGCCGATTTCCGCGTCGCTTCAGGCTCCTCGTCGGACCCCGCCAATCGCGCTGGCCTTGCCGGCATGACTGGCGATTTGCTGACGCGCGGCACGGCCACGCGCAGCGCCACCGAGATTGCCAGCCAGATTGAGTCTCTCGGCGCAGCGATCAGCTCGGGCGCCGGCTGGGATTCTTCGGCCGTCTCGTTGCAAACGCGCAGCGATCGCGCGCAAGAGGCGTTCACCGTTTTTGCTGACGTGGTGCGCAATCCCGCGTTCGCCGGCGAAGAGCTCGACCGTGCGAAATCGCAAGCCCTCGACGGCTTGCAAGTGGCGCTGAGCCAGCCTGGCGGCATTGCTGGCTTTGCCATGACACGCGCGATCTACGGTACGGCCCCTTATGGCGCGATCGCTTCGCCAACCAGCATCGGCGCAATCACGCGCGATGACATGGCGAGTTATCACCGCACTTACTGGCGTCCCGACAACGCCGTGCTCGTCATCACCGGCGATGTCTCGGCGGACGAGGGGTTTGCGCTCGCGGAAAGCTATTTCGGTAGCTGGACGCGTCCGTCGACACCGCTGCCCGCGCGTCCGGACGCTACGGCACACGCTGCGCCATCACGCACCATCGTTGTCGATCTGCCGGACACTGGCCAAGCGGCGGTGCTGATGGGCCTACGCGGCGTTGCGCGTACCGATGCGGACTACTTCCCGCTGCTGGTCGCTAACAACGTCCTCGGCGGCGGCTACTCGGCGCGCCTCAACACCGAGATCCGCATCCGCCGTGGCCTCTCCTACGGCGCGAACTCGAGCCTGCAGGCGCGCATGGCGCCAGGGCCGATTATCGCGTCGGCGCAAACGCGTAATGATGCGGCAGTTCAGGTCTATGATCTGATGCGCACCGAAATCACGCGCATCGGCGCTGAGCCGGTTTCAGTTGCAGAGCTCACCGCCCGCAAAGCGGTGCTGATCGGCAGCTTCGGCCGCACCATCGAGACGACAGCTGGTCTCGCCGGTCAAATCTCGACGCTGGCTCTCTACGGCTTGCCGCCAGAACGCCTCGGCACTTACGTCGCCGACGTTACGGCGGTGACTCCGGCGCAGGCCCAGACCGCCGCGCAACGTTACTTCGATGCAAGCCGCGCCGATGTCGTTGTGGTGGGGGATGCCCAGCACTTCTATGATGGCCTGCGCCGCGTCCGGCCAAATGCCGAGCGCATTCCGGCATCGGAACTAAATCTCGATACGGAATCGCTTCGCTAAGTTTGCGGGCGCCGTCACGGTCCAGACCCGTGACGGCGGCGCGCGACTCGGTTAATTATAGTGACCGATGGCCGGTCAGAATTTCATTCGCATTGCCTGCGTGGCGATTGGTTTGAGTACGCTTTCCTTTGCGGCTGGCGTGGCTGGCGATCTCTCGATCATCGATCCGCCGCGGACGGGCCAGCGAGTCGTTTTGCGTCTCCCGCCGGAAATTCCGGGTGATGCGCCGCGCGCCGGGCCGATTTTATCCACAGCTTCGGCAGCGGCGATTCCGGTTCGGTTCGTGCGCCGGTCGGCGCGCGAGCAGGCGCGCCAATTCGTCGAAGCGGTTCAGATCGCCCACGAAGCCGGGTTTGAGCCAGCGCCAATCGCCTTTGAAATGGCTGCGATTGCCGATCCGAAGCCGCAGCATCCGTCTCGGGTGAAGCCGACGTCAGAGGTTCTCGCGACGGGCCATGAGACCAAAGTCGCCTGATTTAGTGCGGCTTTGCCGCAACACTGGCGCCGGGCGCCTGCAACACCGCCAAAATACTGCCCCCTTCGGAGCGCTCTCCTCTCGCTGCATGAGCCAGGGAATTGGGCAGAGCTTTTACGGGAGGGGTGCTGCGGTTATCGCCGCCGCGCTCACTCTAGCCGCGCCGGGCATCGCCCAAGCTCAGCAACAGCCCCGCCAACAGCCTAACGCCGCTCCCCCGCAGCGGCTTGTCCCGGTCACTGCAGGCGCCAGCCGCTACGCGACGCCGGACGGTGCCGTCCGCTTCGTGCTCGATCGCTCTGGTGGCCGCGCCGCCTTGGTGCAGTTCGAGGGCGATCCCGAGGTCCACGTGCTCCGGCCGACTATGGGCGCTGGCGGCGACGAGATTTTTCAATCCGAGAACGGCGACGTTCGTCTGCGCGTCACCTCGCACGGCGGCATTACGGTTTACACACGCACGAACCGCACCGGCGCTGCTGCATCCGAAGAGGGCCGCGCCGCGCCGCTGACTCCGGAAGAGTTGGCGTTCGCGGAGATGCAGTCGCGCTTTCGCGGCATTCAAAATCGCGCACGCCGCAGCATTGGTCAGCCGGTGATGTTTACGGTGCCTGCGCAAATGTCGCCGATGGCGGCTGGCGTTGTCACCGACGCCGCCGAGCGGGCCGCTGAAGGTTTGGCTGAAGCGCCGCTCACCAATGTAAGGCGCGTCATCATTGTCATCGGCCGCGCACCGGCGGTCGCGCTTCGGGGCGACACGCTTCTCATCCAGGTTGCGCCACAGCTCGGTTATGCCGGGCGGCCATCCTCCAGCGCCATCCGCAACGTCGTGATGGGGCAGGTGCAAGGTCCCGAACAGTAAGACCGCAAACGCCGCCCAGTGAGGCGGCTTTTTGTTAGCCCTTGAATTCGTCTTTTTGTTTTCGAATGGCGGCGAACGCTTCCCAATCGGCCACGTCCGGCAGCAAGGCTGGCGCGCGCAGGAACGGGTTGGTTTCCTTCTCGATGCGCAGCGTCATCGGCACTGTTGGTTTGCCCGCCGCGCGCAAACGATCGATCTCAGCTGCGCGTGTCGCTAGCGCTTGGTTTTTCGGATCGACCGACAGCGCGAAGCGTGCGTTGGACTGCGTGTATTCGTGCGCGCAATAGAGGGTGGCGTCGTCCGGCAGCGCGGCGAGCTTCTGCAAGCTCGTCCACATTTGCTGCGGCGTGCCTTCAAACAAGCGTCCGCAGCCAAGTGCAAACAGCGCATCGCCAACAAACGCTGCGTTGTCGGCATCGAACACATAAGCGATGTGGCCGAGCGTATGCCCGCCCACATTTAACACGTGCGCCTCAATGCCGCCGAGCTGCACGCGGTCGCCGTCATCGACGACGCGATCCGGCGCCGCGCCGATGCGCTCCACTTCGGCGGGGCCTGTAACGACGGCGCCGGTCTTTGCCTTAATCGCAGCGTTGCCGCCGGCGTGATCAGGGTGCCAGTGCGTGTTCCAGATATCGGTGATGCGCCAACCCTTCGCATCTGCCTGACGCATGATCTCTTCGGCGTCCGGCGTGTCGATCGCGGCGGTGGCGCCGGTGGCGGGATCGTGAATGAGGAACCCGTAATTGTCGGAGAGGCAGGGGAATTGATGGATTTGAAGCATTTCCTAGCTTAGCCCTTCCAAGCCATGCGCGTCGATGTTCTTGCCCTCCAGCGCTTTTATGCTTCGTCCTTGGGCGAAGCGGCGCGGCGCGCTGCGGCGCGGCGGCTAGCGGCGCTCTGGCCGCATGCCGACGGTCTCGATGTTCTGGGCATTGGTTATCCCGCGCCATACCTAGATCGCTTTCGCGGCGCTGCACGGCGCGTCGTGATGATGATGCCAGCGGCGCAAGGCGCTGAACCCTGGCCATCGAACGGTCCGGTCGCGACCGCGCTCTCGGAAGAAGCACGGCTCCCGTTCATGGATGCAGTGTTCGACCGCGTGTTGCTCGTGCATGCGCTTGAGGAGTGCGACGCTGTCCACGCCATGCTGCGCGAAGTTTGGCGCGTTATGGCGCCGGAGGGGCGGCTGGTGGTCATCGCGTCTAACCGCTGGAGCTTGTGGGCGCAGTCGGATGCGTCGCCGTTCGGCTATGGCCGCCCGTACTCACGCACCCAACTTGCAGCGCTGCTCGGCGATTCCATGTTCGAGCCGGTGGTCTCTGCACGCGCGCTTTACGTTCCGCCATGGCGTTGGGCGTCCGGCGCGGCGGACCCATTCGAGCGCGTTGGAGAGTTGCTGTGGCCCGCGCAGGGCGGCCTTGTGCTCATGGAAGCTGTGAAGCGGCTCTACGCGACCACGGCGCGCTCAGAGGGGCGTGTCCTTTTGGCCAAAGCTCCGCGGCGAACGCGACCTGAGACGAAAGGCGCCTTGCCCGAGAACAACCGCGACACCTAAGTACGTGGCTTAGGGCCAACGTCATGAAACTCATCACTGCTATCATCAAGCCAAGCCGCCTCGATCCAGTGCTCGATGCGCTGAAGGAGGCCGGCTGCGGCGGCATTACCGTTTCGGAAGTGCGCGGCTTTGGCCGCCAGAAGGGCAAGACGGAAGTTTATCGCGGCGCTGAGTACGAAGTGAAATTGCTGCCGAAAGTGAAACTCGAAATCGTCGCCCAGCCTGACGCTGTTGAGCGCATTGTCGACTCCATCAGCGAAGCCGCGAAAACCGGTAAGATCGGCGATGGCAAGATCTGGGTTAGCGATCTTGATAGCATCCTGCGTATTCGCACTGGCGAAACCGGGCAGGCGGCGGTCGAAACCTAAGGACGGTTCGTCGCTTGACGTGGCGCCATTGCGGAAAGCGCCGCTAGTGTCCGCGCCAATATCTTCGCGAGGACAAATCCTATGCATCTGAACCGCCGCGCCGTGCTGGGCGCAACCGCTGCTACGTTCGCGCTCTCTGTCGCTGGTTGCAATCGCGCGACCGGCGGCGCGCCCGAACTGAACGCACTGCTGGATCAACTCTCGATCGACTCGCTGCGCGAGGCGCCCGAGTTCGCAACCAGCCTTGGTGTTTCGGAAGAACAGGCCGGCGGCCGCTACATTGATCGCCTGGGCGATGTGTCGCGCGAAGGGCTGCGCCGTCAGCGCACCATCGCCGAGCGTGCGTTGGCGACATTGAACACCATCGATCGCGCCAAGCTCGAAGGCCAGGACGCGGTCACTTACGAGGTGGTGAAAACCTCATTGGAAGATGGGCTGGCCGCAGGCGCGTTCGAGTTCGGCAATGGCGCTCAATCGCCATACGTCGTCACGCAACTTGGCGGCGCTTATACGCAACAGCCGGATTTTCTCTCCAGCCGCCACCCGATCACCACGCGCGACCAAACCGAAGCTTACCTTACGCGTCTCCAGCAATACGCACGCGTGCTCGATCAAGAATCGCAGATGATCGCGGACGATGCTGGCAACGGCATGATCCCGCCGGACTTCTGCATCGACGGCGCAATCACACAACTTCGCGGCTTCGCACAAATTGCACCGGCGCAAACGGTGCTTGTCTCGTCGCTGGCGCAGCGCATTCCGGAAGTTGCGGAAATTCCGGAAAGCGAACGCGCTGCATTCCTGTCGCGCGCTGAATCGATCGTGCGCGATGACGTGCTGCCCGCGTATCAGCGCCAGATACAAGCGCTCGAAGCGATCCGTCCGCGCGCCGTCCATGACGCCGGCATCCTGCATCGTCCGCAAGGCGCCGAAATGTACGCCGCGGCTTTGCGCGCCTACACGACAACGACAATGAGCGCCGACGAGATCCACGACATGGGCGTGGAGTTGGTGAACTCGCTGAAAGGCGAAATCGACGCGATCTTCCGTGCGCAGGGCATGACCACCGGCACTGTGAACGAGCGCGTCCAAGCGCTCGGCCGCCGTCCGGATCAACGCTACCCGAGCACGGATGCGGGCCGCACGCAGTTGCTCGCCGATTTGAATGCACAAGTTGCGGCGATGCGGACGCGTATGCCGGAAGTCTGCGGACGCTTGGCGCGCGCCGATCTCGAAATCGTTCGCGTGCCCGCCTACATCGAAGCAGGTTCGCCTGGGGGCTATTATCAGCAGCCCGCGCTCGATGGCTCGCGTCCTGGCGCCTACTACATAAACCTGCGCGATCCTGCGAACGAGTGGCCGAAATATTCGCTGCCGACGCTCACGTATCACGAAGGCATTCCAGGCCATCACTGGCAGATTGCGATCCAGCAGGAGAGCGAAGGGCTGCCGTTCTATCGCAGCGCGCTGACCTTCTTCGGCGCCTTCATCGAAGGCTGGGGGCTCTATGCCGAGCAACTCGCGGACGAGATGGGCATGTACGCCGACAATCCGTTCGGCCGCGTCGGCTATCTCAACTCAGCCGTTTTCCGCGCGTCGCGACTCGTCGTTGACACCGGCATCCACGCCAAGGGTTGGACGCGTGAGCAAGCGCTTCAATCGATGGCGGAAGCAACGGGCGGCGGTGGCGCCGGCACGGTCACTGAGATCGAGCGCTACTGCGTCATCCCTGGCCAAGCCTGCAGTTACATGGTCGGCCGCCAAGGCATCAACCGCATGCGCGACGGCGCCCGCCAAACGCTCGGCGCACGCTTCGACCAACGCGGATTTCACGACACGTTGTTGGCCGCCGGCGCGGTGCCGCTCACCGTGGCTGAAGGCTTGGTCACGGAATGGGCCGCTTCGGTCCCGAACGGCTGATCGACTTACCGCCGCTTGTGGAAAGCGGCGGTTCCCACATCGTACCTCGAAGGCCGTTCGTCGCACCCCCGATGCGGCGGCTTCCGATTGGGCTAGGATCGCCAACGGCAGGCAACCTTAGCCTCTAAAGGGGAATTACCCATGGAACTCTCACGGCGCTCACTTTTGGGCGCATCGGCTGCTGGCTTCGTGCTCGCGGCTTGCGCGCGTCCAGCCGCATCTGGCGACCTCAACGGCATTCTCGATCGGCTTTCGACGGACATTCTTCGCGAGTTGCCGGAATACTCCACCTCACTATCGATCTCCGAAGAGCAAGCGGGCGGCCGTTACATCGATCGCTTGAGCGATTCATCGCGCGCGGGCGCCGAGCGTCTGCTGCAGATTTCGCAAAACGCCGTCACGCAACTCGAAGCGATCAGCCGTGACTCGCTCTCGGCGCAAGATGCGGTCACGCACGACGTGGTGCTGACGGCGCTGCAAGATGGCATCGCCTCGTCACACTACAAGACGGGCGGCGGCGCGCAGGCCCCGTACACGGTCACGCAGCTCACCGGCGCTTACACTGGTACGCCGGACTTCCTGGCAAGCCAGCACCCGGTCACGAACCGCGATCAAGCGGATGCGTACCTCGCGCGTCTGACCGCCTACGGCCGTGTGCTTGATCAAGAATCCGAGCGCATTGGGCTCGACGCCGGCGACGGCGTGATCGCGCCGGACTTCGCGCTTGATGGCGCGCTGGCGCAGCTTGGCGATTTCCGCGGCAAGGCGCCGGCGCAAACCGTGCTGGTGACGTCGCTTCAGCAACGTCTCGCCGCCGTGACCGACATCAGCGACGCCGACAAGGCGACGCTCGTCAGTCAGGCCGAGACGATCGTGCGCGAGACGGTTCTGCCGGCGTATCAGCGCCAGATCGATGCGATCACCGCGATCCGTCCGCGCGCCACGCATGACGCTGGTGTCTGGAAGCTGCCGGATGGCGAAGCGCTCTACGCGACTGCACTCAAGGCCTACACGACGACGTCGATGGCGCCGGACGAGATTCACCAAATGGGCCTCGACCTCATCGCGCAATTCACTGCGGAGATGGACACCATCCTGCGCGCTCAAGGCATGACGCGTGGCTCAGTCGCCGAACGCATCGGCGCGCTTGGCCGCCGTCCGGATCAAATCTATCCGAGCACCGATGCCGGCCGCGAACAATTGCTGGCGGCGCTCAACGCGCAAGTCACAGCCATCCGCGCACGTATGCCGGAAGTCTGTGGTGTGCTGGCCCAGGCGCCGCTCGAGATCAAGCGCGTGCCGGAATACACGCAAGCCGGCGCGCCGGGTGGCTACTACCAAGGTGCGGCTCTCGATGGTTCGCGTCCTGGCGCGTATTACATCAACCTGCGCGACCCGGCGACCGAATGGCCGAAGTTCACGCTGCCGACGCTCACCTATCACGAGGGCGTCCCGGGCCACCATTGGCAGATCGCGATCCAGCAAGAGTCCGGCTCGATCCCGTTCATCCGCAGCGCGCTTCTGGGCTTCAGCGCATATGCTGAAGGCTGGGGTCTCTACGCTGAGCAACTCGCCGACGAGATGGGCATGTATGCCAACGATCCGTTCGGCAAGATCGGCTACCTGCAATCGGCGACGTTCCGCGCTTCGCGTCTCGTCTGCGATACGGGTCTCCACTCCAAGCGCTGGACGCGTGAGCAAGCGATCGACTCGATGGTTGCCGCTACTGGCGACCAGCGTTCGAACGTCACCACGGAGATCGAGCGTTATTGCGTGTGGCCAGGCCAAGCCTGCAGCTACATGGTCGGCCGCCAAGCGCTGAACCGCATGCGCGAAGGCGCACGCACGACGCTCGGCGCCAACTTCGATTTGAAGGGTTTCCACGATGCAGTGCTGACGAACGGCTCGACGCCGCTCTCGGTCACCGAGTCGCTGGTCAGCCAATGGGTCGCAACGGTTTCCGGACCGGCGCAAAACTAAAACGAAGCAGTTCGAAGAGCGGCAGGCGGCGGCGTGGGAGAACTCACGCCGCCGCTTTCTTTTCGCGGACACTGGGGCGAGGGGATTGTCCGCGTCTGCCAAGGAAGCGCACGCCTTTGAGCCACATGCGGAGCGCTTCCCAGTGAATGCCCGCGATGACCTTGAAGGTCATCAGTGGGTTGCCGAGCCACACGCGAAACAGTTGCGCGTCGGTGAGCTCGCGATGTGCACCCGCGAAAGATGCGGTGAGCGCAACTTCATCGCCGCGGCGGACCAGCATAGCGACAGAGACGCGCTCGCCTGGCGGCGCAATGCTGAACTCGTAACTGAGGCCGCCTTCGAGGAACGGCGATACGAAGAACTCCTTCGCACAGCTTTGCGTGATGGTCCCGTTCGTCTCCATGCGAGGTGGCAGAACGTAAAAATGGCTTTCACCAAACGTATTGGACACTTCGTGCACAAGCGCCGCGACTGATCCGTCGCGGCGATAGCAAAAATAGACGCTGAGCGGATTGAACACGTAATTGAACAGGCGGGGCATGGTCAGCAAGACGATGCGGCCGCCATTCCATGCAATGCCTGCTTTGCGCAGCTTTGCTTCGATCTGGGGCTTCAACGGCGCGTCGCGCTTGGCGGCGTGATCGCGGTCAAAGACCGAGAACAGTGCGCCGCGATTGTGCTTGAGAAATCTCAGATCGTTCGGCACATCGTCTAAGTTGAGCGTGAGCATGAACACCGGATAGCGCAAGCGGTGCTTGCCTGGCCGCACATGCGCGACGTGTCCGGTGTAGATCGCGTTCATGCAGCGACGGCCGGTGGCAGCGCGGGCGCACCGACATAGATGCGGCCGGACTCGTTCTCGACTGTCCAAGGCCGCCGCATGCCGCCGAGTTGCTCTGCGACCGCAAGCCCAGACTGCAGGCCATCTTCGTGAAAGCCCGAACCGAAGTACGCGCCGCAGAACCAGGTGTTGCGTGCGCCTTGCAGCGACCACAGCCGCTCCTGTGCGCGGATCGCGGCGGCGTCGAACAACGGATGGTCGTAGTCAGTTTCGTAGAGCACGGTTTCGGGGCGCGGCTCGCTACGTGGGTTTAGCGTGAGGAATATTTGCTCGTCGCTCTGGATGTTTTGTAACTTGTTCATCCAATAGCTGACGACGCAGCCGCCATCGGGATTGTCGCCAACATAATTCCAGCTCGCCCAAAGCGGCTCACGACGCGGCATGAAAGCAGCATCAGTATGCAGAATGGCGCGGTTTTTCGCGTAGCGGAACGCGCGGAGAAGCGTGCGCTCCTCCAGGCTCGGATCTTCTAGCATCGCTAGCGCTTCGTCGCCGTGGGTCGCGATGACGACGTCATCGTAGCGCTCGGAATTGCCTTGCGCGTCGCGCACCCAAACGCCGCCGCCATCACGGCGGATCGACACCGCGCCGGCATTAAGCCGAGCCCGATCTGCGTATCCCGCAGTTAGCTTCTCGACATAGGCGCGGCTGCCGCCTTCAACAGTTCGCCAAGCTGGGCGACCCTTGAGCTTGAGCAGTCCGTGGTTTTCGAAGAAGCGAACGAACGCGCAGGCCGGATACTGGTGAATGTCGCCCATCGAAGCTGACCAAATCGCCGCCGCTTGCGGCAGCAAGTGATCGCGCTGGAATGCATCCCCATAGCCACGGCCGTTCAGATATTCGCCGAGCGAGATCATGGAGTCGCGGGTGGCGAGGAGTTCGAGCGGTGCATTCCGATAAAAGCGGAGGAGATCCCATGTCATTGACCAAAAGCGCGGGCTGATGAGATTGCGGCCGCCGCATAGGAACGCTGACGTATCAACGGACGAATATTCAGTGTCTCCGCCGCGGAGGGAGACGCCGAACGACATATCCGAAATTTTGGTCTCGACGCCGAGATGTTTGAACAATGCTATGAGATTTGGGTAGGTTGCGTCGTTGAAGACGATGAAGCCGGTATCAACCGGCGTTGGTCCCAGACTAGTGTTCACCGTCACCGTATTGGAATGTCCGCCCAAGCGGCCGTTCTTCTCGTACACGGTGACGTCGTGCTTTTGACTGAGCAGCCATGCGGCCGACATTCCGGCTATGCCCGAGCCGATCACAGCTATATTTTGACGGCGTGCGTTGCTGCCGGAGGTAAAAGCCATCGAACGTTCCCGCTCCAGCAAGCCCAACGCAGGCTGGTTTGTGTGCAGATACGGATCGATCGCGCCCTCGGTTCACTGTGATCCAAGCCGGGAACCCACGCGTAGAGCGCTCAATGTGTGCGATGGCCTATACTCCCGGCGACGAGATAGAGGCGCGCTTGCCTCGACGGAGGTTGCGCGTCGTGAATGAGCGCGTCGACCTATCGGACGAGCAATTGCTTGTTCAAACCGCTAGCGGCGACAAGCAGGCGTTCGCGCGCCTGTTTGGCGCTTACGCCGGCAAGGTGAAGGGCTATTTGATGCGCCTTGGCGCTCCGGCCGCGGTCGCAGAAGACCTGATGCAGGACGCCATGGTCTCGGTGTGGCGGCGGGCGGCCTCGTTCGATGTGACCAAGGCAAAAGCCTCGACATGGATTTTCGTGATCGCACGAAATGCGTGGATCGATAAGCTTCGCCGGGAAAAGACTGAACTCGCTTACCGGCAGACGACCATTGTATCTGAAGAGAGCGATGATGAATCGCCCGACGATGCGGCCGTGCGCGGACAAACCGAAGCGCAGGTCGAGGAAGCTCTCACGACGCTCTCTGCGGATCAACGCGAAGTGGTGCAGCTCTCGTTCTTCGAGGACCGCCCACATTCGGAAATTGCGGAGCGCCTTTCGCTTCCGCTTGGCACAGTTAAATCGCGCCTGCGGCTAGCGCTTATGAAGCTTCGCGCGCATTGGGAGCAATACAAGTGAGTCCGCGTCACCACCCATCGGATGATATCCTTACCGCTTATGTAGCGGGTGCGCTTGAGCCCGGCTTTGGTCTCGTCGCTGCTGCGCACATTGAATCGTGCGCGCACTGCCGCGCGCGTGTCGCGACGCTCGAGGCTGCCTCAGGTGCAGCGTTGAAGGGTATCCCGGCGAGCGAGATTAGCGAAGGTGCACTAAGCGATGTTCTCGCGCGTCTCGACGCGGCGCCGCAAGTCGTGACCGAAACCGACACGCGCTCGTTTATCGACCGCCTGACGCTGAAGCCGAAAAAGTGGATTGCCCCTGGTGTGTGGGTGGCCGCGGTCGATACCCCGCACGCCGCTGAAAACCGTGTTTATTTGCTTTCGGTCGCGCCCGGCAAACCAGCTGCCCGGCACGGGCACTCCGGCGCAGAGTTTTGCACGGTCCTGAAGGGCGCCTTCCGCGATGAGACCGGGCTCTACGCTGCGGGCGATTTCGCGGCTGCCGATGACGATCTCAATCACTTGCCGGTGGTCGAGGGCGATGAGGACTGCGTCTGCTTGTTCGCTACCGAGGGCCGCTTGAAGGCGCAGGGCCTGCTCGGCCGGCTGGCCTTCGCCTATGCCGACGTCTGAGTTCGTCGCGGGCGCCTCGCCATACCGCGTGACCTAGGGCATAGCTCCGCGCGCTAAATCTGGCGCGGGATGCCCTCATGACTGCAACTACCGCTTCGGCTATATCGGCGCCGCTCGCCGCAGGCGCGCGCATTTCCGAAATCGATATGATGCGCGGCTTTGTCATCGTGCTGATGGCGCTCGATCACGTCCGCGATTATTTTCTCGGCGGCCCGGGCATGGCCGGGATTGGCAATTTGCTCGATCCGGCGACGACCACGCCTGCGCTCTACATCACGCGCTGGATCACACACCTCTGCGCGCCGACTTTTGTGTTTCTCGCCGGCGTCTCCGCCTACTTGCAGTTCGTCAAAGGCAAGGGGACCGCGCAACTTTCCCGCTTCCTGCTAACGCGCGGGCTGTGGCTCATTTTTCTCGAGATTACTGTGCTCAGCTTCGGCTGGTCATTTGGCTTTCCGTACCCGTTCTTCCTTCAAGTCATTTGGGCGATTGGCTTTTGCATGTTGGCGCTGGCGGCGCTGGTGTGGTTGCCGCGCGTGGCGGTGTTGGCCATCGGCGCGATTATTGTGGCGGGGCACAATCTGCTCGATCCCTTGAGCGCCGAACAACTCGGCATGTTCTGGAGCTTTCTCCATGACGGCGGCATCATCATCCTTGGTGACGCGCCGATCGGCTTGTTTGCTTATCCGGTGCTGCCGTGGATCGGCATTGCCGCCTTGGGCTACGGCCTGGGCGGCGTGTTCACCGAAGCGCCGGAAAAGCGCACGCGCACCATCTTCCTGATGGGGCTCGCCATGCTGTTCGCGTTTCTCGTGCTTCGCGGCTCGATGATCTACGGCGATCCATCATTCGCGACCGGTCCTGAAGGCGCATGGAGTGATTGGCGAACCCAAGGCTCAATGGGCGCGACGTTTATGGTGTTCTTCGATGTCCAAAAATATCCACCGTCGCTGCAATACACGCTGGTAACGCTCGGCATCATGTTCACGCTGTGGCCGGTGTTCTCGCGGCTGCGCGGACCAGTGGCTTCCGCGCTGGGCACGTTTGGCGCGGTGCCGTTCTTCTTCTACGTGCTGCACGTCTATCTGATCCACTTGCTCGCGATCGCGGCGAACACCGCTGCCAGCAACGACGTGGAGGGCTTGTTCAACTACATGATCAACGTCTTCATGGCCCCAGAAAAGCTCGAAGGCCTCGGGTTCTCGTTGGGCTGGATTTATCTGACGTGGATTGTCGTGCTCGCGCTGCTTTACCCAATTTGCCGCTATTGGCAGGGACTGAAGGCGCGCCGCCGCGACTGGTGGCTCTCGTATCTCTAGGCGGCTTGCCGTTCGAGCACTGACGCCGCGATGCGATCGGCGTACGGCGTCAGCAACGGCGGCCGGTAGCTCGCGTTCGCCGCAAAGCGCAGCCGTGCCGTCTCATGCAAATCTTCGTAGCGGTTGAGCCCAGTGCGCCAGCGCGACGTCAGCGCGCGCATGATCGGGAAGCCTTTGCCATCCACTGACGGCGTGATCGGATCGATATCGGCAAGGCACCCAGAAATCACCGATCCCGGCTCGCGCGAAATGGTGAGCCCAGCCAGCTCCGCGCCCTCAAGCACCCACATCAACGCGCAGTTCGAAAGCCCGCGCGCGGCGCTGCCGCCAACGCCGCCGTGGTCGCCAGGAAACCATTGCTGCGCCACGCGTGGCCGCGTGCCGGGCGTGTTGAACGCATCGATATTGCTCCACAACGTCGGCGTAAACGCCGCGCGGCGCTCATCTATTGCAACAGCGTGACGCGCATGTTCGACGCACCGCGAGAGCGCCGTGTCGTGGAACTCGTACTGCGCGTTGGTTCCGATCGAAACCGGCAGGATGCGCGGAATGCCGAGCTGCCCAACCGTGTCCCAAACGCCGAGATACCGGATCGAGAGATCGATCGGCGGCGACGTGAACGGCCGTGCGAGACGGGGCCATGCGATCGCATGCGCCATGCGGAAACGTTCCGCTTCTTCGCTGTCGGCCGTGAGTTCGCGGTGGCGATAAAGCTCAAGCGCCCGACGCGATTTATCGACGTGTTCGCGCCGCAGTACGCCGACCTTGCGCAACAGTCCCGCCAGCGAGCGCACTGTGTAAGCGCCGCGCGAAAATCCGAAGAGATAGATCTGATCGCCGGGCTCGTAGTTCAGATTGATGAAGAGCCACGCGTCGAGGAGGTTATCGTCGAGATCGTCGCCGGTCATGCCTTGCCACAAGCTGACGCGATCGAGCGAGGCGCCGACGCCGGCGGAATAATAGACGATCTGCAGATTGCCCTTGGCGTCCCGCGACGCGACCGATCGCGCCGTCAGCGCGACATTGGTGAGGCTATCGCCGTAAAGGCGCTGCCACGTGCCGTCGCAACAGATGACCAGGCGCTTCATGCGGGGTGCTTCACGGCGTCAACAGGAAAACTGCTTCTTCGCAGAACCAGTTCGCGCGCCAGATCGTTTTCGCGAACGGCGCGCCGGCATGGCCATGTGAGAGCGGCACCGCGCGCTCGATCCCGAGGCGCATCTCGCGGGCGAGATCGGCGAAGTCGCGCACCGTATAGCGATGCAGGTGCTCGCTTTCGCCAAGGCGTCCCTTGCTGAGTAGTTGCAGGCGCTTGTCCCAGCGTCCCGCATTGGTGATCGACACGATCACGCGCTCGCCGATGCGCGCCGCTTGCTTCAACGCAGCTTGCGGGCGGCGAAGCTGTTGCAGCGTGCGCGAGAAGATGACGTAGTCGAACGCGCCGCTCGGGAACTCGTTCAGATCGCGTTCGGCGTCGCTCTGCACCACGGACATGCCGCGCACCACGCAGCGATGCGCCTTGTTCGGATCCATTTCCAAGCCGCGCACGCGCGCGCCGCACTCGCGGACGAGGATCTGCATCAATGCGCCGTCGCCGCAGCCAACATCGAGGACACGCGCGCCTTTGTTGACCATGCGCGAGATCACCATGTGATCGCCGCGCGGCTCAGCGCTCGTCAGTTCGAGTGGGGCGGGGTGAACCAGTTCAAGCTGCGCCATTATGCGCCTCCGCCGTTGAGCGCCAATCCGCGGGCGGAGGCGGAAGCATCAATGAAGCCGGTCAGCGCCGCTTCAAACGCAGGCTCGTTGCCCATGTACGCGTCGTGGCCCTGAGCGCTGGTGATTTCCAGGAATGACGCTTCTGCGCCTGCCGCCGCCAAAGCGCGTGCGATCTCGCGGCCTTCTTCTGGCGGGTAGCGCCAATCGCTCGAAAACGAAAACACGCCATGACGCGTCGCGCCGCCTTGGAACGCGTTGGAGAGGCGCCCGCCAAAGTCGGCGCCGAGGTCGAAGCCGTCCATGGCGCGCGAGAGATAGAGGTACGAGTTTGCATCAAAGCGATCGACGAAGCCGGCGCCTTGCTGTTGGCGCAAGGTGTCGTTGGCGCCTTCGGCATTGAACGCGAAGCGTTCCTGGGTGCGCGCGCTTTCAAAGCGAGAGCGCACATCTTGCGCCGACAAGCCCGCCAACTGCGCCGACGTGCGCGCGACACTGCCGCCGCGTGTGGGACGCACGCCGTGAGCAAGATATGCGCCATTGCGCCAATCTGGATCGGCCATGATTGCTTGGCGTCCGAGTTCGGCCAGCGCGATGTTCTGCGCCGATTGCTTCGCCGCCGCCGCGATCGTGACGCAGGCGAATACGCGTTTGGGATGAGCGCTTGCCCATTGCAGCGCCTGCATGCCGCCCATGCCTGGGCCGATCACGCAAAACAGGTTCTCGATGCCGAGCGCTTCGACCAGCATTGCCTGCGCGCGCACAGCATCGGCCATCGCGAGCGCCGGCAAGCGCAGCGAGTAGGGCAAACCATCCGGCGCAATCGTTCCCGGCCCAGTCGAGCCCATTGAGCCGCCGAGCACATTCGAGCACACGACGAAAAAGCGGTTGGTGTCGATTGGCCGGCCAGGGCCGACGATGCGCGGCCACCACGCGGGGCGGCCGGTGATCGGGTTTGGGCTCGCAACGAACTGGTCCCCGGTCAGCGAATGGCAGACCAAAACCGCGTTGCTGCGATCCGAATTGAGGGCGCCGTAGGTTTCAAACGCCACCGATAGAGGCGCCAGGGCCTCGCCACTGGACAATTGCAGCGGAGTTGACGCGTCAAACGCCAGCGAACGAACGCCGCCTGCCGCCTGAAGTTTCGCTGCTGCGCCACCTGCATGAATCATGTCGCCATCTATAAACTGCGTCGCGAGGGAAATATCCCCCTGGGATGGGCGGCTGCTGTTGAAGACTCGCGTTGCGCGTGGGTCGTTGGCGCAGAGCGTGAAAGGCCGCTAAGGTTCGGCGATGAACGACCAGAGCCCCCCATCCGGTTCGCCACTCGAAACGATCCGCGCAGAGATCGACAGCATCGACAAGAACTTGTTGTCGCTGTTGGCTGAGCGTTTGCGCGCTGTCGATAAGATGGCTGGTTTGAAACCTCCGGAAGCAGGCTTGCCGATCCGTCCTGGCCGCGAAGTTGCTTTGCTGCGGCGGCTCGTTGCGGAAGCGCCGGCGCCGCTGGAGCGCGAGTTCGTCGTCGAAATTTGGCGCGCGATGATCGCCGCGTCGCTGCGCCGTCAGCGCATGATTGACGTGGTCGTCGGCGGCGGCCGCGGTGATCCCACGCGTCTGTTCGATATCGCGCGCCGTCATTTCGGCGCCCGAACGCGGATAAAAGATTTGGGTGAGCCGCAGGCCGCGCTGCAAAAGGCCGCGGAAAATCCGGACACGATCGTTGCGGTTACCAGTTGGCCGGCCGCGCCTGGCGTTGGCGCCTGGTGGCCCGCGCTCTCGGAGCGCCGTTTCCACAATCTCCATCTGATCGCGGCTCTGCCGCTGCTCGGCGCCGCTGAAGAGCCGGAGGCTGCCGTCTTTGCCGCCTCGCCGACCGAAGAGGCGGGCGCGGATATCACGATGCTGCTGGCGTTCGATCCGCATCACCGTTTGCAACGTGCGCTCAACGAAGTTGGCCTCAACGGCCGCGAGATCGCCCGCGCCGAGCCGCGCGTGCTGCTGCGCGTCGATACGTTCCTCGGGCTTGAGGATGCACGCGTCGGCGCCCTCGCACGCGCGGGCCTTGAGAGCGTCCGCGTGCTTGGCTCATACGCGCGCGTCTGATGCCCATGATTTTCGACCGCATTGCGATCATTGGCGTGGGGCTAATCGGCGCGTCAATCGCGCGTGCTGCGCGTGAACGCGGCGCTGCGAACACGATTTGTCTCTACGACGCGAACCCCGTTGTGCGCGAACGCGCGCGCGAACTTGGTTTGGGCGAAGTGTTCGATGACGCTGAGAAGGCGGTCGCGGATGCGGACCTCGTGGTTCTCGCCGTGCCCGTCGGCGTCATGGGCGCGGCGGCGGCCGCGTGTGCGCGCGGTTTGAAGATCGGCGCGATCGTCACCGATGTGGGCTCGGTGAAGCGGGCGGTGGTCGATGCCGTCGGCGCTGTGCTGCCAACGTCCGTTTATTTCGTGCCGGGCCACCCGCTGGCGGGCACCGAACATTCCGGACCAGACGCCGGTTTCGCGTCGTTGTTTCAAAACCGCTGGCAAATCCTCACGCCGTTGCCGAACCAAGGCGCCGCTTACCCCGCGGCGGTGGATCAGCTGGAAGCGTTCTGGCGCGCGCTCGGCGCCAACGTTGAGCGTATGGACGCCGAGCGGCACGATGTCGTGCTCGCGGTGACCAGTCACTTGCCGCACTTGATCGCGTTTAACATCGTCGCGATGGCGGAAGATTTGGAAAACGTCACCGAAGGCGAGGTGGTGAAGTATTCCGCTTCGGGTTTTCGTGATTTCACCCGCATTGCCGCGTCCGATCCGACGATGTGGCGCGACGTATTTCTCAACAACCGTGAAGCCGTGCTCGAAGTGCTCGGCCGGTTCTCGGAAGATCTCGCCGCGCTGCAACGCGCGATCCGCTGGGGTGAAGGCGATACGCTTTACGATTTGTTCGATCGCGCCCGCCGCATGCGCCGCGAGGTTATCGACGCTGGCCAAGATTCGCCCGCGCCAAACTGGGGCCGCGACGAGACGTCGACCTAATAGACTGGCGGCAGCGGCCGCACCGGCAGCCCCTCAATATTCAATACGCCATTGTGCGCGCCGATATCGAGCGTGATGTCGTTGCCTGTCACCACGTATCCCGCGGCCAGCAAACTTAGTGCCCGCCGCGCATCACTCTCGATGCGTGGTCCGTTCGCAATTGCGCTGAGCACGGGCGCAGGACGCTCGACCGGCAGCACCAAGCGGCCATCGAGCCGGCGTTGTGCATCCAGGCCGCCTTCGCCCGTGCCTGTCGTTTGCAACGGCCCCCAATTCAGCTCCAACGCTTCGAAACGCAAACGGCCACCGCCTTCGCGCCATGCGCCAAGCGGATCGCCCGGCGAAGATTGCAGCAACAGCGCGCCATCGGTGATGACGATGGCCGCGCGCAGGCGCGCTACATCGAGGCCGAACGTTTCGAAGCTACGCACCGGACGCGGCAGCGTCACCGTCTGGGCGTCGAACGCTAGTTGATACTCGCCCACCGCGCGCTGATCTGGCCGCACGTTGGCGATGACCTTCACGGCGTGCAGTATGCCTTCTTCAGCCGGATCATCGAGCACGAGATTGTCCGCCTCGATGCCGGCGACAGCGAGCGCGCCGTCATCGGTGCGCAGGCTCGCAATCAGTGTATCGGCGCTGATGTTCGTCGTGGCGCCGCCAGCGCGCGTGATCGTGATCGGCGCTTTTGCCTCTAGGATGACGTGCTGCGGGTTCAGCACCTGCACGTTCAGATCGGCGCGTTCGGTTTCCGCGCTCCAGCCGCTGCGCGCCGAAACATAGCTGACGTCCTGTAGCTCTAGTCGCAATAGGACCGGGAAGCCGTGGCGAACGATGTTGTCGACTTCAACCGTTGCGCCGCCTGCATTTTGTTCAAACGCCCATTCGTGAACGCGGCGCTCGGCTGTTGTCGCGAGATAATTCCAGTAGAATACCCAACCCAGCGCCGCCAAAACAAACAGCGCCCAGGGAACAGCAAGCCAAAATCCGCGAACCTTCATTGCGCTACGCTGCGACGCTTATCGGGCGGCAGCAAGGCCTGGCTCTCGGTTTCGAGAACGCGTTCGAGTTCCCGCATAAATTCGTCGCGCGGCAAACCTGGCGGAATCGGCGGTAGCACTTTGAACGTCACGTGCCCGGGCGTGCGGCCGATGCCTTTGGGTTTCCAGATGAGCCCGGTGTTCAGCGCAACCGGCGTCACCGGCACGCCAAGGTCTTTGTACATCGCCGCGATGCCGGGCTTGTAGTCCGGCGGCGCATCGAGTTCTTGGCGCGTGCCTTCTGGAAAGATCAAAACCTGGCCGCCTTTGGCGACGGCATCGCGCGCGCCGCGCACAAGGCTTTTCAGCGCCTTCGCATGGCCGCCGCGATCGACGCCAATCTGATTGCGCTTCAGATATGCGCCCATGACCGGCACGCCGCCAAGTTCAGCTTTGAAGACGTAAACCGGACGCGGCAAAAACAATGCTGGCGCAACCGTGTCGAGCGCCGATTGATGCTTCATCGCGATCAGCGCGCCGCCTTGAGGGACGTTCTCTAAGCCCTCAAACGAAACGCGTGCGCCAATGATCCAGCGCAGTCCCCACACAGTGGCGCCGCCCCATGAACGCAGCGCGGTCCAAACGTGACGCTCGTTGAATACAACCAGCGGCCACAGGACCAAACCAATGACCACCATCGAGGCGTAAAACCAGAGGACGAAAATACACGAACGGATGAAAGTCATGCGTCGCCCGGAGCCGTCTCAGTGTCGCTATTGCCGAGGCCGATCAACGCTTCCCGCCCGCGAATGACAAGGTATTTCACGTACTCGCCGCCCAGCCGCATCGCCGCACCAAGATCGCTGCGCCAGAGCGCGGGGTCGGTCCAGCGCGTGCGCACCGGATAGGGATGAATCTCCGCCTCCGGCAGCGCGACCTCAAGCTCGGCTTGGCTGCGCGGCATGTGATAATCGTCAGTGACGAGAATGATGTTGGTGTAGCGATGCTCGCGCGCCCACGCCGCTGTCTCGGACGCATTGCCGAGCGTGTCTTCGGCGCGGCGGCCAACATCGATGCAGCATTCGCCAAGCGCCGGATCGACCTCTAGCGCATCATAGAGTTCTGCGTCGGTGACGATACGATTGACGCCGGAGATCAGCAGCCGCTCGCCCTTGCGCTCTTCCAGCAAACGTACGCCGGTTCTGAGCCGCTCCAACGAACCGCCCGTGAGCGCGACGATTGCTTGTGCGGGTGCCGGCTCATCCGCTTCCTGGCGTACGTTTTCAGCAAAGCTCCAAAAGCCCGCGATGAACGCCACGAGTGCGATCATCGCCGCCCAGAAGAGCAAGAGTCGCATCAGCCGAGCCTCGCCGCCTGGCCGTGGAAATGTCCGGCCGCCGCGCGCGCGCCGGCGCCCGCGACAATGGCGGTGAGAAGCGGCGCTGCCGCGATCGGAATGAAGTCGATGGGAAGAATCATGGCCGGCAGAGTGTTCAGCGTCGTGCCGGGGATAGCCAGCAACAACACGATTACACCAGCGATAGCCGCGAGAATGCCACCGGCGACGCCAGCATAAAGTCCGATGACAGCGGCTTCATCAGCGATGCGGCCTGCCGTTTGGCTGCGCGTTGCGCCGAGGTCGCACATCACCGTCACCATTTCGCGGCGCCGCGCCGCAAGTCCGCGCGCCGCCAGCCAAGCGATCACGGCCATCATGGCGGCGAACGCGACTGATCCCCAGAACGCCGCGTTGCGCACCCGGGGCGCCAAGCCGCCGCCGCTGGAGGCATCCGGCGCCTCGATCACTTCTGCGGTCACACCGCCGCCCGCGAGCGCAGCGACGATGTCGCCCGACACGTCGGCTTGCGGTGAGGCGGGGGCAAGTTCGATCTCGATGAGCCGAAGGTCCGGCATGTTCTCCGGATCGATCGGCTCACCGCTGGCTTCGCTGAGCAGAGCGGCCGCCCGTCCCGCCGTCATTGGCGCGGCGCTGGTCACATGCGGAGCGCTCGCAAGCGCAGTCTCGGCGGCTGCCATGCCGGCCGGGCCATCTGGGGCCAGAACGCGGACGATTGCGTAGGCGTTGCGCGATTGTTCGTAAGTGACCGCCACCCGGTCTGCCGCCCGCGCCGCCAGGCCCGCGGCCGCAGCCGCGAATGCCGCAAATGCCAAAGTCCAGAACAGGGCGCGCTCGACGCCGAGTAGCCCGCCCCTCATTCGTACATCTCCGCGTCCGCCGCCTCGGTTTGCTCCGGCTGCGACAGCCGCCCCCGATCAATCCGCCAGACCCACATCGGCGACACATCAGAGAGCGTGTCGTCCTGACTTGCGATCACAACGCCCGCCCCGACGCGCCGCATTTCGGAGAGCAGCCGCACGATGCGGCGTCCGTCCGCTGGCGACATGCCTGCGGTAGGATCGTCCGCCAAAATCAGATTGGGCTTCGCCGCGAGCGCGCGCGCTATGGCGGCGCGACGTCGTTCCGCTCCCGAAAGTTTTTCCACAGGCAACTCAGCCGCGCCGCCGAGGCCGACGAATTCCACAAGTTCTCTCACATCCTCGGCGTAGTCGCGCGGCTTTTGCCCCAGCATACGCAGCGGCATGGCAACGTTGTCGAAGGTCGACCATTGTTCAATGAACACCGGATTTTCAGCGACATAGCCGACGCGGCGCTTCGCATCCGCGATCTCGCGTGAGCGTGCGCGCATCAAGTCGACGCCAAGTATTACACTTCTGCCAGACCGGGGCTGCAGCGCTAGCCGTAAGAGATGAGTAAATGTAGTCTTACCAGCCGCAGCGGGGCCAGTGATTAAATTAACTTCTCCAGCACGAGCTTCGAAGTCGATACCCATCAGAACGGTGGATGCGCCATAGCCGGCGTCAACATTCGAGAGGCGGACCAATACTCCGCGCTCGAACAAATCGGTTTCAATACTAGCTCGAGTTCTAGTCATGACTGGACAAGCTTAATAGAATCAATGCACCGAAGGCGGTTATTGGGCAGCTGAACGTACCGTTACCATGATCCTTACATGCACGTCTTGTTCGACCCGCTATTATGCGGATGATGCAGCGATCGGTCCCGCCGGTCGAACTGTTCGATGCGCCGCATGCGGTTTCTCCTGGTTTGCTGAGCCGCACCTCGAGTTGCGCGCCCCGGCCGATGCGCCTCTAGCGCGGACCGCCGAAGCGTCCGCTCAAGAACCTCTTACACGTGAACGTGTCGAAAGATTGCGCCGCGCCGCCGAACAACCGGGGCCTGCGCCGTCCGCCGCCGCGAAATTCCGCCAGCAACAAACCGACCGTATGCGCCGTGATCGCAATCGCGCCGCGCTTTTGGTTTGGGGCGCGACCGGCGCTGCGCTCGCGGCAAGCGCCACCGGCATGGTGGCCTTCCGCCAGGACGTCGCCGAGCTGTGGCCGCGTTCGGCCAGCGCGTTCGCCGCGCTTGGTCTCGACGTCAACGTTTACGGCCTTGAATTCTACGACCTCGCCGTCGAGCGCGACTTCAACGGCGCGACGCCGGTGCTTGTTGTCTCCGGTGAAGTCCGCAACATCGGACGTGACGACAAGCTCGTGCCGCCGGTTCGAATTTCGCTGCGTGACACGCGCTCGCACGAAATCTTCGAGCTGGTGAACGCGATCACCGATCAACCGATCGCTGCTGGCGCCGCAGTGCCGTTCCAAATTCGCGTTGAGAACCCGCCGGCGGAAGCGGTCGATCTTGAAGCGACGTTTGCGAGCTTCGGTGAGCTTTCGATGGCTGGTGGCCCGGCGCATGTGTCGCCGCCGTCGGTCGCGCCGGAAGACGAATTGTTGCTCGATGAACCGCTCGATCCCGCGCAAGAACTGATCGATCCTTCGCACGCGACGACGACGAGCGAACTCGGTCCGGTGGACGGTCTCGCGCTGCGCTTCACCGCCGGCTAAGTGCGCATACTTCTTTCTGCGGAAGAGATCAGCCAGCGCGTCAATGCGCTGGCTGATCGCTTTTCAGCCGAAGTGAATGACGATTGGACCGTCGTCGCTTTGCTGCAGGGCGCGATCCCGTTTGCCGCTGATCTCATGCGCGCGCTCGAAGTGCGTGGCTCGCATCCGATCTATGATTCACTTTGGCTGGAGAGCTATCGCGACGAACGCGAGAGCAGCGGAAAAGTCGTCGTCCGCGCCGACATTTCTCGCGCCATTGAAGGCCGCGGCGTGCTCATCGTGGATGACGTTTTCGATAGCGGCCGCACCATTGCCTACGCCCGCGCGCATCTGATGGCCAAGGGCGCGTCACAAACGCTCGCCTGCGCGTTTGTGCGCAAGCCAGAGGCGCTGGGGCAGGACATCGACGCGATCGGTTGGGACGCACCTGCGGACTTTCTCGTCGGCTACGGCATGGATGACAAAGGCCGCTATCGCGGCTTGCCGTATATCGCCGCCATCGACTGACGCGCCACACGCGGGAACGTCGTCGACAAGCCAAGGGCTCACTCGTACGAAATACCCTGCGGGAGGGCGACATGCGAGCTTGGTTAGCTGGACTTTTGGCCTGCGCGCTCTGCGCATGCGCGACTGCCGCCGGCACAAGCGCCGAGGCGCTCACGCCGACACCGGTGATGACGAGCGCCATGAGCGCCGCGCGCGACTATGTCGCCGCCCACGAAGAAGCCATTGTCCGCGAACTGCGCGATCTGCTGGCGCTCCGCAATGTCGCGTCGAACCCCGACGACATCCGCCGTAACGCGGAAGCGCTTGTCTCCCTGTTCGAGCGTCGAGGCATCAGCGCACGCATTCTCGAAACGCCGGGCGCGCCGGTGAACGTGTACGCCGAACTCGCGGCGCCAGGTGCTACGCGCACATTGCTGTTTTATGCTCACTTTGATGGCCAGCCGGTCGAACCGCTCGATGCTTGGGTCACGCCGCCGTTTACACCGACTTTGCGCAGCGGCCGTTTCGAAGATGGCGCTGAGATCATTCCGTGGGATCGCGCTACCTATCCGCTCGCCGATGACGCCCGCATCTACGCGCGCTCAGCCAGCGACGATAAAGCGCCAATTGTCGCCATGCTCGCTGCGATCGACGCGATGCGCGCAGCAAACATTCCGCTTTCGGCCAATCTCAAATTCTTCCTCGAAGGCGAGGAGGAGGCCGGCTCTTCACATCTCGCGCAAACACTCGATCTGCACCGCGACCTGCTCGCCTCCGATCTTTGGCTCTTCGGCGATGGCCCCATTGATCCGCGTGGTCTGGCGCGTGTCTCTCTTGGCGCGCGCGGCATCACCACCTTTCGCCTCACCACCTATGGCCCGGCGATGAGCCTTCACTCTGGCCATTACGGCAACGTCGCGCCCAATCCCGCCGCGCGTTTGGCGCATCTCATCGCGTCCATGCGGGCTGACGACGGACGCATCACCATTGATGGCTTCAACGCTGATCCGCCCTCCCGCGAGGCGCTCGCCCTTGCGCGAGAAGGCTTCGATACTCAAGGCATGCTGAGTGGTCCGGCGATCGCAGAGACCGAAGCGGGGCTGAGCTATGGCGAATCCATCTTGCGGCCTGCGCTCAACGTTACGCAGCTCACCTATGGCGGCACTGGTCCGCAGCGGAACGCCATTGACGCCGAAGCCAGCGCCGGGTTCGACATTCGCCTTACGCCGGGCATCACGCCGCAACGCGTCAAAGAACTGGTCGAAGCGCACGTACGCCGCCAAGGCTACACGCTTGTTGATGCGCCGCCGACGCCTGAACAACGGCGCGCTAACGCGCATCTGGCCCGCCTTGAGTTCGGAGAGCTGGGCTACGCCTCCGCCGCGTCCGATCTCAGCAACCCCGCCGTCCGCCGCATCGTCGACATCTCGCGTGCGGCCACCAACGATGAAGTCCGCATCGCGCCGCTCATGGGCGGCAGCTTGCCCATCGCGCCGATCGGGGAAGTGTTGCAGACCCCGTTCGTGATCGTTCCGATCGTCAACGCCGATAACAACCAGCACGCGCCGAATGAGAACCTTCGCATGCGTGAGTTCCGCCAAGGCGTCGCGTTTTATGCCGCGCTGTTGGCCGAAGGCGGCAACGGCTGGTGAGCGCGCGCGAGCAACGCCTTTAGCGCTTGCATATGTTTGCGGTCGTGATGGCGCGCAATAAAGCGCACTTTGCGTTTGCCGAACCGAAGCTCGTACGCTGGCGGCATGCCGATTGGCATATCTAGTTCCGACGCCGTGAGTTCGGTCCACGCAAATCGTTTCGCGCCCAACATTGCGCGCGCCTCGATGCCTTCACGCGTAACGCGGTGCGTGGTCCACGAAAGTAAGCGCCACACTGCTGCAAAAATCAGCACCGGCAGCAACAACCACATTGTCAGAAGAAAGCGGCTTGGCCGCTCACTCACTGCGAGGTCCGCGAACGGGTTAGGCAAGAACCAGAGCGCAATCGGAGTCACGATCAGGGCGATTATTGCGCCAAACAACAGCCAGGGCGTCGGACGGATAACGAGCAGCGTTTCCATCCCGCCGCCATGCGCTCACGCCGCGCGCGCCGCACTCCCATGTTTTTGGGATCACGCTCCGAGCGCGAGCAAGATTCCCGTGCCGGCGGCGCCGGAGTCGATCTCAAGATGCGCGCCGATGCGTTGCGCGCGCGTACGAATGTTTGCGAGGCCACGTCCCGGTTGCACCGCGCCTGGCGCAAAGCCGGCGCCGTCATCGGTCAAAGCAATCTCGATACGGTCCCCGTCACGCTTCAGCAGGACGCCGATCCGCTTGGGCGCGCCGTGCTTCAGCGCATTGGTGCAAGCCTCCAGCAGGATGCGATAAATTTGTAGCGTCTTGTCTGGGCCGATGTTCGGGGTCGTACCCACGTCCTCAATCTGCCAATCGAGTTCGACGCCAGCGGCCTCGCACCGCGGCTCGATGCGTCCACGAAACGCGCCGAGCGCGCCGGTGAGCGAGCCTTCGCCCTGTTCGAGTGAATCCACCACCAGCCGCAGATCGTCGAGGCTCTGCTCCAGCCCGCTGACCAGCGACTGATCCGAAAGCTTGCGCGAGCGCGCTTGCAGAATGAGCCCAAGCAATTGTCCGCCAATGCCGTCATGCATGTCGCGCATGATCCGGCTGCGCTCCTCCAGCAGCATCGCCGCACGTTCGTTGCGGCGGATTTCTTCGTGGCTGCGCAAAATCTCGCGCTCGCGATCGGTAACCAGCACGTTGAGCTTTTCAGCAGTAGCGGTAGCCGCTTCAAAAATGCCGCGCGCGCGGAACGCCAGCGAAAGCAACAGCGCCAGCGGGAAGAATGTTACCGCTGCGCCGAGAAAGACCCCATAGGTTTTGAAGAAGCGCACCATCGAGATGTCGGCGATGGCGGCGAGGATCACGAAAACGAACGCCGAAGCCGCAATCGGGTCGCGTGAGCCGGGCCGCAAATAGAACGCCACGATCCGCACCAGGCAGAACGCCATTGCGAGCAGCCCAATCCAGCCAATGACGCGGTTTATGTCCTGCGATGCGACGGCTGGGTTGAAGCTAAGCCGCCATGAAATGAGCGCGGCGCCGATGGCGAGCGTTGCCAGCGAAGCGATAGCGAGGCGTCGTCGTGCGGTCGCGTCCCATGGATCAAGTGCAACAGCCAACCACGCCGTCCGCTTGGGTCTGGCGCGTGAAAAGACAGACGTCCACTCGATGAAGAACCACGGCAGGCAGATGCACGCACCTAGAAACCCGAGGAAGTAGACGCCGTTGTTCGCAACTGCGCCCCACAGTGGGTCCGTCTGATAGAGACCGATATGCTGCAACACCCAGCTCGCGCCGAGCGTCGCGAGCGAGAGCATCAGCCCACGAGCGCCAAAAAGTGGCGCGGCGCAGAAGCAAAACGCCGCCACAAACGCGCCGATTGCGGCGTTGAACAAAGGCAGGTCGTGACGCAGAAACCCGAGCGCCCGAAAGCTGGGATAGAGCGCGTCATACTCGCCGATATAGAAGGGCTGCAGGTGCCCAAAGCCGATGATCCGCTGCACGGCGACGTCCACCACCGCGCCCTCGTGCACCATGTTGTGCGGCAGACGCAGCAATTGCGGGCGCCGGCCCATGTTGGGTGGCGGCCCGCTCGTACGGCCGAACCCGGCGGCGAGCTCTCCGTCGACATAGATCAAGGCGTTGTCGTAGGCGCTGACGATAAGCACGCTTGGATTGGTGAGCGCCGCGTCTTCGGCGGTGAGATGCGTGCGGAAAATCAGATTGTCGCTGGAGCAGCAGCCTTCGCGGGGCAAGCGCACCGGTCGAAACGCGGCATCGGGTAGCTGGAAATAGCTCTGCGATGAAGCTTCCGCTGCGCCGACGTCAACGACGTGCCGGCCGCGGGCCTCTTCCGCGATCGAGTTGGCCCAGAACAATCCAACACTCAGCGCCAATTGCAGCGCGACGATTGTCGCGGCAATGATCCATGCGCCCTTTGTCGGCGCGCCCAGCGGCTCGGACTTAAGCATCAGCCGCTCGTTGCTAACTCAGTGTATGGGCCAAGCGCCAGTGCGTTCACGTCGAAGGCTCAATCTTTGAGCTTAATCAGCCCGGCCTGCACGGCCTCGAACACGGCCTCGCTGCGCGAGTTCACCGCGAGTTTGCGATAGATCGACTTCACATGGTCAGCAACCGTATGCGGCGAGATTCCATGCAGGCGCGCCACCTCTTTATAGCGAAACCCCTTGGCGAGGTCGATCAGCACGGCTGTTTCTTTCTCTGTTAGCGGCGCATCGGGCGCGGCGTCCCTCGTCGATGTCGCGCGCTCGCGCATGCGGTTGAGAATATGGCTCGCCACCGCTGGCGAGATCGGGGCGCCACCGCCAAGCACGGTGCGGATTGCTTCTTCAGCCTGCTGCTCGCCTGCGCCCTTCAGGAGATACCCATCAGCGCCAGCTTCGATCGCGCGCACAACGCTGCGCGCATCGCCAAAAATACTGACGACAATGATCTTGATGTTGGCGATCCGCTCGCGCGCCTCGCGGATGAGATCGACGCCATTGCCATCCGGCAGCGCCAGATCGATCAACAACACATCGAGCCCTGGCGTCAGCAGCGCCCGCCCGCCAGCAAGCGTCTCCGCCGCGCCGGCAACCTCAAGACCCTCCGCTTGCGTCACCACGCGCGCCAAATCCTCGCGCAGGATCGCATCGTCTTCGACGATCGCGACACGTGCACGAGGAGGCGTTTGGGTCACTGGGGGTCCTGTCGCGGCGCGCCATACTGGGGGATGGCGCGCCGCTTTGCCAGATGACTAGGAAGGCGGCGCCGGCGCGTCGTCGTCGTCCTGGGTTTCGTCATAGATCCAGTACGCCGCGCCAACACCAAGGCCGATCCAGAGCCAATTGACCGGCTTCGAGAATAACCCACCTTCGCCATCCGCTGCGCCAAACGCGAACGGCGTCTCGAAGCGCGGCGGCGCATCGCCGTTCAGTGAGAACGAGAACATGTCGATGCTGCGAACGCCGTGGCCGTCGCCCTGTTGCAGTGAGAATGCGAGGCGTGGGTCGCGGCGGTCTGCTTCCGCCTGGCCGAATGGGATGCTCAAGCGCATGCGCACCGCTTCGCCTTCCGACGCACGGCCGCTGTTCAGCGCATCGAACTCGCGCAATTGCTGCGCTTCGGCCGCGCCCGCGAACAGCCCCGCGCCCATGGCGGCGGCCAGTGCCAAAGTGGTCGATCGTTTCATGCGATACCCTCCGCGGCGGAGATCCGCCTCGCGATAGGGATGGAGTGCGCCGGGGCGCGCTCCTACCGCATGAATATGGGGTCTAGCTACGCCGCTCGAATTGCAGCGCCAGTTGGCCGGATGCGCCATCCTGCAAGCGTAGCTGCAACGCATTGTTCTGCGCCGCGAAATTAGCCGCGACCTCGCCAACGCGCCCGCACGAGTACGTAACTCGCGGTTGCGGCGCCTCGGTGAGAGTGGCCGTCCAACGATCGGTTTCGCCGCCAGGTTCAGCGCCAGCCCAATTGAACGTTACGCCGCCGCTTTGATCTTCGCTGACCGCCAGTGAGACAGCGCGCGTGCCGTTCCAGCCCGTCGCGCCGCCAACGCGCGTTGCGCTGACAAGATCGTAGGTACCCGGCGCAATCGATCCACCGCGTAGGTCAGAAGCAGCGGCGGCCGTGACAAGTTCTTCGCCAACGCTCACTTGCCGCCCCGCGTTGGGCGTCACGTCATTGCACGCGATCACTGTTGGGCCGGGCGGTTCGTTTGGGCGTTCAGCTTGTTGTTGCGCAGGTGGCGAACACGCCGCGAGCAGGGCGACGAAAGCGGTGGTCATCAAAAAAGCGCGCATGTAGTCCCTCCAAATCGATGGGGTGAGAGTGGAGCGCGGTTGGTCGATTTCAAGGCGAAGCCGCTTAGCTATCACCAAAGCGATCCAGGAGACGGCGCAGATATTCGCGTTCTGCTTCAGGCCGGTTTGGGTCTTGGGCGCGCCGCCGGATTTCATCGAAGATTTCTCGCACGCGCGCTGGGTCGGACGTGGTCGGCACAGCGCCCTCGCCGTCGGACTCGCCGGCGCCACTTTGGCGCCCAAGCGGATCGCGGCTGCCGCCAGGGCCTTCTTCCTCGCCGCCGCGGCCACGTTCGCGCAATTCTGCGCCTAGCGCTTCGGCGCCTTCGCGCAGATTGTCGAGTGCCGCGCTTTGCGCCGCCTCAGCGCCTTCGAGGTCGCCGCGCCGTAGCGCATCTTCGGCGCGCCGCATGGCTTCGCCGGCGGCATTGAGATCGTCGCTTGGAGCAGCGCCCGCTTCGTCAGCCATGCGCTGCGCTTCCGCTAAGCCTTGGCGCAGATCAGATTGGCGCTGAGCCAGCTCATCACCGCCCTGGCCGCCTTGCTGTTCGCCGCCACTGCCGCCTTGGCCTTGCTGTTGTTGCTGCTGCTGTTCCTGGCGCGTCTCATCGCGCAGCGCGCGCTGCTCGCCCATGGTTTCGGAAAGCTCGTCGATGCTCTCCTGCATCGCTTCATCGCCTTCGCCGCCTTGGCGATCGCCTTCACCTTCGCCGCCCTGGCTCAGTTGCACGTCGAGATTTGAAAGTAGCTGAGCCAATTGCGCCAACAGCTGCTGCGCTTCCGCGTTTCGTCCTTGCTCTGAGAGCTCCTGCACCCGCTGCAGCATGTTTTGGATGTCGCGTTCCGAGAGGGTCGCTTGATCCTCGGTGTCTTCCATGTTTTGCGGGCTTTCGCCGTTGCGTAGCGCCTCTTGCACCAACGCTTGCATGTAGTTCTCGGTCGCGCGACGCAGCACCTCCAGCAATTGACGAATGCGCTCTTGCGGCGCGCCTTGCGCCAAGGCTTCGGCAAGCTGCCGCTGCGCTTCTTCGAGCGCCCGCCGCGCATCCGCAGCCCCGCCATATTCCGCACGCAACGCCGTTCGCCAGAGCGTGTCCGCCGCAATCTCGGCTTCGTCAGGATCGCGCGCGACGGCGAGTTGCGAGCGTGCGTTGCGGAAACCGAAGTACACGGCAAGATCGCGGAAGTAGCGATCCTGTGGCTCCATCGTCAGCGCGTCGATCAATCGCGCCGCGCGTTGAATGCCTTCCGGCGCGCGGCGCAGAGCTGGGCGGCTATCGTAGTCACGCACTTCGATGCGTTCGTTGCCGAGCAAAATGTCGCCCGCCGGTATGCGGCGGCGCTGCACGCCCGGTCCGTGCCGATAGTGCCTGCGCTCCGCCAGGATGTGGCGTCGAATCTCAATTGCCGCGCGCGCCAGCGGTTGCAGGAAAATCTTCTCCGGCAGCGTTACCCGCAGCGGATCACTGACGCCCTCTTGCCCGAGCGCGTCGATTGCCACGATCCGCGCCTCGACTTCCATACCAGCATAGGGATGGTCGGCGAGATCGATCTGGGTTTCTGCTTCCGGTTCACGCGGATCGCCCGCCGGCGCCTCAAGCTCGGTATCGATTGGGTCGGCGCGCACCAAACCAACCGGTGGATCAAGCGGCCGCACGCGCAGCACCAGCCGCCGCACGCCGTAATCATCGCGCGCCTTCCACGAGAGGCTCACGCGTTCGTCCGAGAGCATGCTGATCGGCGCGTCCCATGAGGCGCGCGGCGCAGAATCTGGCGCAGGCGCAAGCCGCCAGCGCGCGCGCGTATGGAAGCGGACGATCCGCAGTTCGCCTCGTCCTGGGATGTCGAGCTGCGCTTCCCAAGCGCCATCGGCGGCTTGTGTGAAGCGCGCGCTGCGCCGCCCGCCTTGGCCGTTGAAGTGCAATACAGGTGCGCCAGCCGGCCCCATCACCCGCACCGTCACCCGCACTGAAGGCGGCGTCACCACGCGCTGGCCGACGAGATCGCTCAGCGAAACCGGCGCGTCGTGCGTGTATTCCGCCGGCACCGCCCAAGCCTCGATCGACATTTCCTGATCACCAAGAAGTGGCCCGGGATCGGGCAAGAACGCGCGCGCCAAACGGTCGCCAGATTGCAAACCGGCGATCACGAACGCGCCAAGCAGCAAAACCAGCACGCCGTAGCGCAGCTTGTACGGATCAAGCTCATCGAGCCGCGGACGCGGCGGGCCGAGTTGCACCTTGTCGGCGTTCTCGAGCAGCCGCTCGCGCTCACGATTCCAGAGCGCCACCGAGAAGGGATCGTACTTCGTCGGCTGATCGCGCAACGCATCGAACGCGCCCGCATCCATGCGCGAGTCCGCCGCCAATCGCGCGCGCGCTTCTTCTTCCGTCGGCGCGCGCCATTCGCGCCGCGCCCGCACGCCGAGATACGCAAACAGCACAAGCGCGAAGATCGCGCTCAGACTTTGAAGCAGGAGCGGCAAGCGCTCGTGTCCGCCGAGCAGGGCGAACACCGCCCACACCGCGATCGCGCCGAGCAGCAACAGGCCCGCGCGCAACAGCCGTTCGAGCGCCAAACTGCGCCTAGCCCGTTTCGTTTCACGGGCGAGTTGGTTGAGGGCGTCTTGGTGCTTCATTCCGCAGACCGACGGTATCAGGCCGTTTTGAGCCAAACCATGACCATCCCTCGCAAAGGCGCAGCCAAACGCCCTGGTTCCCCATGTTGACGGCCTTTAGGCGAAGTCTAAGGTCCGAGCGCTCTTGAGGGGGATGCTTCCAATGAACATTCGGACAGCTGCGGCCGTATTTTTGGCGGCCGCCTTGGCGGCGTGCGGCCAGTTTGGCGCCGGTGGCGGCTTGCAGGCGGGGCAGCCGGTGAGCGGTACGCTCGAAGCCACTGAAACCAAGTCCGACCAAAACAACGCCGTCGCTGACACCTTTCAGCTCAACGGGCGGCAGGGCGAGCAGTACACGCTGACGCTCACCTCAGAAGCGTTTGACTCTTATCTCTATGTCCGCGGCCCAGGTGCGCTTTCGCAGGACAACGATGATGACGGCAGCGGCAGCTACAATTCGCGCCTCAACATCACCTTCCCGGAAAACGGCACGGCGCAAATCTACGTCACCAGCTTCAGCCGCAACGCCACTGGCGCCTACCAGCTCCTGGTCGAGCGTACGGGTGAGGCCACCGACCCGGCCAACACCACCGCGCCAGGCCAAGCGCCGCCGATTGCTGCGCAGCAGCTCGCCGGCACGCTCGCGCAAGGCGACACGACGCTGAACTCCGGTGAGTTCGCTGACACCTATCCGCTGCAAGGCGTCGCCGGTCAGCAGATCGAGATCAGCCTCAACTCGCAACAGTTCGACACCTACGTCGCGATCAGCGGTCCAGGCGGCTTCCAGCAATACAACGACGATGACACCGAGAATAACAGCCGCAACAGCCGTCTCGTCGCAACGCTGCCGGCCAACGGCGAATACACGATCCACGTGACCTCGTACGCCGCCGGCGAAACCGGCGCCTACCAGCTCGCCATCGCGCCGAGCACCACGACCACGGCGGGCGGCGCGCTCGCGGGCGGTGATGCGCAAAGCTTCACGGCTGGTCAGACGATGAACGGCGAACTCGCGCAAGGTGACACGACGCTCAACTCCGGTGAGTTCATCGATACGTTCAGCTTCCAAGGCGAAGCCGGTCAGCGCGTGACCATCGATATGCGCTCCACCGCCCTCGATCCGTACCTGCTTCTGCTCGCCCCATCAGGCGCGCAGGAAGATAACGACGATGCGTCGGCCAGCGATCGCAACGCCCGTATCGAAACCACGCTCGCGGAAACCGGCCAGTACCGGATCGGCGCGACGTCCTATCAACCGGGCGAACGCGGCGCTTATGTCGTGACGCTCCAGCAGGGCAACGCCCCGCAAGTCTCTGCCAACAGCAGCGCCCGCCGTGTCTTCGCAGTGATGGTCGGCATTTCCGATTATCCCGGCAGCGGCAACGATTTGCCGCTCACGGCCGAAGACGCGCGCAAGCTTCAGCAAGCGCTTGCACGCCAAGGCACGCTCGCGCCTGAAAGCGTCACGCTGATCGATGCGCAAGCAACGCGTGCGGGTCTGCGTCAGGCATTCCAGCGTGTCGCCGCGGCTGCGGGTCCGGACGACCTCTTCCTCTTCTTCTACTCAGGCCACGGCAATCAAGTGCGCGGCCAAGTCAGCGCCACCGAGCCTGACGGCAAAGACGAGACCATCGAAATGGTCGACGGTTCGATCACCGACGATGAACTGAACCAGATGTTTCAGCAGGTTCATGCACAAACCTCGCTGCTTATCCTCGACTCCTGCTTCAGCGGCGGCTTCGCCCGTGACGTCGTCAGCCGTCCAGGCGTGATGGGCCTTTTCAGTTCGGAAGAGGATCTCACCAGTTCAGTCGCCGAAAAATTCCAAGCCGGCGGCTTCCTCTCGCACTTCATCCAGACCGGACTTGAGGGCGGCGCTGATGAAAACCGCGATCGCGTGATCACTGCCGGTGAGCTTGGGGCCTATGTGCGCCGCGAGTTCGCCCGCGAAGAGCGCATCACGGCGTCAACCCAGGAAGGCCAAAGCAACTACCAATTCCCGGTGGTTGAGCGCGGTGCGGTGCAAGTCGATGCGCCGATCCTGGGCTTGGGCCGGACTTAAGCGGCGCGCTTGTCGCCGCCTTCGACAGGCTCAGGCTGACGCTGGCGGAATGCCGGCGTCAGCCTTGGCGTCACCCTGAGCTCGTCGAAGGGCGACGCCACGCGCTACTCCGCACCCCACGGGGCTGGCGGCGTCGCAACCGCCGCGGTGAGGTCGAACTCGACTCGGAAGTGCCGGTTTGGGCGCCGCAGCTCATACACGAACGTGCGACCCGGATGCACTTCGACCGCCCAAACATTGGTCGTCGATTGCGGGATGTTGTTGTTCACGAACAGCGTCCGCGAAAACTCATCAACCGGAAACTCCTGCCGCTCGGCTGTGCCTTCGCCCGCGGTGTCGCCGCCATATTGGGCCAGCGTATCTTCCGTGCCGTCCTCATGCCGGTGATCGTGCTTTAGCCGCAGCCCGGCGCCCGTTCGCGTAATCACCCAAGTGCGTGAGCGATTTTCGCCGACGTGAAACGGCACGCGGATTTCGTTGTCACTACACTCGCGCACCTGCATCACCAGCCGCTCGCTCGCAAAGCTCGCATCCGCCGCCTCTGTCGTGACGACGCGCCCTTCAAAGCTCTGCCCGCAGAGCGCGCGCAAATTGGCGAAGAATTGGTCTTGCGGTGAAACCGGCGCCGGCGCCGAAGCGCAGGCTGCAAGCGCAAGGCTCAGCGCGCCAGCCAAAAGCGATCGTTTCATCATGCTTTGAGATCCAGCCATGTCGGTAACGTCTCCAGCTTGAGTTGCTCAGCGACGTCCCAACGCCGCCGCACGATTTCGTACTTCTCGCCGCTCACCAGCACCTCGGGCACCAGCGCGCGCGCATTGTAGGTGGACGCCATCACCGCCCCATAGGCGCCAGCCGTCATGAACGCGACCAGATCACCCGCCTCCAACGGCGGCAACACGCGATTGCGCGTGAATGTATCGCCCGTCTCGCAGATCGGCCCGACGACATCGTAAGCCTGCTCGGCGCCCGGCCTCGGTTCGCGGAGCGGCTTGATGCCGTGATAAGCGTCATAGATCGCCGGCCGGATGAGATCATTCATCGCAGCGTCCAGCACCACGATTGGCCGCGGCCGCTCCTGCAGCCGCACCACCCGCGAGAGCAATACGCCCGCGTTCGCGGCGATCATTCGCCCAGGTTCGAATGAAAGCCCGATATCGAAGCCATCAAATACGCGGCTGACCATCGCGGCATACTCTGCCGGTGAGGGCGGATCGGGCTCGTTGAAGTACGGCACGCCCAAGCCGCCGCCGAGATCGAGGCGTTCAATGGCGATGCCGTCGGCGCGCAACCTTTCCGCCAAAGATCGCATCACGCGGAAGGCCGCTTCCAGCGGCGCCAGATCGCGGATTTGGCTGCCGATGTGAACGGCCAGCCCTTGTGCATGCAGATGCGGATCGCCTGCCGCGCGTCCAAACAGCGCCAGCGCCTGTTCCGGTGAGACGCCAAATTTCGCATCGCCTTTGCCGGTCGAAATCTTTTCGTGACCGCCAGCACCCACATCAGGGTTCACGCGAATAGCGATCGGCGCCTTCAGTCCCAGTCCGCGCGCGATCTCCGACAACAGCTCAAGCTCGGCCCGGCTCTCAACATTGATCTGATGGACGCCGGCCTCCACTGCGAACGCCAACTCGTCCGCAGTCTTGCCGACACCGGAGAAGATGATCTTGCTCGCCGGCACGCCCGCCATCAAAGCGCGCTCGATCTCACCCCGGCTGACCGTATCGGCGCCCGCGCCTTTGCGTGCGAGCGTGGCGAGCACCGCGATGTTGGCGTTGGCTTTCACGGCAAACGCCACCAGCACCCCGCGGGGCGCAAACGCGTCGCGGAAAACCTGGTAGTGCCGCTCGAGCGTAGCGGTGGAATACACATAGCATGGCGTGCCGACCGCTTCCGCGATGTCAGCCAGCTTCACACTTTCACAGTGGAATGCGCCGTCACGGTATTCGAAATGATTCATGGATTTTTGGACCGCGGGCCTTCAGGCTCGCCTTCTTAGGCCGGTGCGCGAACTGCGGGCCTGAAGGCCCGCAGTCCTACTATGGCGTCGTCTGCACGCCGGTTTGATACTGGGCGCAGCGCGAGTCTTGGGGTTGATTGCGTTCAGCTTGCTCTGCGCATTCGCGGCGGATCGCGTCTTCGCTGTTCCAGAGCGGGTCGGGCCGCTCAAGGTCGCCCTTGATTCCGCATGCCGAAAGGAGCGTCAGCGCCACAAAACCCAAAACGATGCGGCTCATTTGAACATCTCCTTCCACCGCTCAGCCTGCTCGCGCACGCGCTGAGGGGCGGTCCCGCCATAGCTATCCCGGCTCTCGACCGATTTTTCAACCGTCAACAGCGCCCGGGCGGCTTCACCAATGCGCGGATCGACGGCCTGGAAATCGCTCAAGGGGAGCAATCCCAGTTCAGCGACGCCAGAATCCTCAGCGATCCGAACGATTTTGCCGGTGATCTCATGGGCCTCGCGGAACGGTACGTGGAGTTCGCGGACCAACCAGTCGGCCAGGTCCGTTGCTGTGGAATACCCACGCGCCGCCGAGGCGCGCATGTTTTCGCGATTGAACCGCATCGTTTCGATCATGCCGATCATGGCGGTGACCGAGAGTGCAAAGCCGTCGAATGCTGAGAAGGTCAGCGTCTTATCTTCCTGTAGGTCCTTGGCGTAGGCGAGCGGCAGTTTCTGCACGATGGCGTTCAGCGCAGAAAAGTCCGCGCCGACGCGCGCCGCCTTTGCACGGATCAGCTCCGCCGCATCCGGGTTGCGCTTCTGCGGCATGATCGAGGAGCCGGTCGACCACGCATCGCTCAGGCGCGCGAAGCCAAACTGGGGCGAGGTCCACAGCACGATCTCTTCGGCCAACCGCGAAAGGTGCGTGATCGAGATGGCGAGATTGCTAAGCGCCGCCAGCGCAAAATCGCGCGAGCCGACAGCGTCCAGGGAATTGCTCGCTGGCGCATGGAAGCCCAGCGCGTGCGCCGTCGCGTCGCGATCGATCTTATAGCCCGTGCCCGCAAGCGCCGCCGCACCCAGTGGGCACTCCCATGCCGCCTCTAGCGCGCCGCCAATGATTCGCACACGGTCGCGCTCCAGCATGGTCACGTAAGCCAACAGGTGGTGGCCGAGCGTGATTGGCTGGGCCGTCTGCAGGTGGGTGAAGCCCGGCATGATCCAGTCGGCATGCGCCTCGGCTTGCTGCAGCAACGCCTTCTGCAGCACGCGCAAGCCGTCCGCCGCCTCACGGCTGGCGCGCATGGTCCAGAGCTTAAAATCGGTCGCCACCTGATCGTTGCGCGAGCGGGCGGTATGCAGCCGCTTTCCGGCCTCGCCGATCCGCTCGGTCAACCGCGCCTCGATATTCAAGTGGATGTCTTCCAGCGCCGCCGAGAACTGGAACGTCCCGTCGACGATTTCCGCGGCAATCTGGTCCAATCCAGCTTGTATCGCCGCGTTGTCTTCCGCCGTAATAATACCTTGCGCCGCCAGCATGGCCGCATGCGCCTTCGAGCCTTCGATGTCCTCGCGCCATAAGCGCTTGTCGATATCGATCGAAGCGTTGATGGCTTGCATGGCGTCGGCGGGTTGGGCAGCGAAACGCCCGCCCCACATTTTTTGACCGCCGCCTGAGGATTCTGAATTGGACACGAACGCAAACTCCGCGCCTCCGCAAAAACCCTGGGCGCTGTGGGCTGCACTAACGCTTGTTGGAGCGGGGGCGATCGCTGTTCTCTACGTGCTTTTCGCCGCGTCTTCAAAGCCTGAGACTGAGGGTGGGTTAGCCAGATTTGCACAAGGCGAAATGGCGCGGCTTTACGTGATGGAAGCGCCGCCGCCGATGCCGACGCGAACCTTGCGTGACGCCGCTGACAACGAGACCACGCTCGCGGCTTATCAAGGCGAAGTCGTGGTGCTGAACCTCTGGGCCACCTGGTGCGCGCCCTGTATGGAGGAGATGCCCTCATTGATGCAGCTCCAATACAATTTCGAGGGCCGCATCCGCGTCGTGCCGATCAGCGTCGATAGCGAAGGCGAGCGCGCCAAGGCGATCAGCGAACTCCGCCGCCTGACTGGCGGCGGGCTGCCATTCCTTCAGGACATGACGCGCGGCGTCCTGTTCGACGCCCAAGCCGCCGGCATGCCGGTCACGATCATTTACAACCGCCAAGGCCAAGAAGTCGCCCGCTTGGCAGGCGGCGCCGATTGGGGCAGCGAGGACGCCTCGCGTCTGATCGAAGCTGTGCTCTCGGAGGAATAATGGTCCCGGTCCTCGAAACCGAACGCCTACGCCTGCGCGGGCACGAGGTGCGCGACTTCGACGCCTCCGCTGCGATGTGGGGCGATCAGGACGTCACGCGCTTTATCGGCGGCAAGCCATCAACGCGCGAAGACAGCTGGGGCCGCTTTCTGCGCTACATCGGCCACTGGCAGGCGCTCAATCACGGCTTTTGGCTGATCGAAGAAAAGGCCACCGGCGCATTTGTCGGTGAAGGCGGGTTCGGCACGTTTAAGCGCGAGATCGAGCCGCGCATCGAAGCGCCGGAGCAAGGTTGGGCGCTTTCACCCACCATGCACGGCAAAGGCTACGGCTTCGAGGCGATGAGCGCCGCCGCCGCCTGGGGCGAGACGTTTTTCGGCCGCACCGACTTTGTCTGCATCATCGCGCCGGAAAACCAACCGTCGCTCGCCCTCGCGCACAAGCTCGGATACCGCGAATACGCACAAGGCCTCTACAAAGGCGAAGCCTCGGTGATGCTGCGCCGCTCTTAGAGATACGGCGAAAGCGCCAAGCGCACGCGTGAGCTTTGCACCAACACTTGCTGATACGTCGCCGGATTTTCCGGCGCCTGGTGTGACGGCCACAGCGCTACGTAGCGATTGAGTTCGCCCACAGCGCGGCTATAGGCGCCAAGATTTTCACGCCGCAGATCGTCTTCGCGTAGCAGTATCGCCTGCTGCGCCGCCAATGCCGCGCCCATGCTGTGTTGATATTCTATCGGATCAACAGCGCCTTCAGTCACCGCGTGCTGATAAAGCCCGGCCGAAAGATCGACCATCCGCACCACGAGCTGCGCTTCATCGAAATTGAGCTGCCCAATGGCGTGCGTCAGGTTCTCCTGCGCTGTCCACAAGCGCTGCATCATCTGCGCGCGCGTGAATGTGGTTCCTGCCGCCGCTTCGCGTATCGCCGTTACATCAAGCGCGCCAAAGCCATCCGGCGCAGGCTCGTAGACTTCGAGCATGCCCTGTTGAACCAAGATCGCCGCATCCGCCGCGTCACCGCTATTGCTGCCGCGATCAGCGACAATTGCCGCCGCCGCCATCACGTAGCCGCGCAGATGCTGGATCCGCATCGCAGTCAGCTGATCGCCGGAGAGACCTTCGTACGCCGTGACAGCCCCAGCTTCGCCATGCTCGCCGCCGCTCTCGCCGATTGCCGCTTCGCCTGCTTCGCCGCTGTCCGGAGTAGCTGGCGTCGCGCCGCCATTTTCGCCAATCGGCGGCGGCTCGCCCGCTTCACCTTCGCCGCCTTCGCCCGCATCCGCGCCAGTTTCGCCGCTGCCGCACGCTGCAAGGCCGAGCGTCGTCGCCGCAATACCCATGGTGCGCCAGTGTTTGAGTTTCAGCGTAATCATGGGTAGCGCGCCCCTCCAAGTTCGAGCGCCGGCACACTGCCCGATCTGAGAAATGCTCGCAACAAGGTGCGACTGTTAGCCCGCCAATGCTCGTGTTTGGCCGAAACGCGCGCTAAATGTCGGCCATGAGCTTGATCTTGCAAGAAGTGCTGGCGGCAGACGATCTCGCGCGCGTTCGGACTGAACTTGCCGAACTCGACTGGATATCAGGCAAGCGCACGGCCGGCGCTACGGCGCGCGGGGTGAAGGAAAATCTCCAGCTCGACGGCGCCGATCCGCGCACCAAGGAGCTTGAGCGCTTCGTTGTCGAGGCGTTGCGTCGTCATCGGCTTTTCGAAATGGGCGCCCGTCCGGCGCGCGTCTCGCGTTTGCTGTTCTCGCGCTACGAGCCCGGCATGACCTACGGCGCTCATACCGATGACGCGCTGATGGGTCGGGGCGAAGACAAACTCCGCACCGATCTCGCGTTCACGATCTTCCTCGCGGACAGCGCAAGCTATGAGGGCGGTGAACTCGTTGTAGAATCCGCACTCGGCGAGCAGGGCGTCAAGCTCGAAGCCGGCGATGCCTTTCTCTATGCCGCAGGCTCGATCCACCACGTCGCGCCGGTAACCAGCGGCGTTCGCCTCGCGGCGGTTGGATGGATTCAGAGCTTCGTGCCGGATATCGCGCAGCGCGAAATCTTGTTCGATCTTTCCGTCAGCCGCACGCGCCTCGCCGAAGCCGGCATCGCTCGCGAAGATCTGCTGCCGCTGGACAAGAGCATCTCGAACTTGCTGCGCATGTGGGCGCGCTAGCTCTTCTCGGCGCCCAATTGCTTGGCGTAACCGCCTGCGACCAGCTGCGTCATCAGATCAAATAGCTTGTCTGGATCGGCGCGCCGCAGTCGCGCGATCTCGGCCTCCATGCCTTCCGCCAGGATCAGCTCGCGCTCGTCCTTGCGCAGCGCATCAATGATGCATCCCGCCGCCACATCCGGCGCCATGCCGTTGTCGATCACGCTATCGCTAAAGCCGCGCGTCTCGGCGTTCGCGTCGAGCGCATTCTTGGAAACATTCGTCCGCACAGAACCCGGCGCGACCACCAGCACCTTCATGCCAAGGTGGCTCGTCTCGGCCCGCACGCTGTCATTGTACCCAATGAGTCCGGCTTTAGCCGCGCTGTAAGCGCTCCGCAGCGGCGGCCCGGCGATGCCCGCGACGCTGGAGATCGCGACAATATTGCCGCCGCCCGCGCTCGCCATGCGCGGCAGAAGCGCCTGCGTCAGCGCAATCGGCGCTAGTAGATCGACAGCGATGATTTTCTCATAGACCTCAAACACGGTATCGATCGCCAGCGAGCGCTGCGAGATGCCGGCATTGTTCACCAGCCCGTCAACGCGTCCGCTCCAACTCCACGCCTGCTCAACCAGGGCAGGGATGCGCGCATAATCCGTGGTCTCGAACGGCAACACCAAGCTCTCGCCGCCGACGCTCTTGGCGACCGCGTCCAGCGCTTCGACATTGCGCCCCGAAAGAATGAGCTTAGCGCCGTCTTTAGCCAGCGCTTCCGCCAGCGCCTGGCCAATCCCCGACGATGCGCCCGTGATCCACCACGTCTTGCCAGCGAACATATGCCCTCCAGTTTTCCGGCAACCTCACACATGCGCGCGTCTCGGCCAAGCTCACGTGATGCTGACATTTCACCCATTCCCGGGGCGTGGCGAAGGCGCGAGCCCGGGACCCATAAACGCGGCTGCTAACGCCTTCACGCGATTGGCGCTCAGTTCGGGTCCAAAGGTGTTTATGGGTCCCGGGCCCGATGCTTCACATCGTCCCGGGAATGGGTGCCGCTACCGAAACGGCTGCACGTCGCGGCGATAATCTTCTTCGCGCTGGGGGGGCGTGCCGCGTTTCAGCGCTGTCCACGCAAACACGATCCCGGAAATCAGCACCACGGGCAGGCCGAGCATCACCACGAGCGGCGTGGTCGCGACCGACATCGCCAGCGAGAAATGCTCCGCCGCGCCCTCGTGCTCAGCCAACGCAGAGACCAGGAACGTCAGCACGAATGGCGCCGCCAAAGCCGCGATCACGCCTGCCGCCACCACATGGAGCACAACGATTCGGCGTGTTTTCGGCGCCCGCCCGAGCGCGTAACTTGCGCCCAGCGTCACCAGCGCGATCGCGAACACCGCAAACAAGGCCGTAATCACCAGGCGTTGCGGCGTGAGGTCGTCATAGAACGCCGCTACCGGCCAACCGATCGAGAGCGCCAGCGCGATCGGCGTCCACAGGAACGCCGGCCTGCGCCACGCCAGAGGCGGGATGCGTTGTGGTATGGGTGGGCCGCGCATAGGGCGAGCATACGCGCGAACAACGCGGCGTCACTGAGGCGTTGCCCAACACGCGAGCCATTTCCCCAAAAGGTTTTCTTAGCCGCGCAACTATGTTTCAAAGCGTTCATGGACGCTCGCCAGCATTCCTTGCCTGCCGGTCGCAACCGCGAACCCATTCTCGGTGTGTTGAAGCACGTCATCGGCCCCGGCTCGCGCGTGCTCGAAATCGCCTCAGGCTCCGGCGAGCACGCCGTCTATTTCGCCAAGCACCTCCGCGACGTCGAATGGCAGCCTAGCGACCCTGATCCGAATGCGCGCGCCAGCGTTGCCGCCTGGATCGAAGTGGAGGGCGCATCGAACATTGCTGCGCCTCTGGATATCGATGTCTCGGAACTCGGCTGGGAGCGCGCGCTAGCGGGGCATGCGATCGACGCCATGCTCGCCGTCAACATGATCCACATCTCGCCCTGGGACGCGACGCTCGGCCTGATCCGCGGCGCGCGCGCAATTCTCTCAACCGCCACCCAAGGCTCAGGCGTGCTTTACACCTACGGCGCATACAAACGCGGCGGCGCTCACACCGCGCCCTCCAATGAAGCGTTCGACGCATGGCTGAAGGAGCGCGACGAGCGCTTCGGCGTCCGTGACTTGGAAGAAGTGGAGGCTGTCGCCTCCGATCACGGCTTCATGCTGAGCGAGATCGTTGAAATGCCCGCGAACAATCTATCGCTCGTGTTCGAGCTTCAGGCGCCGGCGACGTCCTGAATCATCGCCGCGTTGTTTTGTGCGCGAGCACGCAGAAAAAGCAGTGGATTGGTGCCAATCGCGCCGATGCTCATGCGAGCGTGTCCCCTTAGTCACGTTGCATGAATGCAAGCGCTGCGCCGCTCGTGGTGAATGTCACCATCATTTAATGCGCGGGCCATTTTCGTGTCGCGAATGGCGCCTATCTCCCGGACGCGAACACACTCGTTCGCGCAACTGAGGGAATTTCATGCGCACTGCAATTACGCTGCTCGAACTCGCAATCGGCAGCACCTTCGCCATCGCCGTTGTGGCGTACATGGCTCAAGGCGCTGTCTTGATGGCGCAGTTCGCGTTGTGAGGCGCATAGCGTTGGGAGCGTGGGCAGAACGCCCGCGCTCCCGCGCACCTTCAGGTTTTTGGAATCAAAACACCGACGGCGTTTAGCGCGTCGGCGGCCTATCTGGTGGGGGTGGGCGGATCGGTCCGGTAGTCGTAGAAGCCGCGTTGCGTTTTGCGGCCAAGCCAGCCGGCTTCGACATACTTCACAAGCAGCGGACATGGGCGGTACTTCGAATCCGCCAGGCCCTCGTAAAGCACTTGCATGATCGAAAGACACGTATCGAGGCCGATGAAGTCCGCCAGCTCGAGCGGGCCCATCGGGTGGTGCGCGCCCATGCGCATAGCTTTGTCGATCGCTTCAACCGAGCCGACGCCTTCGTACAGCGTATAGACCGCCTCGTTGATCATCGGCACCAGCACGCGGTTCACGATGAAGGCCGGGAAGTCTTCGGCGTTGGCGATGTTCTTGCCGAGGCTTTGAATGAAAGCGACGGACGTATCGTAAGTTTGTTGGCTGGTGCTGAGGCCGCGAATAATTTCGACAATCTCCATCACCGGCGCCGGGTTCATGAAGTGAAGCCCGATGAATTTGTCCGAGCGATCCGTCGCCGCCGCGAGGCGCGTGATCGAAATCGAAGACGTGTTCGAAGCCAGGATCGCATCGGCGCGCAGCACCGCCTTCAGATCCGAGAACACTTTGCGCTTGGCTTCGTCCTGCTCGACGATCGACTCGATGACGAGATCGCACGGCGCCATGTCGGCCATCGTCGGCGCGCCTCTGATGCGCTTCAGCGCGGCGTCCATGTCGGCTTGCTTGATCACGCTGCGCTGAACTTGGCGCGTCATGTTTTTGGTGATGATTTGAATGGCGGTGTCTATGCGAGACGGGTCCGCGTCGCCCAGCAGCACATCGTAGCCGCCGAGTGCGCACACGTGTGCGATGCCATTGCCCATTTGCCCGGCGCCGATGACGCCGACCGTGGAAATTTTGCTCATCTTATCCGTCATAGGCGCCTACGCGCCGCTGAATTGCAATTCTTGTTGCAGTGCAGCATAGCGGAGCGTGGAGTGCAAGACCCCTATGGAGCGCGAGCGTCCCCGCCCGCGATTTCACCGCTAAGAAAGTACGCGGGCGAGGACGCCCACGCTCCATATTAGAGGCCCGCCTTGGTCAGTTCTTCCATCAGCTCTGGGACAGCAGTTTTGTAGTCCGCGACCAGGCCGTAATCGGCGACTTGGAAGATCGGTGCGTCCTCGTCCTTGTTGATAGCGACGATGACCTTCGAGTCCTTCATGCCGGCCAAATGCTGGATGGCGCCCGAAATGCCGATGGCGACATAAAGCTCCGGCGCCACGACCTTGCCGGTCTGGCCGACTTGGTAGTCGTTCGGCGCGTAGCCTGCGTCCACTGCAGCGCGGGAAGCGCCCACGGCGGCGCCAAGCTTATCCGCCAGCGGCTCAAGCACTTTGTGAAACTCTTCGCTCGAACCCAGCGCACGGCCGCCCGAGACGATCCGTTTCGCGGCCGTCAGTTCCGGACGATCCGATTTCGCCATCTCTTCGCTGACGAACGCCGACTTGAACGGTCCGGCCGGCGCTGCAATCGTCTCAACCGAAGTGCTGCCGCCATTGCCTGCAGCCTTGAACGCCGTCGGCTGCACGACGAGCACCTTCTTCGATTGCTCGTCCTTCACCGTGATGATCGCATTGCCGGCATAGATCGGGCGCACGAACGTATCAGCGCCCTCTACGCCGATCACGCCAGACACCTGCATCACGTCGAGCTTCGCCGCCACGCGCGGCGCGGCGTTCTTGCCGGTGGTGGAGGCCGGGAACAGCACGGCGTCATAGCCGCTCATTAGCGGCACGATCAAAGCTTCCAGCGGCTCGGCCATTTGCTTGGCCAAAGTGGCGCCATCGGCGTGCAACACCTTGCGGACGCCGTCGATTTTCGCAGCGGCAGCAGCTGCGCTGCCAGCGTTCGAGCCTGCAACCAGCACATCGACTTCAGCCCCCATCGCCTTCGCGGCGGTGACGACTTTGTTGGTCATGTCCTTCACGGACGTGTTGTCGTGCTCAGCAATAACGAGAACGGCCATCTTAGATCACTCCCGCTTCTTTGAGCTTGCCGACGAGTTCAGCCGGCGTTTTCACTTTGATACCGGCCTGGCGCTTGCCTGGCTCGGTGGTCTTGATGGTCTTCAGACGCGGCGCTGTATCGACTCCGTAATCTGACGGCGCTTTCACATCGATCGGCTTTTTCTTCGCCTTCATGATGTTCGGCAGCGACGCATAGCGCGGCTCGTTCAAGCGTAGGTCGGTCGAGATGATGGCCGGCAGATCGATATCAAGCGTTTGCAGACCGCCATCGACTTCGCGCGTCACCGTAGCCTTCGAACCGGCCAGCACGATCTTCGACGCGAACGTCGCTTGCGGCCAATCGAGCAGGGCGGCGAGCATTTGCGCCGTCGCGTTGTTGTCGTCGTCGATGGCTTGCTTGCCGAGGATAACGAGATCCGGCTTTTCAGCGTCGATCACGCCCTTCAAAATCTTCGCGACCGCCAGCGGCTCAACTTCGCCGTCAGCCTTCACCAGGATGCCGCGATCGGCGCCGATGGCGAGCGCGTTGCGGAGCGTCTCCTGCGACTGCTCTGGGCCGATCGAAACCGCGACGACTTCCGTCGCGCTGTCCTTGGCGTGCCCGCCGCCGCCTTCCTTCATGCGCACCGCTTCTTCGATCGCGATTTCGCAGAACGGATTGATCGACATTTTGAGGTTCGAGAGATCGACGCCCGATCCGTCCGGCTTAACGCGGACCTTGAGGTTATAATCGAGCACCCGCTTAACCGGGACGAGGACCTTCATCGTTGAAATCCTTGAGGATTAGAGGCGCGCGGACCGCGCCCAATTCGCGGTCGCACATAAAGCCCGTAAGAAATGTCTCGTCAATGCGACTATCGGGGTCAGCACACCCTTCTGGCCGCCGCATCCAAGCCACCTCAAAGCGGCATCCACCCACCGACACATAACTCGGAGACCATCCTCATGAATCTCACCCGCCGACCACTGCTTATGGGCGCCGCTGCGGCAAGCTTTATGGCGGGCAACGCCTTCGCGCAGAGCGCGTCCGATTTCAACGGCGAGTGGCACGGCGCGCTGAACATGGGCTCGCAAACGTTGCGCCTTCGCTTGGTGGTCGCCGCTGGTCCGACCTCAACGCTCTACAGCGTCGATCAAGGCAATTCCGCCATTCCGGTCGGCACGACGACGATCGAAGGCGGGCGCATCACGCTCACCATTCCTGTGATCCGAGCCACCTTTACGGGCGAACTCCGGCAGGGGCGTATTGAGGGGCAGTTCACCCAAGGCGGCACGCTGCCGCTCGTGTTCCAGCGCGGTGAAGCGACCGCCTCGGCACCAGATGTTCTGAATCAAGCGGGCCTTGAAGCGCTGCGTGCAGGGATCAACACGCCTGCGATGGCCGCCGCCGCGAGCAAGGCCGGCGGACGCAGTATTGCGCTTGCCACCGGCCTGCGCGCCATTGGCCATGCTGACCAAGTCACCACGTCCGATAAGTGGCACCTCGGCTCGATCACCAAGTCGATGACCTCGACGTTGATCGCGCGCCTCGTACAAGCGGGCCGCATCTCATGGACCGACACGGTTGGCGGCGTTCTTGGCAGCGCCATTCCCAACATTCGCGCCGAGTATCGCGACATCACGTTCCGCCATCTTTGCAGCCATCGGGCAGGCCTGCAGGCCAACATTCCGATGAGCGATCTGATGGCCTTCCCGCGCGAAAGCGCGGACTCGCGCGCCGATCGCATCCGTTACGCGACTCTTGGTCTGCGGCAAGCGCCGCAAGGTCCAAAGGAAACGACGTTCGAATATTCCAACACCGGCTACATCATCGCCGGTGCGATGCTGGAAACAAAATTGGGCGCGACTTGGGAGGCGCTCATTCAAGAGCATGTCTTCAATCCGCTCGGTATGACCAGCGCCGGTCACGGCGCACCGGGCACGCCGGGCGCCTACGATCAGCCGTGCGGCCACGCGCGGAACGCGGCGGGCGCCATGGAAGCGTATCCGCCAGGCGGCGACCTGACTGACAACCCCGCGGCGCTCGGCCCAGCAGGGCGCGTGCACGCAAACTTTGAGGACGTACTGAAATATCTCACGGCGCATTGCGAGATGCGCTCGAGCTTCCTCAGCCGCGAAAGCTGGCAAACACTGCACACGCCGCCATTCGGCGGGCCGTATGCGATGGGTTTCTCGCGGCAAGGCAATTCGCTTTGGCACAACGGCTCGAACACGCTCTGGTATGCCGAAGTGATGTTCGATCAGTCACGCGGCATCGTCGCCGCTGCTGCCGCGAATGATGGCCGCGCTGGTGATTTGCGTGCGCCAGTTGGCGCGGCGTTGGTTGGTGCGGCGCAAGCTGTGGTGTGAACGCGGCGCGACGCATTAGCGGCTCAACACATTCGGCCAATTGCCATTCGCGCGCGTGATGTGCCCTTGGATGTCTTGCTGCCAGCGGCCTTGAATCTCATCGTTGTAGTTGAGATAGAGTCGGCCATCGACGATGCGCCAATTGTTGGGATTGCCCGAGGCGGTGTAGCCCTGGCTCACCGCCCACGCGCAATAGCCGCCATATTGCGGCACGTAGCGCGATGGGTTGGTGCGAAACGCGGCCAAGTGCTCAGCGCTTGCGAAGCGATACTCGAAGCCTTGGTGATTGATGCGGAATTCGGCCGTGCCACGCACGGGTCGGCCATCGGTGAAGTACGCGACCGGATCATATCCGCCGACGGCGACGCGTGAGAGTACGCCGGTATAAACTGGCTGCTGATCAGCTTGAGCGGGCGTGGCCAAGGTGAGCGCTCCGATAGCGAAGGTGAGGGCGATGAGAAGCTGGCGCATATGAGATCCTTAGGCGTGAGCGGCAGCGCTGAGACGCGCGGTGTCTGGTTTTGGCGTGGGCACGAACGCGCGGCCGATGTCCGAGAGCAGTGCAGCGATTTCCTTGCGCCGGATGATCAGCAGCACGATCGACGTTAGCCAGATCGTCACCGCTGCGGCAAACAAGCCGCCGCCATCGTTGTTCGGGTCGATGCCGAGCGGCGTGAACAGATGGAAGCTCACCGCGCCCGTCATCACCGCGAGACCGATCAACGCGCCGAGCGCATTCAAGCGCACGAAGCGGGGGAGGAGACCGACGAGTAGTAAAGTGGAGGCCGCAAGTTCAGCCGAGCCGATGACGTACTGGCTGAACAATCCTGTGTGCGCGAAGAGACCCGGCAACCCAAGCGTCCCGGCCCAGCCATCCAGGCGGCCGAAAATCTCCTGCGTGTTCGGGTGGTCGGTAAATTTGTAGCGCAGCGAGTCCAAAAACACCGCCGCCGCAAACACCGAAATCCCCGCCGGCGCATAACGCTTAATCTGAGCCAACATCGCAGGCCCTCCTTGTGGGGAGAGACGTGTGAGGGGTGGGCGCGGTTACAGGACGAGCCTCGATTGCGGTCGCAAGATTTTCAGTCCACGCTGCGCTTATGGGCCAATATTTTGACTACTTCCGCGCGTGCGACGACGAAAAGGCTAAAGCGATAGCTGGGGCCGGCTACATCGGAAAAACCAAGGACATCGACTTCATCTCGCTCAAAGGCATGGACGCCCATGTGCGAATTGCCATGCTTCTGGCCTTCGTCCAAGGCACGCACTGGACGGTCGATACGGTTCAGACAACTTCTGTTTGGCCGCCGGAACCGGTGCCGAAAACGCCTGACGATTTCGATCGTCTCCCCGAGGATTCTCCTTGGTTCACGAGCGAATATCAGCTCGATGAGTTTGCGTTGGCCTTTCGCGACGCCCTCGCTCTATTGGCGGAGCCGCAATTTCGGCGATTGAAAACAGATTGGACGCCAAGCGAAGAGTTCGACGACTACGATCTCGACGCCGTGCGGTCGGATTTCCGCAACCTCGCCGAGTTGGCGAAACGCGCGCAGTCGGCGGGTGAAAAGCTCTTCCTTTACGTTGCGGTCTAACCGTATTACCACCGCAAAAATCGCGATCCCACCAGCGCCCCCAACGCCGCGCACACGGCGATCGCAAGCGTGTACCACGTCGTCACGAACGCCACGGAATCCGTAGGGCAATACATGGCATAGGCCATCGCCGACACGCCGCCGGACAGCGCGCCAATTGCGGCGCCCGTTAGCGTAATCCGCGTCGGCGTGAAGGCTCGCATGAACCAAGTCAGCAACACGGCGACCGGCATAGCAAGTATCGGGATCAGGACCACGCACCAGGGCGCACGGCCTTCGCCGCCCATCCACGCCTGCCAACGCGTCTCCGGCATTTCGCCCATCAGCGCCACGATCGTCGCCAGCGCGCACACGCCAACGAACAAGCCAACCGCCGCCAGCCGCCACCCGAGCGGGCGCCCCGGCTTCATCAATTGCACCGCGATCGGCAAGATCAACGCCGCCGCCAGCGCCGAGAACATCGCCTTCATCATCACCGGCATGCGCGCCGTGCCGATATCGGGCCGCACGCCCAAGCCGATTGCCACCAGAGCCGCCGCCACAATCAGCCCAACGACCAATGTGATCGCCAAATTCATCCGCCAGCGTGGGCGTGTCCCCGGTTCGACGCCGCGCGAGAGCGCGTTGATGAGATCCTCGGTCTTCACGTCGGCTGCTCCTGGCCCATCAGCCGCATCAGCGTCTTCAGGCCGCGATGAATCGAGATTTTGATGTCGGACTCGGTGAGCCCCGTTGCTTCCGCCGTTTCCCTCACGCTCTTCTCTTCGAGCTTGACCATGCGAATGGCGGTGCGTTGCTTTTCGGGGAGCTTATCCAGCAACGTCGCGACATCGCGCTTGGCGTCGCTGGCTTCATAATCCGGATCAGGTTCACCGACTTCGATGCCATCGAGCGAAGCGTGTGCGCGATGCTTGGCGCGGCGCAGAAAATCGATCAGCCGGTAGCGCGCGATCGCATACAGCCACGCCGTCAATGGGTAGTGCGGATCATAGCTCTCGCGCCGCGTATGGAGCGCCACCAGCGTCTCCTGCACTAGATCCTCCGCATCCTCGTTGCGGCCGCGCAGCCGCGAGCGGAAAAAGGCGCGCAGCAACGCCGCCGCTTCCGTCAGAAACGCGCGGTGCGCGGCTTCATCGCCGGCGAGGCCTTTTAGCAACAGGCCCTTCAATGCGGCTTCGTCGGCCAAATCCCCTCGTTCCTGTCGATACGGGCCGGAGTGTTGCCCGGTTACACCTGGACGCCCTGTAACATCCGCTTTAGCAGAATACCGCTGGGTGTCAGGAGAGCCAATGTTCGGCCGACGCAAGAAATGCGCGCTGCTGATCGACTTCGACAATGTGCTCGGCATGACGAGCGGCGAATTCACCACATCCATCGCCAAGTGGATGGAGTGGCTCGAAGACGGCGCCTTCGACGGTGACCGCCTCAAGCGCAAATTCGTGATCAAGCGCGTCTATTGGAATCCGCTCTACGATCGCTACCGCGACGTGTTCGAAGCTGCTGGCTTCGAAGCGTTTTCGTGCGGCGCCATCGCCAAAAGCAAAAAGAGCTCCGCCGACATCGTCATCACACTCGATGCCGTCGACATCGCCGCCGACACCAAAGGCCTGCAGGAAATCATCCTGCTGACCTCAGACACAGATTTCGTGCCGGTGGTGAACCGTCTGCAAGAGCGCGAACTCGAAGTCGTCGCCATGGGCCACGAGCAAAACCCAACCGCCGAAGTTTATCGCAAGTACGCCGACAACGTCGTGCTGCGGAACGATTTCATGGACGCGTTCAAATACGAACGCCCGAAACGCAAATGGTTCGGTCTCGTGCGGGTGAAGCCGCCAGCGCCGAAGCCCGCGCCGGCGCCCGCGCTAAAGCCAGGCGCCGCCAACGCAACACCGATGGATCAAGCGGCCGAACGCGTCGTCAGCGCAGCGCAAGGCGTGGGCGGCGCCATGCTCAGCCGCAAAGCCGTGATCCTCGCGTTGCGCGATGTGACGGGCTTCAACACAGGCGGCGTCAGCGCCTGGATCGGCCACGGCTCATACCGAAAGATGCTGCTCGCGATTGCGAAGATGCGCTCGGACCTGCGGCTCTACGCCTATCGCAATGGCGGCGTCGCCGTCGCTTATCGCGCGCCGGAAGCAGTCCGGAACGGATCGGCGGGATAGACGCCTAGAATATCAAGCGAAGACGAGAAGAACGCCAATTCCTCCAGCGCCAGCTTCACATTCGTTTCTTCCGGATGGCCTTCGACTTCGCAGAAGAACATTGCCGCCGAGAACGCGCCGCCTTCGATGTAGCTCTCGATCTTGGTCATGTTGACGCCGTTGGTGGCGAAGCCGCCGAGCGCTTTATAAAGCGCGGCCGGCACGTTGCGCACGCGGAAGACGAAGCTCGTCATGCAACGCCCGTTGCCCGCCGGCGCATTCTGTTGCTCGCGCGAGAACACCAAAAAGCGCGTCGTATTATGCGCGGCGTCGGCGATGTCGGCCTTCAGCACTTGCAAGCCATAGATATCGGCAGCCAGCGAAGAGGCGAGGGCGCCGATCTTTGGATCGCCCAATTCGGCAATCTCGCGCGCAGCGCCAGCCGTGTCGGCGGTCTTCACCGCGATGACGCCTAGATCGCGCAATTGCTTGCGGCATTGGCCAAGCGCCTGCGGGTGCGACCGCACGTGCGTGAGCCCTTCAAGCGTCGCGTCCTTCAGCCCAAGCAATTGATGCCGGATCGGCACGAAGCGTTCGCCGACAATGTAGAGCCCGCTTTCCGGGATCAGGTGGTGAACGTCAGCAACACGCCCTGCGACCGAATTCTCGACCGGGATCATTGCATAACGGGCCTGACCCTCGCCGACGGCCGCAAAGGCGTCCTCGAAGCTCGCGCATGGCAGGGGCTCGAGATTCGGATAGGCGGCGTGCGCGGCGATGTGTGAGTTCGCCCCAGGTTCGCCTTGAAAGGAGATACGCTCGGTCATAGGTCGCGAGCGTTAGCGCAAGCGGCGCCGAAAAGGAAAGAGCCCACCCGTCATGAGCATGACGCAAAACGCAGAACGCGCCATTCTGGCGCAAACGCGGCGCGGCTTACGGACTCTGCTGGCCGTACCCGCCGCGCGGGCCGCCGGGCTGGCGAAAGTCGAAGATATCGACATTCCCGGACCGCACGGTCAGCTACGCGCCCGCTATTACGAAGCCGAGAACGCCGAGACCGCGCCGCTGCTGGTCTATTTCCACGGCGGCGGCTTCGTCTGCTGCGATATCGATACGCACGATTCAATCTGCTCGTGGCTCGCTAAGTCATCGCGGTCGCGTGTGCTTTCTGTTGGCTACAGGCTTGCGCCAGAGACGCCGTTTCCGGGGCAGCTTGAAGACGTTCGCGCCGGTTGCGCGTGGGCTTTCCAAAACGCACCGCTTTTGGGCGCGACGCCCGAGAAACTCATCTTGGCTGGCGATAGCGCCGGCGCATACCTCGCCGCGACCATGTCTTTGGAAATCAATCGCGCAACGCCAGGTGCGATTGCGCTGCAAGTTTTGCTCTATCCGCTCGTGCACGTGCGGGATTCGCTTTGGGCCGACGAGGAGCTGCGCAACTTCCGTTTTCTGGGCCGCGTGGCCGCTCTCTACATCGCGCGCAGTCTCGGCGCTGAAGCTTTACCGTCTCTGCTCGATGTCGATCTCTCCGCAGCGCCGCCAACCATCATCGCTGGCGGCGGGCCGATGGACCCGGTGCGCAACGATGCAAAGGCGCTCATCGATGCTTTGCGCAAAGCCGACGTCCGCGTCGTCGAGAAGAAGTATCCGGTGCTCATGCACGGCGGCTTGAACTTTACCGCCTATTCCAAAACCGCCACCACCGCGCTGCAGGACGTCGGCGAACTGGTGCGCCAGGAGTTTGCGCGCTAACGTTCGCCGCAAACCCGGGGGATTTTCATATGCGCGCATTTTTTATCGCTAGCTTGCTGGCATTGGCCGCAGCTTGCGCTCCGGCGGAAGAGCAAGAAGTTCTGTCCGATGGGTGCGATACACGGGCCACCTCTCAGTGGGTCGCTGGCGACGCAACATATTCGATCGAAGCGACAACCCAGGGGCCTGATTGCGATCGCGCGGTCGCGACGATCGTGATTCGTGACAGTTCAGGCGTTCCGGACTTCGCTGAGCTCCACATCGCGGGCCAAGTCATGGTGCTCGCAGGCGCTGCCGATCCGGCCGCAATGCAGACGGCGCTGGCGGAATGGATCGATCCGACTCGCGGCGGTTTCCAAACCAGTTCTGAGCTGCCTGATTGGCCGGCGAATGCAGAAGCGCCTGCCAGCGGCGAATTTCCGTTCTATGTTAGCGATGGCGTTGATCGTGTCACTTATTTGGACATTCGCGCACGCAACGTGCCCATGTTCTGCTTCGTGCAAGGCATGGAGAGTCTGAATTGCTTGGCGCGCGAAGAGGGCGGCCTCGCTCACGTCGGCGTGAAGGCCTTCCCGGGCTAGCGCTTAGCGAGCAGAGCCCGCGCGGCGTCCAGATCGGGCGGGCTGTCGACGCCTTTCGGAAAATCTTCGATCACGTCTGCGCGAATGATCATGCCCATTTCGAGTGCGCGTAGCTGCTCGAGCTTCTCGCGCTGTTCTAGGGGCGAGGGCGGCGCGGCCACAAAACGCGCAAGCGCTTCGCGGCGATAGACGTAAATGCCGACGTGCCGCTCGATTGGCCCATCTCCATGCGGCGCCGCCGCGCGCGTGAAGTATAAGCAGCGGCCATCGGCAGCGCGCACGGCTTTGACGACATTTGGATTGTCGCGTTCGCTGGTGTCGGTCGAAAGTGAAACCAACGTCGCGATATCGGCGCCATCACGCAACGCAGCGACAGCTTTGGCGACGTCCTCAGCGCGCATTGTAGGCATATCGCCCTGAAGGTTTACCGCCACGTCGTACCGGCCAGCTGGATCAAATGCTTCGAGCGCGGCGTGGACGCGGTCTGAGCCCGATGGCAGGTCCGGGTCCGTCAGCGTGACATTGCCGCCGGCTTTCAGTGCGGCCTCGGCGACCTCTTCTTCACAGGGCCGCCACCAGCACCGGCCCGGCATTGGCGCGTTTCGCCAACTCGATCATCCAGGCGATCATTGGCCGGCCGTGGATGTCCGCCAGCGGTTTGCCGGGGAGGCGGCTGGAGGCCATGCGGGCGGGAATGACGATGACAGGGTTCATTACGCTCCCAGTGCCGTGCGGCGGTTCGACGCGCAAGGGCGCTCTGGGCCGAATGGCGTCATCGCGCCCGCTTGGCTAGTGGCCCGACGCACGCCATAAACCGCCCAACTTTTCCAGCGCCAGCAAGGCAGGGCGATGAGCGATCTTAAAATGAATTCGATTCTCGGCGCGGGCATTGCAGCCGTGCTGGGGGTGATGGTTGTCGGAGTCGGCGCTGAAACGCTGGTCCACCCGAATTATCCCGAGCAGGCGGCCTATCTGCCGGAAGTGATCATTGAGGGCCCGGCCAGCCAAGCGCCCGCTGGTCCGCCGGATTTCGGCCGTCTCTTCGCCGACGCGACAGGACTGCAAGAACTGGTCACCCGCGGTGAGCGCGTCCACGCCCAGTGCGTCTCGTGCCACACGTTCGATGCTGGTGGCGCAAATGGCATTGGACCGAACCTGCATGACGCCTTCGGTCGCGCGGTCGCGAGTCACGCGGGTTTTGAATTTTCGGACCCGATGCATGCTCATGGCGGCGCCTGGGACTATCTGGCGCTCAACGAATTCCTGCGCTCGCCGGGCACGATCGTTCGCGGCACCAAGATGGCGTTCGCCGGCGTTCGTAACGATCAAGACCGCGTCGCTCTGATCGCTTACTTGCGTTCGATCTCGCCGAATAACGTGCCGTTGCCTGCGCCGCTGCCGGAAGCCGCGCCCGCCGCCGCAGAGGGTGGCGACGCTGCTGCAACGACAACGGAAGCTGCAGCGCCCGCGCACTGAGCTTTAGAATTTAGGCCAACAAAAACGGCGCCCCGCGTGAGCAGGGCGCCGCTATTGTTTGGTGCGTCGCTTCGCTTACGAAACGGCGGCCAGCGATGGACGCTGATCGATGATGTCGCCTTGCAGGATCGTGCTGCCCAGCATGTCGAGGAACGCGTCACCCTTTTCGGTGCGTTCCACGAACACGTTGCGGCCGTCCTTCGGATCGCGGCGGCGCTGGACGAAGCCCAGACGCGACAGCGTATCCAAAGCGCGCGTAATTGCCGGCTTGCCGACATTCAGCGTCGCCGCCAGGCCGCGCACAGTGTGCGGCGCCGGTTGCAGACGTACCGTCATCAGAACCGCCATTTGGCGGGCCGTCAGATCAGGCGCATCCGAACGAACCGTCGTGACGGTAACCCGACGCCACAGGTCCAATGCTTCTACTTGGTTTTGACCGAGTTCCATGCCGACCTCCCAGAATTGAATCGCAAGTGGAAGGTTCGCTGATTTGGTGGTCGGTGCAAGCGCGAAACCACAAGATGTTGTGGAGGTGTCGAAATGATTAACCAAATCTTGATGGCGTTAGCCGAAACGATCCGTGCAATTTAAGGTGTTTCTGACGCTGAAAAAAATGTGCAACCGGATCGAACCGCGGGCCGACCAACCACGACTTAGTACCGGGAAGGGCGAGTGAAACGTGCGTCGCGGACTTGATCATGCGCTCGACGAATATCTCGTCCTGCTGGCCCAGAACGGATCGCCGGAGGCGTTCGCACGGCTGGCCGAGCGTTGGACGCCAAAGCTTTTGGTGTTCGCCGCCCGCGCCCTCGGCTCGACGGAGGCTGCCAAAGATGTGGTTCAAGATACTTGGGAAAGCGCATTGCGCGGTGTCGCGCGTCTTGATGATCCGGCGCGCTTTCGCGCCTGGCTGTACGCGATCGCTGCACGCAAGTGCACGGACACGCTGCGGCGCAAATATCGCGATGCACGCATCGCGCAAAGCGCGGAGGCGATGGTGCAAGCGCCCGCAAATAGCGAAGGGGTCAGCAACGATCGCCTTGATGTAGCCGACGCGCTGAAACGCCTTTCACCCGAACAACGCATCGCTGCGAGCTTGTTCTTTGGCGACGATATGAGCGTCGCCGACATCGCAACGATCACCGGCGTTCCCGAAGGCACTGTGAAGTCTCGTTTGTTCGCCGCGCGGAAAGCGCTGCGTGATGTTTTTGGAGAAGACCATGTCAAATCTTGATCGTGCAATCCGCGAAGCTCTGTCGAAGGAAGACGCCGAATTCCTCGCGCGCTTCGATGGCCAATCTACACCCGTTGCGGAGGTGTTGGATACGTTTCGGGGCCAATGGGCGTGGATGAACGCCTTTGCGGCATTCATCAGCTTCGCTCTGTTTGGGGCGTTCGTTTATTTTGTCTGGCAGATGCTGTCCGCCGTGGATGTTCGCGAGGTCGTGCTCTGGAGCGTTGGCGCAATTATCGCAATGCTTGGCGTTGCGATGCTGAAAATGTATTTCTGGATGGAAATAAACAAGAACGTGGTTCTGCGCGAAGTGAAGCGCCTCGAACTACAGGTCGCGCGCCTTGCTAGCCGCGACGCTGCCTAGGTCGAGGGGCGGAAGCGCTTCTTGAGTACTGCCCAGCTGGCGCGTAGCGCCTGGGCCTCGCCGCCAGCGGGGCGTGATGGCTTTTCCTTCGGGGCCCAGGCGTAGACGTCGAAATGCGCCCATGCCGGCGCGGTGACGAAGCGGCGCAGAAATAGCGCGCCGTAGATCGCGCCCGCCATTGCGCCATCGCCGGTGTTTTTGATGTCGGCGATCGGCGTGTCCATGTCGCCGTCATACCCATCCCAGAGCGGCATGCGCCAAACCGGATCGCTGGTTTCAATTGACGCTTGCGCATACTCGGCGGCAAGCGCGTCGTCGTTGGTGAAGAAGGGCGGAATGTCCGGCCCCAACGCGGTGCGTGCAGCGCCGGTGAGCGTTGCGAAGTCGAGCATGAGCGTGGGTTTGTCTTCGCAAGCGCGCGTGATTGCATCGGCGAGAACGAGGCGGCCTTCGGCGTCGGTGTTGTCGATTTCGACGGTGATGCCATTGCGGCTCGGAATGATGTCGCCAGGGCGGAAAGCGTTGCTGGAGACGGAATTCTCGGCAACTGCGAGAAACACATCGAGCCGCACATTCAGTTTCGCGTCCATGATGACGTGCGCGAGCCCCAGCGCGTGCGCTGCCCCGCCCATATCCTTTTTCATCAGGCGCATGCCGGCGGAGGGCTTCAAATCGAGCCCGCCCGTATCAAAACAAACGCCTTTGCCGACCAGCGCGACGCGCGGCGCGGTGGGATCGCCCCAGGAAAGATGCAGCAAACGCGGCGCTTCAACTGAAGCGCGGCCAACGGCGTGGATGAGCGGATAGTTTTGGGTGAGGAGATCGTCGCCGACGATAGCTTCGAACGTCGCGCCATAGCGCTCGGCCAGCGTTTGCGCGGCGGCGTGCAGCGCGACTGGGCCCATGTCGTTGGTAGGCGTGTTGACGAGATCGCGCACCAGCCAGCTGGCTTCGACGATGCGCGCGGCTTCCGCCATGTCCGCGCCTTCTGGCGGCGCGAGCACCGGGGCGGGGCGTTTGCGCTTCTTGTAGCGATCGAACGCGTAGGCCCCGAGGCCCCACGCGATTGCGGTTGGGGTTGCCCCGAACTCGCGCGGCGCGAAGGCGATGCGGTAATCGCCGGCGGGGAGATGCTGGGCGAGCGCGCCGATGACGTTGACGTTGGCCTTATCGCCCGCGCCGAAAAGCACGCGCTCGATCGCGCCGTCCGTGGCGGGCACGAGCAGGATGCGGCCGTTCTGCGCTTGGAAATCATGCGCGGCGGCGAGCCGGCGCAGCGTCTCGGAATGCCGCTCGATCCACTGGCTCCATTCGCTGGAGCGGATCACGTGCACCGGGACCGCCGGGGCGTCTGAACTTGCGAGGAAGGGGAGGTTAGCCATGGCTCGTTTCTAAACCGTCATTAGCCCTTTGTTGAGCATCCGGGCGCAGCATTAGGCCCTTATTAGGATTCGCAAACATGTCCCGCCGTCTTGCCGCACTGCCGTTCGCGCTTCTCGCCGTTTCGTCACTCGCCGCATGCGCAACGACCGGCGAGGGATCGTCGCAAGCATTGGCTGACGCGAGCAACGGAGCGCCTGCTGGCGCGCGTCCGATCGACCAGCGCGCGCGTGAGCAAGTGACGCGCGAGGACGCGCTGACACAAATGGCGTTCTGGGCCGGTGAGTATCAGACCTTCCCGAACGATATCGAAGCGGCGCAACGTTTCTCCGAAGCCTTGCGCAAAGGCGGCCGGACCGATCGCGCCGCGACGATTGCGGCAGAGGCCTTGAGCCGCTTTCCGGAAGATCGCCAGCTTTTGTCGACCTTCGGTTATGCGCAAATCACGCTTGGCCGTCCGCAGCAGGCTTTGCGGCCGCTGGCGATGGTCGCTCAGGCCGAGCCTGAGAACTGGCGCATCCGCTCGGCGCTCGGTGCGGCGCTTGATCAACTCGGACGTTTCCAGGAGGCGCGGCAGGCGTATCAGGAAGCGCTGGCGCTGCAGCCCAACAATCCGCGCATCCTCACCAATATGGGCGTCTCGCATATTATGGCGGGCGAGGCCGTTGAAGCAGAGCCGATCCTGCGCCAAGCGGTGCAACAACCTGGCGCGCCGGCTGAAGCGCGTCAGAATCTTGCGATCTCACTGGCGCTGCAGGGCCGCTTCGATGAGGCCGAGCAGATTGAACGTGTTGATCTCTCCCCAGCGCAGGCGGCGCAGAACATTCAGTATCTGCGCAGTTTGCTGAGCGATCCGCGCCGCTGGAACGACATGGGCCGCTGAGGCCTTGTGACGTCGCCCTTCGACAAGCTCAGGGTGACGCTAGTTCCAACACCTGCGCGTAACGCACGCACAGCGTCAGCCTGAGCTTGTCGAAGGCGAGGCCAGCGCGCAAAGGCGCCCGCGGACGAAGAAGGTTCGTCGCGGCGATTAAGTTACGCGCGGGCGGACCGCCGCTTTACGATTAGGAAGAGTTGGCGAACGCCAAGGGCTGAGGCGCATCGGCGCTCAGCGCGTGCGCGGGCGGATCGACGGCGAGCAGGCGTGAGCCGCGCAGGCCTTTCTGCAACAGCTTGAGGAAACGCCGGACGTAGCGCGCCGGTTTTGCCAGCACGGTGATCAGCCGCGCGATGCGCTGATAGCAGCCGCCAACCCGAAGGCGGGCGCGCGCGTGCTTGAAGAAGAGCTTCGAGCGCTTGCAGCGGCGGCGAAAGCCTGACGGCGCGTTGCGGCGGATGATTGAAACGTCCCGCTTGCGCGGGATCACAACAAGCCGCGCCGCCATCAGGAAGAGCAAGCACTCGACCGCGCGCTCGGCCCGCTTGACCGCGCGATGCAACGGGCGATGCGTAAGCCACGCATCGGGGGAGAAGATGATCCGCGCCAGCCCCACGAGAAAGACGACGATCGAGGCCGTGAAAGCCTCGATGTGTTTTCGTGATGGGGGCTGGTAGCTGTTTGACACGCGGGCGATGTTACGCCCGTTGTGAAGGCGGTCGGATAGATCGGGATCTATCCCCGGGTTTTGCGAGTGCAGCGCGGTGTCACCACGCGGATGTCACCACGCGGGACTTGTCACCGCGCGCGACGTCTCCAACGCCTTCAGCCATTCAGCGCCGCCGAGCGGGCGGCCTGTCGTAGAGGCGCGGCGCAATTTGTTGAGCGCATCTTCTGCGACGTCAGTCTCGAAGAAGCGCGTCATGTCTTGGCGAACGAACCGCGTTAGCGGCGCTGTCCGCACAAGCGCATCGTCACGCCCCGCGAGATGCGCGCGCACGCTCGACCATGGCCAGTCTTGCGCGCGCGCCACCAAGCCCGCGCGCACTGGATTGAGCCCGACATAGCGGCTCGCTTGAATGAAATAGCCGTCGTCCATCGGGTACGAGGCAAAGCGCCCTTGCCAGAGATAGCCAGTCCAGCGTTCGCGTTTGTTGACTTCGTACGTGTAGCGCCAGTGCAGGGGCGCGAGCGAGGCGCGCAGGCCGCCTTCGGTACGCGGCGTCAGGATGAGATGAACGTGGTTGGGCATCAGGCAATAGCCCCAACACTCCACCTCTGCTTTCGCGCACCATTCAGCCGCGAGTTGAAGGTAGCGGATGTAGTCAGCGTCGCGAAAAAACGTCGTTTGCCGGCGATTTCCGCGCTGGGTGACGTGATGCGGCGTGAACGGCGCCACGATGCGAGCCTTACGCGCCATCTGCCAACCTCCCGGGGCAACGTACACGTTTTGTTCTGTTGTACAAGTGGCTTGTTGGGTGAAACACACAACGCTTGAGCCAGGCTGTCATCCTAAAAGACAATGCGACCGATCCGAGTGGAAATAGAGCGTGGGTGATGTCGCGTTCCGTTTTTGGTTTGGGAGGTCACAACTTTGTCGTCATACAAATGTTTCCAGGGGCCGTTCCTATAATTTTTGACTCTGGGCCTGCCGGCGGCGGCGGCTACAATGTACCACAGGGAGCTTTCACTGGTGATGCCGAAGCTTTCGATCTTTTCATGCAGTTCGGGACGGCGGGATGTAACTGTCAGGCCTATTCACTCACCGATCTTGGCTACAGCGACGACGATGTATTTTGGGCGGGAGTAGCAACTGATGCGTTATTTGGTTCCGATCCTCTCTTGTACAACTATTTTGCGTTCGGCTGCTGCAATAGCAACACTTACGTCAGTACACTCCTAAAAAAGCTTGGGCTCAGCAACCCGGTGCCGGCTGGGGACTACCCGTTTGATTCTCCAGGCTGGGGCGCAACCTTCAGACACAGAACGCTCAAAGAAATGGCAGAGATATCACTCGGCCACCGCAGAATATTTCGCTGGGATTTCAACAGCACGATGCTCGACTCCGCTTTCCTGACGAACGGCATGGGGGCAGCATTCATGCGCCGGTTCCAGCAGTCTGAATATGAACAAGCGCTCGCGAGGATTGAGAATATACCCTATGAAACGATGGAAATGAGCAATCGGTAAGAATTGTGCCGTGCGCTCAGCGCGGAGCCACGGCACATCATACTTTCTCTGGAGAAAGTGGGCGCTTTGGAAGTTCCTCATCTAGCGCAGGTGCCGCTCTGTCCCATAACCGAGCTACATGAACGGCGTTTCCCACGCGATGGCGACGACGCGCCCTGACTGTACAAAAAGGCAAACTACGTCGTGCTGTGGCGTGGCGTACAATTCAACACGCTCACCATTGCCACGAGGGCGGCCACCGCACATCGGGAGCGAGCCGTCTGGGTAGAATGTTAAATTTCGGCGTACTCGGGTTCGACTTAGAATCGCGCCTGCTTCCTCCGATGACATGCCGACCTCAACACCGAATTTTCGACCTCGGTCAACGCTGCCATTGCCCGCGCACGAAGCGACCAGCACTCCGAGCGCCATCAAGATTGCTGATAAGAAAATTCTGGTTGATCTGCGCATTGGCCGCCTCCGGTCCCGCTTTAATGAAGTGATCGATTTCGAGGTAGTCAATCGTAGTCCGTTGCCACCGATAGTTCTAGTTACCACGCCGTACGCGGCACCCTGGCGGGAAGAACGACATAGACTGGTTTTTTGAAGCGCTGGAAGTCGCCGGCACCAACTTCACCTACGATAGCCGTGGCAATCTCACGTCCACCGGATCGGCGAGCTATTCTTACGAATTGTACAATCGTCTGACCGGCGCGAGCAGCGCGACGCCCGCTTACGATCCGGCGCACCATCTTTGCTGCACACGGTTCTCTAGTGGTCACTCACAAGATCGAGGTCTCTTGAGATACTTCATACATGAAACAATTCTGTACCACATGAGTTGGTGTAAGCTTCTGAGACGCTTGGTCTCGACAAGCTTAGAACCCATGTGAGAACCGAATGAAGCCAACCGGCGCCATCGTTTGTTACGCTCGTTCGTCAACCCTTGAACAACGTGCGGGCCTCGAAGCCCAGATCGCCCAACTGAAAGCCGCCGGCGCCACTAAGATTTTCTCGGAGCACGTCTCCAGCGTCAGCCCCGTGCGCCCGAAGCTGGCTGAAGCTCTGGCCTACGTTCGTGAGCACGATGTTTTCTGTGTCACCGCAGCCGATCGTCTTGCACGAAATACGATCGACCTTCTGAACATCGTTGATGATCTGACCAAGCGCGGCGTCACCGTCCCCTTTGGGGGTGACACACACGCACGTGACGAGTGGCGCCAAGCTTGGTTCGGTGGTGTGGGTGCGTGTGTGTCACCCGACCGAGCGCTATTGCCCGTTCATCATCTGGCTGACTTGGATCAGGGCTGGGCCGATGATGACGGCGAAGAGCACTGGCAAGAAGAACAGGATCATTGGCACCGTGAGCTTCGGCGGCAGTGATGCGGCTTTCTTCTCGGCTTCGGCCAAGCGTAGATCGCGGTTTTCCTTGGCCATGACGCGCAGCGCTTGGCCAACGGGCGTGCCGTACTTCTCGGCTTGCGTCAGCGCCATGGCGACGCCTTTCACACCCGGGTGGTTGGTGCGGCGCGCCAGGTTTTCGTAGGCCATGCGGCGCTCGGGCAAATAGGAGAGCTCGGCGGTCGTCAGCGCAAATTCTTCCGCGAGTTCGACGGAGGCGGTGGCGATCTCCGTACCGACGCGCTGCAACGCCATTTCGATCGACATGCCGGACTCAACGCAGATCAGCATCATGTCCAAGCTGTCCGGGAACGCGGACATGATCTTGGTGCGGCGCGTGTCGGCTAAGTTTTGCAAGTAGATGTTCGGCGCGTAGAAGCCGACAGCGACGCCGCCGACGATGGCCACAAGCTTCATCTGGAAGCTGATTTCGGGGGCCATGAACACGACATAGGCGAGGGCGGCGAGACCGAAGCCGATCGGCAGCGCTGCGCGGTAGAAGTAGAACATGGTCTGCGCAGCGTGGCCGCGAAGGCCGGCGCGGATGAGCTTCTCGGAGAGTGAATCGTCAGCCAGCGCCTTTTGCAGGTTCAGCTTATCGACGAAGGTCTTCGCGAACGAGTTGGCGTCTTTGTGCTGTAGCGAGCCAACGCCCTTGGCGAGTTCGGCGCGCGAGCGTTTACGCAGCTCTTCACGCTTCTTGGCGACTTCCTTCAGACGCGAGCCGAGCTTGTTTTCGGCCAGCGAAGGTGCGGCGACCGTGACGATGGTCGCGAAGCAAGCGCCGGCGGCGAGAACGCCTGCGATCAGCAGCGGGTCGGTGAGGGTGTCGACGAGATTCATGTCTTGACCCTCAGAATTTGAAGTTGACCATCTTGTTCATGACGAAGATGCCCATCGCCATCATCGTCGCCGCGCCGAGCAGGATGAGGTTGCCGACGGGTTCGATGAACAAGATCATGATGTAATCGGGGCGGGTGAAGTAGACCATGCACATGACGACGATCGGCAGCGAGCCGATGATCATGGCGGAGGCTTTTGCTTCGGAGGAAAGCGCTTTCACCTTCTCCTTCATGAGCTTGCGCGCGCGCAGCACGGTGGAGAGGTTGCCTAGTGATTCAGAAAGGTTGCCGCCGGTCTTCTGTTGAATGATGAGGACGATGGCGAAGAAGTTCACTTCCGGCAGCGGCATGCGATCGTACATGCGTCCCAAGCTTTGATCCATTGGCACGCCCATGGCGCCGGCGTCGACGAGCGATTGGAATTCGGCGCGCAACGGCTCGGGGCTCTCAGCCGCGATGATGCGCATGCACTGGTTGAGCGGCAGGCCGGATTTCACGCCGCGGACGATGATGTCGATGCCGTCGGCGAGTTGGTTGGAGAATTTCTTCTGACGGCCAGAGACAAGCATGCCGACGAACCAACGCGGCAGGCCGAGGAAACCGATGAAGAAGCCCATCGCTGCGCCGATATAGCCCTGCACGACGAGGCCGACGAGGCCGAGAACGAGGCCGGCGCCAGCGGAGGCAGCCCAGAAGTGGACCGGCGTGATGGTGAGACCGGCTTGCGCGATCTGGCCCTTCACCGAGAAGCGGCGCTTACGCGATTGCTTTTCGTTGTTGGAGAGTTCTTTCAGCGCTTCGGCGGTGGATTGACGGCGCTTCAGCGCGGCCACTTCCGTCGCTTGCTTGCGGCGATCGACGTTTTTGGTGGCGCCGACAGCCTTCACGCGCTTGCCCCCAGCGGAGGGCTGATTGTTCGAGGTCAGCACCATGCCAGCGCCGCCGATGGCGACGAAGGCGAGCACTGCAACGATCAATGCGGGATCCATTAGCCGGCCTCCGACTCATCGAGGGCTTGAGCGAGTTCTTTTTCGAGGCCGAAGTAACGCGCGCGCTCCCAAAAGCGCGGACGGCCAACGCCGGTGCCTTTGTGGCGGCCAGTGATGCGGCCGTTCTGATCTTCGCCTTGGATTTCGTAGAGGAGCAGATCTTGCGTGATGATCGTATCGCCTTCGAGGCCGAGGACTTCGGTGATCTGGGTGATGCGGCGCGAACCGTCGCGCAGCCGCTGCGCTTGGATGACGACATCGACGGCGGCGACGATGATTTCGCGAATGGTTTTCGCCGGCAGTGAGAAGCCGCCCATCGTGATCATCGATTCAAGACGGGAGAGGGCTTCACGCGGCGTGTTGGCGTGCAGCGTGCCCATGGAGCCGTCGTGGCCGGTGTTCATGGCTTGCAGCAAATCGAACGCTTCGCTGCCCCGGACTTCGCCGACGATGATCCGCTCAGGACGCATACGCAGGCAGTTCTTGACCAGATCGCGCATCGTGACCTGGCCGGAGCCTTCGAGGTTCGGCGGACGCGTTTCGAGACGCACCACGTGCGGCTGCTGCAGCTGCAGTTCGGCCGCGTCTTCGCAGGTGATGACGCGCTCGGTCGGGTCGATGAAGGCGGTCAGCGTGTTGAGCAAGGTGGTCTTGCCCGAACCGGTGCCGCCGGAGATCAGGATGTTGCAGCGGCAGGCGCCGATGATTTGCAGGATTTTCGCGCCAGCAGGCGAGATCGAGCCGAACTCAACCAGGTTGCTGAGCTTCAGCTTGTCCTTTTTGAACTTACGGATGGTGAGCGTCGGGCCATCGATGGCCAGCGGCGGCACGATGACGTTGACACGAGACCCGTCGGGCAAACGCGCGTCGCATATCGGCGAGCTTTCATCAACGCGGCGGCCAACCTGGCTGACGATGCGTTGGCAGATGTTCATCAGCTGGCCGTTGTCGCGGAAGCGGATGCCGGTCTTGGAAATCTTGCCGTTGACTTCGATGAAGACGGCGCCGGCGCCGTTGACCATGATGTCGGCGATGTCGTCGCGCGCGAGCAGGGGTTCGAGCGGGCCGTAGCCGAGAACATCGTTGCAGATGTCATCGAGCAGAGCTTCCTGCTCCGCGATCGACATGACGACATTCTTGATCGAGATGATTTCAGCGACGATGTCGCGGATTTCGTCGCGCGCGCTTTCGGGATCGAGTTGCGCGAGCTGCGTCAGATCGATGGTTTCGATCAGCGCATTGAAGATCGTCGATTTGACGCGGTAGTATGCCTCGGAACGATATTCAGGGTTCTCGGACGGATCGGGCGCGCGCGGAGCCGGCGTGCTGACGCTTGGCGCAGCGGCGCGCGGCGCAGGCGCGGCAGGGCGCGGAGCTGGCGCAGAGCCAACGGGACGCGCAGCCGCTGGCGAGCCGAGGTTCGTCGGGCGCGGCGCCGTCGCCGCTTGCACGCGTGCAGCCGGTGGCGCGGCGATCGGAGCCGTCGGCGCATCGCTTGGGGCGTCGCCAGTGCCTCGCTTACCGAACATTCAAGCCCCTAGCGCTTCAGGAACGGGATCTTGTCGGTGAGAGACGATTTCTTCGCCTCAACCGGCTTGCGCCCAGTCAGAGTTGCAGCAAGGGCGTCGAGCGCGATTGCAGTCTTCGACTGCGCAGCGACCTCGCCAACCATCTGGCCGTTATTGGCGGCCATGCCAAAGAGTTGCGGATCGAACGGGATTACGGCGACGGGCTCGGCGCCCAACGCTTCGGCGAAATCCTTGAACGGAATTTCCGGACGCTTCGGCACGCCGGTCATCGACAGCACCACTGCGGGCGGGGAATCGTACGGACGCATCGAGCGCAGGAGATCGAGAATGTTCTTGGTGTTGCGGAGCGAGGCCAAATCCGGGCCGGCGACGATGATGGCGTCGTCAGCCGAAAGCAGCGTGTTCTTGATCCACGAGGTCCAGACGTGTGGCAGATCGAGCACCACGAACGGGCTGGTGCGGCGCACGCGCTCGATCACCATCTCGTAGGATTGCGGATCGAGTTCGAACTCGCGTTCCAAAGTCGCCGGTGCAGTAAGCATTTGCAGGCGCTGGGTTTGCTTGGTGGTGACGCGCTCCAGGAACACGTCATCAACGCGATCCGGCGCCATGAGGGCGTCGGCGATCGATTGTTGCGGGTCTTGGTTGAAGTCGAGTGCGGCAGTGCCGAAGGAGAGGTCAAGATCGAGCAGCGTGGCGCTCGACTCTTGGCGCTCGGCGATCGACCAGGCGATATTGTGCGCGATCGTTGAAGCGCCGATGCCGCCGCGTGCGCCGATCACCGAAATAACGCGGCCAGCGAACGGCCTATCGGGGTTCACATAGAGACCGCAGATCGTGCGGATGAGATCGAGCGGCTGCATTGGCGGCACGATGTATTCGCTCACGCCGCGCGACATGAGTTCGCGGAAGAGGGCGATATCGTTGATGGCGCCGATGATGACGACCTTGGTGCCTTCCTCGATCACCTGGGCGAGGCGGTCGAGATTGTGCAGCATCTGCTGACCCTGCATCAGCGTATCGATGATGAGCAGGTTCGGGCTGGCTTGGCTGCCGAAACGGGTGACAGCGGCTTCGATGCCGCCGGTTTCAACACTAATCTCCGCGCGCGCCATGCGGCGGTCGGCGGAGACGCCGGCGATGATGTCCGCGATTTCGTGGCGATCGCAGACAGCGTGAATGGTGATGCGCGGCACCGGTTGTTCGGTGAGACGCGTATCTTCACGCGGCATGATCGGCATTGCGGCCGCGGCGTGCGCGATCGTTGCCGGGGCAGTCAGGCCGAACGAGTCGTCCTCGCCTTCGACATGCGGAGGCGGGGCGGTTTCGTTCGCTGGCGCCGGTGTTTCGGCATGGTCGAACGGCGGCAGGTCGCCGCTTTCGATTTCGCCAAGGCCGAACGTATCGTCGTCCTCGAGAACAAAATCGTCGTCCGAGCCGAGGCTCCAGGCGGGATCCGGGTTGCTCATGTTGCTCAAGGCCCTATTGCACCGCGTTGCTGATCGCGATGCGCTCGTCGTTGCTGCGCTCCGCGTGTGTTTGGTCGCCTTCGCGATAGGCATCCATGACGGTGTCACGGCGGCCTGAGTCGCGTGCAGCCATGTCGCGCGGACGTGTAAGATCCGCTGGATCCTCGACCATGGCCGCGAGATTGAAATTGGTCGCGCAGCCGAAGCTGGCCCAAGGCTGGTTGTTGCTTTGGTGAGCGAGGTCTTGCTCATAGATCGGCGCGCACTCCGCGGCTTGCGCTTCGAAGCGGTTGAAGCTCACCAGGATAGGCATGCTTTCGCCGCCAGCGTCACGCGTGGAGCCGGCGATTGCCGCGTAGGAGACCCCGGCTTCAGCCAGTGTGCGGCGCGCATCGGCGGCGAGCACCGAAGCAGCTTCGGAGTTCGAGCCGCCCGAGGGCGTTTCCAACACGAGCGGGCCGTGGCCGTAGCGCAGATAATCATTGGCGAAGGCGCGCAGATCAGCGCGTTCGCTGCCGGCGAGCTCCATTTGGCCCGGCGCAGCAGCAAGCTCGATGCGCTGGATCGCAGCTTGCGCGGTCGGCTGATGCCGGTCCGCAGCAGACGCGATCGGTGCGCGATCAAGGGCTGGCTCAGGAATGCCAGCGCACGCCGTCAGAGCGCTGACGCCGAGCAGGAGAAGGGGCAAGCGGGATTTCATGACATGCCTCATTCGATCACGTGGCCGTGCGGGCCTTGCAGGCTTGGTTGTTGAGCGCCGGATTCGGCGCGTGACGGGCGGTAGAGATGGTTCAAGCGGCCCGTGAGCAGGCTTTCGCCTTCGCTCGGGTTCATGAAGCCATCTGCAGGCGTGCGAAGATTGCCGGGCGCAGTCGGACGCACGAGATACGGCGTCACGATGATGACCAGCTCGGTTTCGTTGTTGATGAAGTCGCGCGAGCGGAAGAGCGAGCCGATCACTGGCGTGTTCATCATGCCAGGGACGCCTTCGACCGCATGACGCGTGCGTTCTTGGATGAGGCCCGCGAGCACGATCGAGCTGCCCGAAGACATTTCAACCGTTGTTTCGGCGCGGCGCACTTGCAGCGCCGGGATGGTGATGCCGCGGATGACGGTGGTGGTGCCGTCAGCGTTGCGGATCGGCGTATCGCCGGTGGAGATTGCGCCGTCGCTGGTCAGTTCACTGACTTCGGTCGCGATCTTGAGCGAGATGGCGCCGCCCGACATGACGACCGGCGTGAAGGCGAGGCCAACACCGAACGGCTTGAACTCGACTGAAATCTGGCCGTCGTCGCTGTTCACCGGCACCGGAAATTCGCCGCCCGCGAGGAAGCGCGCGGCTTCGCCCGAGATGGCGGTGAGGTTCGGTTCGGCGAGAACGCGGAGGAGGCCGGCGCGTTCGAACGCTTCGATGGTTGCGTCGGTGCGGCGCGAACTTTCGATACGCGCAGGCCCAAAGGTTTCTTGGCCGGTGGTGGGGTCGAACTCGTAGCCGCCGACGCCAGCGTCGGCCGTGCCGATGGTGGGATCGACCGTGGAGCCCGGGTAGGCGTAGCTCTCGGGGCGGAGAATGTTGGTGGCGACGCCGCCGGTGGCCGCGAGGCCGCCAAGAATGGCGCCGTTGACCGAGAAGCCGTTGGCGGTGGCGAGGTTCAGGAAGTCATCTTCGCCGATGAGCTGGTTGATCATCTCGCCGTAATTGGCGTTGATGCCAAGCTGACGAACGAGCGAGCGGCTCATTTCAACCACGCGCACGCGCACTTGCACCTGCTCGCTGCCTTGCACCTGGATGAGATTGACGATGCGGTCCGTGCCAGCGCCTGCGGCGCCGGCCGCGCCTGACGTTTGCAGATATTGTGCAGCCAGCTGACGGGCGCGATCGGCTTCGCCGGCGCTGCGGGCTGAGCCCGAGAGCACGATCGAGCCGTTCATCGCTTCAGCCGTCACTTGGCTGTCGCTGTTCTGGCGGCGGAGAATGTCGTTGAGAGGGCCAACGTCCGGCTCGACGCGAATATCGACGTTGGCGATCTGGCGGCCAGCGGCGTCGAAGAAGAAGATGTTGGTCTGGCCGAGCTGACGGCCGATCACGTAGGCGCGGCGCGCCGTGCGCACGGTGGCGTCGGCGATCGCGGGGTTCGAGATCAGAATGTCGCGCGCATCAGCGGGCAGATCGATGATCGCCGATTTGCCGAACGGCAACACCAATGAAGCGGAGCGCGAGCCGCCGCCATTGTTGATGCGCACTGTTTGGGCATCCGGCGGCTCGACCTGCGCGGCTGCGTAGGTTGGCGCGATCGCCACGGCCGCGGAGAGGGCGGTAGCGAGTGAAACGCGAAATGTCTTTCCGGCGCTCATTAATTGTCCCCGGACACGACGCCGTACGCGTGTACGCGTATGGCGCCTGATTGCTGGCTCACTTGCCGCCCGTTATTGGGCGCGTTCATGCCGACTGTTTCAGCTTGCACGCCGCGAAGTGCGAGACTGATCGTTCCCATTTCATCCGAGAGCGCGAGAATGCGGGCGTCTTCTGTGGACAGTTCGAGCACGGCGACGCCGGCCTCGACGATCTCAGGGGCTTCGCCCGATGTTTGCGTAGTGGTGCGATCACCCAGGGCGAGCACGCGTACGTCACGAAGGACGATGTCGCTGCGGACTTGCTCGTCGCCGCCTTCGCGGCTGTTGATGCGCGCGGTCATGATGACGTCGACGTGGTCGTTCGGCTGGATGAAGCCGCCAGCTGCCCTAACCGCTTCGATCTCGACAGCGACAGCGCGGAAGCCTGGCTCAAGCTGCGCGGCGAGGAAGCCGCGGTTGTCAGGCTGAACGACAGCGCTGGTGACGATCGGCTCGCCTTGCACGAACGGGCGGCGCGTCACGCCGCCAACGAAATCGGCCTGTGCGGAAGGCTGCCGCTCAAGCTGCACGAAGCTTGGCGCCACGGAATTGCTTGGGAAGAGAGCGACCGCGAGGTCGCTCGGGGCCAAGGCCGCGCCTTGCGGAATATCGCGCGCAGCCACCAGCACTTGCTGGCCGACAATCAGTTCGGACTCAGCGGCGGTTTGCTCAGCCTGACGCGAGCCAATGCTACGAATGAGAAGTAGAGCGCCCACGGCCGCGATAGCGGCGACCACCAGGACGATCAGCTGACGCGCCGACATATTATGTAACTCCCCGCGCGCTAATTACCGAAGCAGCACAATGGAACAGACCATTGTTGTGGCTAAGGCAGGGTTAACGGGCTTGACAGGTATGGAAGAGATGGAATCGCCATGAGCGCGCCGATCATGATCGCCACGCCGTAGGGGATGCCGTTTTGCTTTTTCAGAAGATGATCGACGAACGCGGGATAGGTGCCGATCGGAATAAGTTGACGAGCCGTTAACAACGTCAGCGCCATCACGCCGCCGGCGATTGCTGTCCAGAGTATAAAGGGCGCGAACGCTGTCATGCCGGTCCAGATCGAAACCGCTGCGAGCAGCTTCGCATCGCCGCCGCCGATGATGTTGAACTGGAAGAGCACGAAGCCGATTGCAAGGATGCCGAAGCCGAACACGACGTGCAGGCCAACAGCGATAGGCGGTGCGCCCATAATCAGCGCAAACACTGGGAAAATCACCGCGAGCGCGATCGAGACCCAGTTCGGAATGATGAGGCGCGCCACGTCGGACAGCGCCGCGTACAGTACCAGGCCAGCAAACGCGGCGAGTGCGATCATTTCGAACATTGCGAAACGAATGTGCGGCGCGCCCTCTCAAGGAATTCTTAAAAACAAAAAACGCCGCCCGAGGGGCGGCGTCTTGAGTAGGAAAAACAAGGACGCTCAAGGCGCGCCTCCCGAGGGGAGGCGCGCTCAGAACGCATTAGCTTACTGGGTCAGACCATCCGAGATCGACTCGAACGTCGCGGTCAGGTTCTCGCCAACCGCTGTCACGGCCAGAATGATCGCGACGCCAATGAGGGCGGCGATGAGGCCGTATTCAATCGCGGTCGCGCCGTCTTCGTTCTTCAGGAAACGCTTCAACATAATAATTTCTCCGTTTGTCGAGTGCTTTTTCACCGGCCCGGTCTGATGTCGCACCCGACACCCTTCCCAGACGCTCGCAGACATTACGGGAGCGAAGTTAAAATTGACGCCAATAGAGAGGGTGAGGATTGGGTTAACGCAATCGCCGTTTGCGCGGGGCTTGCTGCGATTTGCACTTGGAGCGCCGGCGCCCTCGCCGGCATGCAGCGCTTCAGCTTGCACCAGCCTGTGTGAATAGAGCGTCGGAGGGCGCTCGATACTTAAACAGTGTTGCCGGCGAGGGCGCCGGCGCTCCGGGGCAAACGCACGCGAGGGCGCAAGCTGAAGCGTTGTCGGCGGCCTCGCCGGCGCTCCAATCTTAGCGATCCCGAAACCATTGGCGCGTAGCCAGTATAAGCAGAGATATAGAAGGAAACGCCAATGCGCGTTCTGCGTCCGCTCGTAGCTGCTGCCGCCGCTTTGTTTATGTTCGCTGCGCCTGCTTCGGCGCGCGATGTGCGCGTTGCGCTCGATCAGGCCTTCCCAATCCGCTTATCTGAGCCGGCCGAAGGCGTCGCTATCGGTAATCCTTCCATTGCAGGCGTCACCGTCCAGAACGACATGTTCTTGTTCGTGACCGGCCGCTCTTATGGTTCGACCAATCTTGTCGTCGTCGGACAAAATGGCCGCGTGCTTTATTCCGGCCGCGTTGTTGTTACGCCGGACGAGACGGATGTGGTGATGATTACGCGCGGCGTCGAAACCGCGCGTCTTGAGTGCACGCCGCTTTGCCGTCCGCGTCCGGACATTGGCGATGGCCAGCAATCGCAATCGATCAACGAGCAGATCACGACGCGCGCGTCGAGCGCTCAGTCGGCGAATCGTTAAGCGGCCTTTACCCTCTCGTTTGACGAAAAATCAGCCACTCCGAGCGTAACATCGCATTTCCGGAGGCGGTATGTTCGCGCGCGCACAGATCAGTATGAAGGCGTTTCGTCGCTTTGCACGCGCACGCCGCGGCTCGGCTGCGGTCGAGTTTGCGCTCGTGCTGATGCCGTTTTTCTTGCTGACGTTTGGCCTGGCCGAAGTCGCGATGATCGGCTTTGCGCAGACCAGCCTGGATTTCGCGGTCTCTGAAACATCGCGCCAGATCCGCACGGGGCAGGCGCAGACCGGCGGCGTCTCCGAAGGGCAGATCAAGGATCAGCTCTGCGACGAGGTCAACAACTTCATCGCCATGGGCTGCGACGGCAATCTCTTTTTGGACGTGCGCCGCTTCGACTCCTTCGTTGATGCCGGCAACGGCGCGCAGACGCCGATCCAGAATAACCAGTTCTCAGGCGCAGGCATGGGCTATCAGCCGGGCGCTGCGTCCGACATCGTCGTAGTTCGCGCTTATTACCGGTGGCATGTGATCACGCCGCTGTTCGAGCCGATCTTTCAAAACATTGCCGGCGGCGAGCGGATACTCGTCTCGACCATGATGTTCCGCAACGAGCCGTTCTGATGAAGATGATTCAACGTCTCCGCCAATTTGCTCGCGAGAACAAAGGCATCGCCGCGCTCGAGTTCGCGATCATCGCGCCATTGCTGATGGTGCCGCTGATGCTTGGTTCGGTTGATCTTATCGATGTCATGAACGTCAACAAGCGCGCGCAGAACGCGACTTCATCATTGGCTGACGTCGTTGCACGCGATACGGAAATCTCAAACGTCGAGCTCAGCAGTCTTTGGCGCGCGCTCGACGTGCTGATGTATCCGGACGCGTCCAGCGCAATGGAAATCCGCATAAGCAGCATCAGCATCGTCAATGCCTCGACCGCTCAGGTCGTTTGGAGCGAGGGGCATGGCGGCATGGGCGCGCGGCAAGCGGGCACAAATGTGGCGCTGGATAGCCGGATGATGACGGTGGGCACCAGCATCATCATGGTTGAGTCAGCCTACAAATATGACGCGCCGTTGGGCTTTTTGTTTCAAGATCAAGTCCGCATGACGCACAACGCCTATCGCCGCTCGCGTCTTGTTGACCCGATCCCGCGCGTCTCCTGACCGGCGCCCCTTGACGCGCGGCGCGAGCGCGGGACACTCCCGCGATGAAAGATACTAAGACGCCTGCAGAGGCCGTCGACCGGCTTGAGTTTCTGCACAATCGCGCTGTCACTGCGCTCATCGAAGCCATTCGCCGCTATGCGGAAGAGGGCGTGCCGCCGACGATGGAGGAGCGTGCGCTCTTTCGGTACCCGGAATTGCGCGTCACATATCTGCCAAACGCGCCCGCGCCCCGGCTTGCGCGCGCTTACGGCCAGCTCACATGGCCCGGCGAGTACGCCGTCTCGATCACCCAGCCCAAATACTTCCGGCGCTATTTGCTCGAGCAATTGCAATTGCTCGTCGACGATTATGGCGCGGAGCTGAGTGTTCGGGTCAGCGAAAGCGAAATCCCATATTCGTTTGTGCTCGACGCCGCAGGCGCTGCGGCGTTTGAGAACGTGCCGGCGGAGGAATTGGCGCGCTACTTTCCAAGTCCGCGTTTGACGCAGGTTGGCGATGCGGTGGTTGATGGCTTGCGCATTGAGCGGCTCGATGGGTCGCGGCCGCTGGCGTTGTTCGATGCGCCGCGCACGGACTACTCGCTGAAGCGGATCGAGCACTATACGGGCGCGCCGTACAGCGACGTGCAGCCGTGGATATTGTTCACGAACTACCAGCGTTACGTCGATGAGTTCATTCGCTGGGCGGCGGAAGGCGTGAAGAATGGTCCGAAAGGCTGGGGGCTTTCGTGCCCCGGAAGTGTGCGGATCGAGGCGGGCGATGGCGATGCCGAAGCGAAGGCGCTGGCGGTGCCTTGGCGCAAGTATCAGATGCCGGCCTACCATTTGACGACGCCGGACAGCGATGGCGTGACGCTTGTGAATATTGGTGTCGGTCCTTCGAACGCGAAGACGATCACGGACCACTTCGCGGTGTTGCGCCCACATTGCTGGCTGATGATCGGTCATTGCGGTGGGTTGCGTCACACGCAGCGCATTGGCGATTACGTGCTCGCGCACGCTTATTTGCGCCGCGACAAAATTCTCGACGACCGCGTGCCGCTTGAAATTCCGATCCCGGCGATCGCCGAGGTGCAGATCGCACTGCAACAGGCGGCGACATCCGTTTCGGGTGACACTGAGGATTTGCGCCGGCGGCTGCGGACCGGGACAGTCGTGTCGTACGCTGATCGGAACTGGGAGTTGAATTACAATCAGGAGCGCCAGTTGCTGTCGCAATCGCGCGCCATCGCGGTGGATATGGAAAGCGCGTGCATCGCGACACAAGGCTTCCGGCTGCGCGTGCCGTATGGCGTGCTGCTGTGTATTTCAGACAAGCCGGCGCACGGCGAGATCAAACTGCCGGGCGTGTCCGACCGCTTCTACGACAGCGCTATCGGCGCGCATTTGCGCATTGGCCTGGAGACGATCGCGTTGCTGAAGCAGAATCGCGACCGTCTGCACTCGCGCAAACTGCGTGCGTTCGACGAGCCGCCGTTCCGTTAAACGCTGCGGCCGCAGCCGTTGAGCGTGCGGCCATCGACGACGACTTCCACCGCGGACGGGTAGGCTTGGCCGCTCATCGCGTCTTCGCAGGGGAAGCGGCGATAGGTGATCGAGAGCGTGTGGCCGTTGGCTTGGCTCTCAAAGCGGGTTGAGCCTTCGGCCGGGTAGGTCGGCTCGGTGCGCGGAAATTCGAGGCGCGTTTCGCCGTAATCGAGAAGCGCGACGATGCGGTCCTGCGTGTAGATATCGACGATCCAGCCTGGCTCTTGGCCAATGGCGCGGAAATCGACGCCGGCGGCGCGCGCGGTTTCCCAAGTCGGCATTTGCTCAAGCGCCGATTGCGTTGTCGTGGCGGCAGGCTCGGCTGCGGGCGCCTCGGCTTGCGTCGCCGGTTGCGGTGAGCAGGCGGCGAGCGCTGCGACCAGTATCAATGCACGCATTTGCTTTGCTCCGGATGCGAAAACGCCGCCGCGTGTGAGCGCGGCGGCGTCCTCGTTTAGTCTAAGCGATCAACGGCCGGTGAAGGCGCTGACCGTCACTTCGACGCGACGGTTTGCGGCGGCCGAGCACGGTTGCGTAACCGGGCGCGATTCACCGAAGCCTTGCGTGATGATGCGTTGACGGATGACGCCGTTCGACGCGAACACGGTCGCGACGTTGCTTGCGCGACGTTCCGACAGGTCCTGGTTGTACGCATCGGCGCCCGTGCAATCGGCGAAGCCGTACACGTCAACCGTGGTTTGCTCATATTCGCGCAGGATGCTGCCGGTGTTGTTGAGTACTGGCAGGAACTGGCTCTTCACGTTGTCACGGTTCAGGTCGAACGTCAGGTCGGCCGGGAAGATCAGCAAGATTTTTTCCTGGTTGATGCGCTCGACGCTGACGCCCGTGCCGGCGAGACGTTCGCGCAGATTTTGATACGTGCGGTCCATGTAGTTGCCGATGGCGCCGCCCGCGAGCGCGCCAATCACGCCGCCGATCGCGGCGTTGCGGCCGTCATCGCCGCCGGCGAGCGTGCCAGCGCCCGCGCCGACGATCGCGCCAATGATTGCGCCGTTCGCGGTGCGGTTAGCTTCGCGTTCGCCGGTAATTGGATCGACGGTCGTGCAACCGACGATCGCCATCAATGCTGCCAAAGCCACTGCTGCTTTGCGGATCATTATTAGCCCTCCAAAAAATCAAAATGCTGGCGCGCCCGAAGGCCCGTTCCGGCTGGGAACTTGGCGCCGGTAAACTGAGCGCGCGCTGAACGCATAGCTCAATCGGGAGATCCCGACGCAGTATATCGACTTAAGCGGCCGAATTGTTCCATCAATACGTTATCCACAGGCGCGGCGATGGCCTCGAGATTGAGGCTCGGATCGCCTGAAACGCGATACGTCATGGAAATTTTCGCGCCATTGGGGAGCGGCGCAACCGTGAAGGTCAAGACGCCGCTAACCCCCATTTGCTGGAGTGGGCCGAGCCCTCCGGCGACGCGAAGCGTCCGGACGCCCTCGCTCTCCATCACGAGAACGACCCGCATGTGCTCGGCCGACTGGCCGTCGCCCCAACGTTCGCACCAGCATCCGCCGGCTCTGGCGTCGAGCCGGAGATTGGAGGCGTCGCCTGAATAGGTGTGAGCAGCGTTCCACCAGCGATCGATCCGCGTGAGGTCGCGCCAGACTTTGCCCGGCGCGGCGGCGATCTCTGCTTCGGCCTCGATCGTGAAGCTGGAAGGCGAGGCGGCGGTGACCTCGGCGCCGGCGGCGGGGCTGATCACGATAGCGGCGGCAAAAGCGGCGATGGCGAGCAGGCGCATGGGGTTCTCCGTGGACGACTTTGAACGCTCTTTTGGCGCGGGGCTCAACCGGAGTTCCGCCATTAACCAAAGTTCAGTGGCCGGTGGTCACACTCCTGCCTGATTTGGTGACCGCCGCGTCCTCCGTGCCTGATAGCGCTAAGCGCGCCCGCGCTCTGGCGACTGTCTCGCGTGCGCGCATCGCCAACACTTGGCTGCGGCTTGGGGCGTGCGGGATCGTGGCGGCGGTCGCGACCTCGATTGTCGGCTCCGCGGCGCCGATCTTTTGGTGGGCTGGGCTCGTCCCGGTTCTGTTGTTCGATCGTTGGATGTTTCAGCGGCTGCTGAAGCTTTGCCTCGCTGGCGATCCGCCGCGCAGCATGCCGCGCTTCATCGCGTGGACGACGTCTCAGAGTGTCTATGGCAATCTGGTTGCGGTGATGCTGTGGTTCTCGCCGTACGTGCCGGGCGAGACGCTGGCGATCGTGTACATATTCGGCGGCCTTGCGAATGCGGCGGCGACGTTGCGCTCGTCCGTTCCGCTCTCAATTGCAGGCGCGGGCTCAACCATTGGTTTTCTGCTTGGGCTGCCGCTGGCGGAATATCTCGTCAACGGCGCGAGCAATCCGTTGGATCTGATGCCGTTGATGGGCGGACTGTTACTGCTCGCGTTTGGCGTCAATCTTTGGAAGAGCTTGCTGGCGTCCGACGTCGCTCAGCTTGACGCGGAAGCCGCTGTGTTGCGTGAACGGCAGACTGCGGCAGCGGCTGCAGCCGCGAAAAGCAGCATGATTCAGCGTATGAACGATGAATTGCGCACGCCGATGACGGCGCTCGCCGGTGCGGCTGAGCACCTGCGCCGTGTCGCGCAATCGCCGGGCGCGCGCGCACATATCGCGACTTTGGTGCAGGCGAGTGAAGTGCTGCGCCTGGTGCTGAACGATCTTTCTGATCTCGATCAGCTTGAGAACGGGCAGGTGCGCATTGTTGCGAAGCCCGCTGATCCACGCGAAGTGCTGCGCGGCGTGGTGAGTGCGTTCAGGGCGGCGGCACAAGATAAGAGTATCGAGCTTTTCGTCGATCTCGATCCTGCAACGCCGGCGCTGCTTGAAATGGACGCGGCGCGGGTGCGTCAGGTGCTGTTCAATCTGCTGGCCAATGCGATCCGTTACACGACGCATGGCGGCGTGCGTGTGCGCCTCAGTGCTCAACCGAGCGATGCGGCGAGCGTGCGCTTGACCTTTGCCGTTGCCGACACCGGCGCGGGCATGTCGCGTTCGCAGCTGGCGCTGGTCTTTGGTCGTGAGCGTTTGTGCGCTGAAGGCGAGGGACCGGGTCTTGGCCTGGCAATTTCGATGCGCCTCATCCGGCTGATGGGCGGCAAGCTCTCCGCCAAGAGCGAATTGGGCGAAGGCTCGGTCTTCTCGTTCACGCTCGACACGCCCATCGCCGCCGCGCGCGCCAGCTCAGCCGCTTAAGCCCGCAGTTTTCCACCGCTTGACGGCTTTGGGCGAGCATGTTTTGCTATTGCGAGTGATTTGCAACTAGGAGCGCGCCGTGCTCACGATCGCCGCTTTGCTGGATCGGCCTGAAATCGGGCCTGAAGCGCCTGCCGTGAGGGTCATAGGCGCGGCGCCGCTGGCGGCTTTGATGGCGGCGGCGCGTGAAGAATTGGGGCGGGAGCGTGCGTCCTCCCGTTGCGCTGCCGCCCCGAACGCTGCCCCGCGGGTGAGGGCGGGGCGCCGTTAGCGCAGAAACGTCGCGAGCTTGCGCGAGAGCGCATCGCGATCGCGCGTCTCGCATTCCCAGATCACCAGTGGCGACCAGCCATCTTGCCTCAGCGCGTTGAGTGATGCGCCATCACGCGCGACGTTGCGCGCTATCTTCGCGCGCCAATAGTCGGCGTTGTCCTTCGGCTGGCGTGCGCCGCGTTTGCAATCGTGGCCGTGCCAAAAGCAGCCGTGCACGAAGATGACTTTGTGCATCGCGCCGAAGACGAGATCGGGTTTGCCGGGCAGCGCGGCCCCGTTCAGCCGATAGCGCCGCGCATAGCCAAGCTCGCACACGGCGGCGCGCACTTTGAGTTCAGGGCCAGTGTCGCGCGATTTCACGGCGCGCATGATCGCTGAGCGTTTTATGGGGTCGAAGACATCAGCGCGCACTCACGCGCTCTTGCGCGCAGCCGCGGCGCCAGCGAGGGGCCCGAGCAGATTTTGCGAGAGCCAGCGCACGACGGGCACGCACACGGCGTCGCCAACGAGATGCAAGGCGGCGGTTTGGCCGCTCGGCAGTGGATAGTGTTCGGGCACGCCCATCAGACGCGCGGCTTCGCGCGGCGAAAGCAAGCGGGAGCGCAATTTTTGGCCTTCAACGAACAACAAAAGCTGGCGGCTCGAGCCGCCTGTCGGCGTGCGCAAACAGCCTGCAAGGCCGTCAAACCGCGCTTCCGCGCGCTGCACGCGTTCGCCATGTTCGACGCGGATGCGGCGGAAGACGGCGCCGACTTCGCGGCGGCCGCTCTCCTGGAGGGCTTCAAGGCGCCCGCGTTGCAGCGTGCTCATTTGCGCGACGAGCTTTGCGGTTTGCTCTTCGCTGTTCCAGGAATCGCTGTGATCGTCGAGCAGATCGGTGAGACGTGTGTTGCGCTTGGGCGGCGTGTCGAGACGCCACCACACGTAACGCTTGCGCAGGCCGTCGGGTAAACGCGCGACAAGGTTGCGGAGCGATTGGCCGTGAAAGGGTTCGCCCGGGCCGGACGCCACCAGATGGGGCGGCGGATTGCGCGCGGCGATAATGAAGAGACGCGGGCGCGATTGCGGCGTGAACAACGCAGCGTCGATTTCCAATGCGCCGGCGCGATAGCCGAGGTCATCGAGCGCGTGGAGCAGCGCCGTGAAGTCGGCGCCGCCGTGAGAGCTCAACAAGCCGCTGACATTTTCGAGCGCAAGCACGTCTGGCGCGCGGCCTTCGTGGCCCAGCTTTTCGATGAGCGCGTGAAAGCCCCAGAAGGCGCCCGAACGCGGCGCCGCTAAACCTCTGCGGGCGCCAGCGAGCGATAAATCCTGACACGGGAACGACGCCCACGCCAAAGCGGCTTTGCCGGGGAGCTTGGCCGGGGTGAGCTTCCAGATGTCGCCTTCGTGCATATCATCGCCCGGCGGAAACGCCGCCCGGTAGGCCGCGGCCTTGCTCCGATCGATGTCATTGGCGAAGGCGCAGGCGAAATCGGGCTCGAGGCCGAGCCGCGCCAGGCCGCCACCCGCGAAAAACTCCCACAGTGGGGCGCCGGAATCACGCTGCATGGGGCTATACTAACCCCCAAGAGCCTGCTGACATCCATCTGGATGGCAGAGCCGAACGGGGGAATGCCGATGCGGACCTTGATCCGCGGTGCGTTGGTAGGGCTCATGTTGAGCGCAGCCGCTTTGTCCGCGTGCCAGCGTCAGGCGCCCGCGGGTGAAGAAGGCCCGTCGTCCACACCAACGAACGCCGAGCGTGAAGCTGAAATCGCGGCCGAAACATTGGTGGCGCTTGGGGGACCGGCCAGCGCCGCGCAACGCGCTGCGTATGAAGGCGAGTTCCAGGCGTCTGGCGGCCTCGATACGCTCGGCAGCGCCGAGGGCGCTTGGGAGCTGACGCTCCTGAACGACTACGCGCAGTTTGCGCGTCCGGGCCTTGGCGAAGATGGCGGCGTTCCTGGCGAGCGCGACTATCGCGAGCACGGCTTGCGGGTGAGCGCAGGTCCGCTGACGATCACTATTTCGGAGCAGGCCTGCACCGCGAGCGGCGTTGAGTTGTCGTACACGGCGCAAGTGCTGTTTGAGGGCGTTGCCTATCAGGGTTGCGCGCGGCGCGGCGTGATCGAAGGCGAGCGGCCGACTTGGGCGTCGCTGCTGCCTGAGCTTATGCCGGCGATCAACACATGCGCGGAGCGTGCGAGTTCGCGCCCGGCGCGGATCACGTTTGCTTCGGCGTTGGATGAAGGCGAAGTGCTGGTGCGCGTGCGCGAAGCCAACGGCTCGCGGCGCGAGTGCATCGTCACCGGCGGTGCGGTGTCAGTGTATGAGCCGCTTTCGGATGATGATCGCCGTTCCGGCGAAGGCGAGCCGGAGTTCCAGCCTGGCGCATCGCGTCCGGCGGCGCGCAATTGCCGGGCTGTCGAGGAAGCGATCGATCGCACCGGCGTGCAGCTCGGCTGGCTCATCCGCGACAGCTGCTAGGCGGTTCGTCGCAATCTCATTGCTTCGCGGGAGCGCTGGGGCGCTTTCTCATCGACTTTGATGGGGGAAGCCATGTTGCTTGGGCCGCGCGCGCACGCCGATCGTGTCGAGTTTTCGCTGTCGATCGTGCGGATATCGCTGGCGATCTTGATCTTTATTCACGGCGCGTTTCGGGCGTCGCACTGGGATCCGAATGTCACCGGGTTTGGCGATTGGCTGAGTTCGCTCGGGTTTCCGATGGGACTCTATTGGGCCGCCGCTGTGACGATTTATGAATTGGTCGCGCCGTTCTTCTTGTTGACGCGGCGCTTCGTGACGCTCGCGTGCCTCGGGCACATTTTCATCATCGCGCTTGGCATGGTGCTGGTGCATTGGCCGGCGGGCTGGTTTGTTGTCGGCGCGGGCCGCAACGGGATGGAATATTCGGCGCTGTTGCTGGCCGGGCTGATTGCGGTCGCGTGGGCGTATGCGCCGCGGCGCAATGTTACGTGATCAGGCTGCTGATCCATTGGATCGCGTTGTCGATCACGGCGAGGCCGACGCGGGTGCCGAGATAAACTGAAGCGACCGATGCGATAGCGGCGGGGATCGTCAGCACCATTAAGAGGCCGTCGCGTTGCAGCAGCGCGAGCGCCGTCATCGCGACAGTCATGCCGGGCGGCCAGTTGGCGAACGGGATCGGCAGGATCAACACCAACGCCATCAGCAACGTTTGCAGGCCGACCAGGATCGTCACCGGAAACCGCGTGAGGCGCGACCAGCGCGGACGGATCAGATACTCGACGCGCTTCAGCGACGGAATGGCGAGGTTGAAGGTGCGGCGGAGCGCGCCGCAATCGACGCGCCAGTCGCGCACGCGCTTGGGGAGCATCAGCCGGCGCGAGCCGAACACCATTTGCAGCGCCGGCGCCAGCATGAGCACGCCGAAGATGGTGGAAATGCCAGGCACGTTCGGCACGCACATTGGCAGGGCCAAAACCAGCAGCAGCATGCCGTGCGCACGCGAATCGAGGCGGTCGATCAGTTCGCCGACGCTGACGCTTTCGCCCGGAAACGCCTCAATCAGATCCTCAAGCAGCTCCGATGCGGGCCGGCCGCGATGGTCGGTTGCGCCGTGGTGATCGGCGGAGGGGGCGGGAACCGGCATGTCCATGAGGTGTCGCCGTCACATGGGGCGCCTGATGGGATTTGGCGAGTCCTTAGCGACGTTCAGACGGCATCAACCATACAGGCGTAGCTCACTGGTCCGATGCAGCGCGCAATGGCGCTTATTTCTTTGTGTTTTCTGGGTTCGGCATGCGCCGGGCCGGCGGATCCGCCTGCCGAATTAGCTGGCTTGTGGAGTGCGGGTCCGGCTGCCTGCGCGGCAGGCGTTGGCGTTCGTTTTGAAGCCGACGAGATCCAAGTGGTCTATGAGGAAGAGACGCAAACGTTGTTCGAGCATCCACGTTACAATCTGGAAAGCGGCGGCGAGACGTTTCGCGTCCGGATCACTTATGCGCTGCCGCGCGTCACTGGCGGCGCGCGCGTTGCCGGTGCGCGCGGCGTGCTGGTGCTGGCGCGCCAGCCGAGCGGTGGCCTAGCGCCGGTGATGCACAGCATTATGGACGGCCGGACTGGGTCTGCGCGCATGCGCATCGCCGACGATCCAGCGGTGCAGGCGTTGACGCTGGCGCCCTGCGGCGCGCACCCGTGGCGCGAAGATCTGCGCGGACGCGCATAGAAAAACCGCCGGCCATTGCTGACCGGCGGCTCTCAAACTCAATCGCAATGAAGCGTTCGATTATTGGCCCGATTGGGCGTTCGACGCTTGAACGGTTTCGCCGTTGCAGCGCGCGACTTCGTCGGCGCTCAGCTGTTGGCTGGCGGTGCCGTACGACACGATGCGCAGGCCATCGGCTTGGCGCACGAATTGGCGGCATGAACGGACGTTGGCGCCGTGGTCAGCGCGGGCGAGGCAGGTGTCGCCTTCGCAATCCCAAATGGTGTTCAGCGCGATAATGCGCATTTGCTCGGCGACCGGGGCCGACAGCTTAATGGTGTAAACTTCGCGCGCGAAAGCGGGGGCGGCGAAAGCAGCGCTGATCACAGCAGCAGCGATAATCGAACGAATGGCAGACATGGACCTACTCCTGGACTGGTCGCGCTGCCTTGGGGAGGAGCGCACACCCCGTATGACCGCATCGCTGATTGCTGACAAGAGAAAATTGAAGGAATGAGAAAATATTCATTGGATAATTATTCCGTAACGTCAGCTACGGCTCAGGTTGGGGCTGCTGGTATGGTTAAAAAAGCCCAACCGGCTCGCCTCGGATACGCTAGAACGGAGTGAGTTGGGACGCGTGCGGGACCGGCGCGTCAGACGACAAACAAGGGGACGTGTCGCGATGACGATCTACAAGTTTTCCGTAGGCGTGGTGCTCGCGGTGGCGATGGTCGCCGTGCTTGGCCTGAGCGCGCTGGTGTTCAGTTCGCGCGACTTCCAATTCGGCGTGGCGCAAATTTCGCCATCGACCAACGGCCTTATCTCGTTTGCGCAGCTCGATGCCGCGGATCGCCAAATTCAACAGCTTGAGTCCGAAAGCGCTGGCCCGCGTGGTGAACTTCTGGAGGTCGATCAGCAGATCGCGTCGATCGATGGCCAGGTGCAGAGCGCACAAGCCAGCGCCAACGAAGCGCGCGCTGCGATGGTCGGCGCAATCGCCGATATTGAGACGCGCGCCAACGTGCAAACGGCGGAAAGCTCCGCCGCAGACATGAGCGCGCAGGGGCTTTCACAGCGCGTTGGCTTGCTTGCAGCGCGTCCAGGCCTGCCACCCGCCGATCAGCAAGGCATCGCTAATTTGAGCGTGCAAGTTCAGCAATTGGCCTCGCAGGAAGAGGCGCTTGATGATCGCAGCGCTGAGCGTTCGGCGCTGGTTTCGCGTCAACGCCTGGTGAGCGGCCAAGTTGCGGAATCCAATCGCCGCGTGTTTGCGCTCCAGCAAACCGTGGTGCCGGACTATGAGCATTACCAACGCGTGCGCGGCGAAGCGTATGCGTTGCGTTCAATGAGCCCGCTTGGCGCGAGCGCCTTCCTGGCGCAGGGCCATCCGTCCTTGCTCTCAACTGTGCTGGTGCTGCTGATGGGTGCACTCGGCTCGCTGCTTTATCTCTTCCCGGCGTATCTCAACCGTCCCGTGCCGGTGACGATGGCCGAGATCGTCGTGCGCCTGATCTTCGGCATGTGCGCCGCCTTGGCGTTTTATGTTCTCGCCAATGCCGCCATTGCCGGCTTCTCGATCGCCTCCTCGGTGCAGCAGGCGACGACGTCCTCGGCGCTCAATCCGTTCACGGTGTCCTTGGTGGGCATCGTCGCGGGCGTGCTCTCGGAAGACATCGCCAAATGGATCCAGGATCGCGGGCGAGGCATCTTCCAGCAGGGCGGGGTCGCCGCCTCCGCGCCGGTGGTCCAGCCACCCGAGCCGGCGCCGACCGGCGGGCTCGTGAACAACAACGCCATCTCGTAACCGCGACTATTGTGACGCTGACGCCGCGATACGCGCTTTCATGCGCGCATCGCGGCGATTAGTGTGCGCGCAACATTTTTGAGGAGGCGCCTGATGGGCCGTGCAGTTATCGTTTCTTACGCCCGTACGGGCCTCGCTAAGTCGGGCCGCGGCGGTTTCAACGACACGCACGGCGCGACCATGACTGGCCATGCGATCAAGCACGCGGTTGCGCGCTCAAAGATCGATCCAGCTGAAATCGAAGATGTGGTGATTGGCTGCGGCGCGCCGGAAGGCGCGACGGGTAGCAACATCGCGCGCTTGTCGCTGATCCGCGCCGGCCTGCCGGTGACGAGTTCGGGCACGACCGTGAACCGGTTCTGCTCGTCGGGTCTGCAGGCGATCGCGCAGGCGTCACACTACATCATGAACGAAGGCGCGAAGGCGGCCGTGGGCGGCGGTGTTGAATCGATCTCGCTGGTGCAGCTGAGCGGCCAGGCCAATCGCTACCGCGTCACCGAAGAAGAGCTGATGAAGACAAAGCCTGAGCTTTGGATGGCGATGATCGAAACCGCCGACATCGTGTCGAAGCGCTACAACGTGGCGCGCGACTATCAGGACGAATACTCGCTGCGCTCGCAGCAACGCATCGCGGCGGCGCAAAAGAGCGGCTTGTTCGACGATGAAATCGTGCCGATGCCGACGAAGATGAAGGTCGTCAACAAAGAGACGAAGGAAGAGAGCTTCGTCGATTACGTTGTGACCAAGGACGAGTGCAATCGCGCCGACACCACGCTCGAAGGTTTGGCGAGTCTGCAGCCGGTGCGCGGCCCAGGCAATTTCGTCACTGCCGGCAATGCCAGCCAGCTTTCCGATGGCGCGGCGGCTGTCGTGCTGATGGATGAGAAGGAAGCTGAGAAGCGCGGGCTTGAGCCGCTGGGGCTGTTCAAGGGCTTTGCGGTTGCCGGTTGCGAGCCGGACGAAATGGGCATTGGCCCAGTGTTCGCGGTGCCGCGTTTGTTGGAGCGTCAGGGCCTCAAAGTCGATGACATCGATCTCTGGGAGCTCAACGAAGCGTTTGCTTCGCAGTGCCTCTATTCGCGCGATCGCCTCGGCATCGATCCGGAAAAGTACAACGTCAATGGCGGCTCGATCGCCATCGGCCACCCGTTCGGCATGACCGGCGCGCGTCTGGTCGGCCACGTGTTGCTTGAAGGCAAGCGCCGCAAGGCAAAGCACGCGGTCGTCACCATGTGCATCGGCGGCGGCATGGGCGCCGCGGGGCTCTTTGAGGTGTTTTCATGAGGTTTTTGATTGTTGTTGCAGCGCTGGCGCTCGCGGCGTGCGGGCAAGAGGCGCAACAACGCGAAACCAGCGACGCCTATCCGGTTGTTGCGGCGCCTAACTCCAACACGCTGATCGGCGCAAGCAGCGCCGCCGGCATCTCCACTGCGGTTGCGATGAATGTCGATGCGGTGCGTCTCGCCGCCCCGAGCTTCATCGTCGCTGAGGTGAACGATCAAGTTGACGGTCAGCCGTTCAAGGCGATCACGCTTTCGGCGGGCGATGAGGAAGTATTCCGCATCCTCCCGGCAGCGGATGGTCAGCACGCGCATGCAATCGTAACGCGCTCGACGCAGGCGCGCAGCGAAGTGGGCGAGATTGCGGGCGTATCCAAGTTCGCCGTGGCGCCGCCGGAGCAGGTGACGTTCTGCCTGACCGAATTCGTCGATGGCGCGCAGGGTTTTGCCTGCTCGACGGCGGCGGATGGCACGTTCTGGCGCGTCTATCGTTTGCCCGATGGCGCGAGCCCTGCGGAGACGTTCGCGGAAATCGAGCCGGACCTGCTGCACGAAGCGACGCTGGTGGAGATGCGCTGGATCGCGCCGCGGGTTTAATTCCTTGGACCGCCGGCGCCCTCGCCGGCGTTAATTCGCACGAACGCGGCTTTCACGGCGTTTGGCTCAACGCGCCGGCGAGGGCGCCGGCGGTCCAAGATCAGGCGCCCACGACTTTATGCACGCTCGACGCCGTTGCGACGCGGGCGCCGGCTTCGTTGCGGAGTTCTGCGTTCATGAAGACGAGCGTGCGGGTTTTGCGCACGAGCGTTGCTTCGATTGAGCCGGTGTCGCCGCTGGCGACGACGTCAATCGTCACGGAGACGAGCGCTATTTCGCTGCCGGCTTCGCGGGCCGCGGTGGCGGCAAGCGCGTCAACCAAGCGCGCCGCGATATCGGACTCGCTCATTTCTTGCGTGCGATCGATTGCGTGATGCGCTCGTGTGCGACGTCGAGGGTCGCCCAGTCGCCGACGCTGGCGCTCTTGCCGGGTTCGAGATCTTTGTAGTGTTGGAAGAAGTGTTTGATCTGCTCGACCAGCAGAGGCGGCAGATCTTCGTGCGTTTTCACGTCCTTGTAGAACGGGTTCAGCGCATCGACTGGTACGGCAAGGATTTTCTCATCGACGCCCTTTTCGTCGTCCATTAGCAGGACGCCAACGGGACGTGAGCGGATCACGCAGCCCGGCACGACGGGCATCGGCGTCACCACCAGAATATCGATCGGATCGCCGTCATCGCCGAGCGTGTTCGGGATGAAGCCGTAATTGCTCGGATAGAGCATCGAGGTGTGCAGGAAGCGGTCAACGAAGAGCGCGCCGGACTTCTGGTCGAGTTCGTATTTTACCGGAAGCCCGCCCTGCGGGATCTCGATAAAGGCGTTGACCTCGTACGGCGGGTTCGGACCGGGGGAGAGAAAGCGGACATCCATCCGCGCTCTCTACATCAATCGTTGGCCCGCATAAACGGCTTAAACACGCGTGAGCCATTGCCATAGACCCGTGCGGAGCGAATGAGGCCTGTTTCATCCAGATCTACGAGATACGAACATTGAATGACTTCAGTGCTCCCGTCATTGCAGCCGAATGTGTAGAGCACTTCGCACGACGACCGCCGATCATCGCCGACGATGTTCATGAACTCATAGGTCATGGTTCGAAACGATGTCAGGTGGGCGCAGTAAGCAGGCTGTATTGCTTGCTTTGAATAGATCGGTATCGCGTTGTTGATTTGCAGGGCGCAATCGTCGTGAAAGAACGCGAGATAGCGATCAGGATCGCGCAAAGCCAGCGCGTCGTTGAAGCGCGTGTGCCAGGCGCGCGCTTCTGCGCTGAGCTGGCCGTTTCCGAGTATCGGCGAGTCCATATCGCAGTGTTTGCTTGGCCTTGCCGTGTGGTCAAGTCCCGTATTCTGAAATTTATATACGCTTTCTAAGTGGCGCTGCGGGCGGGGCTTCGACGGCGGCGAATGCCTCGAACATGCCAGTGGCGCTCATGTATATGCGCATCGAAACTATGAGCCCGTCGGGGTCGCGTTCGTAGATAGCTGTGGCTGGCATGGTGATGCGCTTGCCTGACGCCGCCGGCGTGTAGTGGCAAAGCATTTCTGTGGCGAACTGCGTGTCCACGCCGAAGGCATTCAGCAGTTCATGCTCTACTTGGGCGAAGTTCTCGAAATAGCGCTGTAGAAGGCCGTGCACGGCGACTTTTGTATGGAGCGGCAGACCGTCGTTTACCTGCGTGACGGCGCTGTCGTGGTAGAACTCGACCGCACCATCGAGGTTGCGCGCTTCAATTTCAGACAAATAGCGCGAAAGCCAATCGAGGCCTGCCGAAGATAGTTGGTTGATGCGTAGTGAATCTTGAATCACGGTTCGCTCCACTGAATGTCCGGCTGTTGAGTCTTACATCTTCTTTCGGAGTGAGGCCAGATCGGGAAATTCGGGGGTCCGCTTTTGCACCTTCGCGGCAAATGCTTCCATCATGTGCGGCGGCGAGAACATACCGGCCTGCCACGTTGCGATGTAATCGAGACCATCTGCAATTGAGTGGTCGCGCGCGTAATTGATCATCCTTTTTGAACCTGCAACAGCGACTGGCGCTTTGCTTGCGATCTCTTGTGCCAGATCCAGGACGTGCGCAAGCATAGCCTCTTGTGTCGCAAAAACGTCGTTAACGAGGCCGATTTCCTTGGCCTTTTGCGCGGGTAGGCGGCGGCCAGCGTAGGCAAGTTCACGCACCCACCCTTCGGGAATGAGTTTGCAGAGGCGCGGAAACGTGCCGACATCGGCGGTCATGCCGATATTGATTTCAGCGATTTGGAAGAACGCGTCTTCAGTGCAGTAGCGAATATCGCAGGCGCTGGTCATGTCGACGCCGGCGCCGATGCAACCGCCTTGGATCGCGGCGATCACCGGCATGCGTGCATTGTCGAGGCAATTGAAGCTGCCTTGCAGGGTCAGCACAAATTGGCGGAAGGCTTCGGCGCGCGCGTATTGATCGCCGCCGCTGGCGCTGATGCCGTCGCCATCGGTGAAAACCGATGTGTCCATGCCGGCGGTGAAATGTTTGCCGGTGGAGGAGATGACGATGGCGCGCGCTTTGGCGTTGTCGTTGATGTCGTGAACGATGGCCGGCAGCTCATTCCAGAACGCGCGCGGCATGGCGTTGAACGCCTCCGGCCGCGAAAGCTGAATGTGCGCGACGTTGTTCTCGATGCTGAGCTTGAAACAGGTGGGTTCGGTCATGGCGCTAACTCCGTTGCGTCTGGCTAGCACGAGCGCCTCGCGGCGCAAAAGACACGAAGCCTGAGCTTGTCGGAGACTCGTGAAATTCACCGGATAGCGGCGAAATGCGGGACGGAGGCCCGCGCTCCACCCTCCGACGCCCGGCGAAGTTCACTTGGAGCGCCGGCGCCCTCGCCGGCACATGCGTTTCAACGCCAACATTTCACGCCTAGCCAAGATGCCGGCGCTTCAAGATGGCGGTGGTGCGCGTCTGCAGTAAGATGGTGCGATGACCCAAAAGGCGACGAACATTTGGAAGCGGCTGGCGCTCGACGCAGCGTCAGCCAACCCGCGCGGACATGCCGCCATCGACGGGCAAGAGCACGCCGGTGATGTATTTGGCTTCATCTGACGCAAGAAAGAGCGCGGCGTTAGCCGTGTCCCACGCGTCGCCCATCGCTGCGTTGAGAGGCACTTGTGCGGCGCGCTTGGCGCGGAGTGTTTCAACGTCGATGCGGCCGTCTTGGCTGTGGCCTGCAATGGCCATCGGCGTATCCATCAGGCCGGGGAGAATGGCGTTGCAGCGCAGGCCATGTTTGGCGTTGGCAAGGGCAACGGAGACCGTCAAACGATTGAGTGCGGCTTTCGAAACCTCGTAAGCAATCATGCCCGAGCCCGCGAGTGAGGCGAGCGACGAGATGTTGACGATCGCGCCTTTGGTTTCGCGCAGCGCAGGCGTCGCAGCTTTGATGGAGAGCCAGGCGCCCTTCAAATTCACGCTCATGATGCGGTCGAACGCGGCTTCGTCAGCCAAGTGCGCCGGGCCATCGCCGCCGCCGCCGATGCCGACATTGTTGATCAGGATATCGACACCGTCGAAACGGGCGAGCGCTTCTGCGACGATGGCATTGCACGCTTCGGCGCTGGTGATGTCGGCCTCGAACGCCGCGCCGCCGATTTCGTTGGCGGTGGCTTCCGCGCGTGCGCCGATGCGGTCAACGCACAGCACTTGCGCGCCTTCGCGTGCGAAAAGCGTCGCAATCGCGCGTCCGTTGCCGATGGTGTCGCCCGGCGTTTGCCCTGCGCCAACTACGATGGCGCGTTTGCCCGATAATCTCATGCCGGCGAGGCCACTACGCGAACACGACGCCTGTCAGCACGGCTGCGTAGTGCACACCGGCCGCGGCCATGACGAAGCCGTGCCAGATCGCGCGGCGGAATGGGAGTTTTTCCCAAACGTAGAACGGAATGCCGATCGTGTAGAGCGCGCCGCCAACGGCGAGCAGGATGAGGCCCGCCAGCGGCACGCCTTCGAGCATCGGCCCGAGCGCTGCAACAATGAGCCAGCCCATGGCGACGTAGAACACGATCCAAACTTTCTTGCCGATGTTGGGCAGGAAGAGTTTGCCGCCGGCGCCGAAGAGCGCGAGCGCCCAAATCACGGTGGTCATGCCGACCGCCCATGAGCCGTCGAAGCGGATGGTGGTGAAAGGCGTGTAGGTGCCGGCGATCATCAGGAAGATGGCGGCGTGATCAAAGCGGCGCAGCAGGCTCTTGCGCTTCGAGTCCTCCGCCAGATTGTAGGCCATCGAGCAGCCGATCATGGTGAGCACGCAGACGGCATAGACGGCGATCGCGCTCGCCATCGGCAGGCCGCCCTGCCAGATCGCAAGACCCAGCGCCACGCCGACCGCCAGGGTGAAGAGGCCAAGCGCCACGCCATGCACCCAGCCGTCCACCAGCTTTTCGAGGCGGGTGGGGTAATGAAGGCTCGGGAGCAGGTCGGAGAGTGTCATCGGCAGGGATTATGGCGGGTTTGGGTGGGTTTGTCAGGTCGCCACGGCTGACAGTTTGCGACGGAATGTTTCCACACCGATCCCCGGATTGCACGAAGTACAAGTTCGGGGCCCATAAACCCGATGAGCTGTGGTTATGGGTCCCGGACTCGCCGCTATCGCGGCGCTCCGGGAATGGGTGGTGCTAGGATGCGCCCCATGAAGAATCACATCGATCGGCGCGTGTTCGTTGCGGCTCTGCTGGCGGCGACGCCGGCCTTTGCGCAGCGGCCGCTGCTCGATGGCTTGACGCAAGGCGACGCGAGCCGGGGCATTAAAGATGCGCTCTCGCTCGCCTCAATGAACGCGACCAACCGCTTGGCGCAGCCGAATGGGTTCTGGGGCAATGCGCAGGTGCGGATCCCGCTGCCGGGCATCCTGGGCCAATCGCAACGCACGCTAGGGCGCATGGGGATGTCGGCGCCGCTTGATCGGTTGCAGGAAAATCTGAACCACGCGGCGGAGTCGGTGATGCCGCAGGCGGCGGGGCTGTTCAACACAGCGGTCCGCAACATCACGATTGCGGATGCCATCGATATCGTGCGCGGCGGCGATGATAGCGCGACGCGTTATTTGCGCGGCAGCACCGAGACGCGGCTCACTTCATTGCTGAAGCCGCCGATGACGCGGGCGCTGACGGAGTCCGGTGCGTTTACGATCATGCGCTCGGCGCTGCGCGAAGTCGGCCTCGCCAGCATGACGACGGACCTCCGGCGCGATGTGATCAATTTTTCGACCGCCAAAGCGCTCGACGGCTGCTTCCACTTCATCGCCGAAGAAGAACGCGCCATCCGCCGCGACCCATGGCGGCGAACGACGGATATTTTGCGGCGTGTGTTTGGCTGAGACGTTAGGGCAGGTGGCTGGGTTCTGTATTGCCCTATTGCCCCAATGCCTTATTGCCTTGCCGCCGTGACTGACACCCAAGAAACCTTCCGCCGCGTCGCCTTTGCGGTTCCAGGCGGACGCATGGCCGGCATCGCCTTCGGTGCTGAAACGGCCACACCGGATATCGTGTTCATTCACGCGACCGGCTTTAACGCGCGCACCTATCGCACGCTGCTTGAGCCGCTGGGTGAGCGCTTTCACGTGCTGGCGCTCGATGCGCGTGGTCATGGGCTAACAACGCTGCCGCATAAGCTGTTCAGCTACACATCCTGGAAGCGCCACCGAGACGATCTCATCGCTGTGCTCGAGCACTTCACCGCGCCGGTGACGCTCGCGGGCCATTCGATGGGCGCAACGATCAGTTTGCTGACGGCCGGTGTGCGCACCGATCTCGTGAATGGCCTTGCCTTGCTGGAGCCGGTGATTTTGCCGGCTGCAGCGTATGCAAGTTTGCAGTTGCCGTTTGGTCCGCAATTCCAGCGCATGGCGATGCCGCTCGCGCGCAGCGCTGCTGGCCGGCGCAACGCGTTTGCGAGCCGCGAAGAGGCGCTGTTGGGCTTCACCGGGCGCGGCATCTTCAAAACGTTTCCGGCCGAAGTGATTGCAGATTATGCCGGCGATGGGCTCGTCGAGGACGGCAAGGGCGGCTTCAAGCTCGCGTGTGCGCCGGCGTTTGAAGCGGCGACCTACACGGCGCAGCGCCATGATCCGTGGGGCGCGCTGCGGAGGGTCACCGATCCGCTGGTCATGCTGCGCGCCGAAAAAGGATCAACCATTTCGGAAGCCGCAATGCATCGCGTCGCCGCGATCAAAGCTGATGCGCGTGTCGCCACCGTAGAAGGCGCGGGCCACATGCTGCCGATGGAGCGTCCGGATCGTGCGCGCGCCGCGATCGAAAGCGCTGTGCTCATGGCGCGGCAGGGACGCAAGTATCACGACGCGCTGGTGCAGTAAGCGGTGCGTGGCGTCTGCTTCGACAGGCTCAGCATGACGCCAAGTCTAACGCATGTGCCTCGGTAGCGTCAGCCTGAGCTTGTCGAAGGCGGCGCGGTCCCGCCGCGTCAGACGCTCAGCCCAGCCACCACGAGCTTCGACACGCGCGCGCGCGCCTCAGCGGTCGGCGTGAGCGTTTTGCGGGTGTTGATGTCGAACGTGAGCGCAACGCCTTCCATGCTGGCCCAGGCGGCGCCGGTTTCCGGATCGAGCACCCAGTGAACGAGGCGCAGCGTTTTGTCGCCAACCCCGGCGATGCCGGAGCGCACTTCGATGAGCTCGCCCGCGCGCGGAAATTTTCGAAAGACAAAGCGCGCTTCAACGACAGCGCCGGCTGGTTGAACGCCGTCGCTTGCCGCCGCTTGGCGCCATGGCGCCAGCAGGTTGGGCACGCTGTCTGAAATCCGGCCGACGACATGCTCACCGCGCAGGCGGCCGAGTGGGTCGCATTGATCGGGATAGACAAGCGCCCCGCCAATGCGCTGCACGCCGAGGGCTTCAGAGTTTGCGATCGACGCATCGGCTGGCGGTTGGCTGACGTCGATCGAGCGTGGCTTGGCGTGCTCGGGCAGCTTGCATTTCAGACGTTTAGCGGCGGCGCGTGAGCGCGCGGACCAGGGAAAGCTGCGCAACGCCCGTGTTTCGACGTGGCGCACTTTGAACGTGAACGCCGTGCCGGGCGCGCCGTCATGGTGGCGCATGTCGAAGCAGAGTGTTGCGTCGCTCTCGCCCATCTCAACGACGCCGCCATGCATCACCAAAGGCGCACCAGGGCGCGCTTCCTTGATGAAGCGCACATGCGCTTCCTGCGCGATCAAAGTTGAGCCTGCGTTCTCCGTGAACGCGTGCGGCAATTCCAGTTCGCGCGCCATGTGGGCAAGGCCGGTAAAGGCGCGCTCCATGTGGAAGCGAATGTTGAGGTGGCCGCCGTCGTCACACTCCCAGGTGTTGACGCTGCCCTGGTAAAGCGGCGCGGGCAGGGGCGCTGGATAGCTCACGCTGCGTGCTGGCACTGCGCGCAAAGCCCACTGGCTTCGATCATGGTGCGGCGAATGGAAAAGCCGTCCTTCTTTGCAGCGTCGGCGAGATCAATGAGCGCATGACCCGCGTCGAACTCTTCAGCGCCGCCGCACTTTTCGCAGATGAGGAAGATGGTCGAGCGCTCGCAGGCGCCGACGTCACAGGCCATGAATGCGTTTAGGCTTTCGATGCGATGGGCGAGGCCCATGCGCACGAGAAAATCGAGCGCGCGATAAACTGTCGGCGGTTTCGCGGATTTATCTGCATCGATCAGGGGCAGCAGATCGTAGGCCTTCGCGGGACCGTGCTGATCGAGCAGCAATTCGAGCACGCGCCGGCGCAGCGGCGTAAAACTCTCGCCCGCGTCGGCACAGCGCTTTTCGGCCTCAGCGATCTCGGCAGTGTGATTGTGGGCGTGAGCCATGGATTTCATGATTGCAGGGTGCGCGGTCGACGGAAAGATGGGGACCCAACGCGGGAATGTCAGGCGGCAATTTGAGATCGTCCTCGCAATAGAACTTTACAAGAACATCCGAGTCGCGTATCAAAATAGAACATACAGCGAACGATGTAGTTTATTGAACGGGGGCGTCCGATGACCGAAGCAATTTTCCGTGGAATTTCAGGTCGCTTGCACCGTTTTAGTGTGCATCGCCCGCACGAACAATTCGCCGTCGCACCGGCCGTCTATTGCTTCGCGCGCCCTGGCCCCGGTGGCCGTGGCTGGACGCCGCTATTCTTGTCGCGCACCGGCAATCTGTCGAAGCGCCTGGCCAGCCATGAACAATGGCCAGAGGCCCAGCTCCTGGGCGCCACGCACATCCTCATCAACCAGCACGACGAGCGCGATGCGCGCGAATATGTCGAAGCCGATCTCGCCGAAGCGCTGCGCCCCTCAATGAACGGCCCGTTCCTCGACGCCGAACTCACCGAGACCGTGCAAGAACAAGGCGGCGTGCGTTTGGTCTGGGCGGCTTAGGCTCTCACCGACCCCTCCCCCTTGTGGGGAGGGGCAGGGGTGGGGGTGTAAGCGCAAGTTTTTGCAGGAGAGGCGCATGCGTAGCGACCTGCCAAACGAAGACTCGTCAGCACATTTCAAATCTGAACGCGCAGTGGTGATTGCTCGCCGCTTACGTCAATCGATGACCAAAGCTGAGTGCGCATTGTGGGTGGAGCTTCGGCGATTGCCGTTGAAGGGCACGCACTTCCGGCGGCAGTCGCCGTTTGGTCCGTTCATTGCGGATTTCTTGTGTCACAAGGCAAAATTGATTGTCGAGGTTGATGGCGGCGCACACGCGGCAGTCGGTCGCGCGGCGCGTGATTTGGAACGGCAGCAATGGATTGAGAGCCGCGGCTATCGTGTGCTGCGGTTCGGTAATGCCCAGGTGCTTACTGATGTTCGCGCTGTGGCGCGGTCGGTATTTGCGGAAGTTGATGCGCGGCTGAGGTAGCGGCGGAGCGATTGAGGCGCTGTCGCCGTTACCCCCACCCCCGCCCCTCCCCACAAGGGGGAGGGGAGAAGTGAAGTTTAATTCCGTCTGCCTGGTTGCGCATTTTGCGCTGTTGGCAACGCTGCTGCGCTTTGGGCGCTGCGGGCGAGTTGGATGAACTCGGCGCGCCAGCCGAATTCATCGCGACCGCGTGCGCCTTGGGCAAGGCTGATCACGTCATCATAGCCGTATCCTTGGCGTAGAAATTGATCGTGCCGCAACAGCTGGCCGTAACCTGCAACTGCCGCCGCCCAACGCGTCGATTCCGGCGCTTGGGCGATATCGCGGACCGCATCGCGTTCGGTGATCGGGCGTTCGATCAGGCGTGACGTGTCTTGGCCTGGCAGTTTGTAGCGAATGCGCAGAAAAGCGATTTCGCTGGCCGTGCCGGCCGCGGCGCGCTCGTTCTGATAGCGCAGCGGATCGTTGAAGGTGCGTCCGCCAACGGGGACGATCTCGTAAATCGCCGTCACCGCATGTCCGGAGCCGATCTCGCCTGCATCGACGCGATCATTGTTGAAGTCTTCGCGGTTCAGCATGCGGGTTTCGTAGCCGATCAAGCGATATTCGGCGACGCGCGCGGGATTGAACTCGACCTGGATCTTCACGTCATTGGCGATCGTGAACATGCTCGAGGCCATCTCGTCGCGCAGCACGCGGCGGGCTTCGTTCAGCGTGTCGATGTAAGCGGCGATGCCGTTGCCGTTCTGCGCCAGCGTTTGCATCAGCGCGTCGTTATAGTTGCCGCTGCCGAAGCCGAGCACTGAAAGGTAGATGCCGGTGTCGCGTTTGCGTTCGACAAAATCTTCCAGTTCTTGCGGGTTGTTGATGCCGACGTTGAAGTCGCCATCGGTGGCGATGATGACGCGATTGACCGAGTTGCGATTGAAGTTTTGCTCGGCCAGTGAGTAGGCGAGGCGGAGGCCTTCGCCGCCGGCGGTTGAGCCACCGGCATGCAGGTTTTCAAGCGCTGCAATGATGCGGCCGCGTTCGTTGCCAGGCGTCGGCGGAAGCACAGCGCCTGCCGCGCCAGCGTAAACAACGATGGAAACGCGGTCGCGTGCGTTCATCTGCTCGACCAGCATGCGCATGCTTTGGATGACGAGCGGCAATTTGTTTGCCTCGGCCATCGAACCGGAAACATCGAGCAATAGCGTGAGATTCAGCGGTGGGCGCTCGCGCGGAACGATGTTGTAGCCCTGCAGGCCAATGTGAACGAGTTGACGGCCTTCGGCCCAAGGCGAGGGCGTCACCGTGACGTTCGTGGAGAACGGCTGCTCGCGCGATTGCGGCAGCGGATAATCGTAGCGGAAATAATTGATCAGCTCCTCGGTGCGCACGGCATCTTGCGGCGGCAAGCGGCCGGAGGTCAGCATGCGGCGTACGTTTGAGTAGGACGCGGTGTCGACGTCGATCGAAAATGTCGAAACCGGATCGGTCGAGACGACTTGGATCGGGTTGGCATCGACATCTTCGTAGTTTTCGCGATCGATATCGCCCGGCATCGGCTGCGGCAAGGTTTGTGCGTAATTGCCGACAATGCCGCCGATCGCAGCACGCGATCGTCCGTCTTGGGCCATCGCGACCGGCGGCGGTGGAGCCATCGGCTGTTGTTCTCGGCCAACGGTGGTTACTGGCGAGATCGCTTCGAAATCCTGTCGTTCGACGCGCGTGCCGGTGACGACGACAGAGTCTTCAGCTTCGGTTGTTGGTGTTGGCGCGGACTGAGACGCGCACGCAGTTAGGATGATCGCGCACAGCACGAAGCTGGCGCGCCGAGTATTGCGCAGCATGACGTTTTCCCTCCCGAAACCGTCCGGACACGGTTGTGTTGACGCGGTAATCGAAGCGCTCCGATCGGGGCCAACATGAGGCACGCGCGCGGCGTTTTGCGTACACAGGCGTGTGCTTCACGCGGATGTGTGCAAAACGCATCAGCCTCGCGTTAGCGGCGGCGGCGCTCGCGCTCGGCCAATCTGCGCTGCTCGGGAATCCAATTTTGCACCAGGGTGTCGAGCACGCTGAGTGGGACTTCGCCGCTGAGCAGCACGGCGTCATGAAAGCCGCGCAGATCGAAGTCGGCGCCGAGTTCGTTGCGCGCCTGTTCGCGCAGGCGGGCAATTTCGCGGCGCCCGAGTTCGTAACCGCACGCCTGGCCTGGCCAGACGATATAGCGATCGATTTCGGTGGCGATGACGGCCGGAAGATCGCCGGTGGATTGCGCGACATAGTCGATCGCTTGCTGGCGCGACCAGCCCTTGGCGTGGAGCCCGGTATCAACGACCAAGCGCACGGCGCGCCAGAGCTGCCAGCGCAGATAGCCAATGCGGCCAGCGGCGTCGCCATCATGGAAGCCTTGCTCATCGGCGAGTTCTTCGGCGTAGAGCGCCCAGCCTTCAGAGTAAGCGTTGAACGAGATGAGGCGGCGCAGCAGCGGCGTGTCGGTGAGTTCTTGCGCGAGCGCGATTTGGAAATGGTGGCCGGGAACAGCCTCGTGGAAATCCTGCGTCGGCAGATCGATGCGCGTCATCTCCGCCAAGCTGCGCATATTGATGAAGTAGACGCCGGGCTGTGAGCCATCGAGTGAAGGTGGGTTGTAGTAGGCGCCGGGCGCGCCCGCTTCCGCGAAGGCCGGCACGCGGCGCACTTCGAGCGGCGCCTGAGGCAAACGGCCAAACCATTGCGGCGCGCGCTCCATCACGCGGTTCACGCGTGCTTGCACGTCGGTGATCAATTGCGCGCGGCCGGCGTCGCTGTCTTCGTATTGATAGCGCGGATCGGCGGTGAGTTGCGCGAGCCGCTGACCGACCGGACCTTCGGTCAAGCCCAGACGGCGAAGCGCGATGTCGAGGTCGCGGTTGAGTTCGGTGACGCGGTTGCGGCCGATGGTGTGGATTTGATCGGGTGTCAGATCGGTGGTGGTCTCGATCTTGAGCGCAGCAGCGTAGTATTCGGCGCCGCGCGGCAAATTCGAGACGCCGGGCGCGTCGCTGGCCTGCGGGCGTTCAGAGCGCACCCAGGCGAGCGCGCGCTGGTGTGCAGGCAGAACATGTTCGCGGACGATAGCTTCGGCACGCGCCAGGAGCACTTGATTGTCCCGTTCAACGACGGTGCGGCGTTCAGCGTTTTGCTCGCGCGAAGCTATCGCATCGAGCTTGCGGCGGAAGCTGGTGATATAGATTTGCGCGATCGGCGGCTCGCGCAGCACGCCTTCAAGCATGCCGGCGACGGTGTCGAGGATGAAACCTGGCGGCCGCACCCCAAGCTCTGCATCGGCGCGGGCGCGTCCGGTTTCTTGATCGATCGCGTCAGCGACCGCGCGCAGGCGGCGCAGGTACGCTTCGGCCGACGCGGCGTCGGTCACCTCGTGACGGTCATCGAGGAACGAGGGCAGCGTGATGAAGGCGCTGTCCATTTGGTTGAGCACGTACGGACGCGCGCCGCTGAGCGGGCCAAACTCGCCATAGGTGAATTGCGCGCCGCCGGCGGCGTTGGCGAATTGATCGCGCAGCACATCATAGGTGAGGCGGTCTTCGGGGCTGAGTGCGTTCACATCGAGGGCGCGCAATTCTGCGTAACGGCGAAGTGCTGCGCTGCGGCGCGCTTCAACTGCGATTGCAGAGCGATCATCGAGGCGGTCTGTGTAGACGCCGCCCGCCGCGTCCTCTTGCACGCCGGTTTGCGACGCGGTCTCGGGGCTATCGGCCAGGATTTCGCGCGCCCAATCGGCGAGCTTGCCTTCGAAGGCGGTCATCGGCAGCGCTTGACGCGGCCCGCAAGCGCTAATGGCGAGCGACAATCCCAACGCCAAGGCAAATGCCCAACGGATCGGCTTCATTTATCCCCCAACCGCCATCTTGCGCCGCAGCAAGGCGCGGGCCGGGCATAGCACGCGCCGCGACTGAGAAAAGGCCGGTGATCGCAGCCAATTTGCGCTACGCTGTTGCGGAAACCGCGCATTCGTGGTTTGGACACCCCCTGTGGTAGGGAACTCGCGGAGACGACCATGACGACCGCCCAAGGCGGCCAGCAAACGCTGGGCAAAATCCTTTTTTACAACCAGCTTGAGCCGCTTTCCGTTGAGAAGCACGGCAAGCTGGGTGTGAGCCAAGTCACCAATCCGTTCGCGTTTCTCGCGGACACGCACCTCGTGCCGCTTACTGTGGATGAGTTTGGACTCGCCGCCGTTTGCTACCCGATCATTTTCGATACGCAGTCGAAGACACCGCTCGCGGTGATGGGTCTGCGTCCGGGCATGAACGTGTTCTTGGGCGCCGATGGTTCGCTGGACCCGGAAGTTTATCTTCCGGCGTTTGCGCGCCGCTATCCGTTCCTGCCGATCCTCGCGAACGGCCAGGAACAGCAGCAGAAAGCCGAAGATCGCGTGCTCGTCTGCATCGATCGCTCTGCGAAGATGCTGTCGTCGACGCCGGAGCTGCCGTTCTTCGAAGGCGACAAGCCCTCGCGTTATACCCAAGAGGCGATCCAGTTCTGCCGCGAGTTCGACATGCTGGGTAAGCGCACCCAGGAATTCGTGAAGCTTATGGATCAGCACGGCTTGTTCGAAGCCACACCGCTGGCCCTGCCGCGCGCGAAGGCTGATGGCACGCCGGACGAGCCAACCAAGCTCGGCGAGTATCTGCGTATCTCTGAATCGAAGCTCAACGCATTGCCCAAGGACACGTACCTTGAGCTGCGCGACAAGGGCGTAACGGCAGTGATGCACGCACACCTGCTCTCGCTCGGCCTGTGGCCGAAGATCCTGAGCCGCGCTGCGCGCATTCAGGCCTCGACCCCGCTGCGCTAAGCGGCGAACGAAGCGAAGTTCCAAACGCCCCTCCCGAAACGGAGGGGCGTTTTTCTTTGCCTGCCTCGTAACCGGAGTCCGCCAGCGCGCGAATGGCTGTTGTGCGAGCGAGCCGCATTGGCCTTGCTCGGCGGAGCCTGTATGCGCGTAGCCATGGTCCGTTTTGCCGCGCTGGCGGCCTTTCTCTTCAGCCTCATCGTTTTCGCGCCCGCCTCGGCGCAGCCTTTGCCTGGCGTTCGGCAGGTGGATGTCGCGCTGCATTCCTCGCGCGCCGCCGTCGCGCCGGGCGAGCGTTTCACCGTCGTGTTGCGCGAGACGATCAACGAAGGCTGGCACACCTATTGGCGAAACCCTGGCGATAGCGGCGAGCCAACGTCGCTGACCTGGACGCTGCCTCCTGGCTGGCGCGCGGGCGAACTCCAATGGCCGGCGCCGGAAGCTGTCCCGTTCGCGATGCTCGTGAACTTTGGCTACGAGGGCGAAGTGCTCTTTCCGGTCGAGATCACTGTGCCGGCGAACGCACGTGTTGGTTCGACCGTGACGCTGACGGCCGCCGCGTACTGGCTGGTGTGCTCCGACATCTGCATTCCGGAAGACGCTACGCTGACGCTCACGCTGCCGGTGGCCGCGACTGGCCGCGACGATCCGCAATGGGCGCCGCGTATCGTTGAAGCGGTTGCGAACATTCCGGCGCGCCAGGACGGTGTGAATGCAGCGCTCATGGCGGGCTCGCGCCTCAGTGTTTCGCTGCCGAACGCGAGCAGCATTCGCAACGCGCGCTTCTTTCCGTTTGAACGCGGTGTGATCAAAGCGGCGGAAGCGCAACGCGCGCGTGTGGGTCCGAACGGCGCGAGTTTCACGTTGACGCCTGATCTCAATCCTCTCGGCGCATCGGCGATTGCCGGTGTCGTTGTTTACGAGGCGCAAGAAGGCGCCGCCTGGGTTCATCGCGGTGTCGAAATCCTGGCAGAGCCGGGTGAGGCCATTGCCGGCACCGACGAAAACGCCGCGCCGATCTCTGACGATTACAAGCTGGCGGAGCTAGAACGCGGCGCTGGCGCGCTAACACCAGCCGCGGAAAATCTCACTGGCTTGGCGTTATTGGCGGCGTTGGGCTTTGCGTTTCTTGGCGGCCTGATCCTCAACATCATGCCGTGCGTGTTGCCGGTGCTTTCAATTAAAGCGCTGTCGTTCGCGGGCGGCGTCCAAACAGGCGAAGCGCGCCGTCATGGACTGCTCTATTTCGCGGGCGTGATGGTGACATTCCTTGCGCTCGCTGGCGTGTTGATCGCGTTGCGCGGCGCCGGTGAAGCGGTGGGCTGGGGCTTCCAACTGCAAGCGCCGTGGATGACGAGTTTGCTGGCGCTGCTATTCTTCGTCATTGGCCTCAATCTGCTCAGTGTATTTGAGTTTGGCGCGGCGCGCAAAATGTGGGCTCGAATCTCGCGGCGCGCGTCGGCGATGCTGGCGCGTTCTTTACCGGTGCGCTTGCGGTGATCGCCGCAACCCCGTGCACGGCGCCATTCATGGCAAGTGCGGTCGGTGCGGCGCTCACGCAATCGGCGCTGACGACATTGGTGATTTTCGCAGCGCTCGGACTTGGCTTCGCGTTGCCGCTGACCATCCTGCATTTCGCGCCTGGGCTTCAGCGCCTCATTCCGAAACCGGGCGCCTGGATGGAGCGCGCCAAAAACGTTCTGGCGTTCCCGATGTTCGGCGCGGCGGTTTGGCTGGTGTGGGTGTTGGCGGCGCAAACCGGCGCTGACGGTGTTGCGGCGCTGCTCTGGCTGTTTGTGGCGGTGAGCTTCGCTATTTTCACCTGGCGTTGGGGGCGGGTGTGGTTGGTGATTGGCGTGCTCGCGCTTGCGGTCACTGGCGCATTCGTTTGGCGGCCATTGCTTGGCGTTGAAACTCAGGACTTGCTCGTATCCGAGGTATGGAGCGAAGCGCGCGTTGAAGAATTGCAAAACGAAGGGCGTCCGGTTTTCGTGAACTTCACCGCGGCGTGGTGCGTGACATGTAAGGTCAATGAAGCGGCGGCGTTGACGCTCCCGGATGTCGCGCAAGCGTTTGCGGATACGAACACCGCGTATCTCGTCGGCGATTGGACCAATCGCGATGAAGCTATCGCAGGCGCGCTTGCGCAGCATGGTCGCGCGGGCGTGCCGCTCTATTTGTATTATCCAGCGGATGGCGGCGCGCCTGTGGTGCTGCCGCAGATGCTGAGTGAATCGCTTGTGCTGCAAACGATTGAGGGAGAATGACAATGCTTTCGAAGCGCGATGTTTTGCTGGGTGGTGCGGCCTTGATGGCGCTTGCCGCGTGTGGCGGCCCGCCCGCGGATGTGCAGGAAATTGCGTCGGGCGCGTTGGCGCCGGCATTCTCGGTGACCGACGCGGCGGGCGCGGTGCGTACGTTGGCGGACTTCGCTGGCCAGAACGTCGTCCTCGAATGGACGAACGCGGGCTGCCCTTATGTTCGCAAGCATTATGACGCCGGCAACATGCAAGCCGTGCAGCGCGAAGCAGCTGAACGCGGTTGGACGTGGCTGCAGGTGATTTCGTCAGCGCCAGGTGAGCAGGGCTATCTTGATGGCGCCGGCGCTTTAGCGCGCGTGCAGACCGATCAAGCGACCGTAACCGCGACGTTGCTGGACGGCGACGGCGTGATGGGCCGCGCTTATGGCGCGCTTAACACGCCGCAGATTGTGATGATCAGTGGCGAAGGCCAAGTGATCTATCAGGGCGCCATCGATGATCGCGCCTCTGCGCGTCCGGAAACGCTAGAGGGCGCAACAAACTATGTGCGCACTACGTGGTCGGATCTAGATGCGGGACGCCCGGTTCAGATCGCGCAGACGCAGCCCTACGGTTGCGGCGTCAAGTACGCCGCATAGACTCAGCGCTGCGCGATGTGGCGTTCTTCGGCGCGGTCAGCGGCCGCGGCGGCTGCGAGCGGGGCTAGCATTGCAACGTCGTCCATCAGGACGCGCATGTTCATGAACGCTGCGTCTTGTTCGGTTTGGGTATCGGCGCCGGTGAATTCAGCAGCGCGTTCGCGTGCGTCGTTGGCGATGCCTTGAAAGATGCACGGCATGTCTTGGCCGACGCCGGCGCGATGGAGCGAAACGGAGAGCGCTTCAGCTTCGGTTGAGAGCCCCTGGATGCGAGTAACCAGCTCGGTCGAGAACGTGTCCACGGCAGCCAGTGCGCGCGCTTCGGTTTCGAGCTCGCCCGTCAGCTTCGGAATATCGCCGAGGCTGGCGACGTTAAACGCAACCAAAGCGAGACAAGTGAGCATTGAGGCAGTTCCTTCGCGGCGGGCGAGGCTTACGAGAGCAAAAGCGGCGCCGGGTTACTCTTGAGCGTCCGCCACGGCGGCGGCGGCCATCGGTGCGATCAGGATGGCGTCGTCCAAGAGCACGCGCAAATTGGTGAACGCGGTTTCGCGTTCGGCTGGGGTGTCCGCGGCCTGAAGTTCGGTGGCGCGGACGCGGGCGTCCTCGGCGATGCCGTGGAAGATGCAGGGCAGGTCTTGCTCGACGCCGATTTGGCGCAGCGAAGCCGAAAGGCTTTCGGCATCGACTGAAAAGTCTTCGATACCGGCCAGAAAGGCTGGGGTGATCTCGGTCTGAGCCGTTAGCGAGCGGGCTTCCGCTTCGACTTCGGCGGCCAGGGACGGAAGTTCGGCGGCGCCGACGGCGAGCACCAAAGCGAGACAGGTAAGCATGGGTTGGACCTCTTCGCTTGGGAGGCGAGCAAATCCGGCGCCGCTCGCCCGGCCCGGCAACGGCTTGCCGGGAGGCCGCTCAATCCCTAATCCCCACACCATGACCGAACCCGCTGTTCCCCGCCCAAAACCCCGCCGCGCGCGAGGGCTGCCGGACCGCCGTGGTTCGGACCTGGCGATCGAGCGGCAGCTGATCTCGCGGGTCTCGAAGGTTTACGAAGATTGGGGCTTTGAGCCGCTGGAGACGCCTGCGTTCGAGTACGCCGATGCGCTCGGTAAATTCCTGCCCGATCAGGACCGGCCAAACGAGGGCGTGTTCGCGTTTGAGGACGACGAAGAGTGGGTGGCGCTGCGCTACGATTTGACCGCGCCGCTGGCGCGGTTCGTGGCAGAAAATTTCGACGCGCTGCCGAAGCCGTATCGGCGCTGGGCGGCGGGCCCTGTGTGGCGCAACGAGAAACCGGGGCCGGGGCGCTTCCGCGAATTCTGGCAGTGCGATGCCGACACCGTTGGCTCTGCTTCGCCTGCGGCTGACGCCGAGATGATCGCGATGGCGTGCGCTGCCTATGGCGCCGTGGGCCTCACGGATGGGCAGTTTCAGATCAAGGTCTCGACGCGCAAACTGCTCGACGCTGTGCTCGAGAAGATCGGCGTTGCGGCTGATGCCTACTCGACGCGCTTGGTTGTTTTGCGTGCGATCGACAAGTTCGATCGGCTCGGCGCCAAAGGCGTTGAGGCGCTGCTTGGCGCGGGGCGCAAGGATGAGTCCGGCGATTTCACCAAGGGCGCTGGGCTTGATGCGACGCAGGCCAAGGCGGTGCTCGATCTCGTTAGCGCCGGCAAAGGTTCGCGCTCCGAGGTGCTGGCGCGTTTGGCAGAGATCGGCGGCGAGGAGGCGATTGCTGATCTTCGCGCGATCGACGCGGCGCTTTCGGCGCTGAACGTGAGCGAGGCGCAGGCGCAGATCGATCCGACGATCGTGCGTGGGCTCGAATATTATACCGGCGCTGTCTTTGAAGGGCAGTTGATCGGCGGCGACGGCGTGTTCGGATCAATCGGCGGCGGTGGGCGCTATGATGATTTGGTGGCGCGGTTTCGTGGTGAACGCATTCCCGCGACCGGGTTCTCGATTGGCGTTTCGCGTTTGGCCGCTGCGCTTCAATCGCAACAGGCGGCGCAAAGCGATGGGCCAGTCGTGGTGCTGGTGATGGATCAGGAACGCATTGGTGATGCACTGGCGATGGCTGATGAATTGCGCCGCGCTGGCTTGCGTGCGGAGACTTACCTCGGCGCCGCCGGCATGAAGGCGCAGCTGAAGTATGCCGATAAGCGCGCCGCGCCGATCGCTATTATCCAAGGTGGCGATGAGTTGGCTAAAGGTGTGGTCACACTGAAGGATCTGAAGCTGGGTGCGAAAATTGCCGCGGGTTTAGGTGAAGATCGCGAGGCTTATGCGAAGGCGCGCGAGCAGGTTCAGCAAGAAGTGCCGCGCGCTCAACTCGTTGCCGCAGTGCAGCAAATGCTTGCCCGTTAGAGCGAGAGCTTGACCGCGCGCTCGGCGCGGCTCAATTTCGCCGCGATCGTCGGCGTCGCGGACGGTCGCGTTTCGGGGAGGAGACGCCCTCTATAAAAGCGACGTGAAACGGCCGCACCGGGGAACGGTGCGGCCGCTTTTGTTTTCAGCTTTTGGGTTGCTTCGGCGCGTCGATATCTTCGAAGACGCCGCGTTGTTCGGCGAGTTCTTCTTCGGCGCTGAGTTCACTCTTCACTTTCGTCGCGCCTTTGCCGCACGCGATCGAGAGCACTGTTAAACCGAACACCGCGGAAATGAATGAGCCGCCGAGCACGCCGAAGCGAACCGGCGTTGCGAGATCGCCGGCGCCGAACGCGAGATTGCCGACGAACAAACTCATGGTGAAGCCGATGCCCGCGAGCATGGCGACGCCAAGCATTTGCAGCACCGTGCCCGGCGCGCGTTGTTTCAACAGCGCGCACGCAAGATACGACGCGAACATGATGCCGATCGGCTTGCCGACCACGAGACCGAGACCGACGCCAAGCGCGATCGGATGCAGCAGAGCCTCGGCGCCAGCGCCGTGAAGCACCACGCCGGCGTTGACGAGCGCGAAGATCGGCATGATCGCGAACTGCACCCAGTTTTTGAGTGCGTGTTCTGCGGTGATGAGCGGCGAGTCGCCGGCTTTGTCGCGCATCGGCACCGCCATGGCGGTGAGCACGCCGGCGATGGTGGCGTGGACGCCGGAGATCAGCATGAAGCCCCAGAGCACGAGGCCGAGCACCCAATACGGCAAGAGCGATTTTACGCCGCCGCGATTCATCAGCAGCATCGCGCCGAAGGTGACGACAGCGCCGCCAATCGCCCAGCCGACCAAGTGCGTCGTATAAAAAAGCGCGATGACGAGGATGGCGCCGAGATCATCGATGATGGCGAGCGCTAGCAGGAAAAGGCGCAAGCCGCCCGGCACGCGCGGGCCAAGCAACGATAAAACGCCGATGGCGAAGGCGATGTCGGTGGCGGCGGGGATGGCCCAGCCGCGTAGAAAAGCGGGCTCGTGCGCGTTGAACGCGATGAAGATCAGCGCCGGCGCGACCATGCCGCCTATTGCGCCAGCTAAGGGCAGCGCCGCTTCGCGTGGATTTTTGAATGGCCCTTCGACGGTTTCGCGCTTCAGCTCGAGGCCGACATAGAGAAAGAAGATCACCATCAGCGCGTCGTTGATGATGAGGTGCAAATTGACCGGATGGGCGCCTTCGCCAACGCCGACGCTGAGGCCAGCGATTTGTGCTTCGAGCAGATGATGGAGCTGCTCGCCGAAGGCGCTGTTCAGCGCAATGAACGAAACGATCGTTGCGGCGATGAGAACGAAGCCGGGCGTGGTGTCACGTTCCCACCATCGAGTTGCGCCGCCGTGTCCAGCCATTGTTCCGATCCAATTCCAGGGAGCGCTGAACTTGGCCGCTTGGGTTCATGCGAACAAGCGAAAACGGCGCGTGCGCGCCTGTGTGTCGCGCCGCGTGATTGCTCGGACGTGTCGAAGTTTATTTTTGCGTCGAACGCGGCTCAGGAGGAATCGATGCTGCGCGGATCGTGCATGGGCGCTGGCGCAGCGCTGCCGATATCGCGCGGTGGGAGCGGCTGCACGCGCAATTTGGTGAGACGGCGCGCGAGGCGGCGCTTCATGTGCGCGACAGGCCGGTTTGGATTTGTGAGAGCGCCGTAGATGGCGCGCGCCCGTTCTGCCGCTGTGTGGCCGCGTAGAGCGCGCCGCAAGACGCTGCCGGTCATGCGCCGCAAGGTTATGGTTCGCGTGCGCGCGAAATTGTGCGGGCTGCGTGGTTGTGCGCGCAAAGCAGGCGCCTGCCTCAAAGCCTTGGCGATGAATATCCATTGCACGGCGCGTCCGTACGCAGCGAGTTGAAGCCTGGCCTTGTTCGGGGCGACGAGCGCGAGGATGTGCGCGGTGAACCAAACGATGGTCAGCGTCAGCCACGTAGTCGCGCGGGTGATGCGCTGGCCGGACGGGAGCGGAGGGGGCGGTGTGTACTTCAACGCGCCGATTATGCGCCCGGCGCGGCGGTGTGGGATTGATTTTGCTTTTGTGTGTGCCGGCGCGTTGAAAACGTTGGCGTTTCGCGTTTTGAGGTGTGGGATAGATTGGCGCTACGGCCGCAGCAGGCGCTCATAGAAGCCGCCGAACGAGCGGTCTGCGGCGACCAGATGGACCTCGATGATCCAGAAACGTTTGCGGCCGAGGTGATCTGGATCGCTGAGGCGTGTCGGGTTCTCCGGGTAGATGCGCGTGTGCTCGCGCGCGCCGGGCCAAGTGAGGTGCGGGAATTCGCCCACGGTATGGCCTGCGATCTTGCCGCCGAAGATGTAGCCGCGCTTTTCTGCGGCGTTGACGGCGAAGGCGAAAAGATCGGCGCCGGTGATATCGGGCTTGGCGTTCACATGGGTGCGGATTTCTTCGAAGACTTCAGGCAGCGCCGCAATGAGCGCGTGGCGCGCGGGATCGGCGCCGACGGCATAAGTTTGGCCGATGTCGGCTTCCCATTCTTCAGACGAGGGGGCTTCGAAGACGGGACCGAGATCGAGGTAGATCGTGTCCTCGGCTTCGATGGTGCGCTCTTCGGGATTGTCGGCGAAGACGCAGAGCGTGTTGGGGCCGGTGCGCACGAGACGCTTGTGCCAGTTGCGCGTGACGCCGAAGTTGCGCTCGGCGAGTGCGGCGATGGCGTCATCGACCTCGCCTTCGCGCCGGCCTGTCGCGATGACGCCGCTGGCTTCGATGGCGGTGAGGAGTTCGAGCGCGCGCGCTTCGGCGGCGATGAGGCTGGAGAGGCGGGAGGCGTCGGCGGGGATCAGAGTCACGATTTGTGGGTACAGGCTTTCAACAAGCTCCGAAACCCGCGATCGCCGGGCGCGACATGGAGTGGCGCTTCGCTTAAGCTCAGTCATGCCTACCTGGACGCATCCACCCGAGCTGGTCGCATTCGAGGAAGTGCTTGAATGCGCGCGGTGTTCGCCCGCTGAGGTCTCCGATGAGGCGCTCATTGCTGCTGTGAGATCGGCTTACTGGGGCACGAATTGCTGGTCTTGGGTGGAGATGTCGCTGGCGACTATCGCCGCAGCTTGTGCGCTTCGCCCGCATCTCGCCAAGACGCTCATTGCCGATCCCATTGACGTCATGATCCAAGGCGGTTTGCAGAGCGAAGACGACGTTATCGCGCAAGGTGTCGCGCTGGCGCGTAAATCGGACCCGTACGTTGCGCTGAGCGCCGAGGGACGCGCGTGGCTTGAGCAATCATGGCCGCTGCTGGAAGAGCAGGCGCGCGCGATATTTCGAGCGAAGTGGGTGGAGCTCAACGACTAGCAATCGGAGATTGGCGCTGTGCCGGCGAGGGCGCCGGCGGTCCAAGAAAAACGGCGGAGCTTGCGCGCCGCCGTTTCCGTTTCTGCGATGTGCGACCGGATCAAAAAATGGCGAAGCGCCGACTCAGAGCGCCAGCTGGAAGCGCAACGCATCATCAAGGGCCGCCATTTCCGTTGCGTTCGCGGCGCCAGCGAGGGCTACGAGACGTGTCTTGGAGACAGTACGGATTTGATCCGCGAGCGCCTTCGATGTGCGGCCGTCGAGACTGACGCGCGCCTCCCAAGGATAAATGCGGGCAGGTTGGGCGCTGGTCATCGGCGCGACCTGCACGCGTGTTTGGGCACGGTTGGACCCATCGTTGGACACGATCACGCAGGGGCGGCGCTTTTGGATTTCGCTGCCGATGGTCGGGTCGAGGTTGGCCCACCAGATTTCGCCGCGCCTCACGAGGACTCGTCCATAGCTTCGTCGGCAGGCAGATCGTCCCAGTCAGCGATGGCCTCCAGGCGATCCTGGTCGTGCAGAGCTTCGCGGTAGAGCGCCTCCGCGGCGTCCTCGCTGACATAGGGGCGCGCCAAACGGTCGATGAAGCTCGAGATGCGCCGGGCGCCAATGCGACGGTGGAGACCCTCGTAAACCTCTTCGGATACCGTGATCGTGAGCTTTCGCATATACGTATAGTAATACGTATAGCGCCGTGACGCAAAACAAAAACGGCGGAGCTTGCGCTCCGCCGTTGATGCTTTGTCGGTTGGCTGGATTAGTCCGCCTTCGCTCTGCGAGCTTCGGCGCGATGATCGGCTTTGCCGATCAAAAGTCCATACCGCCCATGCCGCCCATGCCGCCGCCGCCCATGCCGCCGCCGCCGCCGGATTCTTTCTTCGGGGCTTCGGCGATCGTGGCTTCGGTGGTGATGATGAGGCCGGCGACCGAGGCTGCATCTTGCAGCGCCGTGCGGACGACCTTCACCGGGTCGATGATGCCGGCTTTCAGCATGTCGACGTATTCTTCGGTCTGCGCGTCGAAGCCGTAGTTTTCGTCCTTCGATTCACGCAGCTTGCCGACCACGATCGAGCCTTCGACGCCGGCGTTCTCGACGATCTGCCGCAGCGGCGCTTCGAGCGCCTTGCGGATGATGGCGATGCCGACGTTTTGGTCTTCGTTGTCGCCCTTGATGTTGAGCTTAAACGCCGCGCGCAACAGCGCCACGCCGCCGCCCGGGACGATGCCTTCTTCAACCGCAGCGCGGGTTGCATTGAGCGCGTCATCAACGCGATCTTTGCGTTCCTTCACTTCGACTTCGGTGGCGCCGCCGACCTTGATCACCGCAACGCCGCCGGCGAGCTTGGCCAGACGTTCTTGCAGCTTTTCCTTGTCGTAATCGGAGGTGGTGTCTTCGATCTGCGTCTTGATCTGGGCGATGCGGCCCTGGATGTCCTTCTTCTCGCCCGAGCCATCGACGATCGTCGTGTCGTCTTTCTTCACGACGACTTTCTTGGCTTTGCCGAGCATGTCGATGGTGACGTTTTCGAGCTTGATGCCGAGATCTTCGCTGATGACCTGGCCGCCGGTGAGGACGGCGATGTCTTCCAGCATGGCCTTGCGGCGATCGCCGAAGCCCGGCGCCTTCACGGCTACGACTTTGAGGCCGCCGCGCAGCTTGTTGACGACGAGGGTGGCGAGGGCTTCGCCTTCGACGTCTTCAGCGATGATCAGCAGCGGGCGTTGGCTTTGCACCACCGCTTCGAGGATCGGCAGCATGGCTTGCAGGCTGGAAAGCTTCTTCTCGAACAGCAGGATCAGCGGGTCCTCGAGCGTTGCTTCCATCTTGTCAGCGTTGGTGATGAAGTAGGGCGAGAGATAACCGCGGTCGAACAGCATGCCTTCGACGACTTCGAGTTCGGTTTCGAGCGACTTGGCTTCTTCAACCGTGATGACGCCGTCATTGCCGACCTTGGCCATCGCGTCGGCCAGGAACTTGCCGATCGTGGTGTCGCCGTTGGCCGAGATCGTGCCGACTTGGGCGATCTCTTCCGAGCCGGTGACCTTCTTCGAGCGCTTCTTCAGGTCTTCGACCACGGCCAGCACGGCCTTCTCGACGCCGCGGCGCAGATCCATCGGATTGCGGCCCGACGCGACCGCCTTCATGCCTTCGCGAACGATGGCTTGAGCGAGAACGGTGGCGGTGGTGGTGCCGTCGCCGGCTTCGTCGTTGGTCTTGGACGCAACTTCACGAATGAGCTGGGCGCCCATGTTCATGAACTTATCTTCGAGTTCGATTTCCTTGGCGACGGTGACGCCGTCCTTGGTTGTGCGCGGGGCGCCGAAGGACTTTTCGATCACGACGTTGCGGCCCTTCGGACCGAGCGTGACCTTTACTGCGTTGGCGAGGATGTCGACGCCAGCAAGCATACGCTCGCGTGCATCGGCGCCAAAATTGACGATTTTAGCAGCCATGTGCTGTGTACCTTTGACTTGGTGCGCGGGTCTTCAGACCCGCAAATTTTGTGGAACGAAGGGCGCGTCTGAAGACGCGCGGTCCAAGACGCTTAGGCCGCCTTTTCCTTCTTCGCCTTCTTGTCTTCGATGACGCCCATGATGTCGGACTCCTTCATGATCAGGAGTTCGTCGCCATCGACCTTCACTTCGGTGCCCGACCACTTGCCGAACAGGATGCGGTCGCCCGGCTTCACGTCGAGTTCGATACGCGCGCCGTCTTCATCGCGGGCGCCCGGGCCGACGGCGACGACTTCGCCTTCTTGCGGCTTTTCTTGCGCCGTATCCGGAATGATGATGCCGCCTTTGGTCTTTTCTTCTTCCTTCACGCGCTTCACGAGCACGCGATCGTGCAGGGGACGAAAATTCGCCACAGGTATACTCCCTTGGTTTTAAAGCATTTTGAGCGGGCCGGCAGGCCTTAGCACTCAACGCTGCCGGTTGCTAACGAGCGGGATTTAGGGGCCGTGGGCGCTGGCGTCAACCTGACCGGGCGGTCAACAGGCCTGCTTTTGGTGGCGACACCTTTTGAATCTGCAATTTGACCGGTTCCCTCGACCGCGCCTTGATCTGGCCCGCGACCCATGCTCAGCGGTGAGCATGAGCCCAAATTGGAAACTCTTTTGGTTTGACGTGTGTTTAGCCGCGCTGACTGGGGCGGGCATGGGCATCGTGGCGACCTTGGCCGTTGGCGATCCGCTGACTTTGGGCAAGCTATGGCCGTGGGCCGCTGGGCTCGCGGCGATGAGCGCGTTGGCCCAATCATTCTTCAGGTTCAAGCAACGAGGCCCCGATGCCTGAAGGCCCTAAAGGCGAGAAGCGACCCGCCGACGTGATCGGCAACGCCGTCAAATCCATGCGCATCCTAACCGGCGAAGAGCCGGAGGATATCGACATGCTGGAGAGCCAAGGCAAAAACCCGCACGCCAGCGCCATGGGAAAGCTGGGCGCCGCGGCACGCGCCAAGGCGACCACCCCGGCGCAACGCAAAGCTATCGCTAAGAAGGCCGCTGCAAAGCGCTGGAAGAAGAAGTGAAAGCGCTCGCCAAGCATATGGGCGGCGGCGATGTTTTCGACCGCGATCGCCACCTTCTTCATCCGCGATATGCGCGATGGTCAGTTTAGTCCCATTCACATCTTTTCGGTGATGACGTTGATCGGCGTGCCGCTGGCGCTGTGGATGGCGCGCATGAGGGTGATGTCGCACGCGCGGGCGATGATCGGGCTCTACATTGGGCTTGTCATTGCTGGCGTGACCGCGATCGCGCCGGGGCGGTTGATCTGGGACATGTTCTTTGGCTGACGGCGCCGAACGCGGGCGTCGTGCGTTCATGATCCATGACGCACCCTGGTCCGAACCAACCTGAGCCCGATGGCCCCGAGCCGCCAACACGGCCGCCGATTGAAGTGCCGGCGCCGCCTGTCGCCGAGCCGCCTCCGTCGCCAGGCACGACGCCGCCCGTGGTGGCAATGCCGGTGCGGCGGGTGACGCTGCACTGACACGGTTTGGCGCCAGTCGGCCGAACGCTGACAACAAAAGAGCCGCCTCGTTTGAACGAGGCGGCTCGATCTGTCCCTCTGGTGACGCGCGTTAGTAGTAGTACATCGCGTCGAGGACCATGCCGGTGGAAACGACGATCAGAAGAATATCGCGGCCTACCATGATGTAGCGGCAGCCATAGGGAGCAGGCGGCAGCCGGTAGTAGAGATCGTACGGGATTGGATCCCAGTAGAGATCGTACGGAAGCTCGTAGCCCACGCGCCAATCGCGATACGGGCGACGCCAACCGCCATCGTAGTTGTACCAATTATAATTATGGCCGAAAAAACCCGCGAAAATCAGCGAATAGCCACGGTCGAAGTAGTATCCGTAGCGAACGCTGCGCCAGTCGTTGTAGCGCGGGCGATCCCAATCGTGGTGGTTTGAGCGCCAGCGATTGTAGCGATTCCGATCGGAGCGGCCATCGCGGCCACGGTCCCAATCGTTGTGCGAGTAATCGCGTCCGCCACCGCGTCCGCCATTCCAGTTGCCATCGCGCCCACGGCCGTTGTTGTTCCAATCACCGCCACGCCCGTCATTGCCGCGGTCACCGTTCCAATCGCCACGATCGCGTCCATCGCCGTTGTTGTCACCGCGCCCACGGCCATCGTCAGCGCCGTCGTTACCGCGACCACCGCGACCACCGCGACCACCGTTGCTATCGCCACCTGGGACGCCGAGGACAACCGCGCCATCGCGACCACGGCCACCGTTATCGGCGCCGCCGCGCCCACCGGGAACGCCGGGGACAACTGCGCCATCGCGGCCACGGCCGCCGTTCCATTGGCCACCATTGTCGTTGCCGCGACGGCCGCCGCCCTGCGCAGCGCCGCCGTCGTTGCCACGACCACGACCGCCATTGGTTTGGCCGCCGTTATTGTCACCGCGACCTCGGCCATCTGATTGACCGCGTCCACGGCCGTCATTGCCACCGGCTAAGGCCGGAGGCGGCGCCTGTGGAGGCGGCGCCGCTTGTGGGGGCGGGGCCGGCCGCTGGCCTTGATTGCCATCGTCGCCGCGACCGCGACCGCGATCTTCGCCGCCGCGATCACCTCGATCGCCGCGGTCTCCTCTGTCGCCACGATCGCCACGGCCATTGCCGTCGCCATCGCGATCTCGGGCGTGTTCGCCCCGTTGAGCGTAAGCTGGTGTTGCCACCCAAGCTGCCGCGCTCAAGGCGACGACTGCCGCGATGAGGGCTTTTTTCATGTTGAGGCTCCCGTGTGCGCGCGTGCGCAATCCTCGCAACCGTGACGATGACGGGGTGCGCCTGAACCGAACCTGAATCCTATCTGAGCGGTCGTGCGTGCGAAACGCCAGGCAGGCGCTGAGGCGCTCAGGCCAGCTTTAGGCCATTCAGCAAGAAGCGAACCGCGCGGGCGACATGGGCTGTCAGCTCTTCGTCTGCCACGACATAGTCGACGTTCACCGCCGCTTGGAAGTGATGGCGGCTGCGCAGCAATTCCACGAAATAATACATGCTTTCGCGCGCGTCGGCATCGCTGAGGCCGGCCTTTTTGAGCTGGGACACCAACTCGTCGTAAACTTGGCCAGCGCCGCCTACCGAGAAGTAGTGGAGGAGGTGCTTGGGCACTTTGCGGCCCTCAGAGACCATGACGCGATAGAAGGCGACGCTGTCGCGCTGCAGCAGCCGGCGCAGGAAGTGCTCGCCAATTTGCTGCATCGCTTCTGGGAGCGGCAAGTGATCGACGGGCTCTGTTGGTCGCATTTCCCGCACGAAACGGTCGTGCTGGTCTTGCATAAAGGCCAGGAAGAGCCCCTCCTTATTGCCGAACTGAGCGTAGAGGGTAGCTAGCGAACCGCCGGCCAGACGGACAACATCGTTGACGCTAGTGGCCTCGTAGCCGTGCTCGAGGAACACCTCACGGGCGGCTTCGAGAAAGGCCTGCCGCCGCGCAACGCCGCGATCGGGCGCTCGTCCGTCGGAGTCTTGGCTCTTGATGGCGACCGATCCCATGTCCGAATTACCTCACGAAGATGTGACGATACGCACAGCTTGGGGGCGCGCAAGCGCCGCCGCCTATGTCGTATGGCCTAGTCGCAATCTGAGCCATGGCGCCTTGAAGGGCGCGTAACGATGGTTACGTTCGCTCCTGGGCCGCTTTGGGGTCCAGGCTATCAATTGATCCTCCCATGCCAGACGACGCCGGTTTTCGGGTCGATGCCGCGCGCGCAACCGCTAAGGTGCGCGATATGGCCAACTCTCCCCTAGGCCGCCGCAGGCTGATGATTGCCGGCGGCGCCATTCTTTTTGTCCTCGTCGCGCTGTGGGGCGGGAATTGGTTTTTCGTCGGACGCCACCTGGTGTCGACGGACAATGCCTACGTGCGCGCGGACATCTCGCTGATCTCGCCGCAGGTGGAAGGTTACGTGCGCGCGATCCCGGCGGCGGAGAACCAAAGCGTCCACGCGGGCGACGTGCTCGTTGAAATCGAACCGTCCGATTATCAGTCGCGCTTGGCTGCCGCGCGTGCGGCGCTGGCGGAGGCGCAAGGCGATCGCGCATCGCAACAGGCCGGCCGCGCGCTCGCCTCAGCGGATGTTGCGCGTTACCGCCCGCTGGCGGAGCGCGGTTTGCTGTCGCCGGCGCGTATGCAGCAACTGGAAATTCAAGCCCGCCAAGCAGGCGGCGGCGCTGCTGCGGCTAACGCAGCCGTACAAGTTGCGCAGGCGCAATTGGTGCAAGCCGAACTCGATCTGGAGCGCACCACCATTCGCGCGCCGATCGACGGCGTTGTTGGCGACCGGCAAGTGCAGCTTGGTCAGTTGGTGCGCTCGGGGGCGCCGTTGATGTCGGTGGTGCCGCTGCAATCAGTTTATATTGTCGCGAATTTTAAAGAGACGCAGATCGAGAGCTTTCGTCCAGGTCAGGCGGTAACGATCCGTCCTGACGTGGCGCATAGTTTGCGCCTGCGCGGCACGGTGGATTCACTCGCACCTGCAAGCGGCAGCGAGTTCTCAATCATCCCGACCGACACCGCGACCGGCAACTTCACCAAGATCGTGCAACGCGTGCCTGTACGCATTCGGATCGAGCCTGGGCAAGAAGGGCTTGAGCTCTTGCGTCCGGGACTGTCCGCGAGCGTCACGGTGGACACACGCAGGTGAGCGACGCCGCAATCGCGGCGAAGCCGGACGATTCACCGCCGCTCGCGATCTGGGTCGGCTTTATCGCCATGGTCGTTGGGCAGTTCATGGCGATCCTGGATATCCAGATCGTCGCGAGCGCGCTTGGTTCGATTCAGGCCGGTGTGAGCGCCAGCCGCGATGAAATCAGCTGGGTGCAGACGTCCTATCTGATCGCGGAAGTGATCGGCATTCCGCTTTCGGGGTTTTTGGGGCGCGCGCTTGGCACGCGGCTGCTTTTCTGCATTTCCGCGCTCGCATTCTCATTCATGAGTCTGCTCTGCGCGTTTGCGTGGGACATCAACTCGCTGATCATCTTCCGCGCGCTGCAGGGCTTTTCGGGGGCTGCGATGATCCCGACCGTGATGGCGACGCTTTATCTTGCGTTCCCGCAACGGCTGCAGCCGATGACCGGCGCGATGATGGGGATGGTGATCACGCTCGCGCCGTCGCTGGGGCCAACCATAGGCGGCCTGGTGGCCGAGACACTTGGCTGGCGCGCGCTGTTCTGGGTGAACGTCGTGCCGGGCATCCTGATCACGATCGTGATCTGGAACACGATGCAGTCGCTCGATAAGCCGCAATTCAATCTGCTGAAGAAGATCGATCTGATTGGCCTCTTGGGTCTCGCGATGTTCTTGGGCGCTGCCGAATACACGCTGGAAGAAGGCCCCTCAAATGAGTGGTTCGCTTCGAGCGAAGTGACGATGTGGGCGCTGGTTTCGATCGCTGGCGCGGTGCTGTTCTTCTATCGCTCGTTCAAAGTTGAGACGCCGATCGTTGACCTAAGGCCTTTATCTCAGCCGACATTCGCCATTGGCGCGGGGCTAGGGTTCATCCTGGGCCTTGGGCTATTCAGCTCGGTGTTCCTGACGCCGCTGTTCCTGAGTTCGGTGCGTGGCTTCAGCGCCCTCCAAATCGGGCACACGATGTTCGTGCAGGGCGCGGTGATGTTTCTGACCGCGCCGTTCATCGGCCGCATCGGGCGGATGATGCAGGACACGCGGCCGATGGGGGTTCTGGGATTCTTACTGGTTGGCGCGAGCTGTTGGATGCAAGCGCATCTCACGGCTGAGGCAGGCTTCTGGGAGCTGGCGTGGCCGCAAGTGCTGCGCGCACTCGGCTTGATGATGACGTTTAACTCAGTGATGCAGCCGACGTTGCAATCGCTGCCGCCGCATTTGGTGCATTCGGGCGCTGGTCTGTTCAACACGTTCCGGAACCTGGGTGGCGCGTTCGGGATTGCGGCGCTGGCGACAGTGCAGGCGCACTCTTACGCGTTGCACCGCCAGGAACTCTACGCCGCCGCCAATCCGAATAATCCGCACATAGCCGGCATGATTGCGGGGATGCAGTCGTATCTGGAGCAGGCGGGGGCGGCTGACCCTGAACGCCAGGCGCTGATGCGTTACGCTGGGCTGCTAGATCGCGAAGCGCTGGTGATGACGTTCAACGACCAGTTCTTGATGCTAGCGGTTGTGATCAGCGTGTCGGCGTTTGCAGTGCTGTTGCTGCGGCCGCCGCGTCCCAAGCTCGGCATGGAGGCGCCTCCGAAGCTTGATGAGGCATTGGCGCATTGATCGCCCGCGCCGGCCTTCGACAGGCTCAGGCTGACGCTACTTGTTAAACTGACGCTTGCGCTGGAAGTTTCGTCACGCTGAGCTTGTCGAAGCGCGACGTCACAGCGCGGATTAAGCGGCGCAGAGCGCGCCCTTAATGGCTTCAAGCATGTCGGGCGAGAGCGGCGCGGTTTTTGAGCCGTAGGCGCCGACGAGGCCGCCATCTTTGCCGACGAGATATTTGTGGAAGTTCCAGCGTGGCAGCGCGCTGTCGCCGAGTTCGTCTGCGACCCATTGATAGAACGGATGGCGCCGCGCTGAAGGCACGATCTCGACCTTCGCCGCCATCGGGAAGGTGACGTGGAAAGACGTGTCGCAAAACTCGCGGATCTCGCGCGCTTCGCCTGGCTCTTGGTGACCGAAATCGTTGCAGGGTACGCCGATGATCACGAGGCCTTTGCCAACCTTCGCTTCGTAGAGCGATTCCAGATCGCGGTATTGTGAGGTGAAGCCGCACGCGCTCGCCACGTTCACGATGAGCAGCGCCTTGCCGGCATAATCGGCAAGGTTGATCTCGCCTGGCTCATCAAGCTTGGCGAAGCTGAAATCGTGGGCGGTGGTCATGGTTGGGCGTGCAATTCGTATTGGAAGGCGGGGCATTTAGACCTCTGAGAACCCCTCGGCAATGCATGTGGCGTTCCGCGCGGCTGGGTGATACAGCCCAACACGTGACCGTGAAGCACCGTTCCCTGATAGCGGGCCTCCGAATTTGAGGCCCGGCTCGCGTTGAGCTCTCGCTCCGCGGGTCCGGGATGGCTACACCCCCTTCGCTCTTTTGGAGAATTGACCAATGGCCGATGAGCCTGCTGGTCGCGACTATCGCGAGACCGTTTTTCTGCCGGACCTGCCGGGCGATCCGTTTCCGCTGCGCGCGGGGCTGCCGAAGAAGGAGCCCGAGCGCGTGAAGCATTGGGCCGATATCGGGCTCTATCATTTGCTGCGCAAAGAGGCGGCGGCGCGGCCGAAGGTCGTGTTTCACGATGGCCCGCCTTACGCCAACGGCGCGATCCATATCGGGCACGCGGAAAACAAGATCCTCAAAGACTTCGTGGTGCGGACGAAGCAGATGGCCGGCTTCGATTGCGATTATGTGCCGGGCTGGGACTGCCACGGCCTGCCGATCGAGTGGAAGGTCGAAGAGGATTTCCGGAAAGCCGGACGGAAGAAGGCGGAGGTGCCGGCGGTCGAGTTTCGCCGCGCGTGCCGCGCGTACGCCGATAAATGGATTCCGCTGCAACGCGATGAGTTTCGCCGGCTCGGCATCGAGGCGGATTGGGACAATTACTACACGACGATGAGCTTCGAAGCTGAGGCCGCGATCGCGCGCGAATTTCTGCGCGTGGTGCGGACGGGGCTGGTGTATCGCGGGTCGAAGCCGGTGATGTGGAGCCCGGTGGAGCGCACTTCGCTGGCGGAAGCTGAGGTTGAGTATCAGGAGAAGACGAGCCCGACGATCTGGGTGAAGTTTCCGATCGTGAAAGAGACGGACGCGTCGGTTGAGAAAGTATTCGGTGGTGAATCGCTAGTCGGTGCGAGCGTCGTCATTTGGACGACCACCCCTTGGACGATCCCCGGCAACCGCGCGATCTCATATTCGCCGAAGATCAAATACGCTGAGTACACGGTCGAAGAGATCGAGCCCGACCTTCCGTTTGCTCCCTGGGTCAAGGTAGGTGAGCGACTCGTTGTTGCCGAAAATCTTGCTGAGGATGTTCGCAGAGCAGCGAAGGTGCTTAGTTGGTCGGGCCGTGAAGTGACGGCGCTCGGCCAATATACCTGCGCACATCCGTTTCGCGGTCAGGGTTATGACTTTGATGTCCCTCTGTTGTGGGGCGATCACGTCACCGACGATGCGGGAACGGGATTCGTTCACACCGCACCAAGTCACGGTGCCGACGATTTCAATGTCTGGCTGCAGCACGGAAAAAGTCAGAGGGACATTCCATTCACTGTCGATGAAGATGGCAAGCTCACGAAAGAAGCGCCGGGCTTCGAAGGGCTGGAGATCATCCAGCTTGAGGGCAAGAACCTCGGCAAGGATGGTCCCGCCAACAAAGCCGTGATGGACAAGCTGATCGAAGTCGGCGCGTTGCTTGCGCGCGGCCAACTCAAGCACTCTTATCCGCACTCGTGGCGCTCCAAGGCGCCGCTGATCTTTCGCAACACGCCGCAATGGTTCATCGCGCTCGATAAGCCGTATCGCGATGGTAAGACGCTGCGCCAGATTGCGCTCGATGAAATCGATCGCGTTGATTGGGGGCAGAAGCGGACTGGCGAGACGAAGGATTACAACCGTATCCGCGGCATGATCGAGGATCGGCCGGATTGGTTGGTGTCGCGTCAGCGCGCCTGGGGCGTGCCGCTGCCGATCTTCGTGAAGAAAAGCGATGGCTCGATCCTGCAAGACGATGAAGTCGACGCGCGCATCTTCGCAGCGATGAAAGAAGGCGGCGCCGACGTTTGGTGGGCGACGCCGGCGCAGGATTTTCTGGGCGCGAAGCACAAGGCCGAGGATTACGAGAAGGTCGAAGACATTTTGGATGTCTGGTTCGACTCTGGTTCGACGCATGCTTTCGTCGTCGGCAATCCGGAGGCGCCGACGCGGGCTTCGTTCGTGAATCCGGTGAGCACGATCTACCTCGAGGGCTCGGACCAGCATCGCGGCTGGTTTCATTCCTCGTTGCTGGAAAGCTGCGCAACGCGCGGCAAGGCGCCGTACGACGAGGTAATCACGCACGGCTTCACCATGGACGAGAAGGGCATGAAGATGTCCAAGTCCATCGGCAACACGATCGAACCGCAGAAGGTCGCCGAGCAAAACGGCATTGAAATCCTGCGCCTCCTGATCGCGTCGGCCGAATACGGCGATGATCTCAGGCTCGGCAAGATCATGATCGATCAGTCGGGCGAGATGTATCGGAAGCTGCGCAACACGCTGCGGTTTTTGCTTGGGGCGTTGAAGGGCTTTGAGGAACGCGAGCGAGCATTTCCTGCAAGCGCTCACGCTTCAGAACGCGGCGCCGATACCCCCACCCCCGACCCCGCCCCACAGGGGGGCGGGGAGCAACTGCCTCTCTTGGAACGCTGGCTGTTGCATCGCTTGCATGAAGTTGATGGCGCGGTGCGCAAGGGCTTCGAGACGTATCAGTGGCGCGGCGCGCTTTCGGCGATCGTTGAGTTCTGCAACGTCGATCTCTCTGCGTTCTACCTCGATGTCCGCAAGGACGCGCTTTACTGCGATGCGCCGGATTCATTCCGCCGCCGCGCGTGCCGCACGGTGCTGGATGAAACCTTCTCACGCCTGACCGCATGGCTCGCGCCGATCATGCCGTTCACGGCAGAAGAGGCTTGGCTGACGCGCTTTCCCGAGAGCGTTTCGGTTCACCTGCGGACGTTCCCGGAAACGCCGGAGGCGTGGGAGGATGATTTTGCTGGCGAGGAAGTTGCGAAACTGCGTGAGGCGCGGGCGGTTGTGACCGGCGCGCTGGAAGTGGCGCGGCGGGACAAGGTGATCGGTGCGGCGCTTGAAGCTGCGCCGCGTGTGTTCGTGAAGGAAGACGCGCTAAGGGCGAAGTTGCAAGCGGCGGACTTTGCGGAGCTTTGCATCACCAGCGCTATCACGATTGTCGATGGCGACGGCCCGGCGGATGCGTTCCGCTTGCCGGGTGTGGATGGCGTTGCGGTGGTGATCGAGAAGGCGCCGGGCGTGAAATGCGCGCGCTCGTGGAAGTATTTTGATCCAGCCACGGCGGACCCGCGCTATCCTGACATCACGCCGCGCGACGCTGAAGCTGTCGCGGCATGGGACGCGGGCCGCGGCTGATGGCAGCCAGCACGAGGCCGACGCGCCGCCTAACGCTAGCGTTCCTGGTGCTACTGATCGCGTGGTGGGCGTTTCTGCTGCTTGTCGCGGCTTGGGGTGCGCCGATTTTGGAAGAGAAGGGCTGGCGACCTTTGTCGGCGGCGAGTTTCGTGGCGCCATGCGTGGCGATCGCAGCCGCTTGCGGGATAATCGCGTGGATATATCGCGATCGGCAATCGTCAGAGCCGCTTGCTGTGACGGCCCTGCTCTATGCGATCACTGCGTTCTACAGCTTCAGCTTTCATGTGTGGTCAGTGCTCGGAATTTTGATTGGTTACATTTCTTTGAGTGATCCGCGTGGTCACTAAGGAGCCTCAGCTAACTGCATGCATCCGCTCGGCCCCGCAAAGCCGTGCTGGGCGATGCAGAATGCATCTTCGTTCGGCGTGCTGGTGACGGACGCGCATTGGCGCAGTTGCAGTTGCTGCATGGCGAGGCACTGACGCACGGGCTCGTATGTAAGCGCGTCGTTCACGCGCGCCGTTTCGCTCTCAGTGGCGCTGACAATCATCAGCGCGGCGAGCGTGAACATCCGATCGAGACTTTCGCTGCGCGTAGCAACAACCCGCCAGGGCAACGCCGGCGGCGCCGGTGACGCGCGGTTGCCGAGTGCGTCCCAAAACCGCGGCGTGGGATGCGGCGCGCGGCTAGGGCGCTTCTGCCAAGTTCATGCAAACGCTCGGCCCGGCGAAGCCGTGCTGGGCGATGCAGAAGGCGTCTTCGTTGGGTGTGCTGGTGACGGACGCGCATTGGCGCAGCTGCAACTGCTGCATGGCGAGGCATTGCTGGACTGGTTGATCGGTGAGCGCTGTGCTGACGCGCGCGGTCTCACTTTCGGTGGCGCCGACGACCATCAACGCCGCCAGCGTGAACATGCGATCGAGGCTCGCGCTTCGCGCGCCGACGACGCGCCAAGGCAACGCAGGCGGCGTTGGCGATGTGCGATGGCCGAGCGCATCCCAGAAACGCACGCCGCCGAACGCGCTGGCTTCAGTCAATGGCGCGGCCGTTAGTGGTGTGGGGCGCAGGCGTGCGAGCAATTCTGGCGCTAACGTGCGCGAACCCGGCGCGCGTAGCGTTGCTTCGCGTGCGCTGTCGCGGCGAGACCAAGTCGTCGTGTCGCCGGCATTACCCAGGCCTTGGAAACGAATGGCGAGCGCGTTCATGCGTGCGTTGTCTGATGCCATGGCGCGGAGCACGATTTGCGTGGCCTCGTCTGCGCCGGGCGGACGGCGGCGGGCGTAGCTCATGTCGCGGCGAAGTTGGCGCAACACTGCTGGCCGCCCAGCAGAGCGCACGCGGCTGCGCACACCATTCACCCATGCCGGCGATTGCGCGGCAGTGAGCGCGCCGTAGGCGAGCCAGCCTTGCGTGAGGCGTTCGGGATCGTGGCGCGCGGCGCGATCAAGCGTTGCATCAAGTGCAGCGGCGTCCGGGATGTCGGCGTCGAGCATCGCGGTGATGTCGGTTTGGTAGAGGGCGTAGGCTTGGAGAGCCCGGTGCAGGGGTTCATCCGCGTGCGCGCCGCCAGCCCAGAGGCAAAAGGCGGCGGCGAGGGAGGTGAGGCGCATCGCTCATTCTTGCTCCTGAACTGGGGCGAAACCAAAGGGCCGCGGCGGCAGCGGGTTGATCATGACCCGCGCGCCCGTCCATAAGCCGCACATGCTCCGTCTCGGCCTCATCCTCGCGGGCGTCGTTTTCGTCGCTGACCAGATCTCGAAATGGGTGATCCTTGGCCCGATGCGGTTCAGTCCGCCGGGATGCCTGGAAGCCGGGATCAATTGCCGCTTCATCGAGTTGACCCCGTTTTTCGACCTCCAAATGGTCTGGAACCGCGGCGTTAGCTTCGGTCTGCTGCGCGCCGACCAGGATTTGGCGCGCTGGGGCTTGGTCGCGCTTTCCTTCGTGATTTCCGGGGTTTTCCTGTGGTGGCTGCGCTCGGCTGAGCGCAAGCCGACCGCGATTGCCGTGGGTTTGGTCATCGGCGGCGCGCTTGGGAACGTCATCGACCGGATTCGTTTCGGCGCCGTCGCCGACTTTCTCGATTTCAACGGGCTTTGGTTTCCCTGGGTGTTCAACGTGGCCGACGCCGCGATTACCAGCGGGGCGATCCTTCTGGCCATCGATATGGTGTTCTTTGCCGAAACGGAGCCCGGGAAGGGCACCGGCTGGAGCCAGCTGAAGGCGCGGCTCAAAGGCGGCAGGGGCGGGACCGGCGGCTCAGGCGGCTGATATTCCGGGGGATTCGCCCCATAACGGACAAACTGCGGGACGAGGCATCTTTGCTGCAGTCCGGCTTGGCGGGAACGGCGTGGCTCGTCTAGAACCGAGCCCGAGAGATTTGAGGGAGGCGGACGTTGTCCAAACCTATAGCATTGGTGGCGATGCTCGCTGCGGCCACAGCGGTGAGCGCTTGCGGCGGACTTTCGCGCGCTGTCGGCGCTTCGCGCTCGACGCCGGATGAGTTCCGCGTGATGACGCACGCGCCGCTGACGCTGCCGCCGGACTACAATCTGCGTCCGCCGCGTCCAGGTGAGGCGCGCCCAGGTGAGAGCGATCCCGCAAGCGAAGCGCGCGCTGCGCTGTTCGGCGACAACGTTGGCCAAGCGGCGACGCAAGGCGAGCGCGCCTTCATCACGGCTGCCGGCGCCGCGACCGCTGACGACAACATCCGCGAGCAGATCGATTACGAATCTCAAGGCGTCGTGCGCCGCAACGAGGGTTTCGTGAATCGCGTGCTTTCGTTCGGTGGCTCTTCCGCGCCGGCCGCTGCGCCGCTGAACGCTGAAGAAGAGCAACGCCGTCTTGAAGACGAAGAATCCATTCGCCGCGCAACCGGTGGCGGACAAGTCGTGATCGAGCGTGATCGCGGCGGCTTCAAGTTGCCCGGCACCTAAGCGCCTTGCTTGGCGGGGTGGGGCAGCGTCTCGTAGCAGCATTTTTGGTGTTGCTGGCGCTCTCAGCGTCAGCACAAGCACGCGAGTTTGTGCGGCCTGAGAGCTTCACGCTCCGCAACGGCCTGCAAGTCGTGGTGATCACCGACCGGCGTGCGCCGGTCGTCACACATATGGTTTGGTATCGGGTTGGCGCCGCGGACGAGCCGCGCGGCTATTCGGGCATCGCGCATTTCTTTGAACACTTGATGTTCAAAGGGACGCGCCAGATCGCGCCCGGTGAATTTTCGCGCACCGTCGCCCGCAATGGCGGCGAGGACAACGCGTTCACCAACTGGGACTACACGGCCTATTACGAGCGCATTGCGCGTGACCGGCTTGAGCTTGTGATGCGCATGGAAGCGGATCGCATGCGCAATCTGCAATTCTCCGACGAGACGTTCGCTTCTGAGCGTGACGTGATCGTCGAGGAGCGCCGCCAGCGCGTCGACAACAATCCAGGTTCGGTGCTGGGCGAGCGCATGCGTGCGATGCTGTGGCCGCATCATCCCTACGGCACGCCGGTGATCGGCTGGCTGCATGAGATTCAATCTTTGGATCGCGAAACAGCGCTTCAGTTCTATCGCACCTGGTACGCGCCGAATAACGCCATCCTGGTTGTCGCTGGCGATGTCGATGCTGCGGAGCTGCGCCCGCTGGCCGAGCGCTATTACGGCCGCCTGCGGCAGACGCGGGATTTGCCGGCGCGGACCTGGGTGAGCGATCCGCCGAATATTGGCCCGATGCGTGTCACCCATAGCGATGAGAAGGTGCGCCAGCCGTCGTTCTCGCGGCTCTATCGCGCGATCAGCTATGGCACTGACACTGGCAGCCAAGCGCATGCGCTCGATGTTGGTATGGAAATTTTGGGCGGCTCGGAAACTAGCCGACTTTATCGCGCGCTGGTTGAAGATCAGCGTATCGCGGTGAGCGCCGGCGCCAGCGCAAGTTCATCGGGGCTTGGCGGCGGCAGCGCCTCTGTTTGGGCGACGCCAGTTGAGGGCGTGACGCTTGAGCAGGTCGAATCGGCCGTTGATGCTGTGATCGCCGAATATTTGCGTGATGGGCCCACAGAGGTTGAGCTCACGCGCGCCAAGAATTCGCTCTCGGCGAACGCGGTTTACTCGCGCGACAGTCAGGAAAGTCTCGCCAACATTTATGGCGCATCGCTGGCGCAGGGCGAAAGCATCGATGACGTCGTGAACTGGTCGACAGACATCGAAGCGGTGACGCGCGAAGAGGCGATTGCGATGGTGCGCCAGACGCTCGACATCAACGCGTCGGTGACCGGCTTGCTGGTTCCGGAGCCGGCCGAGTGATCAACTCCAATCTTCCGTCCTCCCCCGCGAGGGGGAGGTGTCGCGTGCATCAGCACGCGGCGGAGGGGTGGGCGCCACGCCCTGCCAGCAATAGCGCCGCCCCCTCAGTCATCACGCCAGCGCGTGACGACAGCTCCCCCTGGCGCTGGAGCACGAGGCTTGTTGCGCTGGTGCTTGGCGCTATGGCGCTCTGCGCACCGCCGCCAGCGTACGCCCAGGCGCGGACCGAAAGCGCCGCATCGCATCATGACGTGGATGTGGAGCGGATCGTATCGCCCGGCGGCATTGAGGCATGGCTGGTCTCTGACTCGACCGTGCCGATGGTGGTCATGCGCGCGTTTTGGCGCGGCGGCTCTGCAATCGAACCGGTTGGCGCCGTTGGCGTCACGGGCGTGATGACGGACATGCTGACTGAGGGCTCGGGCGCGATGAACGCCAACGCCTTCAAGGAGCGCCTGCAAGATCTGAATATGTCGGTTAGTTTCGGCGCGAGCTGGGATGGGGTCGGCATGAGCCTGACGACGCTGAGCGAAAATCGCGACGCGGCGTTCGAGATGGCGCGTGTGGCGCTGCATGAGCCGCGTTTTGATGCGGAGCCGCTAGCGCGCATTAAGCGCCAGATGCTTGTCGGCCTGCGCACGCGCGAAACCAATCCGAGTTATCTGGCGAATTTGGCGCTCGATCAGGCGCTCTACGCCAGCCACTCGTATGCGCGCCGGACGTCTCGCGAAAGCGTGGATGCGATCACTCGCGCGGCGCTGCAGGAGCGGCACGCTGCGTTGTTCAATCGCGCGACGTTGCAGATTACGATCGTTGGCGACATTAGCGCCGCCGACGCCGCGCGCGCGGTGGATACGATTTTCGCGGCGCTCCCGGCGGGGGCGCGGCCGCCAGAGCCGGCGGATGTGACGCTGTCAGCGCCGACGCCGCTCATTGTGCGCACGCTGCCGCAACCGCAAAGTTTGGTGCTGTTCGCTGGTCCTGGCATTCAGGACGAAGATCCGGATTGGATTCCGCTCGCGGTTGCGAATTACATTTTGGGCGGCGGCGGGTTTTCGTCGCGGCTGATGGATCAGGTGCGCGAACAGCGCGGCTTGGTTTATGGCATCGGCACCGGGCCTTCGGTGCGCGAGCACTCAGCGATCATTCGCGGTTCGGCGCAGACGGAAAACGGCAATGTGCGCGAGGCGATCGACGTGACGCGCGCCGAGATGGCGCGGCTCTATCGCGATGGCGCGACCCAGGCCGAAGTCAACGACGCCATCACCTATCTCACAGGTTCGTTCGCTCTCGATCTCGACTCGAACGTAAAGATCGCGAGCGTCGTACACGGCTACCAAGCCGCCGGACGCGACATCGATTACGTGAATAACCGCAACGATCTGATCCGCGCCGCGACGCTGGCAGATGTGAACCGCGTCGTGCGCCGCCTGTTCAACCCGGACGCTTATACGTTCGTGGTTGTGGGACAGCCGGAAGGGCTGGAGTCGACGTCAGCCCAATAAGCTGACGGAGCGGCAGTAGTGACGTACACCTCTGTATGGTGCTATCCCGCGCGCGAGGAAACGCGCGATGACAAAAGACCTGGAAGCATTCCGGACCGAGACGAGAACTTGGCTGGAAGAAAATTGCCCCCCTTCGATGCGCACGCCGATGACGGGCGAAGACGACGCCGTCTGGGGCGGCCGCAACTACGAATTCAAAAACCCTGAAGCGAAGCTCTGGCTTGAGCGCATGGGCGCCAAAGGCTGGACGGCGCCGACGTGGCCGGCCGAGTACGGCGGCGGTGGTCTGAGCGCCGATGAGAACGGGGTGCTGCAAAGTGAGTTGAAGCGCATCAACGCGCGGCCGCCTTTGTTTTCGTTCGGCATCTGGATGCTGGGGCCGGTGCTGCTCGAGTACGCAAACGAAGAGCAGAAGAAGGAACACCTACCGAAGATCGTGCGCGGTGAGATTCGCTGGTGTCAGGGCTATTCCGAGCCGGGCGCGGGGAGCGATCTCGCTGGCCTGCAAACCAAGTGCGAAGACAAGGGCGATCACTGGCTGATCAACGGCCAGAAGGTTTGGACCTCCTACGCGAACTACGCCGATTGGTGCTTTTGCCTCGTGCGCACGGATACGAGCGTGAAGCACGAGGGCATCTCATTCGTGCTGATCGATATGACCACGAAGGGTGTTGAAACGCGGCCGATCAAATTGATCTCGGGCTCGTCGCCGTTCTGCGAGACGTTCTTCACCGACGTGAAGGTCCCCAAGCACCAGATGGTTGGGCGGCTTAACGGTGGTTGGGAGATAGCCAAGCGCTTGTTGATGTATGAGCGCACCAACATTTCGGGCTTTAGTTCGAACACGCGCGTGGATGTCGTCGATCTCGCCAAGCAGTATGTCGGGGTTTCAGATGGTGTGCTCGAAGATCGCGATCTGCGGGCGCGGATTGCGACGCACAAGATGACCGAGCGGGCTTATGCGCTCTCTGTCCAGCGGGCGCAGGAAGAGGCGAAGGCTGGCGGGAATGTCAGCCATATGGCGTCGATGTTTAAGGTCGCGGGCGCAACGTTGAACCAGGATCGTTGCGAACTGATGGTGGAAGCCGCCGGCAATCGCGCGCTCGGTTGGGCGGGCGAAGGCTTCTCCGCCGACGACATCGCGACCACACGCGGTTGGCTGAGATCGAAGGGCAATTCGATTGAAGGCGGCACCACCGAAATCAATCTCAACGTTGTCGCCAAGCGCGTGCTTGGACTGAGAGACACGCAATGACGTTCACCCTGAATGACGAACAGCGCATGCTGAAAGATGCGGCGCGCGATTTCCTTCGCGAGCAAGCGCCGGTGACGCGCCTGCGTAAGCAGCGCGACGAAAAGAAGAACGGCCGCGATCCGGATTTGTGGCGCGAGATGGCCGCAATGGGCTGGGCCGGCGTAATTATTCCGGAAGAGTTCGGCGGCGCCGGATTAGGCTGCGTCGCGCTCGGCGCGGTGTTGGAGGAGAGCGGCCGAACGCTTGTTGCCTCGCCTCTGCATTCTAGCGCGCTTGCTGGCGCAAGTGCGTTGTTGCTCGCAGGCACGGACGCGCAGAAGCAAGAGTGGCTGCCCAAGATTGCCGCAGGCGAAGTGACCGCGACGATCGCAATCGATGAAGGCGCGCATCATGCGCCTACGAAATCGAAGCTGAAGTTCGAAGGCGGCAAGCTGACGGGCGAGAAAAAGTACGTCGCCGATGGCCACATCGCTGATCTGATCATCGTTGCGAGCGCGGATGCGCTTTACCTGGTGAAGAGTGATGCGGCAGGTTTGACACGCCGCGAGCTGATCACCGCCGATAGCCGCGGCGCGGCTGATTTGAAGTTTGAAGGCGTGGCGGCTGAGAAGATGAACGGCGGCGCCGACATGATTGACGCGATTCTCGATCGCGCCCGCATCGGTCTTGCGGCCGAAATGGTGGGTCAGGCCAGCGAGGCGTTCGAGATTACAAGCGAGTATCTCAAAACGCGCCGCCAGTTCGGCCAAGTCATTGGCGGCTTTCAGGCGCTGCAACACCGCGCCGCGAAGCTGTTCACGGATTTGGAGCTGACGCGCTCGTGCGTGCTGGCGGCGCTCGATGCGCTTGACCGCGACGCTGACAATATCGCGGAGTACGCAAGCCTCGCGAAGGCGCGGGCGTCAGAGACGCTCCATCTCGCGTCGAACGAGATGGTCCAACTCCACGGCGGCATTGGCATGACCGACGAACACGATGCTGGCTTGTATCTGAAGCGCGCGCGTGTCGCGGAGGCGCTTTACGGCGGGGCGAGCTTCCACCGCGATCGCTACGCAAGTTTGTTGGGGTTTTAGCGCAAACCTAAACGCGCTCAGCGCGCGAGGCGTTGGTCAGAAGCTGCGTGACGCCGAAGCGGTGGAATCGGAGGATCGTCGCGAGGTAAGCCCGGCCGAAGGCGTTGTGGGTCATGACGCCGGTCGACAACACCAAGCGGATGCCGCCCTCGTGCTGACGCTCTCGGAAAACCGACACGCGGAAGTCGAGGTGTTTGTCATCGGCGCCGGCGATGATCTCGTCGGGAAGCTGGTCATAGAGTGTCCACCGGCCGATTCTTTCTCCGGTTACGTAGGATCGTGACGTGTCTATCGGCGCGGTGAGCTCGCGATATCCAACGCCGGCAATTCCAAACGGCTTCACGAGAAGCGAGCGCAGGACCAGCAGGTGTTTGAAAGAGGCAGGCAATTGGCCCAATAGCGCCGCATAGATATCGACCATGCTTAGGTGCGGCTTACGCCCGAAGATCTCGAAGCTGTCGAGATGATCGAAACGGGAAAGGTGGGCGCGCAACGTGCTCGCTTCAGGAAGCTCGCAAGGTCGAGCGATCTGTACGCTGTACGGCTTTGATGCCATGGGCGAAATCGTGGGCCGCCGACGATGACGGTGCTATGTGGTCGAGTGACGCGGTGACCGAATGCTAGGTGTATGCGCGCGGCGCGCACCGCTACGCAGCTACAGCGGCTTCCGCGTCGAACTCTGCGCGCCAGCGCGTGACCAGCGCGCGGTTGTCGTGATCCCACGGGTGAAAGCCGGGGCGGAACCAGGCAAAGAAGGTTTTCCAGCCGCGTCCGAAAATGCCGGGTTCACGCCAAAGGAAGCGCTTCACCGCTTTCAGCGCGTCCTGTTCTGAGTAGCCGTCAGCCTGCAACATATGCGCCGCGTACTTGGCGATGTGACGTGGGAACATCACGCCGACGATCGCCATCACCAAGCAGCGGCGTAAGTAGCGCTGGAACGGCGTCCAATCTTTCGCCGCCACCATGAAAACGTCGAACGCGACAGCTTTGTGCTCGGTCTCTTCCATCGCGTGCCAACGCCACATGCGCTCGACGCCGGTAGGGGCGCCGTCGAAGAGGGCTTGGTTCGCCGCGTGAATGTCGGCCATCATTGAGGTGATGTGTTCGAGCGCGATCGTGGACAGGAGCATGCGCATCGGGCCGCGCGAGCGCGCGAAGGTGATGCGTTCTTTGATCCCCGCCTCGATGTCGGCCACTGGATAAAACTCGCGGTCGATCACTTGGTTGAGCGTGTGGTGCTCGCGTGAGTGGATGGATTCCTGCGCGATGAAGCCGCGCACGTCTTCGGCCAATTTGCTGTCAACGCGGTCGCGATAATGGCGGACAGCGTCGATGAACATGCGCTCGCCGTCCGGGAAGGTCAGCGAAAGCGCGTTGAAAACCGCCGTGCCGACCGGATCGCCGCCGAGCCAATGGCGGGCATTCGCGCCTTCGAAGTCGAAACGAATATCGCGGGGCGGGATTTTTGCGTCGGCGGGCGTCGTCTGGGCGGTCATCGAGGTCATGGGGGAGAATCTCGCTCGAAAGCTCGTGTAGGATTGCCTTGGATCTGCATTTGGGCTCTGCTGACAAAAATGTCAATAAGAAAAACTGGTAAGGCTCGCATCCGCCGTGCGCCGGAGGCGGCGCGGGAAAACATCCTCGCGGCGGCGGAAAAGCTGCTGGTGGATGATGGGCCACTGGCGTTGAAGTTGGCCGATGTCGCGAGCGCCGCTGATGTGGCCAACGCGAGCGTGATCCATCATTTCGGTTCGATCGATGGCCTGCACGCGGCGTTGATGGAGCGGATGGTGGGACAGCTCATCGCCGACGTGCTGGCAATCGCTGACCAGGGCGGCAAGCGCGACGATCAGCAAGAGGCTGTCTTCCAAGCTTTGTTCGACGTGTTCGAAACGCGCGGCGCTGCACGGCTGGCGGCTTGGCTGGAGCTCACCGGCGAATGGCGGCGGATGACTCATATCCGGGACGCAGTGCGGATGGTGATCGTGAAGCGCGCGTCGTTTGGCGATGTGAGCGCGAAGCAGGCCGAAGACTTAGTGCTGATTAGCGTGACGCTGGCGATGGGGGCGGGGCTGTTTGGTCATGCGCTGGCGGAGCTTGTCGGCAAGCCGACAGGGCGCACGCGCAAGGTCGCGGTGGAGATGCTGCGCGTGTTTCATGCTGCACAACGCAAGAGCTAGCTGGTAGCGCTGGCGAGACTCGAACATGGACCACGGCGCCGAGTAACTTACCCATCCCCGGATTTGCCGAAGGCAAAGTCCGGGACCCATAAACATAACTCGTCGCGGTTATGGGCCCCGGACTGAATACTTGCGCATTCATCCGGGGATGGGTGGAGTTCAGCCCTTCACGCACACCACCTGGCGCAGCGTGTGCACGACGTCGATCAGGTCCGATTGCGCGGCCATGACGGCGTCGATGTCCTTGTAGGCCATCGGCGTTTCGTCGATCACGCCCGCGTCCTTGCGGCATTCCACGCCTTCGGTCGCCTTGCGGTGATCGTCGAGCGTAAAGCGGCGCTTGGCTTCGGTGCGTGACATGGCGCGGCCTGCGCCGTGCGAGCACGTGCAGAACGAATCCTCGTTGCCCTTGCCGCGCACGATGAACGATTTCGCGCCCATCGAGCCCGGAATGATCCCGAGTTCGCCTTGACCCGCACGCACAGCGCCCTTGCGGGTGATCCACACGTCGGCGCCGAAGTGCCGTTCACGCGCCACGTAATTGTGGTGGCAGTTCACGGCGTGCTTCTCGAGTTTGAACTTCGGCAGGTTGTCACGCAGCGCACGCAAGGTACGCTCCATCATCACCTCGCGGTTGGCGCGCGCGTAGTCTTGCGCCCAGCCCACCGCCGTCACGTAGTCATCGAACAGCTCTTCGCCTTCCATGAAAAAGGCGAGGTCCTTGTCGGGTACGTGGTAGCCGAGTTCGCGTGTCAGCAGTTCTTCGCGAGCACGCCCGATGAAGTACTTGCCGATCGCGTTGCCCGAGCCGCGTGAGCCCGAGTGCAGCATCACCCAGACGCGGTCCGCTTCGTCGAGGCAGACCTCGATGAAGTGGTTGCCGCCGCCGAGCGTCGCCAATTGCGCAGTTTGCGCCCTTGCTGACGCCTTCGGGTGCTTGTCGATGATCGCGCGGTAGCGTTCATCAAGGCCGGAGTCACGATAGGTGGTCTCCACCGATGAAGGCGTGTCACGGTGATTGCCGTGCGGACCGTTGCCGTGCGGCACGTTGCGTTCGATCGCGCCGCGCAGACGCGAAAGTGAGTCCGGCAAATCGTTCGCCGTCAGCGACGTGCGCACAGCCATCATCCCGCAACCGATGTCGACGCCGACAGCAGCCGGAATGATCGCGCCTTTGGTCGGGATCACCGAGCCCACAGTTGCGCCAATGCCGAAGTGTACGTCCGGCATGACGGCGATGTGGCTGTGAATGAACGGCAGCGAAGCGACGTTGCGCAATTGGTTTTGCGCTTCGTGCTCCACCGGCACGCCCTTGATCCAGGCCTTGATCGGCGATCGAGCGCCTTCGATTTCTTCGTAACCGGTCATGGCCGGTTCTCCTTTGTTTTCAACGTTTCCAAGCGACCTGGAGCACATATGAAAAACCCCTCCAGGCCGCGCCTTAGAGGGGTTCTTTCATGCTCTTGTGTCCGAAGACCTTAGAAAGCCGAACTCCTCCGCGCGCGCGAATCCATCTGCTCGTCGCGATATGCGACGGGCGTCGGGTTCTGGGCGAATAAGTTAAGCGCTTTCACAACACGTCTCCGAATGGGCCGCGCTCGTAACATACGATTTGTTCGATTGCACGCAGAAAAATTGTGATGCGAATTATGTGTGGCGCGCGCGCATCAGCGTTTTGCTGGCGCCGTTTGCTCCATCTGCCGTACGCGCAACTCTGCGAAGTGCGCGCGATACTCTGCCGGAGTCATGCCGGTTAAGCGCTTGAACAACTCGCGGAAATGCGCGGCATCGTCGTAGCCGACGGCAGACGCTACGGCCTGAATCGGTGCATCGTCGCTTTCTAACATGGCTTTGGCGGCTTCAATCCGCACTGCCTGCAAGTACGCGCCGGGGAGGCGGCCGGTGGCTGCCTTGAAGCGGCGAATGAGCGTGCGCGAACTCATCGCGACGTGGCTCGCAATCGCTTCGCTTGTCAGCACGTCCTTGAAGTTGGTTTGAATGTAGCGCTCGGCGGCTTGCACGCGGTCATCGTCATGCGAGGGCGAAAACGGCAACACCGCGTAGCCCGACTGATGCGTGCGCGGCATTGTTAGCAGCAGCGACTTCGCAGTTTGCACAGCGATTTCGTGCCCGCAGAGCTTTTCCACCAAATAGAGACTGACATCTGCCGCCGCCGTTAGTCCGCCGCTGCAGAGCAAGCGCGCGTCTTCGGTGACAAACATGTCTGGCCGCCAGTCGACCTTGGTCCAGCGCTTGCGGAATTCTTCGGCGATCGCCCAATGCGTGGTCGCTTGACGTCCGTCGAGCAGGCCGGCTTCTGCCAGGTACGCGGCGCCCATGCACACGCCAGCAAGATATGCGCCGTGCGCGTGCTGCTTCTGCAACCATGGCAGCAGCGCATTATTCTCGATGAGCTTCTCGTTGAAGCAGAGGCCCGACGTTGGAATGATCGCGATGTCGGTTCGATCGATCGCCGCCACTGAAGTTTCCGGCGACATGCTGAGTCCAGCATAGGGGCTGCGCACCGGCTTTCCGTCGATCGATGCCGTCGTCACACGAAAGCGCGGCTCGGGCGCTTCGCCGCGCAGCTCGCGCCACAACGTTCCCGCCGAATGAAACACTTCAATCGGCATGAGCGCCGTGGACGCGTAACCATCGTCCAACAGGATGACCGTGACATTGAGCACTGTGAATTCGCTCATGCGGTCACCCTAGGCCCCGCTTTAGCCAAACGCTATCAGCCTCGCGCCGTGGTCGGGTCGATCATGCCTGTGACTTCCGTGATCTTGTTGGCGGGAAAGCCGCTGATGCGCGCGTGTTCACGGATCGCGTCTTCGTTTTCGGCCAGATAGATGCAGAACGTCTTGTCCTTGGCGACGTAGGATTGAACCCATTGCGCCTTCGGTGCGAGCTGCGCCAAGGCGGCGTTTGAGGTCTTTGCTGCGCCCGAGAGATCGTTCGGGCCCATCTTGTCGACACCCGGGATGTCGCGCTCGATGACATACTTCTTCATGAAATTCCCCTTGTGAAGTTCTCCTCCTGAGAGTGATCACAAGATGGACCGCGCCACTTAGAGGCGTGAGAGGCGGAAGTGACATTGAGCAGGGGCGATCCCGCCAAGATCAGATGTCCTTTTGGACCACGTCCGGGGCGCTATCGTCGTGCGCCTTGCCTAGGCCTTGTTCGACCAGTGCCTCCCAGGTTGCTTCGGCGGTATCGGCGAAACGGAAGAGGGTGAGGTCGGCGGCGTCGATGGCGCCGTGCTCGACGAGCTTGTCGAAATTGATCACCGATTTCCAATAGCCTTCGTCGAAGAGCACGATTGGAATGAGTGGCGCTTTGCGCGTTTGGCGGAGCGTCAAAATTTCGAACATTTCGTCGAGCGTGCCGAAACCGCCGGGGAAAACCACAAGGCCGTTGGCGCGCATGGCCAGGTGCATTTTGCGCATCGCGAAATAGTGGAAGTTGAACGTGAGCTCCGGCGTTGTGTAGGCGTTGGGCTCTTGCTCGTGCGGCAAGCGAATGTTGAAGCCGATCGAGGGCGCGCCCACATCGCGCGCGCCGCGGTTCACGGCTTCCATTGCGCCAGGCCCGCCGCCGGTGGCGATGACGTTGTCATGGTCGCCGCCATTGTCGCTCGTTGCGCCGCCGCGCTCTGACGCGATGCGGCCGAATGTGCGCGCTTCGTTGTACCAAAGCGCGTGTTGCTCTGAGCCGCCGCTTTCCATGATGCGTGCGCCGCCGAAAACGACGATCGTGGATTTGATCCGGCGCGTCTTCAGAATTTGCTCGGCCTTTTCGTACTCGAGCAGAAACCGGACGCCGCGCATGGATTCACCCAGCAGGAAATCCTCGTCCAGGGCCGCAAGGCGAAATGAAGGGGAGGCAATCTGCGCCGCATTGGGCTTTGGAGTGTCGCTCATGGTGCTGATTATACATCGGCAGATGGCAATCGGCAGTCGGCAATCGGGTCCACTGCTTTGTTCCGACTGCCGATTGCCTACCTGCCGACTGCCGAATCACTCTGTTGCGTGTGCTACTGTGCTGCCGAGTCATGACCATCCGCCGCCTCCCCCCTCAAGCTGTAAACCGCATCGCTGCTGGCGAGGTCATTGAGCGGCCTGCCGCGGCCGTGAAGGAATTGGTCGAGAACGCGCTCGACGCTGGTGCTCGCCGCATCGCCGTGCGCATCGGGCGCGGCGGCCTGGGCCTCATTTCGATCGAGGACGACGGCAGCGGCATTCCGCGCGACGAACTTTCGCTCGCGGTGGAGCGGCACGCGACGTCGAAGCTTGTCGCCAGCGCGGCCGGTGATGTTGATCTGCTCAACATCCACACGATGGGATTTCGCGGCGAAGCCTTGCCGTCGATCGGCGCGGTGGCGCGGCTTGAGATTACCTCGAAGGTGCGCGGCACGAACGATACTTGGGCGATCGAGGTTGAAGGCGGTGCGCTTCATCCGGTGAGGCCGGCGGCTTGGGCGGCGCTCAGCGAAAGCGGCACGCGTGTTGAGGTCCGCGATCTCTTCTTTGCGACGCCGGCCCGGTTGAAGTTCATGAAGTCCGAACGGGCCGAGATGATGGCGGTCTCGGACGTCGTGAAGCGTTTGGCGATGGCGCGGCCTGATGTTGCGTTCTCGCTTGAGCATGACGGCCGCTCGTCGCTGCGGCTCGCAGCCGAGAGCGATCCGGAGAACGAAGGCCGCCGTGCGCGCCTTGCCGCGATTCTTGGCGCTGACTTCGCGCCGAACTGCATTCTGCTCGACCAGACGCGCGACACGGTGCGGCTCTCGGGCTTTGCGGGATTGCCGACGTTTCATCGCGGCACGCGTGAGCACCAACACCTCTTCGTCAACGGCCGTCCGGTGAAGGATAAGCTGATCGTCGGTGCTGTGCGTGCCGCGTATCAGGATTTGCTGGCGCGCGATCGGCACCCCGTGGCGGCGCTGTTCTTGGATTTGCCGCCGTCAGAAGTCGATGTGAACGTGCATCCGGCCAAGACGGAAGTGCGCTTTCGCGATGCATCACTGGTGCGCGGGCTCATTGTTGGCGCTCTGAGTCACGCGCTTGCCGGCGCCGGTCATCGCGCTTCAACCACAACGGCGCAATCAGCGCTTGGCGCAGCGCGCGCATACGAGTCGCCGCAGCCTTTCTTGCGGCCGGCGGCGCAGGCGTGGGCGGTTGCAGAAGATCGGCTCGCGAGCGGCGATTTCATGATGCCGAGCGGGCGTGTTGAATCCTCCCCCGTTTACGGAGGAGGTGCTGAGCGCAGCGAAGCGGAGGGGGACGGCCAACTGCCCCTACAGTCAGCTTCGCTGACTGCTCCCCCGCGCGCGGGGGAGCAGTATTCCGATGAGGATGCGCGTTTCTTTCCGCTTGGTGCGGCGCGCGCGCAGATCCACGAAACCTACATCGTCGCGCAAACCGAAGACGGCATCGTCATCGTTGATCAGCACGCCGCGCACGAGCGGCTGGTCTATGAGCGGATGAAGCAGATGCTCGCCAATGGCGGCGTGCGCCGTCAGGGTTTGCTCATTCCAGAAGTTGTTGAACTCGATCCGAGCGAAGCGGAAGCGATCGGAGCGCGCGCCGAAGAGTTGGCGCAGCTTGGCCTTGTCATCGAACCGTTCGGTCCGGGCGCTATTCTGGTGCGCGAGACGCCGGCTTTGCTGGGGCATATCGATGCTGCTGGCATGCTGAAGGATCTCGCGGACGACATCGCTGAACTCGGCGAAGCGCATGCGTTGAAGGAGCGTCTGGAAGAGGTGTGCTCTTCGATGGCGTGCCGCGGTTCTGTGCGTGCAGGCAGGCGGCTCACGGGCGATGAAATGAATTCGCTGTTACGCCAAATGGAAGCGACGCCGTTTTCGGGCCAATGCAATCACGGCCGCCCCACGTATGTGGAGCTTAAGCTCGCGGACATCGAAAAGCTGTTCGGGCGCCGGTAACAAAATACCTTGAAATAGCCTTTTTTGTTCACGGTCTGCGCTTGCGTTCGGGGTGGCGCAGGAGAAGAGTGCGCGTCGCGAGAGAGTTCGAAACGGGGAATTATATGTCATCACTTGGACGCATCATGGTCGCAGCGGCGGCCGCAACTTTTATGGCCGCGCCGGCCTATGCGCAAAACATCAACACCGGTGCGACTGGCTCGTTTGGGCAAGTTCAGCTGCGCGCGGGCTTCACGCCTGATCCGCACTCAGTAACGGTAAGCGCGGGCGGCGAGATCGATTCAACGCGCGCCAGCGCAGATTGCACGGCCGGCTACATCACATCGCGTCCGCAATTTTCGTTGCGCTACACGCCGGACGGACGTCCGCTGTATATCGGCGCGACATCGGACGTGGATTCCACGATCGTTGTGCGCACGCCGAATGGCCAATGGATTTGCAACGATGACAGCGACGGTTCGTTGAACCCGCTAGCGACCGTGACGGAGCCGCGCCGCGGCCGCTATCAGATTTGGGTTGGCCGCTTCGGCACGCAGAGCGAACTTTCGCCAGCGGTGCTCCACATCTCGGAAATCGCCGCGGCGACCGAAGAAGCGTCGGGCGGAACGCCTGACTTTTCGCTGGACCCCGCCTACGGCGCCATCGAGCTGACCGCAGGCTTCACGCCAGATCCGCATGCGCAGGAAATCGCTGCTGGCGGCAACCTCCAGGCATCAGTGGTTGGCGAAAACTGCGCTGGCTGGATCGGGCAAGCGCCGGACTATCGCGTGACGTGGACAGCGGGCTCAGGCCAATTGCCGCTCGTGTTCTCGGTTAACTCGGAAGCCGACACGACGCTGGTGATCAACGACGCGCAAGGCAACTGGGTCTGCGACGACGACAGCGGCAATGGCCCGCTCAATCCGTCGATCTCGTTCCAGAACGCGCCGTCTGGTCAGTATGACGTGTGGGTTGGCACCTACGCTGAAGGCGAGCTGCAGCCGTCCGTGCTGCAAGTTTCGGAAGTGTCTTCGCAGTAAGCGCTTTCGTTGAAGAAAAGCGGGCCGCGTTCCGAAAGGAGCGCGGCCTTTGCTTTACCAGGCGCCGATGTTTTGCATTGAAGCCCACGGCTCTTGCGGCGGGAGTGAAGCGCCGTCCTGCAACAGCTCAATCGAAATGCCGTCAGGGGAACGCACGAACGCCATGTGGCCGTCGCGCGGCGGGCGATTGATTGTCACGCCGCCGTCCATGAGCTTCTGGCAGGTCGCGTAGATGTCCTTTACGCGATAGGCGAGGTGACCGAAATTGCGGCCGCCGCCGTATTCGTGCTCGTCCCAATTATAGGTGAGTTCGACCAGCGGCGCCTTCTTCTCGCGTGCAAGGTCTACGTCTTCGGGTGCGGCCAAGAACACGAGCGTGAAGCGGCCGCCTTCATTGTCGAAGCGGTTCATCTCGACGAGGCCGAGTTTGGCGCAAAAGAAATCGAGCGCGGCGCCCAGATCGCCGACGCGGATCATGGTGTGGAGATAGCGCATCAGGCGGTCACCTTGCGGCCCGCAATGGCCGCGACTTTGTAATGGTTGAAGAGCCAATAGAGTTTGCGCATCGAGCGCTTCCACTGGCGCCAGCCGAAGAACGGAAACCAGAAGCGCAGGAAGTGGCGGAAGAAGAGGGTCACCGGCCGCTTCTTGATGTGCACCCAATAGGTGTCACCGATCAGTTCCTGCTTATCGATGATCTCCTGGCCCTCGAACATTGCCGCGAGTTCGTCAGGGGATGGGCGAAACATCGTGTCGATGGGGTCGTTGTGCTGGTGATAGCTCGACGGCACGGTGATGAAGAACATCCCGCCCTCGGGGATCATCTTCAGGATGCGGCGCGTCAGTTCATCGCGATCGACGACGTGTTCGTACATATGCGTGCAAATGACCGACTTCGGCTTCGCCGTGAGAATGCGCGCGAGATCATCATCGTTGAAAATGTCGCCGGCGATGTCGACGCCCTCGGCCTCTTTCAGGTCGGAGTGGATGACCTTCACGCCGCGCGCTTCGAGCGGCCCAAAAACCTGCTCGTTGACGTAGGGCTGTTCTTTCTCGCGGTAAGCCTTGGTCGAAGAGCCGAGATTGAGCGCAGGGGAAATGTCCTGCGGATCGAGACGCGCCAGCGTCGCGCCCAGCCAAGCCGCATCACATTTCATCATGGTAGGAAGCGCCCTCGTTTAGTGCGCGGCAACATAAGGATCGGGCCATATCCCGGCAAGCGGAGCTACCAAGTCGCGCTGGGCGGTGCGCCTTCGAACACCTCCGCTAAGCGGCGCAGCGTCGCTTTGGTGGTTCCTTCGGGTGGATTGGCAGGATCGAAGAAGCCGCGTTCGGCGATTTCGTTGTCAGCGCGGGTCGGGCAGGGCTTCCAGGCGCCGATGCGATAGAGGCCGATATGGTCGCCTGCGAAGTTGGCATGGTTGGAGTAGAGGGCGAAGATTGCAGGTGGTTCGGTCGCTCCAATCCCGCCTTCCTCCTCCATCTCGCGCGCGATCGCGTAGGGCGCGGTTTCGCCGCGTTCGACACCGCCGCCGGGCAGATGCCAGCCACGCAGATAGGTGTGCTTCACCAGCAGCACGCGGCCCTCCGCATCGCACGCGACACCGCGCACGCCTAAGGTCGCCGCGCGGCTGAATCGCCAATACATGCGAAAGAGAGGCGTGATGACGGGCTCAAATTTCAGACGCCAGTTGTCCATTTCTGCGTAACTGCCCTGCGATCTGATCGTTTTACGTTGCGCTCGCACGCCAACCGCTTGATCTTGCGGCTTGTGCATTTGTGAGCGCGACAAGTGCGCGCACCGCCAACTGTACGTCAAGCTTGCGTTGGGAAGTTCGCTTTGTCATCCGCGCCGCCCATGAACAGTTTCACCATGCCGCCCGCGAAGATCGCCGGCGGTCCATACGTTATGGGCGTCTTGAACGTCACGCCGGATTCATTCTCTGATGGCGGCGTCTATGAGCGCGCCGCCGCGCCGCATGCTCTCGCGATGCTGGAGGCAGGCGCGGACATTATCGATATTGGCGGCGAGTCTACCCGCCCAGGCGCGGCGCCTGTTGAGGACGGGGAAGAGATTGCGCGTGTGGTGCCAGTGATCGCCGCCCTGCGCTCTGTTACCAAGGCGCCAATCTCGATCGACACGATGAAGCCGTCGGTCGCTATGGCGGCGCTGCAGGCCGGCGCATCGCTTTGGAACGATGTGGCGGCGTTGCAATCTCCGGGGGCGCTTGAAACCGCCGCGGCGCTGCGCCGGCCGGTGATCTTGATGCACATGCAGGGTGGGCCGCGCACGATGCAGGATGAGCCGCACTACGAGGATGTGGTCGCGGAGGTGATCGCGTTCCTGAAGGCGCGCGTTGCGGCCGCCGAAGCCAAGGGCATCCCGGATATTTGGGTCGATCCTGGCATCGGCTTTGGCAAGACGCTCGCACACAATTTGGCTCTGCTGAACAATGTCGCCCGTATTCGCGACGAGACTGGCCGCCCCGTGCTCATTGGCGCTTCGCGCAAGCGCTTCCTTTCTGTGATTGACGAGCGCGCCAAAAACGCGGGCCGTGACCGTCTTGGTGGCTCAATCGCCGCAGCGTTGATCGCCGCGCAAAATGGCGCGGCGATGGTGCGCGTGCATGATGTGGCGGAGACCGTGCAAGCGCTGAAGGTGTGGGGGGCTACATTGTAATCTTCTCCCTTCCCCCTTGTGGGGAAGGGCGGGGATGGGGGTGTCCCTCGCTGCTTCGGAGCATCGCTGCCGCTACCCCCCACCCCCGACCCCGCCCCACAAGGGGGCGGGGAGTGACTACGCGTCCGGCGCGCGTAAAACGTCGCCATGACCACCAAACCCAAAGGCCGCGTCCTCATTATCGCCGGTTCCGATTCCGGCGGTGGCGCGGGCATTCAGGCTGACATCAAAACCGTCTCCGCGCTCGGCGGCTACGCGATGACGGCTGTCACTGCGATCACGGTGCAGAATACGCTCGGCGTGACCGGCGTGCACGCCATCCCGCCCGAGACGGTGCGCGCGCAGATCGAAGCGGTGATGAGCGATCTCGGCGCCGATACGTGGAAGATCGGCATGATGGGCTCCGCTGATCACGTGCGTGCGGTTGTCGAAGCTTTTTACGCGGTTGGCGATGGCGCGCCTGTCGTGCTTGACCCGGTGATGATCGCCAAAGGCGGCGCTTCGCTGCTGGAGGAAGACGCGATCGAAATCATTCGCAATGAGCTGATGCCGATCGCGGCGATCGTCACGCCGAACGCGCCGGAAGCGGAGGCGCTGACGGGCGTGGCGGTGCGCGATCTCGATGGTCAGATCGATGCTGCGGATATTCTCGTCAATCGACTAGGCGCATGGTCTGCGCTGGTGAAGGGCGGGCACATCCACGGCTCCACTGTCCGCGACGTGCTGCTGACGCGCGAAGGCTATCGTGTCTTTGAAAGTCCGCGCATCGACACCAAGGCGACGCACGGCACTGGCTGCACGCTGGCCTCGGCCATCGCGACTTACAATTCCATGGGCGAGCCGCTGGAGTCCTCGGTGGAGAAGGCGCGCGCTTACCTGATGGAGGCGATCCGCCATGCGCCTGGTTTCGGCCAGGGTCACCAGCCGCTTGGCCACAACTGGCCCTGCAAGCTCGCCTAAGAGGCGAATGCCGCTCACCCCTAACCGCGCAGATGCTGGCGCGTCCGCGTCCGAGCCGCCATAGCTGGATGCGATGAAAATTTGGATCGTGCACGCCTTCACGGACCGCCTGTTCACCGGCAACCCGGCCGCCGTGGTGCCGCTTGAACGCTGGCTGCCTGACGCCGTGCTGCAAGCCATCGCTACCGAAAACAAGCTGAGCGAGACCGCGTTCGTTGTGCCGACGGGGCTAAAGGGCAATTACCAGCTGCGTTGGTTCACGCCCGCGACGGAAGTGCCGGTGTGCGGGCACGCGACACTCGCTGCTGGCGCAATGCTGCTGAGCGAGATTGAGCCAAGCCTCGAAGTCGTTGTGTTCGACACACACGCTGGCGCGCTGATCGTGCGCACCACGCCTGAGGGTTACACGCTTGATCTGCCGCGCCGCCAACGCACGCCTTGGACGCCGGACGAGAACATAAGCGCTGCACTCGGCGGCGTTGAGATCGTGGACGCGTTCATCGGCGAGTACGCCAACATCGTTGTCGAAGACGAAGCGACGCTCCGCAATTTGAAGCCGGACTTCGCAGCGCTGAATGTCGCCGTGCGTGGCCCGAGACAGGGCATGATCGGCGTGACTGCGCCGGCGGACGAAGGCCAGCTTTACGATTTCGTTTCGCGCTTTTTCTGCCCGGGCGTCGGCATCGACGAAGATCCGGTGACGGGCTCGTCGTTCGCTGATCTCGCGCCGTATTGGTGTGACCGCTTCGATTTAGAGAGCGTTGTCGGCTTCCAGGCGTCAAAACGCGGCGGCTTCATGCGCGCGATCCAAACGCTGTCGAGCGTGCGGCTGCTGGGACAAGTTTCGGTGTATTTGCGCGGCGAGCTCGATTCCTCGCTGGCGCGCCTGCACAACCGCATCGATGAGCATCCCGAAGCGCCGAAGCGGAAAAAACGCCGCGCGCGCACGGTGAAGCAATTGCCCGCGATCTTCGAGGAGCCGCTGTTGCCCGGTCTCGAACCGGCAACAGCCGCGGCGCTGCCGCCGCCGACCTCGCACCCAACGCCGCCAGATTTGGAGGAGCAGACCCCGCCCGCGCCGCGCATCGTCATCAGCGGCGAGTGATTATTTTTGGCGGCGCACGAACTGCGCGATTTGGGGCACGATGACGACGCGCTTGTTGCGTACGCCGACAAAGACAACGATCGCGGCGATCCCGATCGCAGCAGCAGCCCAGCTCAGGTAACCCGCCTCCGGCCCATAGGCGCCGCCGGTCCAGGCGGCCGGGCCAGTCGCGGTTGAGACGAGAAGCGAGATGTTTTCGGCATCGCCGGACACCGGATAGCCCATCACGCCGCCTTGCATGAAATTCCAAGTCGTGTGCAGACCCATCGACATGCCTAGTCGTCCGGTCAGCAGCATGGGCGCGGCGAAGAGCAGGCCGTTGACGGCGAGGCCGTAGAAACTCGCAGCGGTAAAATTGTCCGTCGTCGCGTGCAGCGCGGAGAATATCAAAGCGGTGAAGGCCGCGGCGGCGAGAGCCGCAGCCGGAGCGGGCAGCGCACTGAATCCCTCGGCGAGGTTTTTCAGGATGGCGCCGCGTGAGACCGTCTCCTCATAGACGCCAACGCAGAGAACCTTGATCACCACGAACGCCCACAGAAGAGCGACCGGCACGCCTGCGACCCCGGGCGCAGTCCTAGGCTCGACGCGGACCCATCCCATGGCCCATTCGGCGGCGAATATGATGGCGATCAGGGCGGCGCCGAGCGCGAGGCCGAAGCCGTATTCGACCCACCAATCCTTGCTCAGACTGAGACCGAGCGTGCGTCCGTCACGGCGATCGATGAAACGTGAACTGAAGAGCACCGCGGCAATGATCAGCACTGCAAACAGAGGTCCGACGATGAAGTCCATCGACTTGTCGAACATTGCGGGGCTCAACCCCGGCAACCAAAAGCCCTGTTCATGCAAGGTGACCAGACCTTCGCCGAGGCCGACGATCGGCGCGACGGCGATGAGGCCGATCACCACGAGCATCAGCAACAATCGCCAAAGGGCGCGCAGCCGCCGCTCGCGCGCGTTCCAGAATACAGCTGTCAGGATGTTCATTCCGCCGCCTTCCGCACCGTTTGTACGCTCCGGCAGCCGCTGAGGATGCAAATGCTGCATTGCAAAACGACGCGAACCAGCGCACCAGCGTCATTGGGCCATCCGCTCCCAACGGCGGACGTCCATCTGTGAGGATGGGAGATACGTTGATGACAAGTACCGCGAAGCCGCCACAAGTGCGTCCTATTGGGCGCCCGGCTGATCCCCGATTTTCATCGGGACCCACCAAAAAACGTCCGGGCTGGAGCACAGACGCGTTGAAAGACGCGGCGCTGGGCCGTTCGCATCGCGCGAAGCCGGGCAAAGCCAAACTTAAAGAAGCGATCGATCGTACGCGCACCATTCTTGGCGTGCCGGACACGCATAAGATCGCGATCGTTCCGGCGTCTGACACCGGCGCAGTCGAAATGGCGATGTGGTCGATGCTCGGCGCGCGGCCAGTCGACATTTTTGCTTGGGAGAGCTTTGGCGAAGAATGGGTTACCGACGCCAAGCAATTGAAGCTCGACGCGAAGGTGCATGGCGCCAGCTATGGCGGACTGCCGAAGTTGGAGTTGGCGCGCGAAGACGCTGACATCATCTTTACGCAGAACGGCACCACGTCCGGTGTGCGCGTCCCGAACTTCGATTGGATCGCTGACGATCGCGAAGGCATTACGATCAACGACGCGACCAGCGCCGTGTTCGCGCAAGCGATCGATTGGTCGAAGTGCGATGTGACGACGTTCTCGTGGCAGAAAGTGCTTGGCGGCGAGGGCGCGCACGGCATGCTGATCCTGTCGCCTCGGGCCATAGCGCGGCTCGAGAGCTACACGCCAGATCGCGCGCTGCCGAAGATCTTTCGCCTGACCAAAAAGGGCAAAGTCGATCTCGAAATCTTCGAGGGCTCGACGATCAACACGCCCTCGCTGCTGGCGACCGAAGATTATATCGACGCGCTGAAGTGGGCGGAGAGTTTAGGCGGACTAAGCGCCTTGCAAGCACGCGCTGACGCCAACACCAAGGTGTTGGCCGATTGGGCGGCGCAGACGCCGTGGATTGATTTTCTCGCCATTGATCCTGCTACGCGCTCGAACACGAGTGTTTGCCTCAAAGTCACCGATCCGCGTGTCACCGCCTTGAGCGAGGATGCGCAGGCCGAGTTTGCGAAGAAACTGGCGTCGTTGCTGGAAAAAGAGGGCGTAGCGTTTGACGCGGCCTCGTATCGCTCAGCGCCGCCAGGCCTGCGCATTTGGTGCGGCGGCACGATCGAAGCGTCAGATGTCGCGGCGCTGACGCCATGGATCGAGTGGGCGTTTGCAACGCTTACCGCCGAACTCGCCCAAGCGGCCTAAGCGTCATGAGAGCGTGGTATGTGGTCATCGTTGGCCTGCTGCTGGCGATTTGCTCGGTGGTTATGCTCAGCGCGCAACCCGCTGAGGCATACGATTGGCTGCTAGTGGTGCTGCCGATTGTATGGGTATTGCTGTCAGTGATGGTGACGCGCGCGGCGTCGCTTCTTTCGGGCAGACGCATACGGGCCGGCGTTGAGTCGACACTCATCGTATCGATGCCCATTGGTGCGCTTCTCGGTTTTGTCGGCGGTGCGCTGACTCGGATGGTCGATGGCTTTCCGAACTACCGCACCCTTTCACTCGATACTCTGGTTTGGTTTGCGGCCAGCGCTGCGGTCTCGCTTGCGCCATCAGCACTCGTCGGCGCGCTCATTGCGTTCGCAATACCGAACACGTGGATCAACCACATTTCTCCCTTCAAGCGATTGCCAGGATCTCCCAATGCCTAAAGTCCTCATCAGTGACGAACTCAGCCAAGCGGCGATCGATATTTTCAAGGCGCGCGGCGTCGAGGTCGATTTCAAGCCAGGGCTGAACAAGGAAGAGCTCATCGCCATCATCGGCGAGTATGACGGCCTCGCCGTGCGCTCGAATACGAAAGCGACGGCGGAAGTCATCGCCGCCGCCAAGAAGCTCAAGGTCGTTGGCCGTGCCGGCATCGGTGTCGACAACATCGACATTCCGGCGGCGACCGCAAAAGGCGTCGTCGTGATGAACACGCCGTTCGGCAATTCGATCACGACTGCGGAGCATGCGATCGCATTGATGTTCGCAGCCGCGCGTCAGATCTCGGTCGCGGACGCATCGACGCAAGCCGGGAAGTGGGAAAAGAACCGCTTCATGGGCCGCGAGCTTTACGCGAAAACGCTCGGCCTCATCGGCTGCGGCAATATCGGTTCGATCGTCGCCGACCGGGCGCTTGGCCTCAAAATGAAGGTTATCGCCTACGATCCGTTTTTGAGCGCGGAACGCGCCGTGCAACTCGGGGTCGAGAAGGTGGAGCTTGAAGAGTTGCTGCCGCGTGCTGACGTGATCTCGCTGCACGTGCCAATGACCGACAAGACCAAGAACATCCTGTCGCGCGCCGCATTGGCCAAAACCAAGCCCGGCATCATCATCATCAACGCCGCTCGCGGTGGCTTGGTCGATGAAGTTGCGCTGCGTGAGGCGCTCGAAAGCGAGCACGTCGCTGCCGCTGGTTTCGACGTTTTCACCATAGAGCCGGCGAAAGAGAACGTGCTCTTCGGTGCGCCGAACTTCATCGCAACGCCGCACCTCGGCGCCTCGACCAATGAAGCGCAAGAGAACGTCGCGCTGCAAGTCGCCGAACAGATGAGCGACTATCTGCTCACCGGCGCTGTTACCAATGCGCTCAACATGCCCTCGATCACGGCGGAGGAAGCGCCGCGTTTGAAGCCCTTCGCGGCGCTCGCGGAAAAGCTTGGCGCGTTTGCGGGGCAGATCGTTGATGACGGTTTGGAAGAGGTGGAGATCGAATATGAAGGCGACGTCACTAAGCTCAACATGAAGCCGCTTACGGCTGCTGCCTTGGCGGGCGTGCTGCGCCCGCTGTTGCAAGATGTGAATGTCGTCTCAGCGCCGGCGTTGCTGAAGGAGCGAGGCGCTGTGCTGACCGAAAGCACGCGCGAAACTTCGCCGACCTATGACAGCCTCATTCGCATCAAGGTGAAAACCGGCGGCGGCTGGCGCACGCTTGCGGGGGCCGTGATCGCCGGGCAGCCGCGCATCGTGGAAGTGAAGGGCATGGCACTGGAAGCGCCGTTCCAGGCCAACACGCTCTACATCAACAATTCCGACAAGCCGGGCTTCATCGGAGCGCTCGGCACCTTGTTGGGCGACGCGCAGATCAATATCGCGACGTTCCACCTCGGCCGCGAAGCCGCGGGTGCGGAGGCGATTGCGCTGGTTGGCGTTGATCAACCGCTCTCTGAGCCCGACATGGCGAAACTCAAGGCGTTGCCGCAGGTTCGCTACGCGAAGTTGCTGCGGTTTTAGAGCGCCGCGGCGTCGCCATTCGGCGGGCTCAGGGTGACGCCAATTTTGGGCCGGTGTCAGCCTCCTCGATAGCGTCAGCCTGAGCTTGTCGAAGGCGGCGCGGTCTACGGAACCGGTGCGCCAGCAGTGCGTTATCGCATTTAGCCGGGAGTATCGGTTGCGAGGGGATACGCATGAAATTGAAGCTGCTTGGCTCGACGCTGTTTCTGGCGATCGCGATGATGACCGCGCCTGCCCATGCCAAAATCGAAGAGGTCCGCGTCGGCGCTGTTGGCAATATCCGTGATGATCACGGCGAGATTGTCGAGGGCAAGCACGAAGGGGCCAACATCGAATTGGAGTTCGTCTCGGACTCGCCGGATTTCCTCAACCTCATCGGATCGCCACGTCCATATTTGTTCGGGTCGATCGCGACGGAAGATGGCGGCGTGAATTTCGGCGGCGTCGGCGTTCTGTGGCGCTGGGAGTTCGCGGATGGTTGGGCCTTCGAGCCTGGCTTTGGCTACGTCCTCCATGACGGTGAAATCGACAACCCGTTTCCGGAAGGCTCACCCGACGGCGTCGCATTCGAAGCCGACAATCAGCTCCTAGGCTCCCGCGACTTGTTCCGCACAACGTTTGCGCTGGAGCGCGAGTTTGGCGATCAGGCCGCCATGCAATTGTATTGGGAGCACATGAGCCACGGCCAAATCCTCGATAGCGGCCGGAATCAGGGGCTCGATTACGTCGGCCTGCGCTTCCTCTACCGTTTCGACCCCGACACGGCGCAGGACTGAGCGCTTCCCTAGCGGGGCGCGACCGGGCTAGGTTGCGCCTCGAATTTGGGGAGATGCACTATGCGGGGATCAGCGGCGGGGATCGCGGCTTTCGGCGCTATGATGGCGCTCGCGCCGCAAGCGCAAGCCGGTGTCGATGAAATCCATGTCGGCGTGATGGCGCACAATATTTGCGTCACCGATTGCAAGAATTCCGACAAGGAAGATGGTCCGAACGTCGAATTCCAAGTCTCGTTCGACTCTCCTGGCTTTCTGAATTGGGCCGGCTCGCCGCAACCTTACATCATGGCGTCGATCAACACGGCAGGTAACACGAGCTTCGCCGGCTTCGGCTTGGAATGGCGCTGGGAGTTTGCGGAGAACTGGGCGCTCGAGCCGGGCGTCGGTTACGTGATCCACGACGGCGAAACCGAGAACCCGTTCACGCCAGGCTCGCCAGATAATCTCGCGTTCGCTAATGAACATCTGCTTTTGGGTTCAGAAGATCTCTTCCGCACGTCGATCGGTCTCACCCGTGACTTTGAAGGTCCGTGGGAAGGGCAGATCTTTTTCGAACACTTGAGCCACGGTCAGATTATTGGCGAAGGTCACAATCAAGGTGTCGATCAACTCGGCATCCGCTTCGGCTATCAGTTCGGCGGCTGAACGGCGCTGAAGGCACTCCAGAAAGGGGACGCTTATGGGCGCTCATCTGCGCGAACGATTCCAACGGCCTGGTCCAAAGCGCATTCTGGCGTTGGACGGTGGCGGCTCACGCGGATTGCTGAGCCTGGGCGTGCTCGCCCAACTGGAGCGGCATCTCGCTGAGCGCAGCGGGCAAGGCGACAATTTCCGGCTCGCGCATTATTTCGATCTCATCGGTGGCACCTCGACCGGCGCCATCATCGCGACGACGCTCGCGCTCGAATGGCGCGTGCGCGACGTGGTGGAGCTCTATTTCAAGCTGTTGCCAGCGATTTTCGAGCGCTCGCAAGTGCCGGGGCCGCTGCGCGTTTTGATCCCGGCCTTCAAGAACAAGGCGCTGACGCAGGCTCTCAACGAACATCTCGGCGATCGCATGCTGAGTTCTGAAGACCTGAAAACCGGCCTCGCTATTCACGCCAAGCGCATCGATAGCGGCTCGGCCTGGATCCTCGTGAACAATCCGGACTGGTGCTATTTCGACGCCAAGTCGGGCGCCGAAGGCATTGCCAATTCCGATTTCTACCTGCGCGATCTGGTTCAATCGTCGGCTGCGGCGCCGACGTATTTCTCGGACGTGCGCGTGCCGCTGATGCGCGACAAGAACGGCAATGTCTCGGGCTATGCGCACTTCTTTGATGGCGGCGTCAGTCCTAACAACAATCCCTCGCTGCAATTGCTGCTCACCGTCACCGAGCCGGCGTTCGGTTTCAATTGGGCGACGGGCGAAGATAAGCTGCTGATCTGGTCGGTTGGCACCGGCTATGTGCGCAAGCGTTTCGAGAAGCGAAACCGCAAGCGCCGCTCAAGCGCAAAGTCCATCGGCGACTTCCGCAAGCTCGCGTACTCCAGCAAGGTGATGGCCGCGCTCGAAGGCTACAATCACGACATCAGTCAGCAGCAGATCACGACGCTGCAAATGCTCTCAAACCCGCGCTTTCCCTGGTACGTCAATTCCGAAGTGCGGATGCAAACGGCGACGCAGTTACTGACGCCAAAGCCGATTCTGACATACCAGCGTTACGATGCGCGCCTCGAGATCGACGAAGCCGATGAGCGCCGTCCTGAGCACATCGAGAACCTGCTCGGCCACGAGATGAAGCCGAAGCTCGTCGATCAATTGCGCAAGCTCGATATCAAGGACCCGGAGCTTCTGGATATCCTCTACCGCACGGGTGAGGCGCTCGGCGCAGCGCAGCTGATCCATCGCGACTCAACCGACGCCCATATCAGCACCAGTGCTGCGATCGGCCCCGATTGGCCGCCGGCGGAGTTCGATCCGTGGCGTCCGGCAGCGCCGGTGGCGGCTCCGCCGCAGCCCGAGGCGCCTCCGGCTGATTCGCCACCCCAAGCTTGACTTGACGCGCGCTGCCGAAGCGGACACGCAACGCACTTCTAAGGAGCGCGTGTAATGGCTGGCGTAGTCGTCGTCGGCGCCCAATGGGGCGACGAGGGCAAAGGCAAGATCGTTGACTGGTTGTGCAACCGCGCGGACGTCGTGGTGCGCTTTCAGGGTGGCCACAATGCGGGCCATACGCTCGTTGTCGGCGCAACGACATACAAGCTGGCGCTGCTGCCGTCGGGCGTTGTGCAGGGCAAGCTCTCGATCATTGGAAACGGCGTCGTTGTCGATCCGTGGGCGCTGGCCAGCGAAATCGAGAAGATCGAAGCGCAGGGCGTGAAGATCAGTCCAGAGAAGCTAGTGCTCTCCGATCAAGCCGCGCTCATTTTGCCGTTCCACCGTGATCTCGACGCCGCGCGTGAAGCGCAAGCGGGCGCGGCCTCCATAGGCACCACCAAGCGCGGCATTGGCCCTGCGTACGAAGATAAGGTTGGCCGCCGCGCTATCCGTGTGGCTGATCTTGCCGATCCCGAAGCGATCGCATGGAAGATTGAGCGCCTCACCGCGCACCACAATGCGCTGCGCAAGGGCCTCGATCTGCCTGAGATCGACGTGGCGGCGTTGAAGAAAGAATTGGCCGAGATTGCGCCGAAGGTGCTGCAATACGCGCAACCCGCTTGGCGTGTGCTCAACGCGGCGTTCGAAGATTCCAAGCGCGTTCTATTTGAAGGCGCGCAGGGCATGTTGCTCGACGTCGATCACGGCACATATCCGTTCGTGACCTCATCCAACGTTGCGGCGGGTCAAGCGTCGGCAGGTTCGGGCGTCGGCCCGCGCAAGATCAGCTACGTACTGGGCCTCGTGAAGGCTTACACCACGCGTGTTGGCGCCGGTCCCTTTCCGACCGAACTCCACGATGAGATCGGCGCACGCCTCGGCGAAGTAGGCCGAGAAGTCGGCACCAACACTGGCCGCGCGCGCCGCTGCGGTTGGTTCGACGCTGTGCTCGTGCGCCAATCGATCGCGCTCTCCGGCATTGATGGCATCGCGCTGACCAAGCTCGACGTGCTGGATGGCTTCGATGAGATCAAGATCTGCACCGGCTACAAGCTCGGCGACAAAACCCTCGACTACCTGCCGGCCAGTCTCAAAGACCAACAGGCGGTCAAACCGATTTACGAGACGCTCGAAGGCTGGAAGTCCACCACGCAGGGCGTGCGCACGTCGAAGGATTTGCCGGCGAACGCCATTAAATACATCCGTCGCATCGAGGAATTGATCGGCTGCCCGGCGGCAATCGTCTCGACCAGCCCGGAACGTGACGACGTCATCCTGATGCGCGACCCGTTCAAGGCCTAGGCGCTTAGCACGCGAAAGCGTGGTGCACGTGGCCAACCGGCGATAGAATGCCCGAGGAGAAATCGATGTCGGCTGACAACGAAAACACGCCGCCCAAGGGCCCACGCTTCAACGTTGAAGATGCGCGCGCGCGCGCGCAGCAGGCGCTGCGCACGTCGGAGTTCATTCTCTCCCGCGCCTATGGCTTGCTGCGCGAGCCAAAAAAGGAATGGGAGCAGATCAAAGCCGAAGAGACGACGATCCCGCGGATTTTGATCGGTTATGTCGCGCCGCTCGCTGCGATCCCGCCGGTTTGCGATCTCATCGGCTCGGCGCTGTTCAATCGCTTGCTGACAGTCGAGCCGGGCGAGGCGCTCGTCCGCGCGGCCGTCACCTGGATCGTGAGCATTGGGCTCGTGTATTTTCTTGGCGTCCTCATCAACGTGCTGGCCGATACTTTTGATGGCGATCGCAACGAACTCAACGCGCAGAAGATCGCGGCGTACTCGCTGACGCCTTCGTTTTTATCAGGCGTGTTTTCACTCTGGCCGCCGCTCTGGTGGATCTCACTCTTCGCGCTCGCAGCGATGGTCTACATCATGCACCGTGGCCTGCCGATTTTGATGAAGGCGCCGGAAGATCGGGCGCTGAGCTACGCCGCGAGCGTAACGGTTGCGGCGCTGGTCGCGGCGATCGTGCTCTTCTCACTCGCGAGCTGCGTAGCTTAAGGGCTTGCCTCAGAGCTTCCGCCGCCTAGCATGAGGCGGGGAGATGCGCTCATGACCACAGACGCGCTCTATACGGGAGAACGGCCGGGCTTGATCGCGCGTGCGCGCGATATCTTGATCCGCCCGCAATCGGAATGGCGCCGCATCGCTAGCGAAGAGCCGGCGCCACTGATCAGATCCTATGTGCTGCCGCTTGCCGTTCTTGGTGCTGTCGTCGGTTTTGCCGCGAGCGTGCTCTACGCCGGGAGTTTCGAGATCAATGCGGCGTTGGCGTTGAAGGCTGTCTCGGCGGTGCTTTACATCGTCTTCGCAGTGTTGGGCCTCTTCGTTGCCAGCTGGGCGATCAATGCGCTCGCGCCGCGCTTTGGCGCTGAGGCGAATAGCGGCCGCGCTGGACAGCTCGCAGCTTATGCCGCGACGCCGATCCTCATTGCAGCGTTCGCCGCGGTTGCGCCGCCAGTTGCTGGCGTCGTGGCCGGCATTGGCGTCATCTATGCGTTTATCCTACTCGCACTCGGCGCACAAAAGCTGATGCTGCTCAGCGATCCGGACAACAATGTCCCGCGTTTCACGCTGGCTCTCGTAGGTGTCGCGATCGTTGTCGTTGCGCTCATCGCCACGTTCATCAATCCGTTGATACAGTCCGGACGCGAAGCGCTCAGCGCTGCGATTGAAACCGTTGCGCCACCACCAGCGGCGCCCGAGTTGCCACGCCGTGCGGCGGCGGAAGAGGCCATCGATCGTCTCTCGCAAGCGAATGCCACATCGATCCTGAGCGATCCGGCGCGGCTCGCCGAGCAATTTCCCGATACGCTGCCCAGCGGCTTTGCGCGCCAATCGGTGACACACGCACAACGCGGTGGAATCTCGCGCGCCGATTCCGTCTATCGGGCAGGCGCAGCGACACTCTCGGTTGCAATCATTCAGTTCGGCGGCGGTGTCGATCCAGCGGCGCTGGCGTCACTGCTGGCAATCAAACCGGATGGCCCCCAGGACGGCGGCTACGCGCGCACACAAGCCATCGATGGCCGCTTCTACGCGGAGGAGGTCGGCGCCAATAGCGCGCGCTATGTCGTCATTGGCCGCGGCGTCGTGATGGTCGCTGAGGGCCGGGTCACGATGGATCAGGCGCGCGCCGCTATCGAAACGATCGGCCTGCAACGTCTCGAGTCGATGTTCGGACGCTGAGTTCCCTCGCGGCGATGCGCGAATGTGGTTTGAGTCGCCGCTCGCCGCTCCTAGCATGCGCGCGAGTCAGCCACAGGGAGAGCGTGATGACAATTGATCCAACAGGCGCCGCGACGTCCGGCCTCGTTGAGCGCGTGAAGAACATCCTGCTCACGCCGCAGGCGGAATGGGAGCGGATCGACGCCGAGCCCGCCGATGTGAACAAGATCTACATGGGCTACGTGCTGCCGCTCGCCGCGCTGTCGGCGATTTGCGCTTTTATTGGCATGTCGGTGTTCGGCCTCAACCTCATGGGCACGACGTATCGCGTAGGCGTGGTGCCTGGCGCCATCGGCGCCGTGATCCAGGTTGCCGCCGGTGTTGGCGGCGTGTTCTTGATGGCGTTCATCGCCAATGCGCTCGCGCCAACGTTCGGCTCGCAACAAAATATGGGCCAAGCGCACAAGCTCGCCGCGTATGGATCAACCGCCGGCTTTCTTGCTGGCGTGTTCTCGATCTTCCCGCCGATCGCAATGCTCGGCATCGTCGGTCTCTATTCGCTTTATCTGATTTATGTCGGCCTGCCGAAGATGATGAAGACGCCGGACGATAAGCGGATCGGTTACTTCTTGTCTGTCATCGTCGTCGCGATCATCGCCGGCATTATTCTCAGCGTCGTGCTTGGCACGCTGCGCGGTCTGGTCGGCGCCGGCGTTACGCCGGGCCTCGGCTAAACCTCAGAAGTCGCGAAGTGGTGGCCGCCCAAAGCGGCCATCACTGGCCGCGCCACCTTATCCTTCGCGCGGAGTCTCGCGACGTCCCGCCAACAACGCCGCGCAGTCGGCGTCTTCTGCAAGACCAAGGTCAACGAACGGCAACAGCGCTGCGATTGGCGCCACCAATGTGGCCAACGCCGCGGCGAAGCCGCCTTGCCCAGCCGCATCGCCGGCGTCGATGCCAATCTGTGGTGAGCGCCAACGGCCCTCGATCGAGATCGGCGCTTCGACGCGGATGAGGCGCGCTTCCTTGGGTTCGCCCTGGATGCGGAGGTTGAGCGTTTCGTCACGCAAGCTCGCGCTGCCTTCGCCGCGGATCAAAACGTTCTCCGTGTCGAACACGATGGTGCGTGCTTGCGCGATGCCGTTGCGCACATTGAAGCTGGCGACTCCGCAGCGGATTGCGACGCGGCCCTCATCGCCGGTCAGCAGCAAGCCAAGACCTCGGGTGACGTTGATGCCGGACAGCTCGGCAAATGCTTCGCGCACTTCGCCGTCCGGCGTGACGAGAGTGATGGTGCCATTGGCGTTGGCGGCGGCATCGCGCACTGAGGCGCCGGTGCCTGCAAGCCGGATGCGGCCTGAGAGACGTCCGGAAAGTGGCGGATCGCCTTGCAACGCCAGAATGGCTTCCATGCGCGCATTTGAGAGGCGCACATCTACCTCGGCGCGCGGCGTTTCTTCGCGCGCATTGATTGCGGCCCAGCCGGCAATGCGGCCTTGGCGGAGGTCGAGGGTCATCGGATCGAGACGCAAGAGGCCTTGATCGAGAGTGATATCGACGGAGAGACCGCGAAGCGGGAAGCGTTCGCTGCGGACGCGGGCGGCGCGATAGGAGACGCGAGCGTCCATGTTGCGGACCCGGCTGATGTCGAGTTGAGCATCGGGCAACACGCGGCCTTGTGCGGCGAGACGCGCGGCCATTTCGCGTTGCTCAGGCGACGCCGACTCTTGTGTTGAGGGCGGCGCGCCGAGCACCGTGAGCAAGTCGTCAAAGTCGAGACTGTCGGAGCGGAAGTCGCCGTCCAGCATCAGTCTGTCGTTGGGCTGCCGTGTTGCTGTGAATGCGCCGTGCAGATCACTATCGCCGACGCGGCCCGCAAGTTGCGGCATCGCGTATGTCCGCCCATTGCGTTCGACGCGGCCAGTCAGATTGTACGGCGGCGTGTTTGGCAGCGCGAGACCGATCAAAAGATAGAGATCGGCGAGATCGGGGCCAGTGGCGCGCACATCTGCGTGCCACGCGCCGAAATTGAACGGACGATTGATCGCGCCGTTCGCGATGATGTGAGTGCCTCCCGCGCGCACGTCCGCTTGGAATGGATACGGACGATCGCGCCGCGCATTGAGCAGCGGCGCGCCGGTGAGTTCGATATTGAACGGGCGGTTGTTGATACTGCCCTCGCCGGTCAGGGCAAACGCGCCGGGATTGCGCGCATCGCGGCTTTCGCGCGTGGTGAAACTCGCTTCCAGCACCATGCGGCGCTTATCGTCTTCATAGTGAAGCTGGCCGCCGTTGAGCGAAAAGTGCCGGATCGCGGGTAGATTGAACGGCTTGCCGCGCACACCTGGCGCAGCCCAGTTCGAAACGCCGTCCTCGTTGCGATAGAGCGAGATGTCCGCGCCATGAGATCGAGCCGGATAAAATCCAGCTGGCCGGCAAAGAGCGGAAGCCAGCGGATCGTCGCTTCGGCGCTTTCCACTTCTGCGAAGGCGCCGCGCTCGCGATAGCGCTCGGGATTGCCAATGTAGAGGCCTTGCACGCGAACGAGCGGATTGAGCCTCCACGGATCAATATCGAGGTCGCCGCGAATGGCGATTTCCCGGCCGCTTGCGGCTGATGCGAAGCGCGAGATCGGCGCCCGGAGTGCGTTCCAGTCTGCGAATGTCAGAAAGAGGACAAACGTCGTGAGAACGACGCCAACAACGCCGCCTGCCCAGAGCCCAATAGGCTTCCTCGGCAGCGCTGACGTTTTCCGCCACGCCCAGTTGGCGCCCTCGCGTGCGCGAAGCGCTTGCTGACCGCTCCAGTCGCGGAGCGCTTGCAAGTGATTGGGGGAAAGGGGCGTGGGCGCGTCCATGGGAACATTGACGCAACGCCGCGCTTCTGCGCCCGTTCCGTCAATGCATCGCAACGCGCAGCGTTAAAGCTTCGAAACCATTGCGGAATTCGCGTTCAACGCGCATCGCGCGCAAAAGTTCGCCGCGGCGCTCGTGAGAACGCCGCGGCGATCGCCCAGGGCAGGGCTGTTGTTGTGTTAGGCGTTAGCGTCCGCCAGCAGGCCGCGCGAGGCAGCTTGCTTCTTCATCGCCTTCTGCAGCTTTTCGAACGCGCGCACTTCGATCTGCCGCACGCGCTCGCGGCTGACGCCGTACTGCACCGAAAGCTCTTCCAAAGTCGCCGGTTCATCCTTCAAGCGGCGCTCCCGGATAATATTGCGTTCACGCTCGTTCAGCTCGCCCATCGCTTCTTGCAGAAGCGTCATGCGCGCGCCGAACTCTTCGGTCTCCGCGAGGCGGGTTTCCTGCGTGCCTTCGACCTTGTCGTCGGCGAGCCAGTCCATCCACTCGCTGTCGCCTTCGCCGCCCGCACCGCCGATTGGCGCGTTGAGCGAAGCATCACCGCCGCCGCTCATGCGGCGGTTCATCGAGATGACTTCCTGTTCCGTCACCGCAAGCTTGTGGGCGATGGTCGCGACGTGCTCAGGGCGGAGGTCGCCTTCTTCAAGCGCGGCCATCTCGCCCTTCATGCGGCGAAGGTTGAAGAACAGCTTCTTCTGCGCGGCAGTGGTGCCCATCTTCACGAGCGACCACGAACGCAGGATGTATTCCTGGATCGAGGCGCGGATCCACCACATCGCGTACGTCGCGAGGCGGAAGCCCTTATCCGGGTCGAATTTCTTGACCGCCTGCATGAGGCCGACATTGCCTTCGGAGATCACTTCGCCGATCGGCAGGCCGTAGCCGCGATAGCCCATGGCGATCTTCGCCACGAGGCGGAGGTGAGACGTCACCAGCTGGTGGGCGGCTTGAGTGTCACCGTGCTGCTGCCAGCTCTTCGCCAGCATGAATTCGTTTTCTTTGGTCAACATCGGAAACTTGCGGATCTCCGAGAGATACCGCTGCAGCCCTTGTTCCGGGCTGAGTGCAAGTGTGAGCGCAGTAGATGCCATGAGTATTAGGACCCCTCCTAAGGCGGACATTTGGTTTCCTCTCTAGTACGTCTGAGAGGGCAATCCGGTTGCCGCCGTGACCCCCTATATAGGGAGCCATCAAGCCTTCGCCGTGGCCGGTGTTAGGCAAATATTAGTGATAGAACATATAGTGAACGCACCGATTCGGCAAGCGGAACGAAATCAACTGCTAGAATCAGCGTCCAGAACGTTTGTAGATGGCCCCAAGACCTTGGGGTTCAAGGTCACTTCGCCGTCTGCGGCTGTTTCCCAAACGTTTCAGCCAGGGCCCAAAGGCAGAGGGCGACAACGAGCGCGGCCAGGCCCCAGCGCACGGTCAAATCAACCAAACTTAAATAAATTGGGGCCGCCGCGTCCATGATCTGGATGGCCGCCGCATGAGTCTGACCGCTGCCCGGATCGGGCGCGCGCGGCAGCGAATGGAACATCCGGATTTCGTTCAGCGCAAAGAGCGCCAGACCACTTACGGCAGCGAGCACGCGCTCGGCGTTTGGAAGCGTCGACATCGATAATATTCCGCCCGTTCTTGCAGCGTGGAAAAGCTACTGCGCTTCCCATTTCCGCACGAGAGCGAGCCTGCATGTTCCCTGCAGGAACTCAGAGTTTGCGCAGCGCTGCGAGCAGCTCCGCCATGTCGGTAGGCATTTGGCTTTCAAAGCGCAGGATCTCACCGCTGATCGGATGTTTGAATCCCAACACCGCCGCGTGTAGCGCCTGGCGCGGAAACGCCGCCACAACGGCCGCAGCCTCGTCCGCGTGTGGCCCCTCTGCTTTGAAGGCGCGTTGCTTGCCGTAGAGCGGATCGCCGATGAGCGGGCATCCTAGGTGGGTGAGGTGCGCGCGGATTTGGTGCGTGCGCCCTGTATGCAGGCGGCACTCAAGTAAAGCCGCCGCTGCGCGCCCGATCGAGGCGCCGCTTTGCTGTCCGTAGCTCTCTACCGTCCAATAATCGGTGACCGCGTTCTTGCCGGCTTCCGTCTCTGGATTGCGCGCCACCACGTATTTGCGGCGATCTTCGCTGGAGCGGACGAGCTTGTTTTCGATGCGCGCGCTGCGTTCGTTGGGCGCGCCGCGCGTCACCGCATAATAGACGCGTTCGAGATCGTGTTTGAAAAAGAGCCTTGCCAGCCCTGTGTGCGCGGCATCGTGTTTGGCGACCACGACGAGTCCGGTCGTGTCCTTGTCGATGCGGTGCACGATGCCTGGCCGCGCAACGCCGCCAATGCCGGAGAGCGACTCTCCGCAATGCGCCAGCAGCGCGTTGACCATCGTCCCGCGCATTGAGCCGGGCGCAGGGTGCATCGCCATGCCGCTCGCCTTATCGACGACGACCAAGTGCTCATCTTCGAAGACGATGTTGAGCGGCAGGTGCTCGGGCAGGGGCGCCGCCGGCTCGGGCGGCGGCAGTGTGAGTTCGTAGCGCCCGCCGGCGCGAGGCTTGTCCTTCGAGTGCGTAACGAGCGCGCCGTCGACGGTGAGCTTTCCCGCGCCGATCAGGCCCTGGACACGCGAGCGCGAGAGGTCCGGCCATAGCTTCGCCAGCCAGGCATCGACACGCTCGCCAGCCTCTGCCGGAGCGACGACACTGCGGGTATCGCCGCTCGTTTCGAATTCAATCTCGTCTTCCACGGGCGCTCACTACCGGTTTCAATCCTTCGCGTCATTCCGGTTCGTCCGGAATGACAGTTGTGGGAGTCAGCGCGAACGTCCAAAATGGTGACGGAGGAAGTCATGGCGATACGGGGATGGACGCGGCGCGTGGCGCTGGCTGCTGCAACGGGCGCCGTCGCTGCCTGCGCGCAGAGCGTGGAGACGCCCGCTTACGAGGGCGCAGTTGCGTTTAACCACGGCATCGCCTCGGGCGACCCTACCATCAACAAGGTCATTATCTGGACGCGCGTGTCGCCCGAAAATCCGGGGTCGGTGCCGGTCCGCTGGATCGTCGCCCGCAATCGCGAACTGACAGATGTGGTCAAAACCGGAATCGTCGAGACCAACGAGGCGCGCGATTACACGGTGAAAGCAGACGTCACCGGCCTCCGCCCCGGTGCGCCGTATTTCTACGGCTTCCGGGCCGGCTCAGCCGAGAGCGCCATCGGCAAGACGCGTACGCTGCCGCAGGGCGAACTCGACCAAGTGAAGTTCGCGGTCGTTTCTTGTGCATCGTTCCCGCACGGCTTCTTCAACGCTTACGAGGCGCTGGCGGAGCGCGATGACATCGACGCTGTCGTTCATCTTGGCGACTACATCTACGAATACGGCCTCGCCGGTTACGGCGGCGATGTTGCGACGCGCCTCGGCCGTATTCCATCGCCCGAGGTTGAATGCATTGGCCTGGGTGATTACCGCGCCCGTCACGCGCAATACAAAACCCAGGCAGAACTCCAAGCCGCCCACGCGATCGCGCCTTGGATCGTTGTCTGGGACGATCACGAGACCGCCAACAACGCCTTCGCTACCGGCGCCGAAAATCACAACCAAGGCGAAGGGCAGTGGGCGAACCGCAAGCAGGCCGCGCTGCAAGCCTATTACGAGTGGATGCCGATCCGCGATCCTGAACCGGGCGCGGCGTTCGAGGCGATCAATCGCTCATTCCAGTTCGGCACGCTGGCGTCGCTCATCATGGTGGAAACGCGTTTGCTCGCGCGCACTGAGCCGTTCGATTACAATTCGCAGCTGCCGATCGAATTGCAGCGTTGGAATTTCACTAATCCCGCTGCGCCGGTCGCGATACGTGACGGCGAGCCAGACGTACCCGCGATGCAGATGCTGCCGCGCATCTATGAAGCGGTCGGCAGCGAAATGCGTCCGGTGCTTGATTGGCGGCGCGCGCAAAGTCTCGTCACCGACCCCAAGGATTTGCCAGCAGGCTTCTTCATCGCGCCTGACGTGCCCGCGCTCAATCAATTGCTCAGCGCGCCGGATCGCCAACTCATGGGCGCGGCGCAGGAGCAATGGCTCGCGGACGAGCTGCACACATCGGTACGCGGCGGCGTGACCTGGCAAGTGCTCGGCAATCAAATCCTGATGGCGCCCGTCGATGCGCCCGATCTTTCGGCGACGCCGGCGGCCTTAGCCGACGCGCTCGAGCGTTTGCTGCCCGGCATCAAACAACAACTGAAGTTCACGCGTTTTGCCTTCCCGCTCAACACCGATTCCTGGGACGGCTACCCCACCGCGCGCTCGCGCGTTTACGCCTCGCTCCGCGCCGCGCAAGGCAACTCGATTGTCCTTACCGGCGATACACACACAGCATGGGCAAATGAGCTCAACGATGAGCAGGGCCGCATCGGCGTCGAATTCGGCGCGACTTCGATCACCTCGCCGGGAGACGGAGAGTATTTCGCGCCGTTCGGCATCGATTTCGCCGGTGGCGTTCGCACGCGGAATCCGCATGTGAAATATACGGACTCGCTCCATCGCGGTTTCCTGCTGCTGACGCTCACGCGTGAAGCCGCGACGGCCGAGTTCTTCTCGGTCTCGAACATTCTCTCGAAAGAATACGAGACGACGCGCGTCGCTGCTTACACCGTTGCGCCCGAAGCTGGCCCGGGCATTGGCGCGATCACGGCTGCCTGAGTTTAGCTAAGTTTGCGTTTCGCGCGCTCGATCTCGCGCGCCAGCGCCTCAGGCGCGAGGTCTTCGAAACGCTGCTCTCTCAGCGCTCTGAAAAGAGCGGCATGCACGAGAAAGTTGGACGCGTTCAAGTCGGCGCCAGAGCGCAGTGCGCTATCGCGCAATGCGTCGGCGGTGGAAATGAAATGATCTGCGTTCATGAGGCCGAGTCTCGTGGCCCGATGCGACCACAATGTGGCGCTTAAGTCTTTGGTGCGCCCAATCGATTTACATTTAGGCCAGGATTCATCAACGCCGTAAGTTCTTGCGACGGGGAACCCGACAGCCATTCTTGCGCAAGTTCCCCGAATATCGGCGCGTATTTGAAGCCGTGTCCCGAACACGCGGAGAACATCAGTACGCGTTCATGTGTTGCGCTCGGTGCGATCAGGAAATTCTCGTCAGGCGTTACCGTATAGAGGCAACGCTGCATGCGCACTGGCTTCGGATTATGTTTTGGCAACAAGGGCGCCGCGTATTCGCTGAGCAGCGCCGCGTCGCTTTCATCCGGCTCGCGCACGTTGTCTGGATCAGTCGCGCCGCCAATGGAGTGGAGCCCGATCTTGTAGAGCCCGCGCGGCGCCGGCATCCCGAACGTGCCGACATCGTCATCGGCGCAAATCACCGGCAGTATTTTCGGCGATTCAGTCTCGAACCAACCTACGACGCGCCGGCGCACTGCAAGTTTGCCCGCGAACTCCGGCAGCAGCCTTCCGCCCCAAGAACCGGATGCAACGATCACGGCGTCAAACGTTTGCGTCTCGCCGTTCACTTTCAGTGTCGGCCCTTCGATCGGTCCATCAATGCGCGCTTTGTGAATGAGCCGCGCGCCCCAGCGCGGCGCTTGTTTGATCAGGAACGCGCGCGCCGCGTCTGCGCCAACAACGCCGGCATCCTCTTGACGGAAGACTTGCCACTCGTACGGCATCGCGATGTAGCCGCGCGTCATGGCGTGGATTGCATCGCCGCGCAGCAACGCCGCGGGTTTGCGGCTCAAGCGCTGACATGCCTCAACGAACGGCGAGCCGCGTGGCCCAGCCATGAGCCCGCTTGTCCACTCGATCAGCGGTTGGTCAGCCAAGCCCTCCCAGGTGCGCCACGCCGGCGCCGCGCGCCGCGCCAAGGCGACGTACACTTCGCCTTCACCGGGCGTCAGGCGCATGATCCGGGTGTCGCCATGGGAGGAGCCGCGTTCGTGCATGGGCTCGAATTGCTCGAACCCGGTCACGTCATGCCCGGCGAGCGCCAACCGGGCGCATATGCTCAGCCCCGCAATGCCAAGTCCGACGACCGCAATCCGCAACGGCGACCTCCGCTTTGTCCGGTGCTTAGCGCCGAAACCTGCGGCTGTCGCCGTTGGATTGGGGTTAGCTCTTCATCGGCCCCGGCCAGTCATGGCCTTCCTCGGCGGCGTCCCTGCGCCAACGATAAAGGGCGTCATAGAGCAGCATGCCGGCCTCGAGCTGTTCGAGATCGTCACGGAACATCCGGGACAGGCCAAGCGACATCGCCAATAGCCCAGACGCTTGCTGCGCCAGTTCGAGCCGCGCCGTATCGGCCCCACGAATGATCAGCGCGAGGTCGGTCAGCACTGGCGAAGTCAGCCCGAACTCACGCACCATGACATCGAACGTGCACAATTCGCCGCGATGGCTCCAGAAGGTGTCGTCGATGTCGAACGCAGCGCCGCCATAACGTTCGGCCACTTCGCGCACCTCAGATTGCGCCACAAACAGGAACACGGCGTCCGGATCGACGAAGCGCCGGATGAGCCATGGGCATGCGATGCGATCGACCTTCGGCCGCGACCGCGTCACCCACACGGTGCGGCCCTGCGCGTCGCGTTGTGGCAGCGACTGCGTCTCTACCAGCAGGCCATCGGCCTTGCGCCAAGCCTCATAGCCGCCTTCGAGCACCTCCGCGCGCACGCCTTCGGCGCGAAGCCAGCCCGCCGCGCCTTCGCTGCGTGATCCGCCACGCTGGCACGCGACGACGACGTGCTTGCCTTTGAGTTCGTGCGCCCACTCGGCGACGAGCGTAGCATCGCGCCGCCGCGCGCCCGGCAAGAGACGCGTGTCGGCCTCGAAATCCGGAGCTTTGCGTACATCAACGATCACCGGCGCGCCCGGTACGCCGATCAGTCGCGCCAATTGCGAAATGGAAATAGAAGTATTCGATGGCATAAGCGTCCATCCCTTATGTTGAGGGTTCCGTTGGACGCGATTTTAGGCCGGAGCCTCACGGGGCAATCGCGGCGCCCCTTGGGAAGATCAGAGCACGATTGTCGCGCCATTTCAATCTCCGCAGTCGCGGGCATGACGCGATTGAGGCGATGTGCTGTGGTCGCGGCGCATGAGTCTCAAAGACAAGATCAAAGCCCAAGTTGCTGCGTTCGATGCTTGGGCGCGGCCTTGGGCTGAAAAGTCCAAATGGCATGCCTGGGCCTATGAATTCCTGCTCTTCGGGCTGAAGCAGGCGTGGGCCTGCCTCTTTGGCGGGGCCATGATTGTGTTGCTCGTCGGCACACATTTGTTCTGGCCCGACAACGCACCGATCGCGCGCTACGATTTTCTGGTTCTCGCCGCCGTCGCCATTCAGGGTCTGTTGCTGGCAACCAAGCTTGAGCGTTGGGAGGAGGCGGTCGTCATCTTCATCTTCCACGTCGTCGGCACGATCATGGAGATCTTCAAAACCGCGCAGGGCTCTTGGATTTATCCCGAAGACAATTTCCTGCGCATCGGCGGCGTGCCGCTTTTCTCCGGTTTCATGTACGCCTGCGTTGGCTCCTACATCGCCCGCGCGACGCGTTTGTTCGAAATTAAATACATCAACTACCCGCCGCTCTGGACCACGTGGCTCCTGGCGCTGCTCGCCTACATCAACTTCTTCAGCCACCACTACACGATCGATATTCGCCTCGGGCTTTTCGCGTTCTCTGCACTGATCTTCGGCCGCGCCTGGTTCGTGTTCACGCCCGACCGCACACCGCGGCGCATGCCGATGGTTGTGGGCCTGTTGCTGGTGGCGCTGTTCATCTGGTTCGCGGAGAATGCTGGCACGTTTGCCGCCGCCTGGGTCTACCCCAGCCAGCGCGACGGCTGGCACATCGTCCCGATCGAGAAAATGGGCGCTTGGTATTTGCTAATGCTGCTGAGCTTCGTGCTCACGACGCTGGTGCATAGGCCAGAGCGTATGAGCGAAGCGGAGTTTAGCGTTGCTCAACCCCACCCATTCCCGGATGCGCGCAGCGCAGTCCGGGACCCATAAACACAACGGGAAAAGAGCGGGCACAACCTCGCAGTTGCGCCCGCTTGTCGAACATCCAGTTTATGGGTCCCGGGCTCGATGCTATCGCATCGCCCCGGGAATGGGTGGTGCTCAGCCGTACCCGGCCAGCTTCAAGAACCGATTCCGCAGCTCCGCATCATCCTTGAACGCGCCGGTGAATTGCGTGGTTATCGTCGTCACATCCTTGTGGTGGACGCCGCGTGTGCTCATGCACTGATGCTCGGCATCGATCAACACCGCGACGCCGCGCGGCTTCAGCGTTTCATCGATCGCCTGCGCGATCTGTGAGGTCATCGTTTCTTGCGTCTGCAGGCGCTTCGCAAAAATCTCGACCACGCGCGCAATTTTGGAAATGCCAACTACCGAGTCCGTCGGCAGGTACGCAACGTAAGCCTTGCCGAGGAACGGCGCGATGTGGTGCTCGCAATGGCTCTCCACATCGATCTTCTTCAGCATGACCATGTCGTCATAGCCGCTGACGTCTTCGAACACGCGCTTGAGTTCGTCGGCAGGGCATTCGTCATAGCCCCTGAACCACTCGCGGTAGGCATCGACGACGCGCTTCGGAGTATCTTTCAGCCCCTCGCGCTCCGGATCGTCGCCGGCCCAAGCGATCAGGGTGCGCACTGCTTCCATCGCCGCTTCGCGCGAAGGCCGCTTCTGCTCCGCCTCATCAGGCGAGCGCCACTTCAGAATCTCACTCATAGGGAAGGCAGTGTCCTTAGTCTGAGGGACGGAGGTCGAGCCGGGAGGGTCCCCATATGAGGCACCAGGACTTAACGCCCGTCCGAAATTCACCCTCAGGCGACGGGGTCGAACGTGGCCCCGTAAGAGATATGGAGTGTAGCACAACCTGCCGCTAGAACCCACCCCGTATGCAAATCACCCTGACCAACACGTTGACGCGGCGAAAAGAGCCGTTCGCCCCCGCCGATCCGGGCCGGGTGACCATGTATGTCTGCGGACCCACCGTTTATAACGTGGCCCACATCGGCAATGCGCGCCCACCGGTGGTGTTCGACACGCTGTTTCGCCTGCTGCGGCATGTCTATGGCGAGAAGGCCGTAATCTACGCCCGCAACTACACCGACATCGACGACAAGATCATCACCGCCTCGATCGAGCGCGGCGTGCCGATCGAAGCCATCACGCGTGCGGTGGAAGAGCAATACGAAGCCGACATGGGCGCGCTTAACGTGCTGTTGCCGACACTGCGCCCGCGCGCGACCGAGAATGTGCCCGCGATGATCGCGGTCATCGAAAAGCTGATCGCGAAGGGCGTCGCCTACGTGGTCCCGAGCGGTGTTTATTTCTCAGTCGCCGCCGATGAGGATTACGGCAAGCTTTCGGGGCGGTCTCAGGATGATTTGAAGGCTGGCGCGCGCGTCGACGGCGAGGACGACAAGCGCTCGTCCTCGGACTTCGCGCTCTGGAAAACCACCAAGCCCGGCGAGCCGTCATGGGATGCGCCCTTCGGCGCTGGGCGCCCTGGCTGGCACATCGAGTGCTCGGCGATGATCGAGGAAGAGCTGGGCTCGCCGATCGACATCCACGGCGGCGGCATCGATCTCACCTTCCCGCACCACGAAAACGAGATCGCGCAAAGCGAGTCAGCTCACGGTCACCCGCTGGCGCGCGTCTGGATGCACAACGGCTTCCTGACGATGGACAAAGAAAAAATGTCCAAGTCCATCGGCAACATCATTACGCCGCGCGAATTGCTGGAGCAGGGCTGGCAAGGCGAAACCATCCGCTGGGCGTTGCTCAGCGCGCACTACAAAGCGCCGCTCGATTGGAGCGATGATCTGCTGAAGCAAGCGCAAGCCAGCCTCGATCGCCTCTACGGCGCCGTGCTGCGTTTGAAGGACGTTGACGCTGATGGTTCTGAAAATCCGACCGCGATCATCGAAGCGCTGGCGGACGATCTAAATACGCCGGCCGCGATCGCCGAACTCTCCGCGCTCGCGACCGCGGCCAACATCGCCAAGAAACCGGCGGAGATGGCCAAAGCCAAAGGCGATCTCCTGGCCGCCGCGAAACTGTTCGGCGTTTTGCAGAGCGATCCCGAAGCCTGGTTCCGCGCCAGCTTTGGCGAGCAAGCCTCAGAGATTGATCGCCTGGTCGCCGAACGCGTCGCCGCCCGCGCCGCCAAGGACTACGCGCTCTCCGACAAACTCCGCGACAACCTCGCCGCCCGCGGCGTCGAAATCATGGACAGCGCCGGTGGCAGCACCTGGCGGCGTAAGGGCTAAGCGCCGAGGACCGCCGGCTTCCAGCCGGCCCTTTGTTTCAACCAACACAAAAGAATGCCGGCTGGAAGCCGGCGGTCCTCGGCGCCTTCGCCTTCTCTTCGCCGCACCTGTGCGCACCATAGAGCTTGAGGGCAGGAGATCATGGCATGCACCGTCGCGCTTTATTGTGGTCCGCCGCGGCAGCGGCGTTGTCCGGCTGCGCCAATGCTGCGCCGGCCCCGCCTGCGCTCCCTGCGCCAACACCAACACCGGCGCCCATCTTGAGCCCCTCAAACGATCCCTTCGACGTCGCGCTCTATCGCGCCATCGCCGCCGCGCCCGGCAACCAATTCGTATCGCCTTACAGCGTCGCCAGCGCCTTCGCGTTGCTCTATCCCGGCGCGCGCGGTCAAACCGCAGCTGAGCTTGCGAGCGCGCTGCGCTTCGATCCCGATGTCGCGCGCCAAACCGCCGCCACCCGCGCCACGCGTGATGCACTCGCCGCGCAAACCGGCGGCAGCGAATTCACGACAGCGAACGCCGCCTGGGTCGAGCGCACCATGTCGCTCAACGCCGATTACGCCCGCACCATCAGCCGCGATCTCGGCGCTACCATCGAAGCGGTGCCATTCATCGCCAACCAAACCGCAGCGCTGCGCACGATCAATGCCTGGGCCGCGCGCGAAACCCGCGACCGCATCCCTGAAATCCTCACCAACCAAGATCCCAGCCGCCGCCTGGTGCTCACCAACGCCGTCTATTTCAAAGGCAAATGGAGCGACCAATTCTCCGCCAACGCCACGCGCGATGGCGACTTTTACGCTGAAACCGGCGCCACCCAACGCGCGCGGCTCATGCATCAAACCACGCGCGCCCGCTACTACGAGGGCGAAGGCTTCCAGGCCGCCGAGTTCGAGTACGACGCCGGCGATTTCGCGCTTGCTGTCTTTCTGCCGCGCGCCCGCGATGGCCTCGCCGCGTTCGAGCGCCAACTGATGGGCAATACGCTCGATCGCTGGCTGATTGATCTCGATGCTGCGGAACGCACGCGGCTTGCCGTCACGCTGCCGAAAGTGGAAATGCGCACCGACTACGATCTCGTGCCGCAACTCCAATCGCTCGGCCTGCGCCAAGCGTTCATGGACAGCGCCGATTTTTCCGGCGTCACCGCGCAGGAGCAACTCGCCATCAGCGCCGTGATCCACAAAACCTTCCTGGCTATCGACGAGGAGGGCACCGAAGCCGCCGCCGTCACCGCCATCGATATGCGCGCCACGAGCGCCATGCCGATGCCGGAAGCGCCGCCGATCGAGTTCAAGGCCGACCACCCGTTCTTCATCGTACTCCGCCACAAGCGCACCAATACCCGCCTGTTCATGGGGCGCGTGGCGGCGGTGTAGTTCCGCGAATAATTGCTTGCCATCGTCTCAGCGCTGGCGTCCCAATGTGAGCGAGGGACGCCATTGGGGATTGCCGACATGCGCATCTTCGTCATCGCTTTAGTTTCGATGTTCGCTCTTGCCGCGCCCGCGTTCGCCGCGTGCGATCTAACGCCGACAATCGGCGCCGCCGCCGAAAAACGTGAGGGGCAAGAGGTGATGATCACCTTGGCAGTCCTCAATCGCGGCGACACCAATTGCCCCGGTTCGATCGAGGCGCCGCCAGGCGCCAGCTACATGGTCGACATTTTCCTCTCGACCGATCGCACGCCGCCATCAACGTGGGCGGTTTATAGCGCGACCTGGCGCGAAGACGTGCTGCTGCGCGGTGGCCGTGTCTCTCGCACCTATAGCGTCGGCCCTGGCGTCAGCGTGCGCTACGGCGCGCCAAGTTACGAGATTGGTCCGTTCGTTTTGCCGACCGGCATCCCGCCAGGAAATTATTTCCTCTGCGCCGGCGTCGACATGGGCAATCGTGTTGCGGAGTCGAACGAGCGCAACAATGTCGCCTGCAATCCGCTGCGCATCCTGCCGACATTGCGTATCGATCCGCGCCGTGCCCCGCGTCCGCAACGTCCGCCCGGCTGACCTTCAGCAATTGCTCATGTCGTCTGGCGCACATTTCCCCGTCAGCTGGCGACCGGGAACCGCTGACAAACTCTGACAAAACAATGTGCGGACGATGAGGTTCGGACCCACGGCCGGTTCAGTCGCTTCAGCGCATATTCCGCTCCAGACGAAGGGCGCCGCTTCCGCGGGGCCGCTTCGCCGAGGAGCAAAATTATGAAACGTATCGCACTCGCTGCCGCGACCGCCCTGATGCTGGCTGGCCCGCTCGCGACGACCGCATCGGCGCAAGATCGCCATCGCGGCGACCAAAACGATGACCGCGACAATCGCGGCCGCAACGACGACCGTGGCGACCGCAACGACAATCGTGGCCGTACCGACAACGATTGGAACCGCGACGACCGCAACACCAGCAACCGTGGCCGGACTGATAACGATTGGAACCAGCGCGACCGCAACGATCGCAATGATCGCGGCAACGGCCGTTGGAACGACGCCCGCAACAACGGCTACAGCTACAACGGCCGCTGGTATTATGGCCCGCCGCAAGCCGCGCATACTCGTGGCTACCAAGCCGGCTATCGCGACTGGCGCCGCGGCGAGCGTCTGCCGAGCTACTACCAAGGCCACTATCGCCAGGTCGATTATCGCCGCGAACACCTTCGCGCCCCGCCGCGCGGCTATCGCTACGTTGAAGACGATCGCGGTGATTACCTGCTCGTCGGCATCGCAACCGGCGTCATCCTGAGCATCATCCTCAGCCAATAACTGAGAGCTGAAACGCAAACCGCCCCGGAGCAATCCGGGGCGGTTTTGTTTGTTCAGATTTCGATCAGTTATTCGGCGGCGAGGTGAGTTTCTTCGATAACGCGTTCGAATTTTTCCAAATCGCCTTTGATCCGATAGAGCGTGGGTCCACCTGCATTGGGCATGGCGGCGATGACGCGGTACGCGCCCTCAGGATGGCGATAGCGCTTGGAAACCGCGACGGAGACACTCTGGCCGATGGCGAAACGGGGACTGGTCACGATGACTCCTTGGGGCGATTTAAAAAGTAAGGGCGGATCGAACAACGCCGACCCGCCCCACAACAGGTAAAAACACCTACGCTACAGCTCACGCCGCGCGCAAAGCGCCTTAAACGGCGGCGAGTTGACCTGCCGACATCTTGCCGCTGCGGCTGTCTTTTTCGGTCTCGAAGCTGATCTTTTGGCCTTCAGTCAGCGAGGTCCAGCCAGCGCGTTCAACGGCTGAAATGTGGACGAAAACGTCCGGACCGCCATTGTCAGGTTGAATGAAGCCAAAGCCTTTTTGGCCGTTAAACCATTTCACGGTTCCAGTAGTCATGAGAGCACCTTGTATAACAAAATTCTCGCAGCGCAGATGCGCTACGTGATCAAGCTCGAGAATGGCGAAGGGTAGGTCCGGTGCCGCGGCTGGCTCAGGGAGCCGACAACTGGCGAAGGAAAAACCGAACCAAGTACGAATTCGATCAAGGGCTGCTATCGCAGAAACCGGACATTGGCAATGGAATTCGAGTTCGGCGTCAGTTCGGCGCGCCCCTGCGGATCACGCTTTTGAGGCGCGCTTCTTCTTCGCGCCAGTCCACACGACGCCCGGAAACCCGCGTAACGGCCCGAGTTTTTCGCCGAGATACGTCCATTCCTGCATTTCATCGATGCCGATGTGGTAGCGCGGCTCGCGGCCGACGCCGCTGCTAAAGAGCGCGCGCGGCACGTTGATGTTTTGCTTGTTGCGCTGAAACGTCACCGGCGAGCCGCAGGTCGAGCAGAAGCTGCGCACGCCGCCGCGTTCGGTGTCGTCGTAGCGCGTGAGATTGTCCTCGCCCTGCAAGAACCGAAAGCGGCTCGCCCAGCTGCCCACATAAGTCGCGTACGCCGCCCCATGCGCGCGCCGCGTCGACGGCGAATGATCGTGCCACGCCCATTGCGCCGGCGCCGCGATCTCCACCACCACCGCACCGCACAAACATTTGCCCTCGGCACGTGCAGGCGCGCGCTTCTGTGAACTTTTGTCCGTCATGCGCGGAACGTAGCATTACACGCTTCCCGGACGCAGCCCCGGCGAAAGCCGGGGTGCGATCCGGGATCCAGGGGCCGACATGCGCAGCGCATGAGCTCTGCATCTATCCTCCGCATACGCACCGGCGCTTGGAGGTTGGAGCGCGGGCCTCCGGCCCGCATTTTTCCAAGCGTATCAAGCAAAAGCGCCAGTGCGGGCCTGAAGGCCCGCGCTCCAACTTTGTTGGATAGATCGCAATCAATCCGACCGCATTGTAACGCGCGTAAACTCCGCCCATCGCTTCACACGGAGAGCAGTTGGCCAGCTGTTTAGACCAAACGTGAAGCGCTGCGATTGAGCGTGATCTGCCGAAGCTCGCGAGAGTGACAGCGAGGAAGCCCACAGGGCAAACACTGTGGGAGGACAGACCGGGGACGGCGTTGAACAGCGCCGCCCGCACGCCGCCGGGGATCAGTCTCATGGAGTGAAAGACCTCTAACAGCTGACCCGTCGAAGCAAACCGCACCGGAGCGCATGAGAAGCGCGGCGGCGCAAGCCGCATCTAGGCACTACCCATTGCGCGTCTCACGCGCTCCGGGCTCTCCACTTTCTCGGATCGCCAGCGCCCACGCTGGCGCGGGCGCAGACGCTTGCCTTGAAGATGCCCGCCAGCCCGACTAAGCCACTGGCGGGGATCAAGGAAAAACGTATGCGGGTAATGGTGTTAGCTTTGGTTGCGCTCCTGGGCGCTTGCGCCACCGGCGGCGGCGGCGATGAGCCGGCCAGCGGACCTTCGCCCTTTCCGGTCCAGCGCGGGCAAGCGCTACCTCCACCAACTGAGGCCGCCGTATCCGCGCCGCCTGAAGGGACAGCGCGTGGCGGCGTCGATTTCGGCCAGTGGCGCCAGGCCGATCCGGCCATCTACGCGCCGGCGTTCCAGACCCAAATTCGTCAGCGTTTCGCTGGCCAGACCAACGCTGAACTCCGCGCCAGCCTCGAAGCCAATGGCTTTGCTTGCGAAGACGAGCGCCGTCTCGACTGCCGCATCGAAATCATGGAGCGCCAATGCGCGTTTGACTGGTATGTTGTGCTCGAACGCGGCGCGCGCGAACCTGTCGCTGGGTTCGACCAAATGTGCCTCGGCGCGAATAGGTGAGAGATATGAACGACGCACGCACGATCGCGGTCAGCCTTGCACTCCTGTTGGGGGCTTGCGCCACGTTGCCGATCGGCGGCGTCACCGAGCCCACAGGCCCGGCGACCATTCCAGCTGCGCCGGTCAATCTGGGCGATTGGCGCACTGCCTCCGAAGCCGCGACGCTCGAAGCGTTTCAGCAAGGCGTGACCAGCCGCTACGGCGCGGGTCTGCAGATTGCGTCGGTCTCGGGTGATCTTCGCCGCAACGATTTCAACTGCACCGCCGCGCCGCCGCTCGCTGAGGGCAATCGCGGCGATCCGCCTGCGCAAGTCTGCCGCAAGACAACGACCGCGAGCGGCTGCACCCACACATGGCAAGTTCACTTGTTCGATGCGGGCGGCGATGGCCATCTCGCGCGCACGCGCGGTCTCTACGATCGCCGCTGCGGCAATGACGGCCTACTGGGTGGGCCCGGCTGAACTTTCGCCTGGCGTCATCAGATAAGCTGCAACATCCGTCGGCTCCAGCGTGAGCATCGGCACGAAGCCTGGATTGATGACGACATTCTTGCCGACAAGCCGCGTAAGTGCGGCGCGGCCATTGATCATGATGTGCGGCGCGTCGGCGCCCAGTGCTTGAGTTAAACGCTGTTCGCTGGTGAAGATCGCACCGGCCGTGAAGCCTTCGCGCACGCGCAGTTCACGCACTGGCGCGTCATCCTCGCCGGAGGCCAACGCCAATGCGACGTGGGTTTCCATCAAATAGCGCCGAAAAATCGGACGCATGTTTTCATTGCTGAGCGCCGAGACGAACGCATATTCGAGCGCGTTTTGCGGCGTGATCGGCGGCGGGCTTCCAGGGCGCGGCGTAGGCGCGGGCGCTGCCGGTTGTTGCGTCTGCGCGAACGCGGCCGCCGGCCAAACGCCCAACGCGCTGATCAACAGGGTGCGTCTCAACATAGGTGGCTCCGAAGGGGCGATTTTGCCCGTTGCTTGCCCGCGAAGGAAGGCCACATAAGGGCGGATGGACGACCTCTACCACCCGCGGATCATGGAATTGGCCGCCGATATCCCCCACGTCGGGCGCCTCGACGCGCCGGACGGGGCGGCGACCAAGGTAAGCCGGGTCTGCGGCTCTGTCGTCACCGTTGAACTTGCGCTGAAGGACGGCATCGTCATCAAGGTGGCTGTGCATCCGAAAGCTTGCGCTCTTGGCCAGGCCACCACCGGCGTACTCGCCATGCATGCGATCGGCGCGACCCCCAAGGAAATCCGTGATGCGCGTGACGCGCTGCGCGCCATGCTAAAGGGCGAGGGGCCGCCGCCTACCGGCCGTTTCTGGGAGCTTCGCCACCTGGAAGGCGTCCGCGACTACCCCGCCCGCCATGCCTCCACCATGCTCGCCTTCGACGCCGCCGTCGAAGCCCTCGATCAAGCGCAGAAAAAAGCCGCGTGAGCGCGTCCGCCAAACTCAAGAATGCGCACGCTAAGGCGCTGCGCAAAGCGTCGCTCGGCTATCCTGAAACAGTTGAAGATTTTCCATGGGGTCACAGCGCCTTCAAGATTGCGGGCAAGAAGGTTTTTCTCTTTCTGAGCGAAGACGAAGAGGGCGGCTGGTCGTGCTCGATGAAGCTGCCGTTCCGCAACGAGGAGGCGCTCGTCATCAAAGGCGCCAAACCAACTGAATATGGGCTCGGCCGCTCGGGCTGGGTGTCGTTCAGCTTTACCGCCAAGGCCAAGCCGCCGATGGCCAAACTTGTCGATTATCTCGATGAGAGCTGGCGCGCCGTGGCGCCGAAGAAACTCTCGGCGTCATTCGCCCCGCCTGTAGCGCCCAAGCGCCGCAAAGCGCCCTGATCGGCTTCCGGGCGAAGGAAATAGCGGCTAGCTTCCGCCGCTTGGGGAACCCTTGGGAGGACGCTGAACATGAAATGGATTGTGCTGCTTTTGATTATCGCTGGTGTCGCCGGCTATTTCACGAAGCCGGAAGAGGCTGCGATGCGCGAAGCCGCTGACGCTGTGCTCAACGCCCCGCAAGACATTTCGCAGGGCTTTGAAAGCTTCGGCGCGACTCTCGCTGGCGAGCGCGCTTACAGCAATTACTACGTCGCCGCGAAGTACAACATCGCGCTCGACGGTCAGTCGATCGTCACGTGCTGGGGCGCGTTCACGCAAGTCCAGTGCAACCGCGCGCCTGACACGCGCACCGGAGGCTAACAGATGCGCCTGCTTCTTTTGCTGATCATTATCGGCGTCGCCGCGTACTTCACCGTGCCGGCGCGCGAGGCGCACGAAGAAGCAGCGCAAGCCTTCCTGCAAACGCTGACGCAAGAAGAAACGGGCGAGGTGCAGGCGCAAACCGGCATCTCGCTCGATGGCGTCGTCGATTTCGTCACCGGCATGATGGCCGGTCAGGGTCGCTTTGAGACCTATTACCTCGCCTCGAAATACACGCTCGATACGCCCGGCGCGGCTTATCTCGAATGCTGGGGCGCATTCACCTTCGTGCAATGCCGCCGAGTCGATCGCGGAGTCGGCGCGGCTTGAGCCGGGGACGCGAAGCACGTATATTAGCGCCATGAACCGGCGCTTCGTCACGACGACTACCTACTGAAGCCGGCGGCGCGAGATCGGGCGCGCCGCAGCGGCGGCGCTTTGCCCCGGTCCTGAAACCAAATAAATCGCTGTAATTGTCATGTCGCCGAGCATTCCTGCGCGGGGCCTTCTGGGCCTTATCCAGCTCTATAAGTGGACGCTTTCGCCGCTCATCGGCCAAGCGTGCCGCTATCGGCCGACCTGTTCGTCCTATGCCGCGGACTCGATCCGTACGCATGGCGCATGGGCCGGAAGCTGGATGGCGGGGGCGCGTCTATGCCGCTGCGCGCCGTGGGGCGGGCATGGCTGGGACCCGGCGCCGCGCGTGATCAAGAAGAACTCGTGGTGGCGGCCCTGGCGTTATGGCGATTGGAAGGGCGGCTATCGCGCGCCGCCCGAAGGCATTGAACTCGATAAGAGCAAGTCATGAGCATTTCACTTCAGTTTCCCGATGGCGCTGAGCGTAGTTACGACGATGGCGTAACGCCGCTCGCGGTCGCCGAGGGCATTTCCAAATCGCTGGCGAAAAAGATCGTCGCCGCGAAGATCGATGGCGCGTGGTGGGATTTGACGCGGCCGATCGAAGGCAGCGGCAAGATCGAACTCGTCATGCGCGATAGCGCGGATGGCCTCGAAGTTCTGCGTCACGACGCGGCGCACGTCATGGCGCAAGCAGTGCAGGAGCTTTTTCCCGGCACGCAAGTGACGTTCGGCCCGGTGACGGAAGATGGTTTCTACTACGACTTTGCGCGCGCAGAGCCGTTCTCGACGGACGACTTCGCTAAGATCGAAAAGCGCATGCGCGAGATCGTTGATGCGGATTTGCCGATCATTCGCAAGGTCTGGGAGAAGGAAGCCGCAATCGCGCACTTCAAGTCGCTTGGCGAAATTTACAAAGCCGAGACGATCGACGAAGTGATTAAGCCCGGCGACGCGATCACGATTTACAGTCACGGCGACAAGTGGGGCGATCTCTGTCGCGGGCCGCATCTGCCATCGACGGGCAAGCTCGGCAAAGCCTTCAAGCTCATGAAGCTTGCCGGCGCCTATTGGCGCGGCGATCAGAAGAATGCGCAGCTGCAACGCATCTACGGCACGGTATGGGCTGACGAGAAGCAGCTGGAGGAGCATCTCCTTCGCCTCGAAGAAGCTGAGAAGCGCGACCACCGCAAACTCGGGCGCCAGATGGATCTCTTCCACATGCAGGAAGAGGGACGCGGCATGGTGTTCTGGCACGAAAAGGGCCTGACCCTTTGGCGCACGATCGAAGCGTATATGCGCCGCCGCTTGGAAGAAGCGGGCTATGTCGAAGTGCGCACGCCGCAGGTGCTTGATCGTGTGTTCTGGGAAAAGTCAGGGCACTGGGACAAGTATCGCCCGAACATGTTCGTCTGCGAGACGGTTGAAGGCGAGACGCTGTCGCTGAAGCCGATGAACTGCCCGGGTCACGTGCAGATATTCAAATTCGGTCAGAAGTCGTATCGCGACTTGCCGCTGCGCATGGCTGAGTTTGGCGCGTGTCACCGCTACGAGCCGTCGGGTTCGTTGCACGGTCTGATGCGCGTGCGCGCGTTTACGCAAGACGATGCGCACATCTTCTGCCGCGAAGATCAAATCGAAGAAGAGACGACGCGGTTCATCGGTTTGGCCAAGTCGATCCACGCCGATTTCGGCATGGTGAGCGATAAGATCGCCTTGGCGACGCGGCCCGAGGTGCGCGCTGGCAGCGATGAATTTTGGGATAAAGCCGAAGCTCAGATGCTGAACGCCGCGCGGGCGGCAGGTGTCGAGCCCGTTATCGCGGAAGGCGACGGCGCTTTCTATGCGCCGAAGCTCGACTTCTCGGTCAAGGACGCAATCGGCCGTGAATGGACGATCGGCACGATCCAGCTTGACTACGTGCTGCCCGATCGCCTCGACGCGGAGTATGTCGGCGAAGATGGGCAGAAGCATCGCCCGGTGATGCTGCACCGCGCGATCCTGGGATCGCTTGAGCGCTTCATCGGCATTTTGATCGAAAACTGCGCCGGTGCGTTCCCGATGTGGCTGGCGCCTGTGCAAGTGGTTGTCGCGACCATCACGTCGGACGCCAACGCCTATGCTGAGGATGTGGCCAAAACGCTGCGTCAGGCTGGGTTGCGCGTTGAACTAGATATTCGCAACGAGAAGGTTGGCTACAAGATCAGGGAGCACTCGCTGCAGAAGGTGCCAGTGATTGCGGTCGTCGGGAAAAAAGAGGCGGAAGAGCGCGGTGTTGCAATTCGGCGCTTCGGCAGCCAGGAGCAGCACGTAATGTCTCTCACAAGCGCACAAGAAAGCCTTGTGGCCGAAGCGCTGCCACCAGACCTAAAACGCTAGCGTGAGAGCGGGGCTGCGCCGTAGGCCGCCTCGCGCATCACGTCCGAAAGCATCTGGTAGGCATCGATCCAGGCTGCGCGCGTTTCTTGCGTGAAGTCGGGGCCAAGTTCATGGCGTAGCGTGCGCATCAAGGCGGTGCCGACGAAGGCGTAATGGTGGCTCTCCACGCCGTAGCCAACGTGCCGGATCGCCAGCTCACGCGCCGCTGGAACAATGGCTTCAGGCTGGTCGAGGCTTGCCACGACTTGGCCGAGCATGGCCATGAGCTTCTCGCCCTGAACGATCATATCGCCTTTGAACAGCGCCCGGAGCGAGGGCTCAATGACGAACAATTCGCTGTAAAATGTGGCTGCTACGTGCGCGCCGATGCGGGAAGCACGGGCGAACGAGTGCCGCACAAGCTCAACTTGCCGCTGGTTCATCTTACTCATCTGCCAGGATTCGCCGGGTGCTGCCTGTGCGACTTGCAGTGGCGGTTCCGGCCCCCGATTTGAAAGGCTTGATGGCTCTAACTCTGGATGCGGTCGCCCGAAGCCTTTACAGACGGGCGCGCTGCAATCCAGGATGGCGTCGGGTATTGGGGGCGGAGAAGGCGTTGGATAAGCATCCATCACGCGCACGGTCGGCGTCAGCTTCGTTGGAACCGCGCGTGTCAGCCATTGTCGTCGCCCACAAGGTTCGCGCCAATGCTTCAGGGCGTGCGCCGCTGGATCTCTGCCTGCGCAGTGCGCTGGCGGAAGAGTGGATCGACGAACTGGTCATCGTCGATCACGACAACCCTGAAGACATTTCATCGACATTGCGCGCCTTCGAGGCTGACCGCCGCGATGTCCGCGTCGTGCAGGCCGATCAGAGTTTGAGCTTGGCCGCAGCCGCCAATGTCGGCGCCGCCGAAGCGATCGGGCGCTGGTTTTTGTTTTTGAATGCAGACGTAGTCCTGCAGCGCGGCGCAGTCGCGCGCTTGGCGGCGGCTGGCGGCGGCGCGCAGCAGCCCTGGATTGTTGGCGGCCGTTTGCTCGATCTCGAAGGGCGTGAACGCCAAGCGGCGCGGGCTGGATCGTTGAATGCGTTTTCAGCCATCGCGGTTGCAGTCGAATGGCCGGCGCGACCGTCGCGCAAGGGCGAGGATGCGACGAAGGTCGGTGCGGTATCGGGCGCGCTGATGTTGATGCCGCGCGGCGACTTCAACGAACTCAATGGCTTCGATGAACAGTTCGACACTGACTATGCGGATCTCGACCTTTGCCGCCGCGCGGCGTTGGCGGGCGGCAGTGTCCTGTTTCAGCCGGAGGCCTCAGGCGTTCAGTTCGAGTACGCGCAAGCGCGCCGGAGCCGGAAGGTGCAAGGGCTCACGCGGTTTGCAGTGAAGAGCGCAAAAACGCCGATTGAGAAAGCCTTCGCGCGCGTTGCTGGCCCAGCGCTGGCGACGTTGCTGACGCTTAAGGATTTGATCGCGGGACGGCCGCCGACGCGTCGCTGACGGCTTCGCGAACGCGCCCAACGTTCAGCGTCATGTATTCGCCGCGCCCAATCGCCATGCCGCGCGCCGGCTGATCGGCCGCTTCAAATTCGAGTCCGCGTGCGCGCAATGTTGTTTGCACCTGCTCAAGTACGCGGCCCTCGATGATGATGCCGTCTCCAGCTTGAACAGCGGTGTCTGCCAAGTTCTCGATCTCGACCAAATGCACCCAGGTGCGCGTCAGGAAGATCATGCTCGGCTGCTCGTAGCCGACGATCCAGAAGTTCTGGTTTTCGCGCGGCATCAAGCGCGCGCGCGTCATGGTTGCGGCCGCTTCGTTGCTGACAAACATCGAGCGCGCCTCGGGCAAAAGCCGTTCGCGCAGGCTAAATGAAAGCATGAGCGCGCAAGCAACGAGCACAGCGGCGCGTGCGGTAGGGCGGCGCAACAGTACGAGGCCGGTGATCCCCGCCGCGAGCGTGCCCGCTCCGATCAGCGCCGTTGCCACAGCGCGGCGCACGCCAGCATCGGCGAGGTCGCCGGGCATAAATGTCGAAACGACCGCCATGAGCGCCACTAGCAGCGCGCCGAAAACACCGAACGCTACAAGCCCGGCCGGATGCGTCGTCCGCCAGCGTTTGCCGCGCATAGCGAACAGTCCTGCTGCGCACATCAGCGCGATCGCTGGAAAAGCGGGCAAAGTGTAGTGAATGAGCTTTGCCGGCATCAGTTCGAAGAAGACAAAGATCGGCGCCGCCCAAGCGATGAGGAAGCGGAACGCAGCGCTGGCTTCGTCATCGCGCGATGCGCGGATTGCGCTCCAGCCTAAACGCAGTGCGGCAGGCAGCGCGTACGTGGCGGGAAAAATCAGCAGCGGCAGCCACAGCAAATAATAGCCGGGAATGCCACCGTGTTTGTGGTCACCGCCGGAGACGAGCTTGGGCCCGATTTCACGCAAGAATAGGTCCACGTAGAAACGGCCCTCGGTTGCGATCCCGATCGAGATGAACCATGGCAGCGTAATCGCGAGCGCGAGTAATGGCCCTGGCCAGAACGCGAGCGGCTTCATCCAATCTGTTCGCCGCTCCCAAATCGCGAGCACCGTTAGCGTCATCGCAGCGGCAAGCGGCGCGATCGGACCTTTGATCATGACCCCGCAGCCGATTGCCGCCCAGAACACAAGCGCGACGATCCGCGGGTGTTTTGAGCCGGCACGCAATTGTGCGAGCGCTGCGAAAGCGAGCGCGATGAAGCCGGTCAGCACCGAGTCCGTCTTCGCGAGCATGCCTTCGATGCCCGCGAGAAGGCCGACAGAGAAGATCGCTGCGCCTACAAATCCCGTGCGAGGCCCAAACAGAATTGTGCCGGCCCACAACGTCGCCAAGCTCGCGAGCATCAAGCCGAGCGCTGACGGAAGCCGGTAGGGCCAGATCGCATTCAGCCGTTCGGTGAACGGAAGCATTGCGTTCACCGATGCGGCTTGCAGCCAATAGATGCCCGCTGGTTTTCGGTTGCGCTCAGCGTCCTGCACGCGAATGCGAATGTAATCGTCGCTCTCGATCATCTGCCGTGTCGCTTGGGCGAAGCGGGCTTCGTCGATGTCGGTGACCGGAACGCGCGTCGCACCCATCAGCCCCGAGGTGAGGGCGATGAGTGCGATCAGCACATACCCGCGCCAGCCGCGAGCGAACTGGTCGAAAAGGGCCGGTGAGACGGGAGAAGTCATGCGGACGTCACCTGTTTGACCAAGGAGTGTGACGCTTTGCAGCCCTAGCGGGGTGCGCCCACTCGCCTCATGGCCCGGGAGCGGCTAAGAGACCCGGCTTTTCACGCGCCGGGGACGCCGTTTGGCCGAGAGTATCGAATTCAGCGTAGTGGTTCCCGTGATGAACGAGGAAGGCAACGCCGCAAACCTCGCACGCGAGATCGCGGCCGTGCTCGATGGGCGCAGCTATGAAATGATTTTCGTAGATGACGCGAGCCGCGATGACACGCGCGCAGAACTGGCGGCGCTAAAGGCGGAATTGCCTGCCCTGCGTTTGCTGGGACATCGCACGAATGCCGGCCAAAGCCGGGCTGTGCGCACTGGCGTGCTTGCCGCGCGTGCGCCGATTGTGGGTACGCTGGACGGCGATGGCCAAAACGATCCCGCCGATTTGCCGAGGCTTTTGGCGAAGCTCACACGCCCGGAAGCGCCAGTGAATTTGGGCATGGTAGCGGGGAACCGCCTCAAGCGGCAGGACGATTGGAGCAAGCGCGCTGCATCGCAGATCGCCAATTCAATTCGGCGCGCAGCCCTCAAAGACAACGCAATTGACAGCGGCTCCGGCGTCAAAGTGTTCAAACGCGAAGCTTTTTTGCGACTTCCGTACTTCGATCACATGCACCGTTTCATGGCCGCACTGATGCTGCGCGAAGGCTATGCAGTGGAGTTTTTGGAGGTTAATCATCGACAACGGAGCGCCGGTCGCTCGAAGTACACGAATCTTGGCAGACTGGCCGCGAACATGACGGACCTCTGGGGCGTTATGTGGCTGAGAAGCCGGGCGCGTTTGCCAGGGGGAGCTGACGAGCTATGAGCAGAGACCCAACCAGTACAGTAGGTTTAGCTGCAGCGGCGCGCAGAAATCGCCGTCCTGCCAATGAGGGGAGTCCCATGGGGGCCATTTTCAACGTCTTTCCGCTGATCCTGATCCCGGTCCTGACGTACAACATCTGGGCATTCGGCGCGACGGCAGCAAACAATGGCGATGGCGCCATGGTTCGCCAGCATTTGTCTGATCCGTGGATCACGATGCCGATGGCGTCGGGCGCCGATTGGGTCATCGCTTTCGGCGATGTGCTGGTGCTACTCGCGCTTATCTTGCTCTTTATTGAGCTTTTGAAATCAACGTCGACCGGCACTGCCGCGATTTTCAATCACGCGCTGTCGATGCTGGTGTTCATCATCTGCTTGGTTGAGTTCCTGCTGCACCCGGCTTTCGCCACGAGCACGTTCTTCGTGATCCTGGTGATGGCGCTGCTGGACGTTCTGGCTGGTGTCGTTGTGACGATCATCTCGGCTCGCCGTGACGTGGAGTTCGCGGGCGGCGGCCACTAATTGCAGTAGTAACCGACTACGGCTCGAGGGCAGCAGGGCAACCTGCTGCCCTTTTGTTTGGCTTATTCACAAGCACCACATTCCCAAGGCCAATGCGATCGTGAAGTCGAGCCAACGGCCGAATCGGGGAATGATGAACGAAGCCATGGTTCGACGCCCACCTGCAGGTTCGGTGCCGGGCTATGCTTCGCTTGAGCTAGGGTGATGAATGGCGCTTTTCTTCGATGCCGATTGGTTCGATCAACGCTTGGCGACCCGCGGGACGGACCGCATCGGTTTGGCCGTCGCTGCCGGTATCGAGCGCGGTGAATTGCATCGCGTCTTCACCAATGAACGCTCGCCGACGGCCGAAGAACTCACGGAGTTCGCGCGCATTCTCGAAACCGATCTGCTCGAAGTAACCATCCGCAGCGGCGTCGCGGTGCGCGAGTCCGCGCCTGGCGCCGATAGTGGCGATCGGATTGAAAGCATCGAAGCGCGGCTCGATGCGATCGATACCTGGCTTGCTGAGTTTGAGGCTTCGAAGAAGAAAGCCGCCGGCTAAAGTTAAGCGCTTACATTTACGATGATGCCCGGGCGCGGGCCGCGCCATGGCTGTCCGTAACCATGTGCTGGCGGGTCTTCACGTTTCGCAATTTGGTTGACGAGCGTCGCCGCGAAAAGGGGATCGAGCTTCATGCGAGGCGCGCGGCGATCGGTTGATCGACGGTCCGTCCGGCGCTGATCACCGACTTCAACGAAGTCGGCGTTAAGGATCGGCGCGGGGCTGATGGCGCTCATCTAGCAATTTCTGCATTTCACGTGCCAAACGGGAATTAACCGCTAGCCTCACCAAGACGGAGGCGCGCATGCGGGACTTTGCGGACTATGACGGACTCGGGCTGGCTGAACTCGTTCGCAAGCGGGATGTGACGCCCGGCGAGCTTTTTGAGGCCACGGTCGAGCGGATCGAGCGCCACAACCCCAAGCTCAACGCTGTCGTTCACACAGCTTACGACGAGGCCCGCGCGACGGCGACAGGCGCATTGCCGGACGGGCCGTTCAAAGGCGTGCCATTTTTGATCAAGGATCTGGGCGTGCGCGTTAAGGGCTGGCCGCGCACGAGTGCGAGCAAGTTCGCGCAGGTCGATGCCGACGGCGATGATAGTGAATTGACCAAACGCTATCGGGCCTCCGGTGTGGTGCTGGTTGGTAAAACCAACACGCCGGAATTCGGCATTCCTGGCGTGACGACCTCGGCCCTGCTCGGGCCGTGCCGCAATCCGTGGAACACGGATCATATTTCAGGCGGCTCGTCCGGTGGCGCGGCGTCGGCGGTGGCGGCCGGCATTGTGCCGCTCGCGCATGCGAGCGATGGCTTAGGCTCGATCCGTATTCCAGCGGCGTGCTGCGGGCTCGTTGGCCTTAAGGTTACGCGCGATCGCAATCCGAATGGCTTGCATGACACTGACCGGGTGATTGGCTTTTCGGTGGATCACGTGGTCTCGCGCACCGTGCGCGACACGGCGGCGATGCTTGATGCGACTTGCGCGCCGCAACCTGCGAGCCCGTATGCCTCACCGCGCCAAGATGGGCCGTATCTCGACGAGATCAGCAAGTCGCCGGGCAAGTTTCGGATCGCTTTCTCAAGCGAAACGCCGTCTGGGCATCCGGTCGATCCGGAAGTGCGCGCGGCGCTGGAGCGCACCGCCGAGACGCTGAAGAAGCTTGGTCATGACGTGCGCGAAGAGGGTCTCGGCATCGATTATCGCGCGCTCTATCGCGCGCAGGGCCTGGTGAGCGCGTCGAACTTCTCCGCGAGCATAAAACGCTGGGTTGAGGTCAAAGGCCGCGAGCCGGGTGATGACATCGAAGGCTTGGCGCGCCGTGGTTACGAGGCAGGCAAACGCATCTCGGGCCAGGATGCACTCTGGGCGTTGCAAGAGTTGCGGCTGCGCACGCGCGAAATCCTGCAGAAGTGGGACACGTGGGATGTGTGGCTGACACCGGTGATGGTGACGCCGCCGCCGCGTGTCGATTATCTCGATACACTGATGGATGACCTGAAGGAGTTCGACCGCCGCCAAGCATCTACTTTCGGCTTCACGCCGCCGTTCAACATGACCGGCCAACCATCGCTCTCGCTGCCGCTCGCGCAGAGTGGCGGCAATCTACCGATCGGGATGATGTTTACGGGCCGCTACGCCGATGAGGCGACGCTGCTGCGGCTGGCGGGGCAACTTGAAAAAGAGATGCCCTGGAAAGATCGCAAGCCGGCGATCTGGAATTGATGTGGCTGCGCGCGCGCTGAAAGCCTTCGATCTTGACGCCAGAGGCGCGGATTACGTTCGCGCTCGCTTGACCGGATTGAGTGAATGGGGTGGACCGGAGGAGGTCTTATCCATGGCTCTTACCGACGTGATCAGGTCAGTCGCAGGCCGGATATGGACGATGGCGCCGCCCGAAACGCCAAGCGATCGGCTGTACGAGTTCGATTCCGGCGGGTTATTGCATGAAAATCTCGACATCTCCCGCGCCGTCGATGTCGGCGGCGGCACAATGATGGCGATCGAGAGCCTTCGCGAGGAGGAACGTAAATTGTTTTTGGCGTGTCTCAGAGACTCTCCCGGCCGCGCGGGCCTTTTTGCAGATCCCATTCTAAAGCGCGGCGATCCGTGCATCTCCCATTTTGATCGCACGGTGCTGTATGCGGGCGAGAAGGTCTTTCATTTTGTCGACGCGGCGAGTGATGATGAAACTATTGATCTTGCGTTTGATGCAGCGCCATTTTGGACAAGCATGTGGTTGGTGACATTGGCGCCTCCAAAGCTGATGGTCGATCGTGAGATCAGCGTAGAAGAATTGCGCGCGAGTGCCGCCGCCGCGATAGCCGTCTCGTTTAGGGCCTACGACGGCGAAGGGTTTGTCGTCTGGCAACCTGAGTTGTGACGCGGGGCACGCCAAGCATCCTCGATGCCGCGTTAGAGATTGTCTTGAAAGAGGTGCGACATGAACCCGAACAAAGTGCTCTGGGAAAAAGGTGATTTTACGCGTCTGGCCGCGACCATGCGCGAAAGCGGCGATGCGTTGATCGAGAGCCTGGGCGTGAAGCCTGGCCTAAAGGTACTTGATCTAGGCTGTGGCGATGGCACCACTGCCTTGCCATCAGCGAAGCGCGGCGCCGACGTGCTTGGCGTTGATATCGCAGCGAACCTCGTCGCTGCTGGCAATGCGCGCGCGAAAGCTGAAGGGCTGAACAACCTCAGCTTCCAAGAGGGCGACGCCTGCAACCTCGAAGGCATCGCGGACAAATCGTTTGATCTCGTCGTCACGATTTTCGGCGCGATGTTTGCGCCGAAGCCGTTCGATGTTGCCAAAGAAATGGTGCGTGTGACGAAGCCCGGCGGGCGGATCGTCATGGGCAATTGGATCCCAGGCGACCCGACGCTGGTTGCGCAAATCCTGAAGATTAGCGCCGCTTATACGCCGCCGCCGCCCGAAGGCTTCATCAGCCCGGTGACTTGGGGCGTAGAGGCGAATGTCATCGAACGCTTCGGCGCCGCGGGCCTTTCGCCGGAAGACATCGCCTGCGAACGGCAGACCTACACGTTCAACTTCGCAGGCCCGCCCGCGACCTTCGTCAACGAGTTCCGTAGTTTTTACGGCCCGACGATGAATGCATTCGAGGCGGCGGAGAAGAACGGCAAGGCAGGCGCGCTGCGTGCGGAGCTTGAGGCTTTGTTCGAAGCACAAAATAAGAGCGGCCGCCCGGACGTGACCAGCATCCCGGCGACATTTTTGCGCGTGACGGTGAGCCGCCGTTAGGCTTTGAAATCGATCGTGACGCGCGTTCCTGCGCCGCCGCTGTCAAAGGTCAGCGTCCCGTTGGCTTGGCGTGCAAACGCTTCCACCAGACGCTGACCAAGACCGCCCTTGCTGCGCTCGGCCTTCACCGGATCGATGCCGTTGGTGACGAGTTCGTTGACGCGCCGGGCGTCAAACGCTTTCGTGGTTGCTGATTGGCTAACTATGAGCCTTTGGCGCGCGCCATGGCGTCGAGCTGCTTCTGCATCGCTTCCATCTGCTTGCGCAGTTCGGCGAGTTGCTCGTCCTTGTCTTCGTCATCAGCGCCGCCCTTGGACGGCGTCATGCCCGGCATCCCAGGAAAGCCCGGCATGCCAGGAATGGTCGGCATCGTGCCGGCTGCGAATGGCGCCCAGACTTTCATGGCTTGCTGAAAGAGCGCCATGTTGCGCTGGGTCTGCTCTTCGAACGCCGCCATCGGCGTCGCTGTACCGAACGAGCGAGACATGTTTTCGCGCATCTGCTCTTGCGCCTTCGAGAAGCTTTCCATGCTCATATCGAGATAAGGCGGCAGGAAGCCCTGCATCTGGTCGCCGTAAAAGCGGATGAGGCGGCGCAGGAACTGCACCGGCAACATGCTTTGACCCTTGCTCTCTTGTTCAAAGATGATTTGGGTCAGCACTGAGCGGGTAATTTCGTCGCCGCTCTTGGCGTCGATCACGATGAAATCTGTCCCAGCGCGCACCATCTCGGAGAGATCGTCGAGGGTGACGTACTTGCTTTCGCCGGTGTTGTAGAGGCGCCGGTTGGCGTATTTCTTGATCACAATCGGCTCGGCTTGTTGAGCCTCAGCGCCGCCGGTTTCTCCCGCTGCCGGGCCGCTTGAATCCGCCACGTGCGTGTCCCTTTGATATTTTGCGCCCGCGAACGCGAGCTTTGGTTTCCAAACTCCCGCTTCCTTCGCCGCAATGCAAGGCAAAGACGCCGAATTCGCCTGCGGAAGGCGGTAGCGCGGCTTGGATTTCGCGCGCCGCATGTGCGATAGGAGGGATCAAGACTTCCTTTCTGTCCAATGCCTTCGCGCCTCAGGAGCCTGCGCCCATGACCGACATCGTCATCGTCTCCGCCGCCCGCACGCCGGTTGGATCATTCAACGGCGCTTTTGCTGCGGCGCCCGCGCATGACCTCGGCAAGACCGCGATCGTAGAAGCGCTGCAACGCGCAAAAGTTGATCCGAAGGATGTCTCGGAAGTGGTGCTGGGGCAGGTGCTCACGGCGAACCAAGGCATGAACCCAGCGCGGCAAGCATCGCGCGCCGCAGGCGTTCCGGATGAGAGCCCGGCGTGGTCGTTGAACCAAGTGTGCGGTTCCGGCTTGCGCGCTGTCGTGGTCGGGTACCAGCAGCTGAAAGCGGGCGATGCGACGATCGTTGTCGCCGGCGGTCAGGAAAACATGTCGCTCTCGCCGCACGCTGCACACCTGCGCGCCGGCCAGAAAATGGGCGACCTCGCCTTCGTCGACACGATGATCAAGGACGGCCTCACCGACGTCTTCAATCAGTATCACATGGGCGTCACTGCCGAGAACGTCGCCGAGAAGTGGCAGATCACCCGCGAACAGCAGGATCAGTTCGCGACATTCAGCCAGCAGAAGGCTAGCGCCGCGCAGAAGGCCGGGAAGTTCAAAGACGAGATCGTTGCCGTCACGATCACGGGCCGCAAAGGCGATACGATCGTCGACGCTGACGAATACATTAAACACGACGCGACGGTTGAAGGCGCCGCGAAGCTGCGCGCTGCGTTCAAGAAGGACGGCACCGTAACGGCAGCGAACGCATCAGGTCTCAACGATGGCGCAGCGGCGCTCGTGCTGATGACGGCAGATGAGGCGGCGAAGCGCGGCCTGACGCCGCTCGCACGCGTTGCCTCTTGGGCCTCGCGCGGCGTTGATCCTGCGTTCATGGGCGCGGGTCCGATCCCGTCCTCGAAGGCTGCGCTTGAGCGTGCGGGCTGGAAAGTCGGCGATCTCGATCTGGTCGAAGCAAACGAAGCCTTTGCAGCGCAAGCCTGCGCCGTGAACAAGGACATGGGCTGGGACCCGGATATCGTGAACGTCAATGGCGGCGCCATCGCCATCGGTCACCCGATCGGGGCTAGCGGCGCACGCGTGCTGACGACGCTGCTTTATGAGCTTCAACGCCGCGGCAAGAGCAAAGGCCTCGCAACGCTCTGCATCGGCGGCGGCATGGGCATCGCGGTCTGCGTCGAGCGCTAGGGGCTCCGCATGTTCGGCTGGTGGCGCCGTCGACCCAACATGGATCAGGTGCCATGTCCGACAAACGATGAGTTGCGGAAGCTGGCCATCACGGCGGCAGCTGATCCCGATCCGAAGCGGCGCTTGCTAGATCTTCTCGACGCAGCTTGCGAATTTTCACCGCCGCGATGGTTGGTCGACGATGAGATGCGCGCGATCTGGGCGATGGTCGCGGCTGATCGAAAGGCGCGTGGCGTCGACCCCGCTGACGTTGGCAAAACCGACCGCCAACTCAGGGCCGAGTACCGCGTCATCGCGGAGCGACGGGTTCGACTCGGGCTCGTGATTGCCGAGATTGGTATGCGCAATCACATCGACCGTACGTTGCGGGGCCCCGCATACGAAAACGAAGTAGTCGACCTTATCTTCGGACTTGCGGCCGCTGGCGGAAACGCCGCGCGCTAGCGATGCTGGTCGATCAAAATCTGATTGCCATCAGGATCGACCACCATGATGTGGGCCGGGCCTTGTGTTGACTCGTCGGCTTCCGCGACAGGCGTCACGTCGCTCGCCTTCAGCCGCTTCTGAATTTCGCGAACGTCGTCGAAGGCTTCGAGGTTCTTCGCGTCACTGTCCCAGCCGGGATTGAAGGTCAGCATGTTCTTTTCGAACATGCCTTCGAACAAGCCGATCAACGTGGTTTCGTTCTTCATGATCAGCCAGCGCTGATCTTGGTTGCCGCCAAACGCGGTAAAGCCCAGCTTTTCGTAGAACGCGCGCGATGCGGCGATGTTCTTGACGGCCAGGCTGATTGAGAATGCGCCGAGTTTCATCGGGTGGGTCCTTCTGTGGGTGTAGGTCGGTTGCTGGGCGCCTAGGCGGCGCGCGCGGGCAACACCTTCGGATTGCGTAGGATCGCGGCGGAGATGAGCGCGATGATCAGGCCTACGGGGAAGATTTCCACGAACGTCATCGGCACCCGGAAGAGCGGGTTGCGATACGAAACCTGCATCTGCTGAAGCTGCGCAACGTATGCGTCGAATTCTGCGCCGCTGACGCCTGCGGCCCGCTTAGCCTCAATCATTTGGGCTACGTAATTGTCCATGAAGACGTAGTTGGTCGCCGCCAGATACATCTCCCAGCCGATCACGTAGGCGACGCCGGCAATGGCCGCGACCAGCAGCCCCAGTCCGAACGCCGGTAGGAATTTGATCACGCCGCCGAGCTTCGTGTTCCGATAGTCCCGGATCGCCAGAAAGATCATCGACAGCGCCACGATCATCACCAGGTAGCCGAAGATCTGAGACGCGAAGCCGTGGCCTTGGCCCGGACCATTGGCGAAAACGATACCGGCAATAATGACGCTGATGACGATCGCGCCCGAGAGCGCGCCGTATCTGATGGCGGTGGGAAACATGAAGGGCTCCATTTGCTTCGTAACCAGCGGAGCAAGCGCGCGCCTCGTCCGCGCTATCCATCACCCAAAAGTACCAAATCGGCAAAATCCGGGCGTTTAACGCGTGACCATCAGGGGATAAGCGCCAGTTCGCGCGCCTTTTGGACGGCTTGCGTCCGGCGCTGGACTTCAAGCTTCTGATAGAGGCTCGCGACCTGGGTCTTCACCGTGTTGGGAGAGATGCCGAGCTTCGCCGCAATCTCTTTGTTGGATTTTCCCGCGGCCAGTAGGTCCAGCACCTGTTGCTCACGCAGGGTGATCCCGAGCGACGCAAGTGCGGCAGTGTTCTTCTCGAAGGTTTCAGGCGCAGGGCGCCGGGCCAAGCGCATCCCGGCCCAGACGCCGAGACCGGCGAAGGAGGCCGCGATCACGCCGACATAGACCTCAACCGGAAACGCCCGGACCAGATAATTGTACTGCACCCACTGCAGCGCGAGGGCGCCGGCGGCCAAGGCGAGTGCATAGAGGGCGGCGGTGCGGATCATGGCCGCGTAGTGTGGCGAAGCGCGCGGGATGCGCCAAGTCTTCACTCACCCAGAACGAACGGTTGCCTCTCCCTGGGAGTCGCGCAATGTGATCGCAGAGATTTCGCATCAGACGAAACTGGGAGGACTTCATGACGCGCGTCGCTTTTGTAACCGGTGGCACTCGAGGGATCGGCAAGGCCATTTCGGCGCGGCTGAAGGCGGACGGGATGAAGGTCGCGGCTGGCTATTCGGGCAATGACGTCGCCGCCGAAGCGACCGCCAAAGAACTCGATATCATGGTGGTGAAGGGCAACGTCGGAAACTTCGATGATTGCGTGAAAGCCGCTCAGGCGGTTGAGGCGCAACTCGGTCCGATCGACGTTCTCGTGAACAACGCCGGCATCACGCGCGATGGATTCTTTCACAAGATGAGCCATGAGCAATGGTCGGAAGTGATCCGCGTAAACATGGATTCGTGTTTCAACATGACGCGCCAAGTCATTGAAGGCATGCGCACGCGCGGCTGGGGCCGCATCATCAACATCAGCTCAATCAACGGCCAAAAAGGCCAGGCGGGGCAGGTGAACTATTCGGCGGCGAAGGCCGGCATGATCGGCTTCACCAAGGCGCTCGCGCAAGAAGGCGCGAGCAAAGGCATCACGGTGAACTGCGTTTGCCCGGGTTACATCGATACCGAGATGGTTGCCGCGGTACCTGAAGAAGTGCTCAAGAAAATCATCGCCGCCATCCCGGTTGGCCGTCTTGGCAAAGCCGAAGAAATCGCCAGCACCGTGGCGTTCCTCGCGTCTGATGGATCAGGTTTCATGACCGGTTCCACGCTCACAATGAATGGCGCCCAATACATCACCTGAACAGGAACGATGACGCTTGTTCAGCGTTCTTTCTCCATTCCAAGGAGACTGAATTTATGGACAAAGAGCACATCAAAGGCGCTGCCGATAAGGCTTCAGGCGCTGTGAAAGAAGCCGCCGGCAAGATCACCGGCAACGAAAAGCTCGAAGCCGAAGGCAAGTTCGACAAGGCCAAAGGTGAAGTGCGCCAAGGCGTCGGTGACGTGAAAGACGAACTCAAGAAGCCGAACTAATTTCGAATTCAGGACGCAAATAGCGGCCCGCGTGAAAGCGCGGGTCGTTTTGCGTTTTTTGGATCGCGGTCTTCAGACCCGCATTCAAGCTTCGCAATTGTGCGGGTGCGGACCTGAAGGTCCGCGGTCCAAGATTCATTAGGGCTTGTGGACGTATTCCAGTTTCAAGCCGTCAGGATCGGTGAAGAACACCGCGTAGTATGTTGGGCCGTATTTCGGATATGCGGCGGGCGGATATAAAATCGTCGCGCCAATGCTCAACAAATGCGCGTGCATCGCGTCAACATCGTCGCGGCTCGCCGCGGTCCACGCGATATGATGAAGGCCCGCGCTGTAGCGATCGTGCTCACGGTCCGCGTTCTCACCGCGCGCGCTCAAGATGCCGATGGAGCAGAAGCTCTCGCCATCCTGCAGGTCAAAGTCGTAGCCGTTGTGAGGCGCGTCGTTCAGATCAGATATGACGCTCGAGAGCCGATAGCCCATGAAGCCAAGCACGCTTTCGTAAAACGCGCGCGATGCGTGTGCATCCTTCACAGTCAGATCGATGTGATGAATGGCGCCGCGCATTAGCGGTTCGCGCCTGGCGTCCACAAGAGATCTGCCTTGCCTTCATCGTTGGCGTAGCGCGCTGCGACGAACAAGAGATCCGAAAGCCGGTTCGCGAACTTCACCGCTTCCGCCGAGATCGGCTGGGCGTCCGCAAGCGCCACCACAGACCGCTCAGCGCGGCGGGCGATTGCGCGCGCCAAGTGCAGGTGCGCCGCTGCTGGCGAGCCACCGGGTAAAATGAAGGACGTCAGCGGCGAGAGCTTTTCGTTGAGCTGATCAATCTCCGCTTCCAGCCGCAGGACCTGGCTTTCTTGAATGCGCAACGGCGTGAACTTCAGATCAGGGGAATCAGGCGTCGCGAGATCGGCCCCCAAGTCGAAGAGATCGTTTTGTAGCCGTTCCAAAATCGGATCGAGCAGCGGGTCAGCGGTCGTGTGAAGGCGCGCAACGCCGATGGCCGAATTGGCTTCATCAATGGCGCCATAAGCCTCTACCCGGGTGCTGGCCTTCGAGACCTGCTCGCCCGTGGCCAAGCGCGTTTTGCCGCCGTCGCCAGCCTTGGTGACGATCTTATCCAGCCTAACCATGGTTTTGCTTCCACCACAGCGCGCCGACCAAGAGCAAGATCACCGCGAACTGCGCGATAACCCGGAAGCGCATCGCCTTGTTCGACCACGAGCGGCTAAAATCGCCGCCCCGGAACATCGTATAAATCCCAAACAGCAGCGTCATAAAAACGACCGCGAGGCCAATTGGGATGAGGTAGGTGAAAGCGTCCATAGCCGGAACTTTACGCCTGCGGCCGGCCTTTCGCCATGCGCCAAATCAAGCCTATAAGTGTGGGGCATGTGGTCGGGGCCGGCGGACTGCTAGGCTTCCGAAATGATAGAATCACTTCTGCTTCTCACGGCCGTTGCCGCTATGGGCGCCGCCGCTTGGTTTGCTTACCGCTCGGCGGGCGTTGAACCCATTCGCGCTGAGCGCGACCGCGCCGTCGCTGAACTCACAACCCTGCGTGCGGACAATACGCGGCTGAGTTCGGAACTCGCGGCGGCGCAGGCCGCCAAATCCGAGCGCTCGGACTCCGAAGAAGCGCGCTTCCTTCAGGTGGCGCAAAAGGCGCTTGAATCGTCGCAAGCCAGCTTCATGGCCCTCGCCAACGAGACGTTCGAGAAACACAAAGTCGCCGCGACCGGCGGCATGAAAGAGGTGCTGACGCCCGCGCAAGAAGCTTTGAGCAAGCTCGCAACGTCCGTCGAGGCGCTGGAGAAGGCGCGGATTCAGGATAAGTCGGCGATCAACGAACAAGTGCGCCAGATGGTCGATGCTGTGGGCACCACCAATAAAACCACGACGCAGCTTCTTTCTGCACTGCGCGCTTCGCCAAAAATGCGCGGTCGTTGGGGCGAACAAACACTTCGCAACGTGTTGGAGCTTTCAGGGCTCTCCGCGCATGTCGATTTTAAAGAGCAATACTCCACCACCGACGGCGAAGGCGCGCGTTTGCGCCCGGATGTGGTGATCAATCTGCCGGGCGGCCGTTGCATCGTCGTGGATTCAAAGGTTGCGCTCTCGGGTTATCTCGACGCGGTAGAAGCGACCGATGACGCCACGCGCGAACTGCACCTGAAGAAGCACTTGGCCGAGTTGAAGAGCCACATAAGAAATCTGGCGTCGAAGGAATACCAAAAGCACGTGCCGGATACGGCCGAGTTCGTGGTGCTCTTCGTGCCGGGCGAGAACTTCCTCGCCGCCGCCGCAGAGCGCGATTCGAACCTCTTCGATGAAGCCTTTGCGCAGAAGGTGATCCTCACCACGCCAACAACGATGGTCGCGCTGGCGAAATCCATCGCCTATGGCTGGCGCCAAGAGGACAGCGCCAAGAACACGCAGAAGATCGCGGAACTCGGCCGCGAGATGCACAGCCGCATGGCGATCATGGTCGATAAGATGGCCAAGGTCGGCGACAGCATTGAGAAGTCGGTGAAAAGCTATAATGAGCTTGTCGGCTCGGTCGAAAGCCGTGTCTTGCCGCAAGCGCGCAAGTTCAAGGAACTTGGCGCCGGCGATGCGGGCATCGATATTGCTGCGGCTGCGCAGATCGAAAGCGCGCCGCGTCAACTCGCGCCGCCGGAGCAGCTTGAGCTTATGCCCCCGCCGCAACCTGCAAAGCGCGCGCGCTAGACGTCATTCGTCGCGTTCTTGGTGAAGCTGATGCACTGTCGCGCTAAACGCGGGGCAAAGGGAGCTACTCGATGAAACACCTATTCTTCGTTGCCGCAGCAGCGTTTGCGCTCACGGCGTGCACGCCGCCCGCACCGCAAGAAACCCCACCTCCGGCGCTTGTCGCGGTCTCCCCGCAAGCTGCGAACATTGTCGCCGCCGTCGCTGACGCGCGCCGCCCATCCACCGACACGGAACGCGACGCAGCGCGTCATCCCGCCGACACGCTGGCGTTCGCCGGTATCGAAGAAGGCGAAAAGGTCGGTGAAATTTTCCCGGGCGGCGGCTACTTCACGCGTCTGTTTGCGGTTGCCGTTGGCGAGCAAGGCCGCGTGTATCCGACCATTCGCCCTGACGGCGTCGCCGGTGAATATGAGACGCCGGTCCTCGCAGTCGCGGCGCAGTATCCGAACGCCGTGATGGCGCGCACACCGTACGACGCGCTCGCTTATCCCGAGCCGCTCGATGTCGTGTTCACGGCGCAAAATTATCACGACATGCCGCTGACCGCCTACGCCTTGGGTGATCGCGCCCGCACGAACGCGACTGCGTTTGCTGCGCTGAGGCCGGGCGGCGTTTACGTCATCATTGACCACCGCGCCAACGCGGGCGCCGCGATCGAAACCGACGCAGAAACCGCGCTTCACCGTATCGATCCAGCGATCGTGCGCGCCGAAGTCGAAGCTGCCGGTTTCGTGTTTGACGGCGAAAGCGATGTGCTCCGCAATGCCGAAGATCCGCACACGGCCAGTGTGTTCGATCCTGCAATCCGCGGTCATACGGATCAGTTCATGTTACGGTTCCGCAAGCCGGAATAGACGAAGTCAATCGTCGTGGCGAGGGCGGGCGCGGTTGGCTTTGATGTTGCTGCGCTTCACCTTGCCTTCGAGGCGCTTCAATTTTTGCGCCTTCGATACACGCGTCGGTTTGCGCGGCTTGGGGCGGTGCGTCGCTTGTTCGACTAACGCCACCAGCCGCGCTTGCGCTTCGGAGCGGTTGCGATCCTGCGTCCTGTGCTCATCCGCGCGGATGACGATCTCGCCATCGAGCGTAAGCCGCCGGCCTGCCAGGCGCTCTAACCGCGCCCGCACGTCCTCTGGCATCTCAGTGAAGCCGTTCATGTTGAAGCGAAGTTCAACTGCCGTCGAAACCTTATTGACGTTCTGTCCACCCGGGCCAGAGGCGCGGATGAAGCGTTCTTCAAGGTCGCGCTCGTCGAGGGCGAGGGAGGGCGTCACGGGAATCATGGCGCACCATTGTAGCCCGAGCCGGTTTCCAATCGTTCACTTCGCTGCGAAGCGGGAGACAGGCAGCCGCGCCTGGGCTAAACCGCCGCCCAGATGAGGGAGATCGACATGCGGAAATTGCTGGCTGGACTTGGGGTTGTGCTCTTCATCGGCGCGTGTGCTGGCGGCGCTATCCCTGGCCTCATGATGGCCACCCCCGCGCTGCCAACCGCCACGTCGCCCCAGATTGTGGCCGCAGTGACGGACTCCCGCCGCCCAGAAACCGACACCACCCGGGATGCGCTCCGCCACCCGGCCGAAATTTTGGCGTTTGCCGGCGTTCAGCCTGGCTGGCGCGTTGCCGATATCGGCCCCGGCGGCGGCTACTACTCGCGCCTCTTTTCTGTCGCCGCTGGCGATAGCGGCCGTGTCTATGCCGTAGATCGCGCCGGCACTGCCGAGCGTCCGCGCCCGATGGCTACGGTTGCGCCGACCTACAGCAACATCACCCATCTCACCGCCGGCTATCAGGGCTGGACGATTGGCGAGCCGCTCGATGCGATCTTCATCTCGCAGATTTATCACGACTTCTACCTGCCGCAGCTCAGCATCGACGTGCCCGCACTCAACCGTCAGATGTTCGCGGCGTTGAAGCCGGGCGGCGTGCTGGTGATCATCGATCACGCCGCCGTCGATGGCAGCCCGATCGGCGTGACAGACTCTCTGCACCGTATTGATCGCGCTCGGGTCATCAGCGATCTCACCGCCGCAGGCTTTGTACTGCAGGAAGAAGCCGACGTGCTGCGCAATCCGGCCGACAACCGCACGGAGCGCGTGTTCGAAAGCGACATTCGCGGTCACACCGATCAGTTCGCGCTGCGCTTCGTAAAGCCGGCGAACTAAGGCGTTCGAACATTGCTCCTCCCGCACAACCCGAACGCTTTCACACGCTCATCGCTCGACCGAGCCAGTCTTCTCCGCAAGGACGAAGCCTGGCTCGCGAAGGCGCTTGAGGACCCGCAAGCGCTGTTGCTGCCCTTCAACAAGGGGCGTCCGTATCTCTGTGAGAGCGGCGAAAAGCTGTTCGTGCGTTGGCTCGCGCCGCACGTCTATGGCCTTCACGGCGATAAAGGCTTGCCGCTGATCTTTCTCGGCAATGACACCAATGGTGATCCGAATTTCGCTTGTGAGATCGCCGATCCGAGCGCGCTTGGTGATTTAGGCTTCTTCGAAGAGTTGCGGCCAGCCGCACCGCGGCTGGAATACGATAAGCTCCCGATCGTCGGCACAGCGAAGGCGCTGTTCGAATGGCACGGCCGCAACAAGTATTGCGCCAATTGCGGTACGCCTTCGCGCGTCATCGAAGGCGGCTGGGTGCGCAAATGCGATGCTTGCAACGCTGAGCACTACCCGCGCGTCGACCCGGTTTGTATCATGGTGCCGACCTTCGGCGATAAATGCTTCCTCGGCCGCCAGAAGCCGTGGCCAAAGGGCATGCACTCGGCGCTGGCTGGTTTCATTGAGCCGGGTGAAGCGATCGAAGAAGCCGTCGCGCGTGAGACGCTGGAAGAGGCGGGGCTAAGTGTGAAGCACGTGGAGATGCACTCCACGCAGCCGTGGCCATTTCCGCACTCGCTGATGATTGGCGTCCTGTGCGAAGTCGAAGATGCGAACGACAAGGTCGATACGACCGAGCTCGAAAGCGGACGTTGGTTCACGCGTGACGAAGCCAAGCTGCTGATTGCCGCCAAGCATCCCGATGCCTGGGCGCCGCCGCCGTTTGCAATCGCCCACCAACTCTTGAAGACTTGGTCTGAGCGCTAGCAATTCTCGCAATCGTCGCGCTGCGAGGTTTCGACCTGCAGCGTCACGTGCGAAATGCCGAAGGCGTGGGTGATGCCGTCGGACACCTTGGCGAGGAACGCATCGTCGTTGCCATCCGGGCGAACAAGGTGAGCTGTGAGCGCAGGCTTGGTCGCGCCCATCGCCCAGACGTGGAGATCGTGCACCGCGGTTACGCCCGGTTGCGCCGCCAGATATTCGCGCACCTTGGCAACATCGATGTGTGCAGGCGCCGCATCAAGCGAAAGATCAAGCGATTCTCGCAACAGCCCCCACGTGCCCCAGAGAATGAGCAGCACGACCGCGACCGAAATCGCCGGATCAATCCAGTTCATGCCGGTAAAGAAGATCAGCGCGCCAGCGACGATCACGGCGGCCGACACGCCAGCGTCCGCCAGCATGTGCAGATAGGCGCCGCGCACGTTCACGTCCTCTTTGCGTCCTGCAAGGAAAAGCATCGCCGTCGCGCCGTTGATCACAACACCAGCAGCGGCCACAGCCATGATGAAGAGCGGCTGCGTCGGCTCCGGCGCGAACAACCGCGACGAGGCTTCCCACAACAAGCCGCCGCACGCGACCACCAGCACCAGCGCATTTGCCAACGCAGCAAGCACAGTGGCCTTTGAGTAGCCATACGTGCGCTGCTCTCCGGCTTGCTGTTTCGCCAGCCAAGCAGCGCCGCCCGCTAGCGCAAGGCCAAGCACGTCGGAGAGATTGTGTGTCGCGTCGGAGAGGAGTGCGGTCGAGTTCGCCATGAAACCGGCGGTGGCTTCGATGAGCACGAAACCCAAGTTCAGCGCGATCGCGATGGCATAACGTTTGTCGGATGGCGCCGGGTGATGGTGGGCGTGATCGTGGTGATGATCGTGCGCGTGTCCGTGGTGCCCATGCATGGCCGTCATTTGGCGCGAAATCGCTCGAACAGCAAGGCGGCATTGACACGCTCGCGAACTGCATTCTCATGCGACGCGAGGGGATAAGATAACATCATGCACTCACGCCGGACATTGTTGGCGATTGGCGCGGCGGGTCTGACGTCGTCTTGCGCCACTGCGCGTGGTTTCGGCGGCGGGCTGATGCGTGATTTGCGCATGGCGCCGGGCACGCGGCCTGTGCGCTTGCCTCCGGTGATCGTCTCCGAAGAACGGGTGATCCGCATTGATGTCGGTTTGCGTCCGTTCCGGCCGAGCGGCTTTCGTGTCGAACGCGAAGCGCTGGGCGACAAAGTGCTGGTTCACAATTACGGCCACGGCGGCGGCGGCATCACGCTTTCGTGGGGCACGGCCAAGCTCGCCGTGGATATTGGCTATGACGCATCGAAACCGGATGTCGCGGTTCTGGGATGTGGCGCCGTTGGTTTGGCGACGGCGCGTCTGCTCCAGGAGCGCGGCGCGCGCGTGCGAATCTACGCTAAGGATTTGCCGCCAAATACGACTTCGAATGTCGCCGGCGCGCAGTGGTGGCCCGCATCCGTATTCAGCGCTGATCGCGTAACGCCAGCTTTCCTGGAGCAACACTTCGCTGCCGCCAGTTTTGCATTTCGCCGCTACCAGTCGCTTGTGGGCGACGGATACGGCGTGGGCTGGGAGACCAATTACAATCTCTCTGCGACGCCAATTACCGACTACCCGGCGGCTGAAGATGAACTGATGCATCGCTTGGTCGTCAATCAACGCGATCTCGCGGTCGACGAGCACAACTTCCCGCGCCCGTTCGTGCGTCAGTTCGATACGATGATGATCGAGACCCCGCTCTATCTGCGCCGCATGGAGCTCGATGTGCGCCAGGCCGGCGGTGAGATCGTGGTGCGTGAGTTTGCCGATGTCGCGCAAGTTCGCGAGCTTCCGGAGCGGACCGTGTTCAATTGCACCGGTTTAGGAGCAGGCCGCTTGTTCGGAGACACCGAAATTGAACCGGTGCGTGGCCAACTCGTGATCCTGTTGCCGCAGCCCGAAGTGAACTACAACACGATCGGGTACGACGGATACATGTTCGGCCGCCGCGATGGCATCGTCTTAGGTGGCTCATTCGAGCATGGCGAATGGTCACTCGAGCCCGATCCGGCGCGGATTGCACGGATCATTTCTCGCCACAAATCTATCTTTGATGCGATGCGCGATTAGAGCGGCATAAAAAGAACACGGCCGCCTTCAGCCGAGGCGATACGTTCTGCGGTACGGCAATCGCTCTGGTCCGGCTGAGCGCTCACGTCACGACCATTGATCCACGCACGGCACCAACCAGCGCGGGGCAGGGCGGTAGAGGGCACGCCGGAAAAATCGTTGCGACCATTATAGGTCACGCGTTCGACAACGCCGGCGTCTGTTTTTTCCATAACGCGGCCGCCCCAGCGTTGCGCCACCCAATTGGCGTGCTCGCATTCCATAGGGGCCGGCTGACGGTTGAGTGAAAGTGCATCGTAGTGAATGCTGCATTGGCCCAGACGTATGCGATCTTCCGGCCTGGTCTGCTCGAAGGCGATCGGCTGGAGCGGCGTGACGTTTACGTCGCCGCGCATGGCCGAAACGGCGGAGCCGCCGAGCATCGCCAGCGAGAAGGCTGTGGCAACTGCGGAGGCGGCTAGCTTTGTCATGTTTCCCCAACCCGAAGGTACGCACCGCGTTCCTGAGTTAGGGATGAATGCCGCAATCAGTTTGGATGCGACTGCGCTAAACAAAGCCGATTACGGGCGATTTCCGCGCCGATGAAGGGCATCGGCGCTAATTCAGACATGTGGCGGAACTGAAATTCGCGCGCCTCGTTAATACCGCGCAGTACCTGCCCACCAGCAGGTCTGATTTTCTTTATCCGACCAGTTCGACTGGCGAGAAATGGGGCGCGTCATGGTGGGCGTGGTCTTTGTGTTCGTACGCGAAGATGCAAGCGATGTTGAAGCGCTTGCAGAAGCGTTCGATCAGGCTGGCTATTCGATCAGTGGAAGCGAAAGCAGCGATGGCGCTTTAAGCATCATTGTTTGGTCGCGCGCGGCCATGCGCTCAGATGCCTTTCGCAAGGCGGCAGAGCGAGCATTGCAGGGCGATCGGGTCGTGGTCGCCAGCTTGGCAGCCCTTCCGCACAGCGACGCTCTCTCGAGCGCGCCCATCGCAGATATCTCTGCATGGGACGGCGACGATCCGCGTGGGCTCGATCCGCTTTTTGAAATTGTGTTCGATTTGGTTTCGCCGGCGAGCCCGAGTGTGATCGCGCTGCCTTCGCGCCTGCTGTACCAAGACGCCGAATTCGTCGACGCCCCGCTTCAGATCACTCATGCCTCCAACGAGTGCGTCCAGCGCGCCCGCGCGGCGTGGGAGACGCCAATCCCAGCGCAAATTTTGCATCCCGTTCGCGAAGAGTCTGCACAATTCAAGCTCGGGGCGCCATCGCCGCGACGGGATTTTCGGAGATTGCCGCGCGGCGGGTCTAACGGGCGCACGCATGCTGCCCTGGTGTTCGCCGTCCTGACGCTTACCGCGGGCTCGCTGTTGATCACCGCCGCCCAAAGCTTCTCAGCAGCGCCGCAACCCAAGGCGCGCGCGGTGGAAACGGGCGGCGTGAGTTTGACGTCGGCGTCAGCAGAAGCGATGGGTCTTGAAGATGTCGCGCCAACTGAACGCGAGCGCATGTTCGAGCCGCCAGTGCAGGTTGGTCACGCCGGTTTTGAGCCGCCATCCGCGCGCACCGCACGTCGCGCGAGTTATCAGCCTTAAAGAAGGGCGCTGAGATTGCTTTCAGCGCCCAGTCATTCCCAATCCAACCAAATCAGCGCGCTATTGGCACGCCAAGCATTCTTCGTAATCGGTCTTTTCCGTCGTCATCAACGACGAGTCGATATCGGCCTTGTTATCTTCGCCGGCGAAGCCCGCGCGCTGCACTGACTTCGAGCGGCAATAATAGAGGCTCTTCACGCCGCGCTCCCATGCCATCCAGTGGAGCATGTGCAGATCCCACTTATTGACATCGCCCGGGATGAACATGTTCAACGATTGCGACTGGCAGATCAGCGGCGTGCGATCGGCCGCGAGTTCGATCACCCAGCGCTGATCGATTTCGAAGGCTGTCTTGAAGATGTTCTTCTCATCGTCGGTCAGGCAATCGAGGTGTTGCACCGAGCCTTCATTCTTCAGGATCGATGACCACACGGACTCGGTGTTCTTACCTTTCTCTCCGAGCAAGTGCTCGAGATAAGGGTTCTTCACCGCGAACGAGCCTGAGAGCGTCTTGTGTGTGTAGATGTTCGCCGGGATGGGCTCGATGCCGGCAGACGTGCCGCCGCAGATGATCGAGATCGAAGCGGTCGGCGCGATCGCGAGCTTATGGGAGAAGCGCGCCATCACGTTGTTTTCTGCCGCGTCCGGGCAGGCGCCGCGTTCTTGCGCGAGCTTGACCGATGCAGCGTCGGCGCCGCGGCGGATGTGACGGAAGATCTTGTTGTTCCAGACCTTCGCCATCGCCGATTCCATCGAGACGCCTTGGCGTTGCAGGAAGGAGTGGAAGCCCATCAGGCCGAGGCCTACTGAACGTTCGCGCATCGCGGCGTAAACGGCGCGTTCCATTTCTGGCGGCGCGCGTTCGATGAAGTCTTGCAGCACATTGTCTAGGAAGCGGAAGACGTCTTCCATGAATTCCGGCTCGTTCTGCCATTCCATGAACGTCTCAGCGTTCAAGGAGGAGAGGCAGCAAACCGCCGTACGTTCGCGGCCGTTATGATCCATGCCGGTGTGCAGCATGATTTCTGAACACAGGTTCGATTGGCGAACCTTCAGGCCGAGCTTCTTTTGGTGGCTCGGCATCGCCTTGTTCACGGTGTCGGAGAAGATGATGTAGGGCTCGCCCGTCTGCAGGCGGAGTTCGAGAATTTTCTGCCAAATCTTGCGCGCGTTGACGTGCTTCAGCGGCGCTTGATCCTTCGGTGAGCGCAGTGCGAACGGAAGATCATCGCGCACCGCGATCATGAATTCGTCGGTGAGGTTGAGCCCGTGGTGCAGGTTCAAGCTCTTGCGGTTGAAATCGCCGGCTGGCTTACGGATTTCGAGGAATTCTTCGATCTCCGGATGATGCACGTCGAGGTACACGGCAGCCGAACCACGGCGCAGCGAACCTTGGCTGATCGCCAGCGTCAGCGAGTCCATCACGCGAATGAACGGAATGATGCCCGACGTCTGCCCGTTCTGACCGACCTTTTCGCCGATGGAACGAACGCCGCCCCAATAGGTGCCAATGCCGCCGCCGTTTGACGCGAGCCACACGTTCTCGTTCCAGGTGTCCATGATGCCGTCGAGCGAATCGCCGACAGCATTGAGGAAGCATGAGATCGGCAAGCCGCGCTCGGCGCCGCCATTCGACAACACAGGCGTCGCCGGCATGAACCAGAGCTTCGACATATAGTCGTAGATGCGTTGCGCGTGGCCGATGTCGTCGGCGAACGCCGTCGCGACGCGCGCGAACATATCCTGATACGTTTCGCCGGTGAGCAGGTAGCGATCGTTGAGCGTGGTCTTGCCGAATTCCGTCAGCAGCGCATCACGGCTCGGATCCGTAACGACCTTCTCTATGACCTTGAGCGGACGCAGGGGCTTGGGCTTGCCACGATGCACATCGCCCATGCGGTGGACCCCCGCTTTTTCCGCCCGTGCCTGCATGTTCGCGCCCCTGAATTTAGGTCTGTGTTAACTCGACTCGGCCCTGGCCCAAACCACATAACCTTGTGGGGCTTGGGTGGGTCGTACCGCTATATATAGTGATGCCACCGGTTAATGCAGGGTCAATGGCCTAGGGGCTCCGCAGCGAAATTTCGCGTGTCGAATCTGTGAACACGCACTGAGGACCGGGTTCGATCGTTAACGCAAGTGGCCCGAAATTGAGGCATCTAGATACCGCCAAAATGGCCTTGCACCTTAACGAAATCCGGCGTTTTTCAGGCAAATGAGCGGGCATGATGGGCGGGGAAAAGCGGCGCTAGCCGCGTTAACGGGTGCGTCCCTCATCGGGCTGGCGCCGATCGCCATTCGGCTCTCAGAAGTGGGTCCGAACGCCACCAACCTCTGGCGATTCTTGTTCGCGCTCCCGATTCTCGCCGTCTGGGCCGCCATGAGCCGGCCGATTCCCTCCCGGACTCAGACGCTATGGCTCGTGCTCGCGGGTTTTCTGTTCGGCCTCGAGATCTCGCTCTGGGCGGTGGCGCTCAATCTTACCACCATCACCAACGCCACCTTGCTGGTGAACCTGACTCCGGTGTTCGCGGCCCTATTCGGCTGGTTGTGGCTCAAGGAGCGGCTCAGTCCAGCCATATTGGCGGGTGGGGCGGTGGCTTTGGCCGGGGCGGTCACGCTGGCGCTGGCGCGCGCGCAGACTGGCGGCGGCCCGGCGGACGCGCCTGAGCAGGGCTGGCTCGGAGACTCGCTCTCGCTGTTCGGCGCGCTTTTCTACGCCGGCTATCTGATGATCGTGCGCGCCATGGGCAAAGACGTCAGCGTTGGCGCCGTGATGTTCTGGGCGACGCTTGCCGCTGCGTGCGTCGCGGCCGTTATGAGTTTCTCGCTCGGTGAAACCATGCTGCCGCAAACTTGGTTCGGCTGGGCGCTGGTGATTGGCCTTGGCGTGCTGGTGCAGGTCGGCGGGCAGGGCCTCATCGCTTACGGCGTTGGCCGCCTGCCGATCGTGGTCTCAACGGTGCTGCTCTGGATGCAGCCGCTGGTGGCGGCGGCGCTCTCATGGATGTTGTTCGGCGAAGCACTGAGCGCGACCGCGCTCTTCGGCGCGGCGCTGGTTCTCGCCGGCATTTTCGCGGTGCAGCGCAGTCGTCAGTAGTGCAGCGGCCGCAACCAGCGATCCATTGGGCAGGCAACGGTGTGGTCGCGTCCGCATGACGAAATCGCCGTGGCATAGATGATTTCAGCGCGGCCAATGAGGTTTTCGATCGGCACCGGGCCCATGCCATCCCAGCGGCTATCGAGCGAGTTGTCGCGATTGTCGCCCATAAAGAAGACGTGCCCCTCAGGCACAGTGTACGGCCCGAAATTATCCAACGGCGCGCCTTCGGTGAGATTGTGTACAGCGTGCCTGACGCCGCCGGGCAGCGTTTCGTCGTAGCGCTCGGCCCACTCGCGTCCGCGCGGATGAACCTGCCGCATCAGCAAACGCGGTTCGGTGGTTTCCACCGCGCTGCCATCGATCAGCAAAACGCCATCGCGCATTTCGATCACATCGCCCGGCAAGCCGATGGCGCGTTTGATCATCACCGCATTCGTAACCGGATGGATGAACACAACGACGTCGCCGCGCTGTGGCAAGCGCTCGAACAAGCGTTGCTCCGCGCGCGGCAGCGCAAAGCCAAGGTCAAACGGCAACGAGAAGCGGCTATACCCATAGGCGAACTTCGACACGGTGACGCGATCGCCCACTTCAATGTGCGGGACCATGCTTTCCGACGGAATGCGATACTGCGCGAACGCAACGGTGGTGAACGCGAGATAGGCGACGAACGCCGCCCCGAGCGTCTTGGCCCATTCCACCGCTTCGCTGCGCCAAGGCCGCTCACTCATCCGCATCTCCCACTGGCGCAAGGGTGGGAAGCGAATTATCTGCCGTCAAGCCGGAAGCGGCGGAGGTGCTGACGTGACGCGTGCAATGACAGCAATCCTTGGCGGCTTGAAGGACGTGATCTTCGGCCGCCTAACTTGGCTGGCGCTGGCTAACCTTATTGTCGCCGGCACGGTCACTGTGTTCGCCGCGCGGGCGGGGCTCCAGTATTTGGTGCCGCTCATTCCCGATGGCGGCGGCTGGCTCGGCTATCTTTCCATGGCCGGCTCGTTCGTCGCGAGTGTTGCTGTCGTCGTGCTTGCGATTGCGCTCTCACCGGCAATCTCGATGGTGGTCGGCGGCGTGTTGTTCGATATCGCCGCTGAACGCATCGAAAAGAAAGTTGGAGCGCCGAAATCTCCCGGCGTGCCGCTGCAGCAAGGCATCGTGAACGGGTTTCGCATCGCGCTGCCGGCGCTTGCGCTCAATCTGCTCGTCGTCCCGCTCTACTTCATCCCGGTGGTCAACGCCTTCACCTTCTACACGCTGAACGGTTTTCTGATGGGCCGCGAATACGCGACCATCACTGCTGCGCGCCACATGAGCTACCAGGACGCCGTCGCACTCCGGAAACGTCACGGCGGAGCAGTGTTCATGATTGGGCTTGCGTGCTCGCTGGTGCCGTTCCTCGCGCCCCTCGTTGGCGCGAGCGCGATGACCCGGTTTATCCACTCCATTCGCTGATTAGCCCGCTGGCTTGCGCCAGAAGCGATAGGTGGTGAGCCGTGTGAAGCCTTCGCTCTCGTAGAGCGCGATGGCTGAGGCGTTATGATCGTCCACTTGCAGGAACGCCGTCTGCGTCTCCCATGCCGCGCATCGTGTCATGAGTGCGCGGAAGATGAGACGCGCGAGGCCCTGGCGGCGCGCCTCTGGCGCCGTGCGCATGAGGAAGATGCCGGCGAGATTGCCTGCTGCTGCGCACATCCCGATCGCAGCAGCGCGGCCGTCGCGTTCGATCACGGCGAAGGCCGCAGGCTGCGGCGCGCGCAACGCGATGCTGAGGCGCTCATCGTATTCTGCGTCGTCTTTTGATGTTTCGCGGATCACGGCGTCGAACGCCGCGGGAAGTGCGTCGTAGAGCCTGACGTCGCCGGGAGCGGAAGCTGCACGAACATTCGCCGTCATCACGAGCGTTGGCATCACGCACGCGTACCCGCGCTGTGCGAGCCGCTCCGGGAGTCCTTCAGGCGCGCATGCGCCGTCCGTGATCTTGAAGCGCGCCGGCAAATTTCGCGCGGCGTACCACGCCTCAACGTCATCGATCGCTGCATCTAGATTGTCGCCATGCCAGGCCAGCGGCCATGCGGCGTTGACCCGGCCGGTTACGCCGCCAGCGGCGAGGTAGATCCAGCCATTGCGTTCTTCCGTCACCGCCGCGGGCCACGCGACGATTGTTGCCCGATCGATGTCGGCAGGGCTCGGGCCAATCATGCGGCTGACCGCTGGCCAGTTGCGACAATGCCGAGAAGCGATGCGCCACCGGCCGTGTGCAGCTTCGTGGTGACATTGCCAAAGTAGGGCGCGAGCCGTTTCTTCAGTATGCGCGCAATCTTGGCGCGCTGCGTCGCTTCCGGTGGTTCGTACACTTGCACGAACACGCTCTTAACGTGCATGAGGCGTCGCACGTCGATCATTTCCGCGCCTTCGCCGCTCCAGAACACGTTGACGTTCACGGCCAAGATGCGATCGAACACTTGTGGCTCGCGATCGGCGGCATTGAACGCGCCCTCCAAGAAGATCGCGCGTCCGGCCTTGGTGTAATTTGCATTGCGAGCGAGCGCGGCTTTGATCGCCGCTGGCGAACGATCGATGCCCATATAGCTGCCGCGCCCGAGCACCGGGCATATCCGCTGCGCCGCGATGCCGCTGCCGCAACCGATCTCGAACACGTTGCTCGATTTTTCGATGTTTAGAAGCTCAAGCGCCCATTTGATCCGCGCAGGCGCCATCGCCTTTGGTTCACGCACGCGCTGCGACCAACTTCACCACATCGCTCATAATGCCGGTGATCTTAAAGTCCTTCGGGGTGTAAACGCCCGCGACGCCCATTTGCTTCAGCGCCAGCGCGTCCACCGGTGGGATAATGCCGCCGACGACCAGCGGCACGTTTTCCAGACCCTCAGCGCGCATCAGACGCACGACTTCCTGCACCAGGTCGAGATGCGATCCCGAAAGAATGGAGAGCCCCACCGCGTGCGCCTTCTTCTCTTTCGCTGCGCTCACGATCTCTGCTGGCGTCAGACGAATGCCCTCGTAAATCGCGTCCATGCCGACGGCACGCGCACGCGCCGCGATCTGCTCGGCGCCATTGGAGTGGCCGTCAAGCCCAGGTTTGCCAACGAGGAATGTCAGCTGGCGCCCGAGCTTCTCGCTCAGCGCAAGCACGTCCTGCTTCACGGCCTCAATATCATCGCCGCCGCTTTCGATCACCAGCGCAACGCCGGTCGGTCCGCGATATTCGCCGTACACCCGCCGCAGCACCGCCGCCCATTCGCCGGTTGTCACGCCAGCCTTCGCCGCGGCGATCGAAGCGGGCATCACGTTCTTCTCCGCGCGCGCGTCCGCTTCCAGTCGCGCCAACGCTGTTTCGGCTGTCGCACCATCGCGCGCCGCGCGCCAACTCTTAAGGCGCGCGATCTGCTCGGCCTCGACCGAAAGATCGACGACGTGAATATTCTTTTCGCCCGCCTCGAGCGGCGAGGGCTCGCCCTCCGTGAACGCGTTGACGCCGATCACCTTCTGCCCGCCAGCTTCAATCTGTTCGATCCGCCGCCGGTTCGACGTTACCAGCTCCGCCTTCATGTAGTCGACGTTCGCGACAGCGCCGCCGCTGGCCTCCAGTTTCGCGAGTTCAGCGCGCGCGCCTTCAACCAATTGCGCGACCTTCGCCTCGATCACTTTCGAGCCGTCGAAGATGTCTTCGAACTCCAGCAAGTCCGTCTCGAACGCCAGCACTTGCTGCATCCGCAGCGACCATTGCTGATCCCACGGCCGTGGCAGGCCAAGCGCTTCATTCCACGCCGGCAATTGCACTGCGCGTGCGCGGGCGTCTTTCGAGAGCGTCACCGCCAGTGTTTCGAGCAGGATGCGATAGACGTTGTTTTCCGCCTGCTGCTCGGTCAGTCCCAGCGAGTTGACCTGCACGCCATAGCGGAAACGCCGCGCCTTCTCGTCGTCGACGCCATAACGCTCGCGTCCGATCTCATCCCAGAGCTGCACGAACGCGCGCATCTTCGAAAGCTCGGTCACGAAGCGCATGCCGGCGTTCACGAAAAACGAAATACGCGAAAACACTGCCGCGAACCGTTCCGGCGCCACTTCGCCGCGCGCCTTCACTTCGTCCAACACCGCAATCGCAGCCGCGAGCGCAAACGCAAGCTCTTGCTCCGGCGTCGCACCTGCTTCCTGCAAGTGATACGAGCAGACGTTTATCGCGTTCCACTTCGGGATCGCATCGAGACTCCAGCCAATCGTATCGGCGGTAAGCTTTAAGCTCGGTGCAGGCGGGAAGATGTAGGTGCCGCGCGAGAGATATTCTTTGAGGATGTCGTTCTGCGTTGTGCCGGTGAGTTTGTTCGGATCTGCGCCTTGTTCCTCGGCGAGCGTGACATAAAGCGCGAGCAACCACGCCGCGGGCGCGTTGATCGTCATCGATGTGTTCATTTGATCGAGAGGAATGCCCTCAAACAACGCGCGCATATCGCCAAGATGGCCAACCGGCACACCAACCTTGCCGACTTCCCCCCGCGCCAGGATGTGGTCGCTGTCGTAGCCCGTCTGCGTGGGCAGATCGAACGCAACGGAAAGCCCGGTCTGACCCTTCGCCAAATTCGCACGGTAGAGCTTGTTCGACTCAGTAGGCGTCGAGTGCCCCGCATAGGTGCGGAATATCCACGGCGGATCGGCGGGATGTTGAAAGGGAGTCGTCATCGCGCGCCTATGCTGCATTGCAAAACGCAGCGCCGCTAGTCCCCCTCCAGTCAATCGCCAAAATCTTGCAATGACGTTGCGCCAGCGGTGCAGTCGGGTGGGGGAATGTCGAGACGCGAAATTGGGCTGCCTTCAGCTGCTGCATCTACCGGGCGAATGCACTCACCTGGCACGCGATCAGATCAAAACGGCACGCACCGGCGCCGCCTAGCAGGATATGCCGGCGACGTTCCGCTCGCGCGCCAAACTACTTTGCGTGCCGTTCCGCGCCGCCTCTGACGGCGTGTCGAATGCATGTCCCGGACTTGGCGAACAGCCAGGAGAGATGACGTGCTTATGAAAAAATATATGGCGGCGTTTGTCGTTGTGAGCGCCCTCGCGCTCGCGCCCGCGGCGTCCGCCACCAACAATGGTGGTCACGGCAATAGCGGTGGCAACAATGGCAACAACGGCGGCGGCAGCCACAGCACCAGCAACAGCAGTGGCACCAATTCGGTCGATATCACCGCTGATATCGACAGCCACAGCGGCGCCTGGGCCCAAGGCGGCGCCGGCGGCGCCGGCGGCAGCGCCTCGAACGCCAACACGAACAACGCGCAAAACACGGTGACGGCGAATGGCGGCGCCGGCGGCAGCGCCGACAACACCAACACCGTGACCTCGAACGGCGGCGCCGGTGGCAGTGCTACCAACACCAACGCCAACAACGCCGCGAACACGAACAACAACAACGTGACCGCGAACGGTGGTGCTGCGAACAATACGAACACCAACAGCGCGGACGTGACCGCAAACGGCGGCGCGGCCAACAACACGAACACCAACAGCGCCGACAATTCGAGCAGCGCGACCGGTGGTCAAGGCGGCGCTGGCGGCCAAGGCGGTCAAGGTGGTGCAGGCGGCCTAGGCGGCGCCGGCGGCACGGCCACGAATACCAACACCAACAGCGCCGACAATTCGAGCAACGCCACAGGCGGCAACGCTACGGGTGGTAACGCTACAGGTGGCAACGCCACGGGCGGCTCAAGCAATGCTACCGGCGGTTCAAGCAACGCGACGGGTGGCGCGAGCACCGCGACCGGCGGCACGTCGACTGCCGATAATAACGGCAACAATAACGGCAATGGCAACGGTAACAGCAACGGCAACGACAACGGCAACAATAACGGCAACAATAACGGCAACAACAACTCAAGCTCGTCGAACGCGCAGGATCAAACCCAGTCGCAATCGGTGAACAACCAAAGCGACACATCAAACTCGAACAATTCGAGCCAAGACGTGAACGTAAACACCTATAACGAGCGCGCGCCTGTCAATACCGCGTACGCCGCGCCGCTCGCCGTTGGCGAAGACACCTGCATGGGTTCAAGCTCGCTCGGCGCTCAGGCCGTCAGCTTCGGCATTTCGGTCGGCACCACGTGGCGTGACAGCAATTGTCAGCGTCTGAAGAACTCGCGTCAGCTTGTTGCGCTCGGCTATCACCGCGCTGCAACCGCTCTGATGTGTGTTGATGACGACGTTCGCGCCGCCATGGAGCAGGCGGGTACGCCTTGCCCAAGTGGTCCGGAACAGATCGCTACGGTCATCATCCCGCCGCCGATGTCGCCCGCGCCGGTCGTGCGTCAAGAAGCGCCGGTGGTTGCCCCGGAAGCGCCGCGCCGCTCGCGCCGTTCGCGTCGCCGGGCGCAAGACGACGAAAAGTAAGAGACGACACAACTAAGACGAGAAACGGCCCCGGGAAACCGGGGCCGCTTCAGTTAGCGGCGTTTGAGTCTCTAGCGCGGCTCGCGTGTTTCCGTCGCAGTCACTTCGCCCAGTTCGTTGTAGTTGCGCACGGTCTCCGTGAAACCATCACCGTCGAGATCGCTCTCGGACCGATTGAGCAGAAAATTTAAGTAATAGTTGACGCGCACGATGGCGCCGCCCCGGGGGTCACGGATTTCCTCGTGGCTCACGACCCCGTTGCGGAAATGGACATGTATGTCGGGCGTACCGTCGCGGTTGCGGTCGATACTTGTGCGTCGGGGGTTTCCGTTTGAATAGGTCGAATGGCTTTCAACGAAGCCGTCGCCGTTCTCATCCGCCTCGCGCGTCGTCGTCACGCCTGATGCATTGTAACGCTCGGTCGCGTCCATCGTCCCATCAAAGTTGAGATCAACGTTCCCTTGAAAGGATAAGGTGCGCCGATGCGATAGGAATAAATCGTGTCGTCGGATCCATCGCCGTTCACGTCGCTGCGCACTTCATCGGATGTAATTGGAATTGCACTTTGCTCTGCGGCCACTTTGAGCGCCCATCCGCCTCCGACCCCAATTGTAAAGACGATGAGCCCCATCCAGCCTGGCACACTCGGTTTCGGCGCGGATTCCTCGGGCCCGGATGTGTTCGCACGCTCCCAATCCCTGATCAGGCCGCGGGCGCGATCGTACTCGTCTTCTGCGACTAGGAGCTGAAGTAGGCCTCCCGCCGGCAGCTCGCCAACGCCGCCCAAAAGCGCTTCGCCGTGAATGTGCGCGGTGATGCCGGCTTGATCGAGCATGTGCGCTTCGGCCGAATTCGCCGGGGCGTAGACTTGCTTCATGTTTGGCTCCCTGGCGCGAGGTAACAGGCCGCGTTCCGCTGCGCCATCCGTTCGCCCGCCCATTGACGCTAGCGGCCTAACCGCTCCATTGTGCGCCGCAGCAAAATCACAGGGCCGGCGTCATGACTCAACCCAATCTCAAAGCGGTGAAGGACATTTACGACATCGGCGAAATTCCGCCCGCCTATCATGTGCCGGAGAAGATGTGGGCGTGGGCGATCCGCAAGGAGCGCCATGGCCGCCCGCTCTCCGCCATGCAGCTTGAGCAAGTGCCGGTGCCTGTCTGCGGCGAAGACGAGACGCTCGTCCTCGTGATGGCCGCAGGCGTGAACTATAATGGCGTCTGGGCCGCGCTCGGCGAGCCGATGAGCGTGCTCGACGTTCATAAGCAGCCCTACCACGTCGCAGGCTCAGACGCCTCGGGCATCGTGTGGGCCGTGGGCTCGAAGGTGAAACGCTGGAAGCCGGGCGACGAAGTCGTCATCCACTGCAACCAAGACGACGGCGACGACGAAGAGTGCAACGGCGGCGATCCGATGTTCTCGCCGACGCAAAAGATTTGGGGCTACGAGACGACCGACGGCTCGTTCGCGCAATTCTGCAAAGTGCAGGCGCGCCAGCTGATGCCGCGTCCGAAGCATCTCACCTGGGAAGAGAGTGCTTGCTACACGCTGACGCTCGCGACTGCCTATCGCATGCTGTTCGGCTGGCGCCCGAACGTGCTGCGTCCCGGCCAGAACGTCCTGGTGTGGGGCGCATCGGGCGGTCTCGGCGTCTTTGCTGTTCAGCTCTGTGCTGTCTCCGGCGCGCACGCGATCGGCGTCGTCTCTGACGACGACAAGAAGGACTACGTCTTGTCGATGGGCGCGAAAGCCGTGCTCAACCGCAAGGAATTCGATTGTTGGGGCCAGCTGCCGAAAGTGAACGGCGAGGGCTTTCCCGAGTACATGAAAGAAGTCGGCAAGTTCGGCAAAGCCGTGCGCGCCATCACCGGCGGCAAAGATCCGGACATCGTGTTCGAGCACCCGGGTGAATCAACGTTCCCAGTTTCAGTGCGGATCGTGAAGCGCGGCGGCATGGTCGTCATCTGCGCCGGCACCACTGGCTACAATCTCACTATGGACGCGCGGTATCTCTGGATGCACCAAAAGCGAGTGCAGGGCTCACACTTCGCCCACCTCTATCACGCCGCCCAAGCCAACCAGCTCGTCATTGATCGCCGCATCGACCCCGCAATGTCCGAAGTGCTGCCCTGGGACAAAATCCCCGAGGCGCACGAGAAGATGCTCGATAACAAGCACCAGCCCGGCAACATGGCCGTGCTCGTAAACGCGCAACGGAGCGGGCTGAGGACGTGGGAAGACGTGCTAGAATTCAGCGGCGCGCGTGGTTGATCGGCCTGACGACATCGCGACGCGATTAGCCCGTCGTCTCTTCGACCGTCCTTTGGTGCAGAATTCCTTTCGCGGCGCCTTTGTCGAAGAGATGCTTGCGCCAACGCTTGCTGGGTTTGGTTGGCGCCACTGCGGTGATGACTGGTCCGCATGGGACTTTGAGCACGAGTTTGGTTGTCGACTTGAAGTCAAGCAATCGGCCGCGGCGCAGAGTTGGCTCGACCTGAAAGGTGTCCCCACGAAATCACCTTCGTTCAGTATCGAGGAAAAGGCCGGATACTGGACAGGTGGCGAATACACACTCAGCCCAGGCCGCCACGCGCAAATCTACCTATTTGCTTGGCATCCGATTGCCGATCGCGAGATCGCGGATCATCGCAAGATCGAGCAATGGACCTTTCATTTGATCGAAGCGAAGGCGTTGCCGCCCGGGCAAGATAGCATCCGTCTAAGCGTGCTCGTGCGTCTCGGGGCGAGGTCCGCGTCTGCGGGGAATTTTGGCGACGCTTTGGATCAAATGCGGCAATCGATTGCGTAAGCGACAGAGCTCGCGTGACGGACATCACCGAACGCGAACTCCGGATGCGTCGATCCGCAAAAAGGCGGCGGATTCCAATTCTATTTGGTGATCTACAAGGGCCGCGAGAAGCAATGAAGCTTCTTTGGCTGCGTCGCCCAAGTCGTCGATCAACACAACTCCGCGGTGCGCCGCCGCATGAGCGAATACCAGTTCGCCTATGTCGTGATCCTTAGTCAGAAAAACTCGGCCAGCGGTTGCCGCTTCGGCAAGTAAGACTGCGTCGCCGGGGTCGCTCGCTCGCTCTCCGGAATAAATCACATCATGGCCGGCTGTTCGCAAAGCGCGCACGGCGGGCGCAGTGATGTTGGTGTCCGCGAAGAGCCGCAAATGGCTACTCCGCCAGCACGGCGGCGCCGTCTGCGCTAGCTTGTTCGGTCAAATGCGCCGCGTAGAGCAGGCAGGCATCAATGTCCGCCTCTTCGAGTGCGGGGTAGGCCTCTACCACCTGTTTACGCGTGGCGCCGCCCGCCATCATTTTCAGCACCATGGCCGGAGTAATCCGGCGCCCGCGGATCAGAGGCTTGCCGCCCATTTTCCCTTGCTCGACGACGATGCGCGCCAGCAGTTCGCGTTCGTGTTGGTTTGTCATAGGGAAAATGTATCAGAAGCGCGGACTCGCGGCGAGACACGCGTTTCAGTGCCCCAAAACACCAATTCCACCCCGCACTAGCTATTTCCGGGCAAAGCGCCTATACGCCCCCATCGTTCTTCGTCGCGTTACGCATTGTCCCTCGCTCTCGCGCCGGATTTCCTGCCGTTTTCCTTCGAGTTCGAGCCCGCCGGGGTGTTCCTGGGCGGGCAATCCGACCCTCAGGAGACGGTCATGGCCTCTGGCACAGTAAAATTTTTCAACACCACTAAGGGCTTCGGCTTCATCGCGCCGGATGGCGGTGGCGGCAAAGACGTGTTCGTCCACATTTCCGCCGTTGAGCGCGCCGGCCTTCGCGGCCTGGCCGATGGCCAAAAGGTGTCGTTCGACCTCGAAAAGGACCGTCAAGGCCGTGAGTCCGCGACGAACCTGAAGGTCGACTAAAGACTATGGCGATCGATGAGCGCATCTCGGGCTATTCCGACAAGGAACTCGGGTCGTTGCACGACAACGTGCGACGGCTGGCGCAAACCGGCTCAACGGCGCAACGCGCCGAAGCCGAGCGCCTGATGCCGCTCATCGACGCTGAGCTTGCTGAACGCAAAGCGAAGGCGCCGGTGCGCAAGACGCCCGTACGCAAAGCCGCTGCGAAGAAGAAGGTCGCGCCCGTCAAGGAAGACGCGCCTGCTGAAGACTAAGAGCTGACGCCGGGCCCAGCGCGGCCCGCGACCGGTTCGCCACAAATCCCAATTTTGACGTCGCGCAACCTCCGCCTAGGCGGCTGTGCGCAATTGACCTTGCCTCGGCGCGGCGCTCCAATCTGCGCCAGCTGGCGAGGACGAGAAACCCGCCGCGGGGGAAACAGCGATGGTGCGTCTGATACTTGCGGGCTTGGCGCTCGTGCTTGTCGCGGTGGCGGGGCTTGTCGGCTACCGCACGATGTCCTTCACCGCGCCGCCGCCGCCCGCGGATGTGCAGATTCCCGACACCTCAACCTACACGATCGACGTGCCCGCCGCCGCCGCGCGCCTTTCGCAGGCCATTCAGTTCCGAACCGTCTCGCTGGTTGAGGAGGGCGAAGACCGCACGCCCTTCACCAATTTCCAGCAATGGATCGTCACCAACTATCCAGCTTTCAACGCTGCTGCGCACCGCGAGACGGTGAGCGATCTCACCGTCGTCTATACGTGGGAAGGCAGCGATCCGGCGCAGCCGCCGATGTTGCTGCTGGCGCACCAGGATGTTGTGCCGGTGCCCGATGACACGCGCGAAGCGTGGTCCGTCGATCCGTTCGCAGGCATCATCCGTGACGACATCGTTTGGGGACGCGGCGCCGTCGATGACAAGGGCTCGCTCGTCTCGTTGCTGGAAGCGGCTGAGTATCTCGCCGCCCAAGGCAAACGTCCGGTGCGCACGATTATCTTTGCGTTCGGCCATGACGAAGAAATTGGCGGCGCCGATGGTGCTGTGCAGGTTGCGCGCATGCTAGCTGACCGCGGCGTCCGCGCCTGGTTTGTGCTCGATGAGGGCATGGCCGCAATCATGGAGCACCCGCTCACCGGAGGCCCGGCCTCGATGATCGGCATAGCCGAGCGTGGCTTCGGCACGATGCGCGTCCATGCCGTTGGCCAGCCTGGACACTCCTCCATGCCGCCGCCCGAAACCGCTGTGTCGTTGGTCTCGGAAGCGGTGGTGCGCATCCACGACATGCCGATCGAGCAGCGGCTTGAAGGCGGCCCGGCGATCGAAATGATGCGCGCACTGTCACCTGAAATTTCGCTGACCAATCGCATGGCCATTTCGAACGAGTGGCTGTTTGCGCCGCTGCTGCGCCAGCGCATGTCGGAAAATCGCACCGCCCGCGCGCTCATGGGCACGACAGTCGCGCCGACCATGATCGATGGCGGCGTCCGTCCTAATGTGCTGCCGGCCGAAGCGACGGCGATGATCAACTATCGCTTCCATCCGCGCGACACCGCCGCAGATATTCTCGCGCGTGCCCGCGAAGAGGTGGCGGGTCTCGACGGTGTCGATATCGACTGGGCCGAGCCGCCGCGTGACGCGACGGGCGTTTCAAGCACCACCAGCACCAGTTACGCTTTGCTCGCTGCGCTCTCGCGCAATGTCATGCCCGATGCGCCAGTCGCGCCCGGGCTCGTGCTCGCCGGCACCGACTCGCGCCATTATTCGGATGTCGCGGAGAACGTCTATCGCTTCCAGCCAATGCTGTTCAGCGAGGACGATCTCGCCGGCATCCACGGCAATGATGAGCACCTCAGTTTCGCCAATCTCGAACGCACAATCCGATTTTATATCGGCCTCATGGAAGCAGGAGCGATGCAATGATCCGGTCAGTTTTTGTCGTAGCGGCAATCGCGCTCGCCGCGTGCGCCCCCGCCCAGCAAGCAAAAGAAGAGGCAGCGCCAGTGGCGAACAACACTAGCGGCGTCGCCGCGCCAACGCCGGGCGACGTCGCCGTGCACATCACGGCCGAGCAGAACGGCCAGATCGTCAATGTCGCTGTCGACCAGCGCTTCGCCGTTGAACTCGTCGGCGTGCCGACTGCAGGTTACGTCTGGGCGCCGGCGCAAGTGCCGGACTTCATCACGCGCGCGGGCGAAGCCTCCGGCAACACCACGCAGGCGCAGAGCCAACCCGGCTTCGTCGGCGGCAGTCACTGGGAAGTGTCGATGTTCGCCGCGACGGCGGCAGGCACTGGCGAACTCATCATGGAGCAGCGTCGTCCCTGGGAAGGCGCGAGCGAGCCGCCGAACCAAACCTTCCGCGTCACCATCGTCGCGCAATGAGCGTCGCGGGCGGATGTCGCTGCGGCGCGGTGCGCTACACGCTGGCGCTGGATCGCATGCCTAAGACCTACGCCTGCCATTGCCGCGATTGCCAAACCTCAAGCGGCAGCGCCTTCGCACAGCAAGCCCCGGTGGCGGAGGCCGCTCTAGCCGTCAGCGGTCCAGTCACGATCTACGAACAGCAAGTCGATGATCGCGTCTCGCGTCAGCGCTTTTGCAGCGTCTGTCACTGCCGTGTGTTCAACACAAACACGGCGCGTCCCGGCGTTGCGATCATACGCGCCGGTACGTTTGACGAGAGCGATAGACTCGACGTCGTTGCTCATATCTGGACAAGCCGAAAACAGGCCTGGATCACAATCCCCGCGGGCGTTCCGCAATGGGAGAGAGGCGCTGAGGCGGCGGCCTTCGCCGCGATCTTCTCCGGCGAGAGGGGCTAACGTGGTCTTCTTCGCACAGACCGTACTTTTCATGCTGGCGGTCGCCGGCATTGTGGGCGGCACGCTCGGGCTTATCTTTTTCGCGGGCGGGGCGATGAATAAGGCGCGGCCTCCCGAGATGCGCCGCCGCCGGGCGTTCTTGGCCGTGCTCTGCGGCGGCGGCATTGTCGCATCTGCGGCGCTAGGCTTTGTCGCCATCCCCGCAATCCTGTATCTCGCACAGCAATGAGTGAACTACTTCGTGACCTTTGGTACTTCGCCGCGACATCGCGGGAGCTGAAGCGCGGACAGATGTTCCGCCGCGAGATTCTCGGTGAGCCAGTGCTGTTGGGCCGCGACGAGGACGGCGCTGCCTTCGCTATGCGCGACATCTGTCCCCACCGCGCCGTGCCGCTTTCAGCAGGGCGCATCGTCGCTGAGAATGGCGTCCAAGCGGTCGAGTGCCCGTACCACGGCTGGCGCTACGGGACGCAGGACGGAATCTGCAAGCTGATCCCGTCGCTGGTCAAAGATCAGCCGTATGAAGCCAATCGCATCCGCGTCCGCCGCTTCCCGACATACGAAGCCAACGGATTCATCCTCGCGTTCGTCTCGTCCGATCCGCGCTCATTAGATGAACCACCGCCGCCGCCAGAGTTCGGGCTTGGCGATTTCGTCGAGCCCAAATTCGTTATCCACCGCATCTTCGCGGCGAGCATGGACAACGCCGTCGTCGGTCTGATGGACCCCGCGCATGTGCCGTATGTCCATAATCAATGGTGGTGGCGCCCGCCGAGCACCGGCAAGCGGCTAAAGGAAAAGCGTTTCGTCCCACGCGAGCGCGGCTGGGCGATCGAGCGACACGCGCCAAGCGGCAATTCGCTCGCGTATCGCATGCTATTCGGCGGCAACGTGACGACGGAAATCTCGTTCATGCTGCCTGGCTACCGCTGGGAAGTCGTTGAGAACGAAAAGTCGCGCCTCTTCACGCTGACCTTTCTCACGCCCGAGAACGAGAACTCCACCCGCATCACGCAAGTGACGTACTGGAAGAACGCGCCGCTGCTCGATGTGATGAAGCCGATCCTTGTCCCGGCCGGCCGCGAATTCCTCGATCAAGATGGCCGCATGGTCGATCTGCAAAATACCGGCCTCGACTATAAGCCGACAATGCTTTGGATCGACGACATCGACGTGCAGGCCAAATGGTACCTGAAGCTCAAGCGCGAATGGACCAAAAGCCGCGAAGAACAGCGTGACTTCCTGAACCCAATCGAACCAACGACGCTGCGCTGGATGAGCTAGGGCGCGGAGGCGTCGGGCGCACGCTCTTCGATGATCCGGAGCGGCGCCGGGAGCGCTCCGGCGCGCATCATGATAGCCAGCTCGTTCGCGGATTCCGCAGTGAAGTTTCCGCTGATCTGCCCGGTCCCGCCGCAAATTGCTTCATTGATGCGCGGCGCCGTCAGCACTTTTCCATCTAATAGAACAGCGAAGCGCTCGCCGACGTGATCGCGCGTGATGCGGCAAAAGATTCGCTTTCCCTCGTCATCCAGCTCGAAGCTGAGAACGAATTCGCCGGTGTGCACGTCAGTCGATGGACTGACGTTGGCAATGTTCTCGCCAGTGAAGCTCGGCCGGCTATCGACGACTTCGGCAAATGTGCCCTGAAAATATGGCTGCGCGAGCTGCGATCGGGGCGGCAATAGACCGGCTGAGACGCGATCTGGTGAGACCTCTCGCACCATATTGAAAGTCACGCGTCCTTCTTGGGAGATTATCCAACGAACCGATCCCCCGATGTTGGGATCGTTGGTGCGAATGATAAGCCTGCCCGCCCCGTGGGCGGCTACGGCGGCGCGCACCGGCGCAAGCCGCCGCTCAAGAATCGGGATGGTCGCGACGGTCAGAGCCTCGGCCTGCTGAGAAAGATACTCTTCTGTGTATCGTGCCTCGATCAGTCCATCGGGCTGCGCGGTCAGAGTCATATTGCTGGTTAGTGACGCGAGTGTTTCGAGCGCTCTTGGCGACTCAGAGGCATCGGCCAAACGAATGCGCGCAGCGCCTTCGCCGGCGCCACGCCCGGAGTAGGAGATCCCGCTCTCTCTGAGAGCGTTTGCCATGCGCTCTGAGATGCTTTCGAGGTCGCGCTCGACCGCCGCCGCCGCGTCTACTTCGACAATGAGGGAGGCGCCATTGTACTCCTGCGGGCCAACCACTTGTTGCAATTGGTCGCAAGCAGCGGCGAAAAGCGCCGTGGCGCAAACGAGCAATATCCCGAAAGTTCGCATAGTTTTCCCCGCCCCTGCGAAGAGAGTCTAGCGCGGAACCAACACAACCGGAATAGTCACTTCGCGCGGATGCGCGTTGTCGGCCGGCATGTCTTCTTGCAGTACGATTGTCGCCGGCGTATTTTGCGTGACGGCGAATGTGAACTCGGTGCGGTAGGGCACCGGCGCCTCCGTCATCCAGTCTTCTTGCGCACGCGCGGGCGCTTCCGCGAGTATTGCGCCATCGGCGCCGCGCAACTGCGCGACGAACTGCGCCTCGAAATACCAATCGCCCGGCGCCGTGCCCTCGACAACCAGCGGGCTCGTCGCGCGCGCGCCCGAAGCGGGCGTCGTCACCACAACATTTAACGTCTCCGACGCGACGGTCGTTTCGCCTTCGAGCGGCGCTTCCCGCGGCTCGGAGCAGGCGGCAAAGGCCAACACGCAGATAGCCGCGGCGATAAAGCGCGTAGTGCGAAGCATACTCATTCTCTCCTGGCCGCTCCTTTATCAGCTGAGGTGGCGACGGCAAGAAGGCGCGCGTATAGCCGGGCAACTCAATCATTCGGCAGGTCGCCATGGCGCGCATCCATCGTGAATATCATCTGACTGACCGCATAAGTTGGCTGCGGGCGGCCGTGCTCGGCGCCAATGACGGGATTGTCTCCACCGCAAGCTTGATCGCAGGTGTGGCTGCCGCATCCGCGGGACGAAGTGATATTTTGCTTGCGGGCATCGCAGGTCTCGTTGCTGGCGCCATGTCGATGGCGGCGGGCGAATATGTCTCAGTGAGCTCCCAAGCCGACACCGAAGGCGCCGACTTGGCGCGCGAGAAACGAGAACTCGCGGAAACGCCTGAACTCGAACTCGAAGAACTGACCAACATCTATATCGGCCGCGGCGTCGAGGCTGATCTGGCGCGCCAGGTCGCCGTGCAAATGACCGCCAAGGATGCCCTGACCGCACATGCGCGCGACGAACTTGGCATCGTTCATGAGATGCGCGCCCGTCCCGTGCAGGCCGCTGCCGCATCTGCTGCTTCGTTCGCCGGCGGCGCTGCGTTGCCGCTTTTGGTTGCGGCGCTGGCGCCGCTCTCCGCCTTGGGTTGGGCCTCTCCCGCTGCGTCGCTTCTTTTCCTAGCTCTGCTTGGCGTTTGGAGCGCGCGCATGGCCGGCGTGCGGTCGCTGACGCCCATCGTGCGTGTCGTCTTCTGGGGCGCAGTGGCGATGGCGATCACAGCCGGTGCGGGTGCACTGTTTGGCGCCGTCGTTTAGCTGGATCGATAGAGCGCCTTAGCGATTTCCTCCTCGCGGCGGTCAGCAATGATGCGGCGCGAGATCTCGTCCGGCACGCCCACACCATTCAGCAAGGCTTCGCCCAATTGCAGCGCTGCCTCGATCGAGTCCGGACTGGCGAGCGCCGCGCCTGCCGCGTGTAGACGGCGCGCGTGTTCGCCGTCGCGCGCACGGGCATAAACGGGAATATGCGGCCAAGCCCGCCGCGCCTCGACAACGATACGCTCAACCGCCTCCGCGTCATTAATCGTCACCACGATGGCCGCAGCATTCGCTGCGCCGACGCTGGCGAGCACTTTCGTATTGCTGGCGTCGCCAAAATAGACAGGCCGGCCCTCGTTGCGCAGTTTCGCGACGGCGGCCGCATCGCCTTCGATGCCGACATGCGGAATTTCCTGCGCGTTGAGGATGTCGGCGAGGGTGGCGCCAACGCGCCCGAAGCCTGCGATCACCACGTGTCCGCTTTCAGTTGAAGCATCATCCGGTGGTGCGCCTGGAGCAGGTCCCGCAAGGCGGTTGGCCAAGCGCGCACCAAGGCTGGCTACGATTGGCGTCACAAAGATCGAGAGCGCGGTGACGATCAGCATGTAAGCGGCGGTGTCCGCTGGGATCGCGCCGCCCGCGCGCGCCGCTGCGATGACAACGAACGCGAACTCGCCCGCTTGCCCAAGCAGCAAACCCATCTGCAACGCGCGCCGCCATGTCATCCCAAACACACGGCCCAGTCCCGCGATGATCAGCCCCTTCACAAGGAAGAGCCCGGTAACGCCGATCAAGATCAACAGCGGCTCGCGCAGCAACAGCGAGACATCGATCTGCATGCCGACCGTCACGAAGAAGAGCCCGAGCAACAAATCCTTGAATGGCTCAAGGTCGGTCTCGATCTGATGGCGAAACTCGGTTTCCGCGAGCAGCAGCCCCGCAAGAAATGCCCCGAGCGCCGCCGAAAGCCCCACCATTTGCGCCGCGCCCGCCATCCCGATCGCAGCAAGGAAAGCGGCGGCAATAAAGATCTCGCGGCTGTCCGCGGCCGCCACCCAACGGAAAAGCGGCCGTAGCAGCAAGCGGCCGGTCACGATGATCGCCGCCAGCGAGAACAGCGATGTCGCCAACGCGACACCGATTTGATCGCCAAACGCGTTCGCGCCCGGGCTCAATGCGGCAACCAAAAACAGGATCGGCACGACAATCAAATCCTGCATCAGCAGGATGGAAAAACTTGTGCGCCCGACCGGCGTTGTGATCTGCCCACGCTCGCGCAGTAACTGAAGCACGAGCGCAGTCGAGGAGAGCGCGAACGCCAAGCCCACAACCGCTGAAACGGTGAAGCTATTGCCGAACATCATCGCCGCAGCCGTGATCGCCGCCGCGGACAGCACGACCTGCGCGAGGCCGAGCCCAAACACGTAGCGCCGCAGCGACCATAAGCGCTCCAGCGAAACCTCAAGCCCGATCACAAACAGCAGGAAGACGACGCCAAGCTCCGCCAACAGCAACGTTGGCTCGCTCTGCTCAAACTCAAACGCGCTGAGCCATGGCCACATCTGCGCCAGTTTTCCCAGCACCTGCGGACCCATGGCGACGCCAATGATCAGGAAGCCCATCACAGCGCTAATCCGCGCCTTCTTGAGCGCCGGGATCAGCACACAGGTCGCGCCCAGGAAAACCAGCGCCTGGATCAGGACTTCGCTTCCGCCGCTCCCATGCTGCATTTGTTTCGCTCCCAGGGTGCGGCACAGCGCCGGTTTGCGTGGCGTCGCCCCTTTCGCAACTGCGAGAAAGCCGGTTTAGTGCCCTGACTCGCGAGGGATTGCATGAGCGCTGAGCTGATAACGCAACTGGAAGCCGCTGCCGCCATCGCGGGCCGCTACACCGATGCGGCGAAAGCCGCTGTGCGTCCGCTTGTGAGCAAGGACGGCAAGATCGATCGCGTCGCGCTCGATCGCGAGCAGCATCTGGTTCACGGCTTGGCATGGGTCGCGACCTATGCCGAGACATTGCGCGAAGTCAGCGGCTGGGCCCGCGCACTCAACGAGGCCGGCAAGTTTGGTGAGACCGAGCAATTGCTCGCGAAAGTGCTGGTCGCGGAATATGCCGCGCAGCTCGCGGGCGGCGTGCCGATGACGCAAGTCGAAATCATCCGCCCCGCCGATTTCGGTATCGAAGCGCCAGCGGTGACCATCTACGTAACCCAAGCTGATAAAACCCGGCTCGCAGCGCTTCTGCACGAGAGCCAAGGCCGCGCGACATTCGAGAACACCAACCTCGACTTCGATTTCGAAATGATCCGCGATCAGTTTCGCAGCTTCGCTGACGACAAGATCGTGCCGTACGCACACGGCTGGCATTGCAACGACGAACTCATCCCGCTCGAAATTGTCGAGGAGATGGGTGTGCTCGGCGTGTTCGGCCTGACAATCCCGGAAGAGTTCGGCGGTTCGGGGCTCGGCAAAACTGCGATGTGCGTTGTCTCGGAAGAGCTGTCGCGCGCATGGATCGGCACCGGTTCGCTCGGCACTCGCAGCGAGATTGCGGCTGAACTGATCATGATTGGCGGCACCGAGGCGCAAAAAGCCGAGTGGCTGCCGAAGATCGCCAGCGCCGAAACTTTGCCCACCGCGGTGTTCACCGAACCCAACACTGGCAGCGATCTAGGCTCATTGCGCACCCGCGCTGTGAAGGAAGGCGATGCCTACACCGTCACGGGCAACAAAACTTGGATCACGCACGCGGCCCGCGCCGATGTGATGACGCTGCTGGTGCGCACTGATCCGAACACCACCGGCTTCAATGGCCTTTCCATGCTGCTCGCGCCGAAGCAGCGCGGCGATGAAGCGGCCCCGTTCCCAACCCCCGGCATGAGCGGCGGCGAGATCGAGGTCATCGGCTATCGCGGCATGAAGGAATACGAGATCGGCTTCGACGGCTTCAAAGTACCCGCCGCGAATCTACTCGGCGGCGTCGAGGGCCAGGGCTTCAAGCAATTGATGGCGACGTTCGAAAGCGCGCGCATCCAAACGGCGGCCCGCGCTGTCGGTGTGGCGCAGAGCGCCTTGGAGCTCGGCCTCAAATACGCGATCGACCGCAAGCAATTCGGTCAGGAAATTTTCCATTTCCCGCGCGTCTCGAACAAGCTCGTGATGATCGCCGCGGAACTTATGGCGGCGCGTCAGATCACGTATTTCGCCGCGCGCCGCAAAGACAGCGGCAAACGCTGCGATCTCGAAGCCGGAATGGCCAAGTTGCTCGCCGCGCGCATCGCGTGGGCGGCGGCTGACAACGCCCTGCAGATTCACGGCGGCAACGGCTTCGCCGTCGAATATCCAATCAGCCGCGTTCTGGCCGATGCGCGCATCCTCAACATCTTCGAAGGCGCCGGCGAGATTCAAGCCATGGTTATTGGCCGCAGAGTGCTGGAAGAGGGCGTAAACTAGCGTTATCAGAGTCTTGCAAAGTCACCGGAGTAGTCAGATGCGCATTGTTTTGGCCCTTGTTGCTCTGGCGCTCGGCGCGTGCACACCACAGCCCACCGCCTACACACCCGATGTTGCGCGCAACTTCATGGTGGCCTGCGAAACCCAAGGCGCGTCGAATGCGCTCTGCAGCTGCACCTGGGATCGCATCGAAGCCGACATTTCACCGAACGATTTTGCGGCGCTTGAGCGCCTGCCCGGGCCGCAGCGCGAAGATCATCCGCTTACCACGCAGATCAACGGCTACGTCGAATCCTGCAACGCAAGCCTCGCCTCCGAAACGGCCCCCACGGCAGAAGATCCCGTCCCGGCCCCGTGAGCCTTTTTAACGACGTTCGCGCCGTTCAATTTTAACGCTGTTGGTGCATACTGGGCTTATCGCACGGCAAGATTTGCCGAGCGGGGAGTAGAGCGATGCGCCTGACGATCGCTGCCCTGATGGGCGCACTAATATTGGCGGCGTGCGGCGGCGAAAGCCCGCCGAACCCTTATCCGCAAAGCGCGCTAGAGCGCTTCTCGATGTCATGCCCGCCCGAGAGTGCGGTTTGCACATGTACGTGGGACAAGATCACACGCACGGTGACGCACGAGGAATACGAAGCCGCGCTCGCGCGCTTTCGTGAAACCGGCTTGATGGAGCCGCGGATCACACGCGCGCGAACGCAGTGCCTCGAGCGTCACCGCGAATAGCGGCTTATTTCTTCTTGGCCAGCATGGCGTCGACGCTCAGCGGGCCTGGGCCAGCGGCGGCGATATAGAGGAAGACGAAGCAGAACAGGATCGCGGCGTCGCCGCCATTCTGAACTGGGAACGTTGCTTGCGGCGCATGCGCAATGAAATAGGCGGCCGCCATCATTCCAGAGCACACAAACGCAGCTGGGCGCGTCAGCAGTCCGATCGCAATCAGCGCGCCTCCAACCAGCTCAATCGCGCCGGCGAACCACATCAGCGTGAATTGTTCAGGCGCCTGCGCAAACATCTCAGTCGGCGGGAAGCCGAACAATTTCGTCGTACCGTGCGCCATGAACAGAAGCCCGCTCATGATGCGCAGCGCGCTCAGAAGCTGCGGTGAAAAGCGATCCAGAAAGCCCATATGTGATCCTCCAGCTTCTTTATGGAGCGCCGGCGCCCTCGCCGGCAACAAGGATCGCCGACAGGCGGGTCGATTTGAACAAAATGCCGGCGAGGCGCCGGCGCTCCATAGTTACGAAGGGCGGCGACTTTGCAGTGCAGCAAACAATGTCCCGTCGTCCAGCAGATCAAGTTCGCCGCCAACCGGGACGCCGTGCGAAAGCCTGCTCACGGTGACGCTGAGCGGCTGAAGCCGCTCGGCCAGATAGTGCGCCGTCGTCTGTCCATCGACCGTGGCGGAGAGCGCCAGGATCACCTCGCGCACGCCCGGCGCACTCGCGCGCTCGAGTAGTTTTGCGATGCGCAGATCATCCGGCCGTACGCCGTCGAGCGCCGAGAGCGTGCCGCCAAGCACGTGATAGCGGCCCTTGAAAGCGCCCGCGCGCTCCAGCGCCCACACGTCGCCGACTTCAGCGACCACGCAGATCAAGCTATCATCGCGGTCCACCGCAGAGCACAGCATGCACGGATCACGCGTATCGAGCGCGCCGCAATTTGAGCACGCACGCACCTTCTCCGCCGCTACCGCAAGAGCTGCAGCGAGCGGCGACATCAATTGCTCTTTGCGCTTCAGTAATTGCAACGCCGCGCGCCGCGCCGAGCGCGGCCCAAGCCCCGGCACTTTCGCGAGCAACGCAATCAGCGCCTCAATCTCAGGCGCGGCGATGATGGATTTTGAGCGCATAGCGGTAAGTGACGTTCTGCCAGGATTCTGCTATGTAGTGGGATATGGCCAACCTTGATGCAACCATCGCGCGGCTAAAAGCGCTCCCTGAAACGGAACAAGAAGCCGTCGCCGCGCAAATTGATCAGCTGCTCGATCAGGGCGCTGAAGACCTGCTGACACCCGAACAATGGGCCGAGGTCGAGACGCGCCTGGATCGGCCCGGACGCTTTTCACCTCATGAGGATGTGGTTCGATCATTCCGTGACCGTTTTCCCCGGTAATGCAGGTCATTTGGGAAGACGAAGCGCGCAACGATTTCGACTCCGCGATCGCCTTTCTGGAAGCACAGAGTTCTTCCGCCGAGCAACGTATTGGCGGCCGCATCTTGGAAGCAGTGGCGTTGCTTGAGAGATTTCCGGAGATCGCGCAGCCGTCCCGGCACAGAGGTTTACGGCAGCTCGTCGTGGCGCGGACACCGTATCTGGTGATTTATCGCGTGCATGATGATCGCGTCGAAATCCGCGCCGTCATTCACGCCATGCAGAAGCGGCGGAAGTAGTTTTAACGCTGAGGGTCGCCCGCCGGATGCAAGAGCGTGATCTCGTTACGCTCGCCCGGCTGGTAGCGCGCCGTCACTTGCTGACCGTTCGCGGCGACGATTTCTTCGGTGATGTAGTATTCAAAGTTCCGCGCAATGCCGCCTGCATCCGTGACGGTGATCACGTCAGGCAGATCGCCCGCCGTCACTGCGGCTGCGCCGCTCAGCGTTCCGGAGATCGAGAGCGCGTCCGCAGTCGGAGCTGGTCCATCTGCCGGAAGCAACGTTGCACCCGCAGCGGTACGAAGGTCGACCAGCGCGAGGTCTTCAGTGGTCGTGTAGTAGGCGATGATGTCCTGGCCCGTGAAGCTGCCGGGCTGCTGGCCGCCAAGGTCAGCGCCGCTCTCGGCATTCAGATAAAGCGCGACGGGTGCGCCGCTCTCCGGCTGGATCGTAACCGTGAACTGCGGGTAGGCGCCGTCCTCAACCTGGGTGACTGCGCCATCGATGCGCGTCTCGCCTTCAGCAGGCGCACGAATCTGTGCAGTCGGCGCCGGCGGCGTGCACGCGACGAGGAATGCAGCCGAAGCCACGATGATCAAAAAATTGCGCATGTTATTTCCTAACCGGGTGTCGATCAGAACGGCATCTTGAAGCCGGGCAAAATGCCCAACCCGCCGCTCAGGCCCTTCATTTCTTCGTTCTGCGTATCTTCGAGCTTGCGGCGCGCATCGTCGTGCGCGGCCTTGATCAGATCTTCGAGGATCTCGCGGTCATCGGCGATCATCAGCGATGGATCGATACTGATGCTCAAGAGCGCATTCTTGCCGGAGACGCGCAGCTTCACCATGCCGCCGCCGGATGAGCCTTCGACTTCCATCGCCTCCAGTTTTTTCTGCGCCTCGTTGATCTTGGCCTGCATCTGCTGGGCCTGGCGCATGATCTGGGAGATGTCTTTCATCGGTCGGCTTCCTTTTTGCGCGCCGGCTTTTGCGGCGCGTTCGGCGCGGGCATCGGCACAACATCGCCGCCGCCGCCAGTCTCATCCACCGGGTTCGTCACCTTGGCGATTTGGGAGCCAGGAAACAGCTTCATCGCCTGCGCCACGAACGGATGCTTCTTCAGTTCCTCAAGCTGCCGCTCGTTTTCGCGTTGGCGCTTGTCGGCGAGGCTCTCGACCGGCGCCGTCGCTTCCGCCGTCGATCGGATCGTCCACTCGAACGGCGTGTGCTCTTCGAGGAATGATTTCAGCCGTCGCACCATGTCGCGCGGATGGTCGGGGCTGGCGACATAAACCAGTTCGCCCTGCGGCGCGAAGCGAACCACCTTCAGCCGATCGAGCGCCACTTCAAGTTCGACATCGTTCTCGAACTTGATGCGCTCCATCACCTCATCGAACGTCGCGAACGGCGTTTCAGGATTAGCCGCGGCCTTATGGAGCGCCGGTGCCTCGCCCGCGGATTTGCTTGAAGCTGGCGCCGCATTCACCGGTGCATTCTTGTCCGAAGCCGGCGCGTTACCCGCCGGCGAGGCGCCGGCGGTCCAAGACGGCCCATCGCGCAACATCCGCGCCGCATCTTCCGGCGGCGGCAGCGATTGCGCAGCACAGAGGCGCACCATCGCCATCTCAACCGCAGCGATCGGGTCCGGCGCTTTGCCGGCTTCTTCGAGCGCCTTCAGCAGCATCTGCCACAGCCGCGAAAGCTGCGCAGGCGAGAGCTTTTCGGCAAGCCCACGCACGCGCGCGACCCAATCTGCGCCGCCGATAATCCGCGCCTCGGCGCCAAGCGCCTGCGCCCGCGCCGCTTCGTGGCCGATGTCCAGCAAATCGCGCAGGATCAACGTCGGATCGGCGCCGCTATCGTATTGCGAGCGCACTTCGTTGATCGCGGTTTTTGCATCGCCTCTGGCGATCGCGTCGAAGAGATCGAGCACCCGGCCGCGATCGGCGAGGCCGAGCATCTCGCGCACATCGGCGGCGGTGACGCTCTCGCCCGGCTTTTGCACCAGCGCTTGATCCAGCAACGACAAGCCATCGCGCGCTGAGCCTTCCGCCGCCCGCGCGATCAACGCCAAGCCGTCGGCGTCAACCTTCACGCCTTCTTTCGCGCAGATATTGCCGAGATGCGTCGCCAGCCGCTCGCTATCGATCCGTTTCAGGTCGAAGCGTTGGCAGCGCGACAGCACCGTCACCGGCACTTTGCGGATTTCCGTCGTCGCGAACATGAACTTCACGTGCGGCGGCGGCTCTTCCAGCGTCTTCAGCAGGCCGTTGAAAGCCTGCGTCGACAGCATGTGAACTTCGTCGATGATGTAGATCTTGAAGCGCGCCATCACCGGCGCGTAGCGAACGCTATCCAGAATTTCGCGGATGTCGCCAATGCCGGTGCGCGAGGCGGCGTCCATCTCGAACACGTCGGGATGGCGGCTCTCCATGATCGCTTGGCAGTGATCCCCTGGCGGATTGAGTTCGATGCTCGGATGGTCGATGTCGCCGCGCTTGTAATTGAGCGCTCGCGCCAGCAACCGCGCCGTCGTCGTCTTGCCGACACCGCGGACGCCGGTGAGCATCGTCGCGTGCGGGATGCGCCCGAGTGCGAACGAATTGGCGATGGTGCGCACCATCGCTTCCTGACCTATCAGGTCCTCGAAGGTCTTCGGACGGTATTTCCGGGCCAGAACGACATAGCCGGGACCAGTCGTATCGTTACCGAAAAGACCCAAGGCGTCTGTGGGGGATTGGGATTCGCTCACCGGGGAAACCTAAGGCCTTTGGCGCGAAATACGACCCCCGGGGGCCGTTCGTTTGTCACCCGTTTACCACCCACGGCTACCACAGAGCTCACAGGAGCGGGAGCGTGGAGTAGGGTTATGAGCAAAGCAGCTCCCTCGCGCGGCGCCTGGATCATGACGATCCAGCGATTTGCTGAGGTCGCTTGGACCCGCCACGGCCCCACCCGCTACGTTTCCGTCGCCCTGACGCCCATCCTGGTCGCCCTGCTGGTGCCCGGCTGGTGGTGGGCTTTGTGCAGTCTCGGCGCCCTCGTCGGCGTCGTCATCGATCTTCAAGCGCAGGCCGCCTTCGGCCGGCTGGCCGAGCGAGCCGAGAGCATGGACGATGCTGGCCTCGAGCGGGCGGTGCAGCAGCACGTTCACAGCCTCGCGGCCATCACCGGCGCCTACGTTGCGCCCTACGTGCTGCTCGCTTTCGCGCCGCAACCCGCACCGGTCATCGGGATACTTTTCTGCGCCGGCGCCGCCCTCGTCTGCGCCACGCTGCACGTCATGACGCGGACGATGATCTTCTACACTGTCCCGCTGGTCATCGTGGGCTTGATGCTCAACGCCTTCACGCTGGCGGCTGGCGTCAATGCTTTCATCGTGGCGGCGATGGCGGGTCTTATGGGGCTCAATGCCGTCGTTGCGGCCCGCGGGGGCGCACGCAGTTTCGGCGATCTCATCGGCGCGCGGCTCAACGCGGAAGAGGCGGCGCAGGAACTGGAGCGCCGTGTCGAGGAGCGCACGGCGCAACTCGCGGTCGCTACCAAACGCGCGCAAGCGGCGAACAAGGCAAAGTCCATGTTTCTCGCCAATATGAGCCACGAATTGCGCACGCCGCTCAACGCCGTCATCGGCTATTCCGAGATCATCGAGGAAGATCTCGAAAGCGGTGACACCGCCACCAGCTCCGGCGATCTCGCCAAAATACGCGGCTCCGCGACGCACCTGCTAGCGTTGATCAACGAAATTCTCGATCTATCACGCATCGAGTCCGGTAAACTCGATCTCAATCCTGCGCCATTCGATATCGGCGCGCTTCTGCGCGGCGCGATGGATGCGGTGAGGCCAACCGCTGTGAAGAACCGCACCACCTGTCAGGTAAATCTTGCGCCTGGCATCGGTGTCATGAACGCCGACGAAACCCGCGTGCGCCAGTGCGTGCTCAACCTGCTCTCGAACGCGGCAAAGCTGACCCAGGGCGGCGTGATTGCGCTCGATATGCGCCCGTGCCGCATCGGCCGCGTGCGCGGCGTCGCGATTTCGGTGAAGGACACAGGGCCGGGGATCAGCGCCGAAAATCAGGTGCGGCTATTCAAGCCGTTCACGCAGATCGACAACACCAAGACACGTGCGCACGACGGAGCAGGGCTAGGCTTGGTCATCACGCGCCGCTTGGCTCAAGCCATGGGCGGCGACGTCCAAGTTTCCAGCAAGCTCGGTCACGGCGCGACATTCACCCTCTACCTGCCGCTGGACGCAGCGCAGTCGGCGCCAGCCGTCGCGGCTTAGTTGCCCAGAAACACCAGCCGCACGTAGGCGCGATACTGCAAAATCTGCCGTGGCAGCAGACTCGGATCGTGCAGGCTCTTCGACAAAATGATCCCGCCATCCGCAACCGCCGACAGCATGTCCGCCATATCATCCAGATTGACTTCAATCCGCGCCGGATAGCGCGCAGCGATTTGATCGAGACGATCGCGAAAGCGCCGCCGCCAGATGCGATGGCCTTCGGTGGTCAGATCGCGGACCTCGCGGCTGAACATGAAGTCCTGATACACGTATGATGCAATCAAGCAGCCGGGATGTCCGTTCGGCAAATCGCCCATCAGATCGGCGAACAGCTTCAAGAAAATCAAAAACGAGTGCAGCGGATCTTCGCTGAGTTCGTCGGCCTGTTTGAACAGCTGATCGAACACCTTCCACTCGTCGTCCGTGTAGCGTTGCAGCAGCGCCTTCGCGAGGTCGTTCTTATCGCGAAAATGGTAGAAAAAGCCGGATTTGGTGATGCCCGCCTCGGAGATGATCTCGTCGATCGACGTCGAGGCGAAGCCTTTGTGCAGCACCGCATCCCGCGCGATATCCATGATGCGCTCGCGCGTCTGCTCGCCTTTGCTGAGCGTTTGCGTTGGGACGCCCATCACTAATTCCTCCGCGATCTACAAAACCGTACCACGGGTACAGTACCGCAAGTGCGGTTCTTCGGTGTTTGTCAGCTCGCAGCGCCCGACAAATCGCGATGTGACGACGGTAACATGCTTATTACACGCTGAAAAATAAATGCGCTGCGGCCGCACCACGAGTTTTCTATCTCCGCCCGGCGCCCTGGAATATGTCTTTCGCCATCGCCGCGCTTATTGGAGTTCGTCATGTTGAAAGATCGCTACGGCAACGCCGTCTCCACCACCTCACAGACCGCGCTTGTCCATTACAATGCAGCGCTCGATCTCATTCGACTCTATCGCGGCGATCCAATTGCGGCGCTTGACGCTGCACTTGCCGAAGACCCTGACTTCGGCGGCGCCTGGGCCGCGCGCGCGGGCTTGCTCGTGCAGCAAACTGATAAAGCCTACGCTGAGGAAACCGCTAAAAGCCTGCGCGCCGGCGGCGCTGCTAATCTCAACGACCGCGAACGCCTTCACCTGCAAGCCGCGCAAGATTGGGCGGAGGGCCGCTACAACGAAGGCACGTCGCGTTACGCGCGCGTCGCACAGGAAAATCCGCGCGATCTCTTGGCGCTGCAATACGCGCACGTCGGCTGCTTCTTCCTCGGACTGCAAGCAGAGTTGCGCGATTGGCCGCTTCAAGCCTTGCGCGCCTTCAGTAAAGGCGAGGATGGCTACAGCTACATCCAAGGCATGGCCGCTTTCGGCCTCGAGGAATGCGGTGACTATGCCCGCGCCGAGAGCTTTGGGCGCCAAGCGGTGGAAGCCGATCCGCGCGATGGTTGGGCTGTCCATGCGGTGGCGCACGTCAACGAAATGCGCGGTGATCTTGCAGCTGGCATTCCGTGGCTAGCCGACAACGCACATTTGTGGGCGCCGGAAAGCGGCTTCTCGTATCACAATTGGTGGCACCTAGCTTTGCTGTATCTCGACCAAGGCGATACCGCGCAGGTCCTCAAGCTTTTCGACGAAAAGGTACGCCCCGATCCGAATGGGCAAGTTGTGCTTGAATGGATCGACGCGTCAGCGCTGCTGTGGCGGCTACGTCTCGAAGGCGTTGAGGTCGGCGATCGTTTCGAGACCCTCGCGGCGTGCTGGCAGCGTGCAGGCGAGGACACGATTTACGCCTTTAACGATCTGCACGCGATCATGGCCTTCCTCGGCGCCGGCCGCGCCAGCGACGCCGAGCGCACCCTAAAAGCAATGCGCGCCGCGGCCGCGGATAGCGGCGACAACGCTTACACGACGCGCAAGGTCGGCCTACCGCTTGCGGAAGGCTTCATCGCCTTCGAGGCCGGACGCTACGACGAAGCCATGGAGAAAATCGCATCCACGCGTGGCATCGCGCAGCGCTTCGGCGGCAGTCACGCCCAACGCGACATCCTCACGCTCACGGCGTTTCACGCCGCGCTTCGTGGTGGCTTCGCCGAAACGGCTCAGGCGTTCGCCGCCGAGCGTCTCGCGCACAAGCCGCAAAGTCCGTGGGCAGGACGCCTCGCGACCCGCGCCCGTGACCTCGGCTCGCAGCGCGCGGCGTAAGTCGCGCATTTGGGGAAAGTGCAGACAGGACAGCGACCCGTACGCAACCCGTTATGGCTGCTTCCTTCCGGATCTGACCAGGTTGGCGGGGCGGCCGTCCGCCGCCTGCCTGCGCGCCCCATATCGCCTCTAGGGAAGCGCCAAGCAACCGGGAAAAACGGGCAACTGGGAACGGGTGCGGCTCGAGCGCGTTCTCCTGCTGTCCAACCACAACAAGAGGCCGCCCAAGCGGGCGGACACCGCGATGCTGCGTACCCTGGTCTTTGCCCTAGCGATTGGTTTGCCCGGCCTGGCCGCGGCCGAGCAGTTTCCGCAGTCGGCGCAGGGCGTCGAAGTTCGAGGACATGATGGGACGGTCGTGGGACGTGTGTCTGCGGTCGAACGTGACGCCGATGGCGACATCGTCGCCGTCGAAATCCCGGGCATGGAGCCGGGCGACGCGCCTTACGCATCGAGCGATCTAGTTGCGGAAAATCGCCGGGAGAACGTCGTGCGCGTGAGCGATAACGCCGAACGCCGTCGTCAGAACGAAAACGCGATCTTCGAACGCCGCGTTCTTCGCTAAACGCGGGGTCGCAGCAGCGGCAGTCCGGCTAGCACGAAGCCAAGCCCGAACAACGCTCCGGCGGCGGGCAGGCCATAGGCGCTGAGTGGCGGTACGTAGCTCAATAAGCCGGCGACAATGACGCTCGCGAACCAGCAGATTGGCGGACCCAGCGGCCGTTCACCTGCACGCACCCACGCCATGCTGACACCTACCAGCGCGATCGCTAAAGTTGCGGCGCCTTGCTCATAAGTGCTGAATCCGAACGGATCAGCATCTGGCCCGCCGATGAACGAAAGTGCGGCCACCGCCACGATAAAACTCGCAAGCCCAAGGAATCCGAGCCGCTCGGCCCGCAAGAGAAAAATGCCGATCAATCCAAAGAGCAGCAGAATATCGATCCCGGTGTAGAGCCATTCTAGCGACACCGCGTCTTGGCCGAGCGGGAAAGCGGTCGCGATGCGGAGCGCGCCGCCAGCGACGGCGGCCATGCCTGAGAGGCGATAGAGTGCGGCGTAATTCATCCGAGCCGTCTAACCGCGAAGCCGCCGCCGATCTACCCTGCCAAATCCGCATTGCAGCCGCTTTGCATGGCTAATGCCCAGTGATTACTAGGTTTTGACTGCCGCTGGCGCGTGCGTTTGCTTGACGAAAAGGCCGGTCCTCCATACCTGAAACGCCATGGCAATTCGTCCCATCCTCATCGCGCCCGATGTGCGCCTGAAAGAGAAATCCAAGCCGGTCGAAGGTCCGGTCACGGATGAAATTCGCGCGCTCATGGATGACATGTTGGAGACGATGTACGAGGCGCCGGGCATTGGCCTGGCTGCGATCCAAGTCGGCGAGCCGCTGCGGGTCATCGTCATGGACCTTTCGCCCGACGGCGAGCCGAAAGCGCCGCGTTTTTTCGTGAACCCGGAAATCCTGTGGAAGTCCGAGGAGATGTTCGCATACGAGGAAGGCTGCCTCTCAGTTCCGGATATCTATGACGACGTCGAGCGGCCTGCGCGCGTGAAGCTCCGTTACACGGATTATAACGGCAAGCAGATCGAAGAAGACGGCGAAGGGCTTTTTGCCGTCTGTATTCAGCACGAGATGGATCATCTCGAAGGCGTATTGTTCATCGATCACTTGTCGCGCCTCAAAAAAGAGAAGGCGCTGAGCAAGCTCAAGAAGGCGCGCAAGGCGGCTGAGGACAACAAGGAACACCGCCTCTAAAAGGCGCGGTTTTTCGCCGCCGGGCCTTTCGCGGCGCGCCAAAGCCTCTATTCTCCGCCCAGATTAGATCGGCGCGCTTCTCGCGCCTCTTCCCCGGGGGTCTCCATGACTGAAGCGTTTGGCGGTTATGTCTGCACATCGGCGGCCATCGACGCGGCAATTGCCGTGCGTTCGATGCTGTCGCATCCGTTCTATCAAGCCTGGGAAGAAGGCACGCTGACCAAGGACGCGCTGCGCGCCTATTCGCGTCAGTATTTCCACCATGTCGAAGCTTTCCCGCGCGCCGTCAGCGCCGTGCACGCCAATTGCCCGAGCCCCCAAGGCCGCCGTCTGCTCGCCGAGAACCTCGCCGAAGAAGAAGGCCTGGGCGAAGGCAAGGATGATCATGCCAAGCTCTGGCTCGATTTCGCCGCCGGCATGGGCGCCGATGAATCCGAAGTGCGCGCCGTTTCGGTGAACGCCGAAACCCAAGTTCTGATCGACGCTTTCCGCAGCCTCTCGCGCAAGTCGTACGCATCAGGCCTCGGCGCGCTCTACGCCTACGAAAGCCAGCTGCCGGCGATCGCGAAAACCAAAATCGAAGGCCTGGTCGCGCGCTATGACGTGACCGAAGAAAGCGCGCTGAAATTCTTCCAAGTGCACGAATACGCCGACGTTGAGCACGCCGACGTCTGCCGCGAGCTGCTCGACGCTCTGCCGGAAGCCGAACGCGCCGAAGCCCACGCCGCCGCCTGCGAACTCGCGGAAGCCCTCCGCACGTTCCTCTCGGGCATGCAGCGCGAAACCGGCATGGTTTGCTGAGTTAGGCAGTAGGGCATTCGGCAATAGGGCAGTGAGCGACCGAAGTCGAGTTCCACTGCCTTATTGCCCTACTGCCCTCACAATGACGCTCCGCCTCGCCTTCATGGGTTCGCCCGCTTTCGCGCTGCCAACGCTGCAAGCGCTGATCGAAGCTGGTCATGAGATCGCGTGCGTGTACTCGCAGCCGCCGCGGCCCGCTGGACGCGGAAAAAAAGAGCGTCAAACCCCAGTCCACGAATTCGCCGCCGCCCGCGGGATCGAAGTCCGCACGCCGAAAAGCTTGAAGAAGCCGCCAGAGCAGGAAGCCTTCGCGGCGCTCAATCTCGATCTCGCGATCGTCGTCGCCTACGGGCTCATTCTGCCGAAAGCGATCCTTGATGCGCCCCGGCTTGGCGCGCTCAATCTCCACGGTTCTCTGCTGCCGCGCTGGCGCGGCGCGGCCCCCATCCAGCGCGCGATCATGGCCGGCGACCGCGTCACCGGCGTTCAAGTGATGCGCATGGAAGAGGGCCTCGACACCGGCGCCATGCTCGCCGCCGCCGAAACGCCGATCGAGGTCGATGACACGACCCAAACCCTGCACGATCGCCTCGCCGCGCTCGGCGCCCCGTTGATGCGTGATACGCTCGCCAAGCTTGAGCGCGGCGAAGTCACCGAGACGCCCCAGTCCGAGGAGGGCGTCACCTACGCCCACAAGATCACCTCCGCCGAAGCCCGCATCGATTGGCGCCGCCCCGCGCGCGACATCGACTGCATGATCCGGGGCCTCTCCCCGGCGCCAGGCGCCTGGTTTGCGCTTGAGGGCGTCCGCACCAAGGCGCTGCTCTCCCGCCTCTCCCAGGGCGCCGGCGCCCCCGGGGAGGTGCTGGACGATCAACTTTTGATCGCCTGCGGCGAAGGCGCCGTGCGTTTGCTCACAGTTCAGCGCGAGGGGCGTGGCCCGCTTGCCGCAGAAGCTTTTTTGCGTGGTCAGCCGGTAGCCGCAGGCGCGCGGCTTGCTTGAGCCGAGCCCGCGCGGCGGCTAAGTAACCCGCGAGAGGTTTTGTATGATCGTACGTGTTGCCTTGGTTGCTTTGGCGCTGGCTGTGACCGGCTGTAATCAGCAATCCTCCACCACCGGCGCCGCTGACCAAGCGGGGCCGCAGCTCGACGCGCCAGCGCCTGAGAGCGAGCCGTCCCGCACCTTCGCCGCCGCCAACGATGCGGCGCGCGCGGTCTCTGCCGAACTCACCGTCTCCGTCACCCAGGAACTCCCGGACGCGGCGGACGCCGATATTCAGGAGCGTCTCGCGCTGCGCGGCGGCAACGGCCTCAGCGTCAACGCCGCTGTCACCGGGGCGATTTCACCGGCGACGCAGGTCGGCGGGCAAACGCTGCGCGCGCTGCTCAACATCCGTCGAGGAGCCGCAAGTGCTGGTCTATCGTGTGAGTGAGGCCGCCGGCACGCCAGGCTTGTGCACTGAGGGCGCGCCGGCGTTCGTCGTCGTGTGGGAGCCTTCCACACCCGGCGATACGTCGATGAAAATTCTTGGCGTCACCGGCGGTGCGCCGGGGGCAGGCGATTCACGCGCCTGCCAGATGCTCGAGTATCGGCGCTCGTAAGGGCGCGATGCGCTACAAACTCACGATCGAGTACGATGGCGGCCCATTCCAGGGCTGGCAGCGTCTACCTGATGCTCCAAGCGTGCAAGGCGCGCTCGAAGACGCCGTGGAAAAACTCACCGGCACGCGCAGCGATGTGATTGGTGCCGGGCGTACCGATTCCGGCGTCCACGCCACCGGGCAAGTCGCCCATGTCGATATCGAAAAGCCGTTCGATGCGTTCAAACTTTCAGAAGCGATCAACGCGCATTTGCGTCCGCATCCGATCTCCGTGTTGAAAGCTGAAAACGCCGATCCCGAATTTCACGCACGTTTCGACGCCGTCCGGCGATACTACTCTTATATTGTGATTAATCGTCGCGCGCCGCTCGCGCTTCAGCGAGGTCACGCATGGAGGGTCGGCCCAAGACTGGATGGCGACGCTATGCAACGAGCTGCAGACAAGTTGGTCGGTAAGCACGACTTTACGACGTTTCGTGACGGCAAGTGTCAGGCAAAGAGTCCGATTAAAACCCTAGATGAGGTCGAGGTAAATTTTTGGGATCACCACCAGGAGATTGAGTTTATCTTCGTCGCGCAAAGCTTCCTGCATCGCCAAGTGCGCTCAATCGTCGGCACTCTGGTAGAAGTCGGCCTCGGGAAGATGACGGCGGCTGACGTCGCCGCTGCGCTCGCGGCAAAAGATCGTGCGCAATGCGGGCCGGTAGCGCCGCCCGATGGCTTGTGCCTGACCCTCGTCGACTACGCGAAGTAACGCTTCAACACCGCCTCATAGCAATGCGCGAGCTTGCGAATGTCCTCTACCGCGCAGTGCTCATCGACCATGTGCGCGGTCTCGTTCCGCAAGCCTAGCTCCGCGACCTGGCAGTAGAGCCGGAAGAAACGCGCATCAGACGTGCCGCCTGTCGTGGTGAGCGCGGGCTCAACGCCGAACGCTTCTTTCACCGACGCCCGTAGCAACTCCGTGAATGGTCCCGGATCGGTGTAGAACGCCAAGCTCTGCGAGCTGATCGTCCGCGAACACTTGGCGCCAGCGCGTTCCGCCGCTGCGCTTGCGGTTTCATCGATCCAAGCGAGCAGCGTGTCGGCCGTGTGATGGGTGTTGAAGCGTATGTTGAGTTTCGCCACCGCGCGCTGCGGGATGATATTGTGGGCCGCGTTGCCGACATCGACGCTCGTCACTTCCAGGTTCGACGGATCAAACCCAGGTGCGCCGTCATCCAGTCGCCGCGTCTTCAATGCCGCCAGCGCCTCGATCAACGGCGTCACCGGATTGCGCGCGCGTTGCGGGTAGGCGACGTGCCCCTGCTTACCGTCCATCGTCAGCACGACGTTCAAGCTGCCACGCCGGCCATTCTTGATCACATCGCCGACGCGCCCTTCGCTAGTCGGTTCGCCCACCAGGCAATGGTCGATCTTTTCGCCTTCAGCCGTGAGCGCCTCAAGCACGCGCTTGGTGCCATCTACGGCCGGCCCTTCCTCGTCGCATGTCAGCAAGAACGAGATCGAGCCCTTCGGCGCCCCGCCGCGCAAAAAGTTCTCCGTCGCCGTGATCATCGCGGCGATTGCGGTTTTCATGTCGGTCGCTCCGCGGCCATACAATAATCCGTTACGAATTTCCGCCGCGAACGGATCGCTCGCCCAGCCTTCGCCTGGCGGCACCACGTCGAGGTGGCCCGCGAAGCAAAAGTTCGGCGCCGCATCGCCAATGCGCGCGTAGAGATTATCCACCAGGCCGAACTTGTAGCGCTTCACGCGGAAGCCGATCGCCTCCAGTGTCTGTTGCGCCAAATCCATGACGCCCGCTTCGTCGGGCGTAACGGACGGCCGTCGCATTAAGGCTTGGGCGAGGGTGACCGGATCGGTAAGAGTGCGCGCGTCCATGCACTACTGCCTAGCCGTGTGCGCGGCCGAGCAAAAGGGGGAAGACCATGAGCGACGTTGCGCAAACCGAAATCGCTCCCGTCGAAGCCGCGCGCCGGATCAAGACGCTCGACGTCCTGCGTGGCTTCGCGATCCTCGGCATTCTGGCGGTCAATGCGCCCTTCTTCGCTGCGCCGTGGCACACCGCTATGAACCCAAGCCTTGCGCCGCTCGCCATCGATCAGGGCAACGCCTGGTCATGGTTCGTGCCGCACATTTTCTTCGAAACGAAGTTCATCACGTTGTTCTCACTGCTGTTCGGCGCGAGCCTGTTTCTGGTCGGTGGTGAGCGCAGCGACAAGGAGCGCGGCAAGGTTCTGCGCCGGCGCTTGAGTTGGATGTTGCTGTTTGGGATGATCCACGGTGCGGCGATCTGGTTTGGCGACATCTTGCTCGTGTACGCGGTCGCTGGCTTCATCGTGTTGTTCGCGCGCTCCTGGAAGCCGCGGACGCTGATGATCGTGGGAACGATTGTTTATGTGCTGCTCGCGGGGCTCGGGTTTCTCGCTGGCGCCGCGATAAGCATGGTGCCGGCTGAAGCGCTTGAAGAAATGCGCGTTGAGATGTGGCAGCCAGCGGCGTCGAGCATCGAGGCCACGATCGCCAGCTTCAGCGGCACGTTCATGCAGTCTCTGAGCGCGAACTTTGGCGTCTGGTCTGAGTTTGTACCCTTCGAGCTTTCAGCGACCGTTCCACGCACGATAGCGGTGATGATGATTGGTCTCGCGCTGTTCAAATGGGGCTTCTTGAGCGGCAACGCGCCGGCTTGGCTCTACGGCGTGGTGATCGCCATCGGTATCGCGGCGCAAGCAGCGGTGGCCTACCAGGCACAGATCAATTTTGCGGCTGGCTTCGAGTTCATTCACATGCAGTCGCGCGGCGCGCATCTGAACCCGGCGCTCTCGATTTTGATCACGCTCATGTATGCGAGCCTGCTGATCCTGTGCGTGAAGTTCAACGTATTGAGCTTCTTCACCAACGCGCTCGCGCCGGTCGGGCAAATGGCGTTCACGAACTACATCTCGCAAAGCGTGATCATGACCGTCATCTTCTATGGCGGACGTGGGCTCGGCCTTTACGGCGATGTAAGCCGCGACATGCTGTTCGCGATTGTCGCCAGCGTTTGGGCGCTGCAATTAATCTGGTCGCCGCTTTGGCTTTCACGCTTCAAGATGGGGCCGCTTGAGTGGGTGTGGCGCCGTTTGAGCTACGGCAAGCGGGTTGCCATCGGCAAAGTCGCCACGGCATAGTGGCGAACAAGAATAAGACCGGAGGAAGCACGCATGAAGAAATTTGTCGCCGCGTTGGCCATTGGCGCCGCGCTCGTCGCGAGCCCCGCATTCGCGGGTACGATCGAGAACACCTATGGCAACACCATCGTCGTGAGCTATGCCAACGGCTCGCAAGCGCAGTATCATTTCAACGCTGACGGCACCTTTACCGGCATCGCCCCGGGTGGCTCGCACATGGCCGGCCGCTACACGGCTGAGGGCGATCAGCTCTGCCTCATTCCGCCAAGCGGCGCCGCACCGCAGTGCACGGCGGTCGCCACGGACAAGAATGTCGGCGATACTTGGTCGCAAACTGCGACCGACGGCTCAGCGATTAGTGTCGAACTCCGCGCCGGCCGCGAAGAACATCACGCGCACTAATCGCGCAGCAATTCGTTCACGCCAGTTTTCGCGCGCGTCTGAGCGTCAACCCGTTTGACGATCACGACGCACGCGAGACTCGGCCCGCCCTTTGGATCAGGCAGAGCGCCCGGCACCACAACTGAATAGGCCGGCACCTCACCGCGGAATTGTTCGCCAGTCGCGCGGTCTATGATCTTGGTCGATTGGCTGATGAACGTACCCATCGCCAGCACCGCGCCCTCGCGCACGATCACGCCCTCGGCCACTTCCGAACGCGCACCGATGAAGCAGCCGTCTTCGATGATTGTCGGATTGGCTTGCAGCGGCTCCAGCACGCCGCCAATGCCCGCGCCGCCAGAGATGTGCACGTTCTTGCCGATCTGGGCGCACGAGCCGACAGTCGCCCACGTATCGACCATCGTGCCTTCATCGACATAAGCGCCGATGTTCACGAACGACGGCATCAGCACGACATTCTTACCGATGAAGCTGCCGCGCCGCGCGACTGCGCCCGGCACCGCGCGGAAGCCGGCTTTTTCGAACGCCGCGGCGCTCCAGCCCAAGAACTTTGACGGGACTTTATCCCAGTACGGACCGGGCGACGGATCGCCATTGCCGCCGGCCACGCCGATCAACTGGTTGGCGTTGATACGGAACGAGAGCAGCACGGCCTTCTTCAGCCATTGATGTGTTTCCCATGCGCCGTCCGCGCCGCGCGTCGCGACGCGCGCTTGGCCGCTATCGAGCAGCGCAAGCGCGCCCTCAATCGCCTCGACGTCGGCGCCTTTGCTCTTCGGCGAAAGCTGGTCGCGCCGCTCCCAGGCGGCTTCAATTTGTGGGGCAAGATCGCTGTTGCTCATAGGCCTGAGCTAGCGCGTTTCAGCGTCCAAAGCCAAGCGCAGAAGCGCCTTCACGTCCGGCGCCCAGTGATCGAGATAGGGTGGGCGCGGCGCGGGGTGGACAACGCCGACGAGCGCCGTCGCAAAGCCCATGCCGTGGGCCGGTTCGAGATTGTGCAGCGTGTCTTCGACCAAGATCGAGCCGCGTGCGTCAAAGCCGCAATGCGCCATCAGCCGCTCGTAGCAGGCGCGCTGCGGCTTTGGCGTGAGCGCCGCGGTTTCGATGTCGAATACGGTGTCGAACAAGCCGTCGAGATTCAGGCTGGTCAGCACGCGCTCAGCGTGGCCGCCGCCGCCGTTGGTGAAAATGATCCGCCGCCCAGGCAGGCGCTCAATCAGCGCGCGCAGCGCGGCATCGGGCTTGAGCACCGAATGATCCGCTTGGTGTACGTCGAGCAGGAAGTCGCGCGCATCGATGCCGTGGTGGCGCATCAGTCCGACGACGGTCGCGCCGTATTGGTGGAAATAGCGCTCGCGAATTTCCAGCGCGCCAGCGGTATCGAGGCCGGTGGCGCGCATGATGTAACGAGTCATCCGGTCGCCAATCTCATCGTAGAGCGCGCGAGCTGGGTAGAGCGTGTTGTCGAGATCGAACACCCAGGTGCGGATGCCCGCGAAACTCATTCTTCGCGGCTCTGCGTCGGCACTGTGGGCGCCGCTGCGCTTGGCGGATCGAGGCCGCGCCGTGTTGGCGTTGTGGGCCCGCCGGCATCGTCGCCGGACGCCGGGGTAAGCTGGCGCGGCATCACGCCGGCTTCGAGGAAATCGCGTTCTTCAAAGTCCACCACCAGGCCGTCGCGGTTGCGCGCGCCGATGCGGGTGAAGAGTGTCGTCTGATAGTAGCGGCTCTCGCACTGTTCGCGGCCGAGGATCGCAAAGCGCGCCGGGCTGGTGCAGAAGGCTTCGCCGCCAGCCGCGAGATAGCGCGGGCCTTGCTGTGAATCGAGCGAGGCGTGGACGTAATAAACTTCCTGGATCAGCACTTCGTCGATCGTGCGCACGCAGCCGCCAGGCGCCAGCGCCCACCAGCCACGGCTTTCCCAGCCTTCACCACGCCGCCGCGCAATCGCCGTCCACACGCGTCCGCGCGTGCGGTTGCACAGGGTCAAACCGACTTGCCCCGCGCGGCGGCGGGCTGCGGTTTCGAGCGCGTCGATCAATTGATCTTGAGTCGCGTTCGGCGAGAGCCGCGCCGTGGTGCGGAACTGCGCGATGGCGCTGGCGATACGGCGCGGATCAACGCCGCGGCGGCCTTCGCGCACATCGTAACCCGCATCCTCAAGCAAACGCTGCAGCCCGAGTTGGCGCGCGCGGCCTTGTGAATATTGGCTTGCTTCCGAAAATGACGTTCGCCAGCTGTCGCGCTTGTTGATCAGCACGCGGCGAAAGCGCCGGCCTTCATAGCTATCGGTGCAGCGCGGCGGGTTCTCAATCTGAAATTGCCGTGAGGGATCGACGCACAGCACCGCCTCTCCGGTCCATTGCTGGCGCCCGCCGCGATGTGCGGAGGAGGTGCGGGCGTACAGATAGTGCGTGCCGCGCGCTAGCGGTGCGCCGACAGCAACTCGGCATTCGCCCGGCCGCAGACGCGTCCAGCCTTGCACTTGGATCGAGCGTCCGTCCGGACGCGCGGTTGCGGCTTCGAGCACGTAGGTGGTCTCGTTGCAGACTTGCCAGCCGTTCGGCGCGCGCTCTTGCTGCTGCGCCATGGCGCTACCCGCGAACGCGAGCGCCGCCACTGAAGCGGCGGCGGCCAGCGCAGCGAGCGCGCCGCGTTTAGTGAATAAGCGTGCCAGCGCCATGTTCGGTGAACAATTCCATAAGCAGGACGTGCGGCGTGCGCCCGTCGAGAATGACAGCAGCTTCGACGCCTTGGTCGAGTGCGGCGATGCAGGTTTCGAGCTTCGGGATCATGCCGCCGGTCGCGACGCCGGTATCGATCAGCTTGCGTGCGTCAGCGATCGACATCTCGCGGATGAGTTCGCCGTCCTGATCGAGCACACCCGGAATGTCCGAGAGCAGCAGGAAGCGTTTCGCCGACAGCGCCTTGGCGATCGCACCGGCCGCGGTGTCGGCGTTGATGTTGTAAGTCTTGCCATCTTCGGCGACGCCGATCGGCGCGATCACCGGGATGTAATCCTCCGGCGCATTGATCAGCGCTTGGATCAAAGTTGGATCGACGTCGATAGGTTCGCCGACAAATCCGAGATCGACAACTTGTTCGATCATGCTGTCTGGATCTTTGCGCGTGCGCACGGCCTTCTCGCACGTGATCAATCGCGCATCCTTGCCTGACAAACCAACGCCGCGCACATCGGCTTCGCGGCCGGCCGCCGTGATCAAGTGCGCGAGCTCTTTGTTGACGCTGCCCGACAGCACCATCTCCGCGACTTCCATTGTCTCGGCGTCGGTCACGCGCAGCCCGTCCACGAATTGCGATTTCACGCCTGCCCGGTCGAGCATGCGGCTGATCTGCGGCCCGCCGCCGTGCACGACGACAGGATGCAAGCCCACGAGCTTCAAAAGGACGACGTCTGCGGCGAATTTGCGGGCGGTTTCGCTATCGCCCATGGCGTGACCGCCATATTTCACCAACACGATCTCGCGATCGTAGATTTGAATGAACGGCAGGGCCTCCGCGAGCGTCTTCGCCGCGGTCAAACCTTCTTCCAGCGCTGCCTGGCGATCTTTGGGGGAAAGCTTGCTCACCCGCGGTTTCCTAAGCGGTTCCGCCGCTTACGCCAAGGCCGCGATTTCAGCTCGCAGAAGTTCAATCCCCAGCCCTTTTTCGCTGGAGGTGGCAATGATCTCGGGATGTGCTGCGGGGCGTTTGGCGATCGCCGCGCGCGTTGCCGCAACCGTTTCCGCGATTTCTGTCGGCTTCACCTTGTCGGCCTTGGTCAGCACGATCTGGTAGGTGACCGCCGCCTTGTCGAGCGCGTCCATGACATCATTGTCATCTGGCTTCAGACCATGGCGTCCATCGATCAGCAGGATGACACGCTTCAAGCTCACACGGCCGCGCAGATAGTCACGCGTTAGTTTTGTCCAGCGGCCAATCTCGTTCTTCGGCGCCTTGGCGTAACCGTAACCCGGCAAGTCGACGAGCCGGAGCTTATCGCCCATGCGGAAGAAGTTGAGTTCGCGCGTGCGGCCGGGTTCAGTCGAGGCGCGGGCGAGTTTGTTGCGCCCGGTGAGCGTGTTGATCAGCGACGATTTGCCGACATTCGAACGCCCCGCAAACGCAATCTCGGGCACGCCCGCGTCGGGCAGAAATTCCATGCTCGGCACGCCGCGCTCGAACTCGATCGGTCCCGCGAAAAGCAGGCGACCAATTTCGATGCGTTCGTCGTGTTCTTCCGGAGTCATTTCACACCGTCATCCCGGGCGAGCGTAGCAAGGCCCGGGACCCAGGAGCCACACACTCACTCTATGATCCCCTGGGTCCCGGATCACGCGTGCCGCGTGTCCGGGATGACGGAGATTATTTTGCTACGGCAGCTTCTCGCTTGTGACCACCTGCGTCATCGTCGTCTTTGCCAAAGCGCTTTTTTAAGAACGTGTCCAGCTGTGTCTCCACGCCCTGCCTGCGCATAATCACGTACTGCTGGAGGATCGAGAGCGTGTTCGACCACGTCCAGTAGATGACGAGGCCCGCCGGGAACGCCGCGAACATCACCGTGAACAAGATTGGCAGGAACCGGAAAATTTGCGCCTGCACCGGATCGGCCGGCGGCGGCGAGAGCGCCTGCAGCGCCCACATCGAGACGCCGTAGAAGATCGGCCACAGACCAATAACCAACGCGCCCCCGAACAACGTCGAGACGTCGAACGGCAGCAGACCGAACAGGTTGAACAGTGAGGTCGGATCGCGTGCGGATAGATCGTTGATCCAGCCCACGAACGGCTCGTGGCGCATTTCGATCGTCACGGTCAGTGTTTTGTAGAGCGCGTAGAACACCGGAATCTGGAGCAGAATCGGTATGCAGCCCGCGACCGGGTTGATCTTCTCGGTCTGATAGAGCTTCAGGATTTCCTGCTGCTGACGCTGCTTGTCGGCGGCGTAACGTTCTTGGACTTCCTTCATCTTCGGCTGCAGGCCGCGCATCTTCGCCATCGCCTTGAACGATTGATAGACGAGCGGGAACATCAGCAACTTGATGACGACCGTGGACGCCAAAATCGCCAAGCCGAAATTGAAGATGATGCCCCAGCCGGCGAAGGTTTGGCCGAACCAGTGCAGCATCGCGAAGAACGGACGCGTCAGAAACCAGAAATTGCCCCAGTCGATCGCATCGTCGAAGCGCGGGATCGCTTGCGTGCCTGGCGTGTCGTTGCCGGCCTGATAGTCGCGCAGCAATTCGTAGCGCTTGGCGCCGGCGAAGAAACGCTGCGTGTAGGTGATTTCGCCGCCAGCCGGCAGTTCGCGCCACTGGCCGCGATAGGCCGCGCGATAATCGTTGCGGCCGTCTTCGGTGCGGCTGTCGAAATAGGTCGATACGCGCTCATTTTGATCCGGGATGATTGCCGCGAGCCAATAGTGCTCGGTGATCCCGAACCAACCACCTGTGCCTTGCGCCTCTTGAATGCGCTCATCTTCGCCAACGCGGCCACGTTCGCGGTCGCGCGCGTGTTTGTCGGCATCGCTAAAGCGAGTCTGGTGGAGGTTGTTGTTGGGGCCGAAGGCGCCGATCAGGCCTTGGTGCACGATCGGCAAATTCTTGTAATGCTCCGGCGGGCCGTCGCGGCGCACGGTGCCGAACGGGCGCACCTGCAGCGGCGCGCCGCTGGTGTTGCGCACCACGTCGGTGATCGTGAACATGAAGTGCTCATCGATCGAAATCGTGCGGACGATGGCTCTGCCGTCGCCGCCTTCGAATGTGAGGACGACAGGCGTCGATGGCGTCAGCCGCGAACCTTCCGCCGCCGTCCATTGGCTGCGTGAATCCGAGAGCGTCGAGGTCGCGTCGCCGGCTTGGACTTCCCAGCCGAAAAACGCGTCGTGACCAAACTGCGTATTGATCGGCGCCAGCACCGTAACTTCGGCGCTCTCTGCATCGATGGTTTGGCGGTACTGACGTAAATTGAGATCGTCGATCCGCGCGCCCTGCAGCGAGATCGAGCCATCGACTTCCTGCGTGTCGATGGCGATGCGCGTTGCCGATGATGTGGTCAGCGCCTGTTCGCGCGTCACGATGCCGGTGGAGGGCGCCGCGGCGCCTGGAGCTTCGCCGGGTTCGGTCGTCTCGGTCTGCGTCGCCACTTGTTGCTGTTGCTGCAGTTCGGCCTGCGCCTGTTGCTGCTCGACCAGCCGCTCGCGCGCGGGGCCGTTATAGAAAAACTCGAACCCACCGAAGATCCCGACCGATAGCACGATGGCGATGATCACGTTGCGGGTCTCGTTTGGACCCATGCCGCCGCCTGGATTCTGCATCGGAGTTCAGTCGCTTTCGGTTGATTTTGCGGGAGCTTTGGCGCGTTTCGCCGGCCCGCCAGGGGCTTCCAGATCGGCGCGGAGCCTTATCAGTGCGTTTCCAAGATCGTCAAGCAACGAGGGCCAGGGCGCAGATGGGGTCTGTTGCCGCGCCACCAAGACATAGTCGACCCCAGGCACGCCAATTTCCGGCATCAGCTTGCGCGCCGCCTCTCGGAGACGGCGTTTGGCGCGGTTGCGCTCTACCGCACCACCGATTTTCTTGGTGGCTGTGAACCCAAGCCCGATCGCGCCGTCCGCCTCGCGGCGGCGGGCTTCAACCGTCACCAGGGGCCGGGACGCGCGAAAACCTGCCCGCACGAACAGAAACTGCGCGCGCTTGGTCAAACGTTGGATGGGTCGGGCAGTAGGCAATGGGCAGTAGGCAGTCAAAGGGCCGCAGCAGACCTACTGCCTACTGCCTAATTCCCACTGCCTCAATTAGGCCGAGAGCTTCTTACGGCCCTTGGCGCGGCGGCGCGCCAGCACCCTTTTTCCACCCGTGGTGGACATCCGCGCGCGGAAGCCATGGCGGCGCTTACGAACGAGCCGGCTTGGCTGGTAGGTCCGCTTGGTGCTCACGACGACGCCTCAATACTTAATGGACCCACGCCGGGCCGGAAAACGAAGGGGCGGGAATTACCCTAGGCCCTTAGAAGCGTCAAGGCGATCAGAGCGGCACAAGTGCTCTGGCTATCAGAAACACGATGGCGAGGGCCCAAAGTGAGCCCAAAAAGTAGATCGTCCGCCTCTGCGGCGGCTTGGAGTGGGAGGTCATGGAGAGGCTCTTTCCTTGCGAGGGAGGCGGGGAGCACAGCGTCTCTCAGCCGCCGGCTGCCTAAGGAAGTTCCCCATGCCGACGATGTCCACAGCCTACGCCGGGGGAACCGGTTCCGGCCCATGAATTCGCGGTTCGGTTCCGAAACAGGGCCGCGCGCCTGACAAAAACCCGCAGTTTGCGCTAGGGCTTTGCGGAGATGAGTCTCCCCGACGATCCAGCGCGCCGAAGCGGCCCATGGCGGCGCGCCCGCGAGTTCGTTGACAGTCTGGCTGGGCGCTTGCTCGGCCTTACCGCCATGGCGGTAATCGCAGGGGAGATTTTCGTCTTCGCGCCAGCGCTGGCGGGGTTTCACGAAGCCTGGCTGCGCGAGCGCATCAATTTGGCGCAGATCGCCGCCATCGCGCTCGAAGTTTCGCCCGACCTCAATATCACCGACACGCTCGAATACGATTTGCTCGAGAACGCCCAGGTCCAACGCGTCGCGATTCAGCGCGAGGGCGAACGCATCTTGCTCCTGGAAGATCCGAACGCCGCCAACGACGACGTGTTGGTGCTCTACGATTACACGCGCGCCTCTGGCTGGCAGCGATTCAAATGGGCGCTCGAAACCTTCCTCGCGCCGCCTGGCCGCGTGCTTCGTGTGTTATCGCGCCCGCGCTTTGAAAGCGGCGAGTTCGTCGAGATCGTTTTAAACGAAGCGCCGCTCAAGGAGGCGGTAGGGCGTTTTGCTGAGCGCTTCGCCCGCGTCTCAATGCTGATCCTGATGGCTGCGGGCGCGCTGATCTATTTCGCCTTGAGCGCCGCCTTCGTGCGCCCCATGCGCGATCTCACCGAAGCCATCGAGCGCTTCCGCGATAAACCCGAAGACGTCTCCATCGCGTTCCCGCGTAGCCAGCGCAGCGACGAAATTGGTCGCGCCCAACGCGCCGCCGCTGACATGGCCGAACAAGTGCGTAATGCGTTGCGCCAGAATGAACGTCTCGCCGCGCTCGGCGCTGCGGTCGCGCGCATTGGCCACGATCTGCGCAATATGCTCTCGACCGCGCAGCTCGTCGCTGACCGTCTCGCGCAATCTGAAGATCCGGCTGTGCGCCAACTCGCGCCGCGCCTCGAGCGCACCATCGATCGCGCCGCAGGCCTTGCCGCTTCCACGTTGAAATATGGCCGCGCCGACGAAGATCCGCCGAAGCTGCAAAAGGTGGGTGTGGCTGAGGCCGCCGAAGAAGCCGCAGCGGAATCTCTGATTGGCTTTGCTGGTGTCGACTACAAGGAAGATATCGAGCGCAATCTCGCGTGCATCGCCGACCCCGATCACCTGCACCGTATTCTCGGCAATCTCATCCGCAATGCCGCGCAGGCGATGAAGGATCACACGCGCCGCGACAAGATATTGGTTCTCCGCGCCGTGCGCACGGAAGGACGTTGCGAAATCGAAGTTATCGATCACGGCCCCGGTGTGCGTGAAAACCTGCGTGCGCGTCTTTTCGAGCCGTTCGTCTCGGCAGCGCCCGAAGCGGGCGGCACCGGCCTAGGTCTCGCCATCGCGCGCGAACTTACGCGCTCCATGGGCGGCGAACTCGAACTCACCCGCACCGGCGCCGAAGGCACAACCTTTCGGATTACGCTTCCAGCGGCTTAGCGCGCAGGCGCGACGTTTGGCGCGGGCACCCGCCCAACCACGCCTTCGCGGCGAGGATCGGCGCCGCCTTCGAGGCCGCGCGGTGTAACGCGAACTGCCTGAATGCCGCTCACTTCACCGAGGCTTGTTTGCTGCAATTGCCAGCCACGCGCGGTTAGCGCGTCAGCTAGGCCGGCCGGGAAGCGGCTGATCTCTGCGGCAACCGTTTCAGTGCGAGCCGTCGCGTGGCCGGCATTGATCGCGTCTTGCACCGGTAAGTTCCAATCCAAAATGCTGATCGTCGTTCGCGCGGTGTAGGTGATGATCGAAGACCCACCGGGCGAGCCAATTACCAATTCTAGATCGCCATCACGATCGGTGACGATCAGTGGCGTCATCGATGAGCGCGGACGTTTGCCGGGCGCGACCGCGTTTGCAACCGGGCGACCGTTCAAGGTTGGCGTGAACGAAAAATCGGTCAGCTGATTGTTGAGGAAAAAGCCGTTGGTCATGCGCTGCGAACCGAACAGGCTTTCCACCGTCGCCGTCAGCGAAACCGCATTGCCCCAGCCATCGACGATTGCAACGTGCGTCGTACCGTTGTCTTCGCCGAGATCGCGGCCCCAGCGATCATATAAATCAGAATGTCCCGGCGGTGCGCCCGGCGGTGTTTGCCCCGGCGCGCGCGACACATCGATCAGCAGCGCACGCGCGTCGAGATAGTCCGGATTGATCAAATCTTGCGTCGGTACAGGCACAACCGTGTCGTCGGCCATGTAATAGTCGCGGTCTGCGAAGGCGAGGCGGCTCGCCCACAGAAACGCCGCCCAATCGTCGGCGCTGTTGACGCCTTCGGGCCGCGGCCGCGCGCGCTCATACATACCAAGAATAGCGATCACGGCATTGCCCGATGCGGGCGCGTCCGTTGAGCAGACGCGATAGACGCGATAGGGACCGCACACCGGCTCGAACCGCCGCGCCTGCGCGTTTCGCAAATCATCTAATGTCAGCGAGCCGCCGCGCGGATTGCGCCGCGCCGCTGCGACGATGCCATCCGCGATCGCTCCCTCGCTCATCGCGCTCGGCCCACGCTCCGCAATCACGCGCAGCGTTGCCGCGTATTCGGGATTGCGCAGCGTGTCGCCGGTTTGCAACGGATTGCCCTGACGATCGAAGAAATAGGCGCGCGCCGCGAAATCAGCGCGCAAACGTCCGCCCGCGCCGCCGGCATAAGTAATAAAACCGCCAAGGCGCGGCGAAATCACGAAGCCTTCTTCGGCCAAACGTATCGCGGGCTCGAACAGCTGCGCCCACGGCAAGCGACCGTGATCGTCATGCGCTAGTTTCAGCATCGAGACGAGCAGCGGCGTGCCGACGGAGCGTCCGCTCGCTTGCGCATCGAGGAACGGCATCGGCCGTCCGCGCGCATCGAGGAACATGTCAGGCCGCGCCCCTGCTGGTGCGAGTTCGCGGCCATCATAACCGCTGATAGCCTCGTCAGCGGCGTTGTAGTGCAGCATGAAGCCGCCGCCGCCGAGCCCAGACGATTGCGGCTCGACCAAGCCAAGCACCAATTCCGCTGCGATTGCTGCATCGACAGCGCTTCCTCCCGCGCGCAAAATCTCTTGCGCCGCCGCCACCGCATGCGGGTTCGCAGCAGCAACCATTGCCTCGCCTCGCGCGGCGCCTTGTTGCGGCGTGCCCGGCATCGACCCTGATGCACACGCAAGCAGCAGCAACGCGATCAGCGGTGTTGCGATGCGTTTCAACGATTGCTTGTCAAACATCAGGACGCTTCCTACGACGGCGTAATTCTAACGCGAAAGAGCACGCTTATGGCGCGTCCCGGCCCAAGCAATTCATTGAGTGATGTGGCTGGTTTGTCCATAGGCTGCGCCGAGGACGAGAACGCGCTGACCGGCGTCACCGTGATCGTTCCGGATGCGCGTGCGGTATGCGCCGTGGATGTGCGCGGCGGTGGGCCGGGCACGCGCGAAACTGACGCACTCGCGCCCGAAAATCTCGTCGATGCAATCGATGCGCTCGTGCTCAGCGGTGGTTCCGTTTACGGGCTTGCCGCTGCGGATGGCGTCGCAGCCGCGATGGGCGCCGAAGGCAAAGGCTTTGGGCTTATCGATCTTCCCGGCGTGCCGCGCTCGCCTGTGATCCCGGCCGCAATCCTCTACGATCTCGCCAATGGCGGCGATAAATTCTGGAGCGATGCGCCGCCCTACAACGCACTCGGACGCAAAGCTTACGCCGCGCGCAGCAAGACAACGCCGCTCGGCAACGCGGGTGCAGGTCTTGGCGCAGTCGCTGGCGCGCTCAAAGGCGGGCAGGGCAGCGCCAGCATCGTCACCCAAGATGGCTTCACGCTCGCGGCGCTCGCCTGCGTGAATTCCTGGGGCTCGACCACGATGCCGAACGCGCGCGCGTTCTGGGCGCATCCGTTCGAGATCGATGGTGAGTTCGGCGGGGCGCAGCCAGTGGCGCAAAGCTTTGACGCGGAAGACTGGGGCGGCGCCAAGTTCAATCCGCAGCCGCGCGCCAACACCACCATCGCCTGCGTCGCCACCGACGCCGCGCTCACCTCCGCTGAAGCTAAACGCATTGCACAAATGGCGAGCGCCGGATTGGCCCGCGCGATCCGTCCGGTCTTCGCCCCGTTTGATGGCGACGTCGTCTTCGCCTTATCAACGGGCCAGCGCGAAACCAGCGAACCCCGCGCCCTCACCATCGCCCGCCTCGGCGCACTCGCCGCCGATTGCTTGACCCGCGCCGTCGCGCGCGGCGTATTTTCCGCGCAAAGCGTCGGCACACACCGCGCTTGGCGCGATCTGAGCTGACGCGCATGGCGCCGATCATCGTCAATCCCGACAAAGTCCGCGCCTTCAAGGACGCCGGAGCCTTCTACAAATGGCTCGGCAAAAACCACGCCCGCGAGGACGAACTCTGGATCAAGATCCACAAAGCCGGATCAGGCCTAAAATCCATCACCGCCAAAGAAGCGATCGACGTCGTGCTCTGCTGGGGCTGGATCGACGCCGTCCGCAAGGGCTTCGACGAGCAAAGCTTCCTGCAACGCTACACACCGCGCGCCAAGAAAAGCATCTGGAGCCAGATCAACGTCGATAACGTCGCGCGTCTCATCCGTGAAGAGCGGATGACCGAGCACGGCTTAAAGCAAGTCGAGGCCGCGAAGGCCGATGGCCGCTGGCAGCGCGCCTATGCGAGCGGCAAGGACATGAAAATCCCGCCGGATCTCCAGGCTGCAATCGACGCCGAGCCAAAAGCGCGCGCGATGCTGAAAACGCTGAGCGCGCAAAACCGCTACGCGCTCGCCTTCCGCCTCCACAACATGAAGACGCCAGCCGGCCGCCAGAAAAAGATCGCCGCCTTCGTCGCCATGTTAAAGCGCGGCGAAACCATCTACCCACAGGGAAAGAAGTAGCCCGGGAGGGCTTATCCCGTGGGCCTCCTTGGGGTATTTTCGGGCCTCCCGACGCTTTTACCCCTCCAGCCTTGCCAGCGCCGCAACCGGGCGCTATGCACCGCGCCTTCGCGCGCCCTTAGCTCAGCTGGATAGAGCACCAGACTACGAATCTGGGGGTCAGGAGTTCGAATCTCTTAGGGCGCGCCATGACTTAGCACCCCCGCCGATCTGGCCGGGGACACCCGGGGGACAGTGCGGGAGACAGCCCTTGTTCGGCGCCCGTTCCTCCGGAACCCCTGGATCAGGAACAGCGCTGCAGGGCGACGAGCAGCATCACCAAGATGAACGCCACGATGCCGCCCGCCAGGAATTCGTTCTTGTTCATGCCGGATACTCTCGAACTGGCAGCTGAAAGTGCGGGCCGTCTTTGAAGGCGCGCCAGTCGCCACCCCACTCAATCGGCACCTTCAACTCGGCAGCCGCAGCCTTCATGGCGTCGGCGATCAGATAAAACGGCGGCCAATCCCAGCGGATCTCGCCATCGATGACGGGGGCCACATCGATCGCGTGTCCGGTGAGATGGCGCGACTTCAGCGTCTTCGAAGCGCCAGCGGCGAGTAAGGCGCGCTGACGCTTCATCGAGCGCAGGCCCTCGGTGACGACGAACTCGATCTCGCAGATCTCGGCGGCGCGGCGCACGACCTTGATCAGATCGGCGTGGACGCCTTCAAGCTTGGCTTCGCTGCGTTCGTTCAACATCGTCGCTCCTTAGAAAACGCGAAAGGGCGGCATCGCTGCCGCCCCTCCGCTTCCCCGCATTGCCCCAAACGGATTAGCCCTCGGCGGGCGCGTCCGTTACGGTGCTCGTGTCGACGTTCTCGGCAGCAGCCGAAGCGTCGGTGACGGCTTCCTTCGCAGCTTCCGTCGCGGTGACGGCTGCATCGAGCTGGGTTTGCGCGCCGTCGAGCGTGGATGCCAGGGCATCCAGTTCTTCGGCGCTGACGATGCCGCCGCTGGCAAGCTTGGCTTGCGTATCGGCGAGCTGCGTCTTCACGCTGGAGAGTTCGGTGTTGGCGGCATTGATAGCCGACGCCTGTTCACCGATCTTCGTGGCGGCGCGTTGCATCGCTGCAGCGGCCTCCTTCACTTCCTGTTCGAGTTTCTCTTTCGACATTCGTTTTCCTTCTCAGGTGGGTCCGGCTCGGAGAGGAGGGGCCGCGTGCATCCGAGCCGGTCGCCTTGCACGCGGGAACTGATTAGCGGCGCTTCGCTGGCGCCTTCTTGGTTGCGGCCTTGGCCTGCGCGATCACTGATCCAGCGACGGCTTTGGCCTCGCGCTCCGAGTACGGCTTGCCGCGCAGGATGCGGCTCGCGATTTCGGCGACACGCTTCGAACTAACTTTGCTTTTCATGGGGGTCTCCGTCTTGGTCTTCGTTGCTGTCTTCGGTGCAGGCCCACTTTCCGTCGCAGGACGCGCACCACAGCGCGTCGCCATCGCCTTTGAGGCGTAGCGCACGACGCGGTCGACGAGTGAGCCCTTGGAGCGGGCCGCATTTGGGGCATCGGTCTTTGTCATCCATGTCCTCTTCCGATGAGTGCTTGAAAGCCGATCCACAGCGCGGCCAGCATGCCGGTGGCGACAGTGCCGATCGCGGCTGTCAGTCCGGCTTGCTTGATCGTGCGCATCGATCGGCGCCACTCCGACACGTCCGTCATCGTGTTGCGAAACTCGATCACCTTCTCTGGTGTTGACGTGTCGATGTTTAAGCTGAGCAACGTGGCTTTCACCGCTGCTTCAACGATCTCTTCAATCGCCTCGCGATCACCGGGGCCCAGCTTCAATGCGTCGTTCCTTCGCAGAGCACGTCGAAGACGGCGTTGTGTTCGTGGATCTGTGCGAGCGTGCCATCGGTGTCGCGCTTCGAAGGCGTGATCCGCTGAAACGATCCGCACGCGGTATCGGTGGTGAGCGCCGCGATCGGCGCATCAGTCCTCTCGCCAAGGGCCCCTTGAATCGTCTCGCAAGCTGCCAGGATCGGCAGCAAGCAAAGCGCGGACGCGAGCGCGAGCGGCCTCAGCCTTTGCGACGTTGGCATCGATCATTCCCCTTGCTTCGGCGATGAGAAGCCGTTCGGCCTCGCTCGCGATCTTGCGCTCTTCGATCCAGCGCGTGAGATCACCCACGAGCTCAAGAGCGAGGACCGCGAGCTTGACCCAGTTCATCGACGTTAAGCCGCTGGCGCCGGTGCGGACGCCGGCGGCGGGCTGACATGCTCGACCACCAGACCTTCCGTCGCCGGCGGGCGCGGTACTGGCACCGCCGCATCAGCCTCAAGCCGCAGACGTGCGATGATCTTTTCACGGATCGTTTGCAGCCCGCCGACTCGCGACACCAGCGCCGGCGCATGACGCACCGCATATTCGAAAGCGCGTTCCAGCACTTCGTTGCCGACGTTGACCGTGAGCACTTTATCTTGGGTTGCGCCCTTGGTGGCGTTGATGCCGTAGGTGATCGCTTTTTCGAGTAGCGAGTCGACGCGCCCTTGGCCCATCAAGCCGGAGACCATGTTCAGCGCATCGACGAAGCGCGACGGCACTTTACGCAGCAGCCAGAGCGCGCCCGCGGCCAAAGCTGCAAAGAAGTAATCGAGCACGCTGCCGAACCAGACGCCCCATGGCAGGACGACCTGGCCATCCGGAACGCCGGAATATTCGGCGCCAGCGGCAGGCATCGGCGCCTGCAGTTCGACGGCGCCGGGCTGCACGATGCTGGGGTCGATGACGTGTTGAGCTTGTGCCAAAGGCGCAAGCACAAGAAGCGCGATGGCGCAGAGCGCAACGGCGCATACCGCTGCGATGTTTTGCAGTTTCATGGAAGTTCTCCTTGGGGTGGGGTCGTGTTGTTTGGTGCGAGAGACGTCAGATCAGACGCCGCCGCTGCCGAAGCCGAGCGCGCGAATGTTCATCGCGCCGCCGGAGCGGTTCTCGATGTAGATCTGCCGTGTGCCATCTACGGTGATCGCGATCGTCGTTTTACCGTCGGTGCCGGTGGTGCCGGTTAAAGCGCCGGTCGTGAGATCGACGTTCGCGCTTTTCTGGATGTTGACGAGCGATGGCGTGCCCGTCGTTTCCCAGAGAAAGATTGCGTACTCACCGTTTGAGAACGCGACTTGAATGATGCCGGTGTCGCCAGCTTCGAAGGCTGGCATCGAGATCGCGGTGTCGTCAGCGACGGTGCTCGCATTCTGCAAACCAAAGACCAGCACCGGATTCTGCGTGTTGCTTTGGCCGACGAGAACGCCGGCGCTGCGATGCGATACGAGCACCCATGAGCCCGAACCCGAACCAGGCCCAAGCGAACGGAAGACCGTGGTGTCGCCAGCCTGCGTCTGCAGCTTCTTGGTGCGCGTGATGATCTTGGTGGCGTCGTAATTGAGCGTGTTCGAACCCGTCCAGCGTACGGTTCGCTCAACACCGGCGCGCGCCGATCCGAGATCCGCGATGTTTACACCGGAGCCAGTGACATCACCGAAGTCGCCGTCAGCGGCGCCGATGTTGGTTGAGGACGCCGCCGCGATGTCCGTCCATTTCCGGCCGACGTTATAGGGTGTCTCGAATGATGCCGCCGTGTTGTCAGCATCGCTCAAACGGTTCGCTGGAGTCGTCAGGTTTTCGAGCAGCTCAACCGTGATGATTGAGGTCGATCGCGACAGGCCGGTTGCTACGGCAACACAATAGCCGGTGCCGCCATCGAGCTGCACGCCGCCGATATCGAGGCGTCCAGTATGTGTGGCGGCGACTTGGACACCATCGACAAGCGAGCCCGCACCGCTTTGCTTCTTGATTTGGACGTTGCGAAGTTGCGCATCGACTTTGCCGGAAACAGAGATCGCATCGTAGGTTGAACTCTGCGGCCGCATCAAAAGCTGTGCGCCACTGACGCGGGCGCGCTGCAGGCCAGCTGTGCCACCCGCAAAGATTATAGCCTCACGCTCGAAGTCGCCCTCGATGCCGTCGAGATCCAGCGTTTCACCAACGGCGCCGGTGCAATCGATCTTGGCGAAGTGATAAACGGCGCCGCTGTCGTAACCGCCGCGCGTCCGTGACAGCTTGATCTTCTCGAACCCGCCAAGTGTTGCATCGACGGCGTCGGTTTTGACTTCAAGTGTTGCGCCGCACGCATCGAACATGCAGTCCGGCATGTAGACCGAAACCGCCCGGGTATTATCGAGCAAGAGTCCGCGTTCGAACCGGCGTCCGAACACACGGCCTCTGACATGATCGAAGCGGTCGAAGGCTGTCGTGTTCGGCGCCCAGTGCAGGAAGGCGGTGCCAGCGATCCATTGGTTCGAACCGTTGACGTTGGTCGATTGAAACGACGGCAGCCCGTTGAAGATGAGATCGCCGGCGAAGGTCTGGATCAGAAACGCTTTGTCGGCGGCGACCTTCACAGCATCGCGCGCATCCGGAATTTCGACGTGGAGTTGATAGGCGTAGGCGGCGGCGCGGCCGGCCTTCTTTGCTGTACCGCCGGAGGTGTAAGTCCCGCCGAAGGTTGAGCCGCGCAGATCGTAGACCCCGGAGCTGATCCGGTTCACCAAGAACGCGCCGACGCCGCCAGTGATGCCTGCACCGGAGAGATCGAAATAGGCGAGGCTGCCGGTGACGAGCGCGTCACTTGCCAGCGTGACGCGGATCAGGCCCGAACCGTTATTGACCGCCCCGGTTGCGCTGACGGAGGCGTGTGCGCCGCCAAACACTGAACCGACGAGATCGTACACGCCGGAGCTGATGCGCGTCAGACGATAAGCGCCAGCCGAAGCGCCGCCCGCTGAGAGCGTGACGCCGGTCCCAGCAAGATTGACCCACATATAGGAGCCGGTGACGAAGGCATCGCTCGCCAGCGTGATGCGCACCAAGCCGGCGCCGTTATTCGCGGCAGCAATGATGGCGGTGTACGCCGAACCGAGCTTGGCGAAGTTGCGGACTTGGCTGTCTTCGAAATCGGCTAAACTGACTTCGCGGGCGTTGTAGTAATTGATCGCGTACGCCGAACCGCTGGCCTGCAACCAGCTGATGCCTTCGGAACGGAAGCCGTCAACGAAATCGACTTGGCTGCCGAGCGTGATGCCGTCGTTGGTATGATTGAAACGGAAGTAGGTTTGGAAGCGTGAGCCGACATGCGTGATGCCGGACTTCGTTTGTGTGAGGGCGCTATTGAAGCGATAGATCGCGCCCAGCCAAAGGATCGTCGCCCGATCCAATCTGTCGGCCATGATTTCGAGCGCAGCCCAGGCAGCGGCGCAGTCGGTGGTGTCGTCACCATAAGCGCCGGCCCATTCAGCAACCAGGAAGCCGGGTTGTGCATCGCGAACCCACGCGCCGGATGCGCCGGTCGGTGCGCTGTCTGGCGCGATGTAGAAGATCTCGCGCGTATCCGCGGTGACGTCAGCGCTCAAATCCGCAGAGGACCAGCGAAAGCTGCCGCCGCCGCCATCGCCGGCGGCATCACGGCCAGCGGTGCGGGCGATCGTGGTGAAGCCAGCAGCCTTAGCTTTGAGCGCAGTCTTCGTCGCAATCGCGCTGTCGGCGAAAGCTCGGAGCTGCTCAGCGCTCAAATAGCCTTTTGTGCCTGCCTTGCTTGCGGGCAGCCGATCGCTACCGGCAACGCTCGCATGAGCGCCGGCGCCTGAGATTGTCGTCATGTCAGAGGTCTTCCTGTTTAACCGATCGTGCCAGCCGTCGTGCCGCTATTGGTTACGTTGACGACGAAGCCATTCTTGCGGACGCAGTAGCCGCTGACGCCGTAAGCGTTGCCGCTGGCGCCGCCGTTGCCGCCGTCATTGCCTGCGCCGCCTGCGCCTGGCGCCGATGTTGTTGCTGCGGCGCCGGGACTGCCGCTTGTCGTGTTGCCATAGCCTTGGAGATTGCCCGGACCATTCGGCTGGCCGCCGCCGCCGCCGCCGCCGCCGATCCTGAAGATACGGAAGATGCCGGTTTGCACCGTGGCGCCGGCGCCGCCTGCGCCGCCAGCACCGCCGCCCTGAACGATTGACCCGCTCTGGATATCGATATCGATCGGCGTCAGGCATTCGATGGCGCCACCGCCGATGCCACCGCTTTCACCGACCTGCGGGCCAGGATTGCAGTCACCGCCTTTGCCGCCTTTGCCGCCGCCGCCGCGAACGATGGCGCCGCTTTTAATCACCAGCGACAGATCGAACGTGTAGCCAACCGGCCAGCTGCCGGTGGTGATGGCGCGGCCGCCATCAGGCGCGCCAGGCCTGCCGGTGATGACGACGCCGCTGTTGACTTCAAACACGATCGCGACGTCGCCATACCCGGTGTAGCCGTTGGCGACAGCGAGATCGTAGAGGTTCACACCCTCGGTTGAGGAAGGGACCGCGATCGTGTCCGCGAACTCATCAGGCGGATCGACCGGCGGGTTGCCGGTGTTGCCGCTGATCAGAACCCAGAACGGATTGTCTTGTGTCGTGCCGCTCGGTGCGCGGCCGACGATGCTTTCGACGACGCATCGATACGAGATGTTGGCGTAAGTGACGGCGTCTTCGCGATAGTACGTGGTCGCATCGTTGTAGGTGCCGCGCCAATTCGGTGTCGTCAGCAAAGCCGGAGTCGACCAGCCCGAAACCAGCGCGCCCGCCAGCGTCTTCGTTGAGGTCGATGACCACAACGCGGCGTTACCAGTCGGCACCGCTAAGAACCAGTCAGCAGGCTCAACATCGGTCGGCGTCGCCGGCGGTGCGATGCTGCGCTTGTAGCGTGTTTCCTGCTTCGAACCTGCGGTTGCCGCCGATGAAAACGAGACGCCATCGAGGCGGGCGCCATCGCTATAAAACGATGTGTCGAAATAGAGCCGGAGATCCGCTGAGGTATCGGTCTCGAATTTCAGAACGCCGCTGACGTAGTACCGAACGCTGGCGCCGTCATAGACGACGTTCAACACATCGTTTGCGGCGGCATCGATCGGATCACCGTCATTATCCCAGACGAGCTCACCGGCTTGCCAAATCGTCAGCTTGCCGTCTTCACTGAGTCGCCAGGCGAAGGTGATGTTGTCGTAAAAATCATCGGCTGACGGATCGGTCGAAAGCCCGAACATCAGCGCTTTATCGGTATCGACCACGATCCCAAGTGCTGAGGCGCCACCGACAAAGCTTTCCGCTGAGAATACGTGGCCATCCCAGCCGAGCAGATCCCATTCGAGCGGGGCGTCGTCATCCCACTCAACAGAGCCGTCGTCGGTGTCATCCCAGCCTAGCGCTTGCAGGGCGCCGGCAACCTTGCGCAGGCTGCGCCCGAACACCGTCATGTTGGCGCTCGCGATCGGCGTGAAGTTCAGGGTCTGATTGCCGCTGGCTTCCGAAACCGTCACCGCCAACCAGCCCGACGAGATCTCGCCGCGCTGCGGCGTCGTCAGCGGCGTCACCCGCACTTCGTAGGTGGCTAAGCCGATCAGGCCGCCATCGATGACGTATTCGCCGGCGGCGACGTCAGAGGTCGTGTTCGTGCTGACAAGCAGGCTGTCCTGTTTGCGCCACTGGATCAGCACCGCCCGGATCGAGGCATCCGTCGGCGGCGTCCATGAGACGACGATCGCCGGAACCTGCTGTGTGCCGTCGGTGCGTGTCGTCGCTTCAACGGTGACGCCGTCCAGTTCGGCGTCAGCCAAAGCGCCTGGCGGCAGATAGATCGGGTTCTTCGGGTCGAGTTCATCCGTTGCCGGATTCCATGCGAACACGCTCGAATTAATCTGCTTCAGTGCAAGCGAGGTGAACCCAGCGGCGTCAACGGCGACGCCATGGATCTCGAAACTGACGCTGTCGCCGCCGAAGCGGCGCTCCGACGTCCATGAAATCCAGTCCGCATCTTCGAGCAGCATGAAGCGCGGGCCCAGCGTAACCGCCGCGACCATCTGGAGCCGCTTCTTGCGGCGATGGATTTCAGCGATGCGCTGCGCTTGAGTGCCGCTGCGCACGAATACAAGATCAAGCGTCTCTTCGTACGGCTGCCCGTCAGTGGTGATGTCTTCGAGCGAACGGCGGATCGGCGCCGAAGCTTCTTCGTAGAGCTGCGTCGGGTCACCGTAGCGCGCGACAACCGTGTTGCACATTTCGTCACGCGCAAGCTTGGCCTGCACACGCGCTTCTTTCCCAACGATCAGATCGTTGTCGGTGAAGGTTGCGACGGGGGTCTTCGCGGCCCCAGGATCGACTCCGATCGCCCCGGAGCGTTCGACAAGCTGGCCCCCCATGGCGGCGGCGAAATTCTCTTCGACGTCGATCCATGCTTCTTCGGCGACAACGACGGCGCCGACGCGATAGCGCTTCTCTGTGCCGCCAGCTTTAAGCGAAACGTTTTCGTCACACAGATTCGCATCGGCGATGACAAATTCCGGCGGCTCTTCATCAAAGCTTTTGCCGGGCCCAGTCATGAGCTGCGGCGGATCGCTCGCGTAATTCCAGACGCCCCACATATAGTTCGCGCGGCAAACAGCAGCGTTGTCAGTCCACTCGTACGTTGAAGGCGTACCCCAGCGATGCGCACCAGAACCGCCGGCGACGGTGGAGTCCTTGCGCGGATCGTAGCATTTCAGCCCGCGCAGCAGCCAGCGGAACTGAGGGCGGCCACCTTTCCACGCGGTCTCGTTGACCTTGTAGCGAACCACCACGTAACAGAGCCCGCGCAAGAATCCGTCTTCGAGCTCCTCAGACGTCCACTCCCCGGCGGCGACGCCTTGCGATGTGATGTAAGAGGGGGCCGTGTCACTAAGCGCGCCCTTGCGGAATTCAATCCAGAGCGAGCTGCCGAAGTCCGCATGCGCCTGCAAGCCGTTGCCTGCAAAGGTGTAGTATTTATCGCTGACGTAGTAGCCCTCGAGGGCATCGCTTTCGTGGTCGGTGAGGATGTCGACCTGAGTTTCGTATTCGTTGGTAGAGCCGTCATTCCAGACGTTGCCGAGAGAACCGCCGGTCGCGTCACGACCGAACAGCGCCTGACGCGAAACTTCACCAAGCGACAACTCGAGCACCGAGGCCTGACGGGCGGCAACACGCTCGCGCTTCGGTGAAAACAGCGCATTGAAGGCCAGCGACATGCCGACCTGAAGCAGGACGCGGCCGATTGCGAAGCCGCCGATTTGGAAGGCGCCGACCGCTGCGAAAAAGCCGCTGACCGCGCTGAAAACTGCCGCCACCGTTGAAATCACGGCGGATGCAACGGCCACAACGGCCGCAACGACGGGAGGCATCGATACGCCTCAGACGGCCCAAGCCGCAGTGAGCAGATGACGCGGCAGACGTTCGAGCCGGCGAGGGCCTGGACCGATGATCGTGGCGCCTTCGACAATCATCAAAGTCGGATTGCCGTTGATCGCGGAAAGTCCGACGTCGCCGCGTTGCGCAAACGCCGGCGACTCATGGCGATGCAGCCGCATATCCATCAGCGCTTCAAGCGAGGTGTCAGCCAAGATGAGATCGGCTTCTTCGGCGCTGGTGTATGGCGGGATATCCGCCATCAGATCGATGCCGGTGATTTCGAGCACACTGCCGGCGGCGAAGCTGCAGCAATCTTGCCTGCCGTGCCCCCAGTCGAAACGCTTCTCCTGCCGTGCAGCGATGTAGGCCACGAAGCGTTCGGGCCAGTCCGTAAATCTCTGCATCTGGATCGGCACGCCTTGATTAAAACAGCGGGCGCAAAAGGCGGAGCGCGCTGCTGCCGCCGGTTTTGCCGCCATCGCTGACGGTTGAAGGCTTGTTGCCCCATGACAGAGTTTTTCGAGACGCAACGCCGACATGCTTCAGGCCGGCATCGCCGCTGCCGCCAAGCGCGCGTTGATCGGTGTCCGATCGAACGCGCGATCCGTGGCGGTTCATGTCGCGCCGCGGCCCTTCGATCTGGATCTGAAGCGACGACTTATCGCCGATCGTTTCCGTGATGATGATTGTATCGACGCGGCCGCGCATGAAGACCGCGGCGCCAAGCAGCGTTGTTGTATCGGGGGCAAAGATCAGTCGATAAATCGTGACCGGCTTTTGGTGATAGTCGGTGTCCTCGGTCAGCTGCGCCGCAATCGGATCAAGCCCTGACACATCGATCGTCAGACCATCGTTGGCGCCGCCAAGCGCGGATGACGACGGTGTAATCAGAGCGGTGGTCCCAGCGCCTTGGTAGATCTCGCCATTGATCTCGAAGTCGCCGTAGCCGGACCAGAGCCGGATCGGCTCATCCGGAAACGAGAACTTCGCGGCGGCGGCATGGATGAGCTCACGGCCTTCGAGCACATCGATCGCTTCTGACGGAAGCGTCTTCATGTCGTCACGTAGTGCTGTATCGCTTCGAAGCTGATGCGGCGCTGGTTGTTGTCGGCGCTGACATCACTCGAACCAGGCACAATCACCATCAAGCACGTCGGTGATGCGAAGGTGGCGACAGCATCTCCGGGCACGAACGGCGGAAGTTCAGGCTCGACGGTCCAGGCGCCTTCGCCGTCGACGTCGGCGACTCCTGCTTCGACGAAGCGGTGCAGTGTGCAGCCGTTGTCGTCGCCATAGCTGAAGCCGACATAATCGCCGATGCTGACAACGAAGCCAGCAGGCAGACCGGTGAAAGCCGGAACGTAGCGGTCAGCGATATCGATCGATGTCGCAGTACCATCGAAGGCGCCGCCGCCGGCGCGGGTTAAATCCGTGAAGCCAGTCTTCGCATAAGCACGCGGCCAACGACCGCGGCGCATGTCGCGGCCAAAGAAGAGCTTGCCGGAGCCGCGCAGCGAGGTGAGCCATGTGCGCCAGAGGTCGTACTCGGCTTCGGTTGTCGGCGATCGCGTAAACTTAAGTCGCCAGTGCGGAGGGCCCAACTGCCCCGAGATGATCCGGCCACCTTGTTCGCCGCCGATGACTTCTTGCCGTTCGAGTTCGAAGTCAGAAGTGTTTGCACGGCACGACGGCAGCGCGCGCGGGTAGGTGATCGTCATCCTAACCCCCGCGGCCTACGCATTGCATCACGCACCGCCTGCACCGCGGACTGGTTGCGCGTCTGAATCATGGTGCGAACGGTCTGTTGCAGCTGTGCGATTTCAGCGGTGCTGGCGCCCTGGATGCTGATCGATGTTTTATCGACGATGGTGACGTTGCCGCCGCCGAAGGCGCCGTTTGGGATAACGAAGCTCGGCACCTGCGGCACGACGATCTCGCGGCCGCGCTCGCCGACCATATAAGCCGATCCAGCGGCCATCGGCCCGCCGCTTGCACGGAATCCGCCGAAGCTTGTTTTGCCGCCGCCGCCGAAGAGGGCGGTACCGATTTGACCAACGATCTGAAGCAGCCCGCTGCCTTTGCCGCCGCCGCTTGCACTGAATGAGTTGGCAGCAGCCGCTGCTGTAAAGAAGGCCTTCGTCAGCACCGCTGTTGCGCTGACCAACGTGATGTCGGCCGACGTCTTTGCCGTCGATGCCGCGATTTCCTTGGCCGCATTTGCAGCAGCTGCCGTGCCCGACAAGGTCATCTGCGTCGCGGCTTGGCCAGCAGCGGCCGCAAGTACGCTTCCCAGAGCCTCGCCGGCCTTCGCGGCTTCGTCACCAAGGGTGTTCAAACCGCCCGTGGCGCCGCCTGTGAAGACGGCTGAGATCGCCGTGGCGATGCCGTCCTGCCCGCCCTGCATGACCTGCGTCAGGACACCGCTGAAGCTTTCAAACAAAACGTCAGCGACTTGGTCGAGCGCGTTCTCTAAGCCAGCTGCGGCGCGATCTCTGATCCAGTTCTCGAAGAAGTCATCGAGATCGCCGTCAAGCGCCGCCATGACGCCGCCGCTGAACCAGTCGCGGAATTTGCCCTGCAGATCGGCTTGTTCCAGCGTTTCGAGTTCGGTTTGCGCGCGTTCAACCGCCGCGCTTTCACTTAAACCGAGCCGGCGCAGCTCAGAGATCCGCGCTTCGAGTTCGAGGCGACGGTTCAGCGCGCTTTCGGCACGACTGTCACCGCGCGCCTGTGCGGCGTCGGCTTCGGTTTCCAATCCGCGCAGATCGAGCTCGCGGGTGCGTTCCAGATTAAGCGCGGCGCGTCGGGCTTCGACGTACTCGCGCGCCATGCGTGTCGCCTCAGCCTCTGACACCGCCATCTGCGAAACGTATTCGGCGGTACGGCGTGCGATCTCAAGCTGATCCGCCATTTCATCGGCGAGCCCGATATTATTCTCGATGCGCGCAAGATCGATGCGATCCTGCAGTTGCGAAAGCTCGTATCCGCGCTGCGCCGAAGCGTTCGAGGCTTCGCGTTCGGCGGTGACTTCGGCTTCGGCTTTGGAACGCGCCACCGTCGCCGTCAAACCGGCTTCGATATATGCGGCCGTGCGTTTTTCCAGCTCCGCCGCATCCTGGAGCTGCTGCACCCGCGACTCTTCGTGACGCAAGCGCGCCAGGCTGAGCTCAGCTTGCGCTTCAAGATCAGCGAGCGATGGACCGCTGCGGCCACCACCGCCACGGCCGCGCGGGTCAGGATCGCTGCCCGCCGGATCGGATGACCCTGAAAGTCTGAGCTGACCGTTTTCAAGACGATCACGGACTCGGGTCAGGCTTTCGACACGCGCTTCCTGGCGTGCGATCTCGGCTTCGCTTTCCGCGATGGCGTCGGCGTTTAGGCTGACGCGCGTATCCTGCAACTCCGGATCAGTGATGGCGCCCAAGGCATTGGCGAGTCGCCGCACCGCAATCGCACGTTGCTCAGCGGCGATCAGCGCTTCACGATCGGCGATCGCTTGTTCGATGGTGCCGAGCGCGCGCTCTTTTTCGATGTCGGCGAGATCGCGCGTGCTTTGCTCAAGGTCCGCTGCGGCGCCACTGGCGTCATCGGCAGCGCCGGTCATCTCATCGAGTTCGCGAGCTGCGCGGTTCGCTTCATCGGCTACAGCGCCGGTGCCGATCGCTGCGCCTTCGGTCGCGACTTCCAGGTTGGTGATGACCTGCAGCGCAGAGTAAAGGCTGTCTTCGGCGTTCTGGATGCGCTCAGCGCTGGACGTGAAGATGTCGGTTTGTGTCGCTAGGTACGCCATGGCGCCGCCGGCGACGGTCAATGCGATGCCGAGTGGTCCGCCAAAGAAAGTCAGCGCTTTGGACAACGTTGCCGCACGGGTCGATGCGGTTGTCATCGCGATGATCATGCCCTGCAGCGCGATCAGGGCGCGGCCGATGGCTAAACCGGCAAAGGTGCCGCCGATCACCGTGGCGGTGACGACAACGGCATCGGCAAGCAGATCGAAATTGTTGGCGACAGCATCGATGAGGGAGGTCAGCCCCCGGACGGACGCCGAGGTCTGTTCGTTGGTGCCGACGAAGCGCGCCGCCTCGGTGCGCAAGCGCACGAAGGAATCCGCCACCGTGAACGTCGTCCGTTCGAACGCCGCATCGATGTCAGCCCCGGCGCGTTCGATCGCTTCGAAAACGCGGCGGCTTTCGAGCACGCCTTGCTTGCCGAGTACACGCAGGTTGCCGACCGTAGTATCGAACTCAGCCGCGATGGCTTCGGCGATCGGCCGTGAATTTTCGAGGATTGAGCGAAGTTCGTCGCCCGCGAGATTGCCGGCGCCCAGACCTTGGCCAAGCTGGCGGATAGCGCCTTGGCGTTCCGATTGCGCAGCGCCAGCCAAAGCTTTTGAAACAAGCTCGGTGACGCGCAGCACACGTTCCTGCGATGCGCCGAGATCCTCGCTGGATCGATACATCCGCGAGAACAAGTCGGCGGTTGCATCAAGATCGGAGCGGGTGCGCGATGCAATATCGGCGACAGCCTGTTGTGTTGCCGCGACACGCTCAATAGCGACGCCGGCGAAGGCGATGCGGTTGCCGACCGTCGTCCAGGTGTCGGCGAGCTGGGTGACATCGCGGGCGATGAAGCCGACGCCGATGGCAGCCAAGACGTTGCGGCTGTTGTTGGCGAAGTCGTTGAAGTCCGAGTTGAGCTTGCGAACCATTTGGTTCGCGCGCTTCTCTATGGCGTTAAACCTACGTTCCGCCTGGCGTTCCGACTGCTCCAGCGAGCGCTCAAAATTACGGGTATTTGCTTCGAGCAGAAGCAACAGCCGTTCTTGATCGGTGGCCATTAGTGGATGTTCGCGAACCTTTCGACGATAGCGTCGTGTTCATCGGGAGAGGGCGCTTCGGGGCCTTCGTTTGGATCAGGCTGCTCGCAGGCCTTGAGCTGCCACAGGCTCATCGCGCCGACGTCTTGCGGCGTGAATCCTAGGGATGCGCCGAACTGGTAGAGGGGGGCGAATTCGATGAGCTCGCGTCCGTCTCCGAGCTCGTCGTTGCCTCCTTCGTCCGCCGGCTTGGCCGCTTTTTTTTTAGCGGCTCATCTGGAACACCGGCTAACGCGGCCATGATGATGACCTGCGCTGTCAGGACGTTTTCGCTCAGCGCGCCATCGGTGACGTACCGACTGGTGAGCTTAGCTGCATCGACAGACGGCATGCCGCCGCCAATGAGTCCTAGCCGGATCGTTTCCGTGATGTCGCGCACACGCCAGGTGCCCTCGTGGATGCGGCGCATGATCTGCTGTGGGCCCGCATCGCACTTTTCCTGCAGCTCTTCGAGTTGAGCGATCGGCAGGCGGAAGACATGCCGGCCGCCAGCGCCGGCGCCCTGAAGATCGGCCCACTCGATCTCGATCTTCCCGGAGCGGCTCATGCTTAGGCGTTGTTCGTTTTGACGACAGCGCCGTCACTGACGAGTGTTACACGAACCTGAACCTTTTCACCGAGGTTGCCGGTGATTTCGAACTGGGTGAGGTGGAACGCGCCGGTGTAGATGCGGCCGCCAGTGGCGCCGGTGATGTTGGTGAACACTTTGACGTTCTTCGTCAGCTCACTCTCGAACCAGTCGAAGAAGAGATCTTGATCTTCGGCGTTCAAGGTGCCCGACCCAGTGATCGTCGCGCCTTTTGAGCTTTTCTCGGTGCCTTGCCAAACAACGGCTTCCGGATCGTCGCAATCCGGCACGTTGTTGTTTCGCGTTTCAGCTGCAAACGCCAAGCCGCGTTCGGCGTTGATCGAGCACGGATGTGCGAAGACTTCCGGATCTGCACCGTCACCGACTTTGATGAGCAGCGCTGAGCCGCGAACCGTTGTGGCCTGAGCCATTGCGTTGATCTCCTTCAGAACGCAAAAGCCGCCCCAGCGGTTAGGCTGAGGCGGCGGATTAGACCCGTAGGTTCGGGCGTTTAGGTGAGTGCTTGATCGATCAGGTAACGGTGCGTGTTGACGCCATGCGTCGTCAGCCCGTCGGGTTCAGTGATGTAGCGGCGATCTCGGAACGCCCAGTCGACGCAGATAAAGCCGGGAAGGGTGAGCTCAGTGTTGAGCGCTTCACCAACGGCGCCAGCGATGAGCTGCGCTTCAGGCTTACCGACTTTGTCGGACCAAACATGCGTGGTTACGAAAGCTTCCCACGCCGCATCGCAATGGGTGTCATCCAGGATCTGGATCTCGCCGATCGTGATGTAAGGCAAAACGTATCTGGTCGGTACGCGATCATAAACACGGCGCGCTGCATCGGTCCCGCCCAGCGCTGCAAGAACGGCCTGGCTCTCGGTGAGAGCGCTGAAGATGGCCTGCTGCAGCGCCGCGTCGGGCCCGCTCATGTGTTAGGCGCTGCGCGCGATGACGGCGATTGAGTAGGTAGCGGCGGCGCCTGCTGCGTTCTCGACCTTGAGATCGTCGGCGCTGGTGGCGGTGATCGCCCAGCCAGCCGGGGCGAAGTGCATCGATAGGCCACCGGGCTTGACGGTTTCTTTGTCGCCGGCGGCGGTGAACCAGAGTTGCGCTTCGGCAGTGGCGCCGCCGATGATCAAATTCGTTGTGTTGCCGGTTGCTGAGACGAAGAGCACGGCGACGATTTCCGCCGCCGTGATTGTCTCACCCAAAGCATTCGCCAGCGCGCCGGCGAGATCGAGATCCTCCGAAGCGCCAGAAGACAGCGTGCGCGTATCGATGAAGGCCAGATCGGCTTTGTCGTTGGTGGTGCCGTTCAGCATCTCCAGGACTTTTTCGACGGTTTGCTCGACGCGAGCTGCGCCGCCATCAGGAGCCGCTGATTGAACGATGTTGATCGAAGCGCTGAGGCGCGTCTTCAAGGTGCTGGCCATGTCTCAATTCACTCCGGATCAAACACTCTTCGACGCCGCGATCGCTTGACGAAAACCGCGACGTTGCAAATTCAGGAAGCGCTTCTTCAGCGCTCGATAGCTTGGATAGAAAAATGGCTGCGGCGCAGTTCCGGGGTGCATCGTCCCCTTGAACTTGCCGCCTTGTTTGTGTGGCGCCGTACCAAACTCAACCAGGTGCGCGTAGCGAACCTTGGCGCTCCAGGCGCGGATGCGCAGCGCCAACAATCCGCCGGCGCCGCGGGCCTTCGCCCACATCCAATGGATAGATTCAATCAGATTTCCGCTGTCGCCGCGTGGGGCGACCCGCTTCATCATCGCGACGATCTCGTTTGCGCCAAGCTGTAACCCGTTGCGCGCCTCTTGCTTTGCCAGCACCGGCAGCTTCTTGAACCGCGCCTTCAGTCGCTCACGGCCCGCCCAGCGGACATAGTTCATGTCGTGACGCCGGCCTCACAGGTGAACCTGATAAAGTTCGTGCGGCCTGGCGGCGGCGCGTACCTGACATTCAACACCCGGTCGGTGTTCGCAATTCTGAAACGATCATCGGTCGTGATGGCGCGGGTGAACTTTGAAACGCGCACTTCCACGGTGCACATTTCGACACCGCGCAACTTGCCAGCGATGAGCTCCTCGCCACTTCCGAAGCTTTGTTCTTTGATCTCGCATCGCAGCACGGCCGGACCGATACCGATCCAGTCGCCCTCGAAGTTTCCGGCGTCATCGCCGATCGTCTCTTCGTCGGACTGGATCGGGATCTCTTCGTCGAACTCTAGCGTGTCGCCTTCGTCCCAGAGCAGTTCTTCGTGGGCATCGATGAGGTCGCGCCGGCGCTCGACGCGGACCCGATCATTCAGGTTCGGTGTGCGGGGCGGGCGGGGCATCTGAAACAGGCTCCTCAGCCACGAGAATAGCTTTTCCAGCAGCGATTGCTTCTTCACCGCACTCACGCTTCACCGTGTAGATTCCGCGCGCAGCTTCGCCACCGTTCGGCTTGTAAACGATGGTTACACGCCGTTCGAGCGACGGCACATAATCGAACGGTGCAACGAAACTTACCTTCATCAGCGCACCCGATAAGAAGCGATGAGATCGTCGACACCAAGCGGCATCATGTTCATGGCGCCGACGGCGGCAACTGCATCGCGATTGTCGAACCAGTGCTTCACGCACTGCAGTATCGCTGTCCTGATGACCGCGGGGCGATCGACGGCATCCACCGCATAACCGGCGATGTAGCGGATCTTCACAGCACTGGGGCGCGCGTAGTGTGCGGGCGCCGCAAACGTGTCAGCCCAGATAAGATCTTCGTTGTCCAGAAAGTAGTTCGCGCCATCGAGCGTTTGCTCAACATTGGACTGATCGAAATACTTCACTGAAGCGATTGACTGCACGGGCCCCGCCGGCAACTCGACCGAGCACGACGGCCAGCACGGCAGATCAAGTCGTAGCGTTTGGGTCGCGATCGAAAGCCGCAGACATCCAAAAGGCGGCTGCAGCCAGCCGATGGCTGTAGCGAGAAACAAGCCGAGCTCTGCGTCGAACTCGGTTGTGTCCTCAACGATGCAAATCTTCTTCGCTAGCGCCAAGTCCACGGGCCACGCAGCTTCAACTGCGGGCGTTTCGATGCGAGGAACCAGGCGCATAAACGTTAGGCGTCGATCGCGGCAACGCCGAGTGCGCTATTGAGTTCGCTGCGGCTTTTCGCGAGATCGTCGGCGAGGCTCTCGAACTGTGCGCCGTCGCGGATCTCGATCGCCTGAGCGATCTCTTGCACAACTTCGGCGTTTGCAGTTTCCAGCACGTCGGGACCGAAGTCTTCGACGAGCTCGGCCTTCTTTCGGTTCAGCCAGCGGTCGGCCTGGTCATTGCGCAGAGTGTGCTCGGACTCGAGCTCAAACACCGGGTTGTCCGGATGGTTCGGGCCGTTGACTTCGAACACCGCGCGCTGAGTGAAGCGGATGCGCTTCATGTGAAATCCCTCCGACGGGCGCACCCAAAGAGAGCGCGCCCGTGGCTAAGTGTTTTAAGCGTCGGATTCGATGTCGATCGGCGGGGCCGATTTAACTTCGACAATCCAGAACAGGATGCCGAGCTGAGCGCCGCCAGCGCCGGTGTCGGCCACGGCCGCGCGCACGGCATGGAAGCCGTTGTCGACGTCCAGCATGTCCGGCGTGATGTCGATGAGGATCGCGCCCTTCTCTTCAGCCAGCGTAAGGCTGGTGAAGGTCGCCGCCGCAGCCTGTGTTTCGGCGGTGTAGGTTTTAGGAATAGCCGAAGCATGCCGCTTCGTATCGGCTCGCGTGATGGCGGTGAGCGCCTTGCCGTTTACCAAGGCGCCGGAGCTGACACCGTCGCCCTGCGTAAACGTGATCACCGGATCATCGCCGGCGACACCTGCAGCTTTCAGCAAGCAGAGGGTGGCGCGCACGGCGTCTTTCATGTTGATAGCCGGAACCGCCAAACCACCGGCGCCCTGGCTGTCCGCCGGAACTCCCATGATGATGTTGAAGCGTTCCGCGAAAAGAGCGTTTCTCATTTGACTTCACTCACTCGGAAAAGATCGAAGAAAAGGATTGGCCCGGCTTTCACCGGGCCAGTTTGGGAGGAGCGATTATCGCGCAGCCAGCGTAATGAACGGCGACAGCGTTGAACTGCCGTTCGGCGGCGAGATCGCGGCGGACTGCCATGGGCGGCCATCGATACGGAAGATGAAGCGGAACGCTGCAAGCGCCTGGTCGAACCAAAGGTGCACAGAAACGTCCGTCTTCACGCCGCCGGCTTTCACCGCCGTCACGTAAGCCTTGAGATCAACGAAGCTGATGTCGCCAACATCGCCGATCGCTTTACACGCCATGTGCGGCACGATCGGTCGACCGAGCAGCGTCGAGAACGGCGACTGCGACATGCCATTCGGCGGCATGTAAACCGGGAAGGCTGCAGCGGTGCCGCCAAGCGTCATCAAAATGAACTGCGCTTCGACGTCTGGGTTGGCGAGCCAGATCGCCGACTGACGGTTTTCCGCCGGCATCCGCACCCACATTTTCGCGACGTTCTGCACGTTCACGGTGTCAGCGGTTTGCGCATTCTCCGCTGCAACCGTCACAAGCGCGTTGGAGCGCAGGAAGCCGAGAGGCTGCCCAGCGCCAGTGCCGTCGATGATGGCGTTGCCGATGGCATAGTTGAAACCGCGACCGGCGGCGCCGTCGAGATAGTTGCCGAGGCTTGGCGCGTCCTCGAGGAGCTCCTCAGTGACCGGCACCAACGCAGCAAGCTTCGACGTTTTCAGCGTCAGTTCGCGGAAGGTCGGCTTGGATTGCGAAATTGCAGCAGCTTCGTTTTCCCAATAGACACGAACGCCGCTGGTGCCCCAGGGCGTCGTTTCATCAACCGGGAATGCGATCGCGTTGCGCGACGTGATCTGTTGATCTGTGCGTGCAAGCAGATTGTTCTCGTTGAACACGTGCGCCATGAGGCGATCTCGGAACTCTGTCAACGCCGGACCAAAAGTACATCACTTGGGCGGAGTAAAAGTACATCACTGACGGTGGATGCAGGTGTTAACGCAGAGGGCCCCCGATCGGGGGCCCTCTGCGTTAACAC